>Ga0194055_10000311_pt1 | contig 38619 bp, 29 predicted proteins | sample SepL449m_MetaG_FD_155482 | JGI IMG/M metagenome (GOLD analysis project Ga0194055, IMG submission 155482) | Anoxic zone freshwater microbial communities from boreal shield lake in IISD Experimental Lakes Area, Ontario, Canada - Sep2016-L442-9m | ecosystem: Environmental > Aquatic > Freshwater >... | reverse complement strand
TACTATTAGGAGTTCTCGCTCAGCAAAATTCAATGGGCGCAAAAATATTAGAGGAAGCAGGTATATCGCTAGATCAGGCGAGACTTGCTTTAAATCTGACTCCAAAAACCCTTGTTATTAATATGGGTGCTAAGGGACTCAGCGAGACTGCGAAGCTTACATTAAAAAATGCCTACGACATTGCTCAGGACTATGATCAGGATTTTTGTGGTACAGAACATATCGTTTACAGTATTTTAAATCAGAAGAATTCAAGAGCTACAGTTCTGCTTAAAGAGCTTAAAGTAGATATAGATAGCCTAACTGGAGATATTGAAGGTTTTCTGAGCCGTCAAAGCGATGATCTTAGCTCTAGAACTAAAGTAGGTGAAAATCCTCGTCGAAATAAACCAGTACGAAAAACTATTTTAGATTTCTATGGAACAGACCTAACCGCTCAAGCCCGGAAAAATGAACTCGATCCAGTTGTCGGTAGAGATAATCAGATTAAAAGACTTGTAACGATTCTGAATCGTCGCACAAAGAATAACCCTGTACTAATAGGTGAACCTGGGGTTGGAAAAACTGCAATAGTTGAAGGACTAGCTCAAAGAATAGTTAGCGAAGACGTCCCCGATTCATTACTAGATAAAAAGATTGTGATGTTAGATCTAGCAGGAATGATAGCAGGAACTAAATATCGAGGTGAATTTGAAGAGCGTTTAAAAAAAGTAATGAAAGAGCTAGAGGACAATAACAATGTCATAATCTTCATAGATGAACTTCATCTAATTGTTGGTGCTGGTGCAGCCGAAGGTGCGATGGATGCTGGCAATATTTTAAAACCAGCTTTAGCCAGAGGCAAAATCCAAGTTATTGGTGCAACAACAACGAATGAATACACAAAGCATATTGAAAAAGATGCAGCCCTAGAACGAAGATTTCAGCCAATAATGGTTCCCGAATCAACAGTTCCAGAAACACTTGCAATACTTAAGGGTCTTAAAAAGCATTATGAGGATTTCCATGGCGTTATTATTTCCGATGAAGTAATTGCTGATACTGTTAATCTTGCTAAAAGATACATTAACGAACGATTTATGCCCGATAAGGCAATTGATTTACTCGATGAGGCATCGGCTAGCTTAAAGGTAGAAAAAGGAAAAACATCTCCCGATATCCGAAAGCTTCAAAAGGAATTAAAACTTATTAATGCTCGAATTGATGATGCGGTTGATGGTGAGGACTACGAAAAAGCTGCTCGAGCAAAAACTAGAGCTAGTCAAATAGTTGAAGAGCTAGATAAACTTAAAGTTGGGCTAAGCAATAATAAGAAATTAGTACTGACAAGTGAAGATATTGCCAATGTTGTTGCTAGAATTACGGGTGTTCCAGTTAACAAAGTAATTAAAGCTGAGGCCAAATATTTGCTTGCTCTTGAAAAAACAATTGGTAACTTTGTGATTGGTCAGGATGAAGCAGTTATTTCGGTTTCTAAAGCAATACGTAGAAATAGATCAGGAATTGGTAGTGGTAAAAGACCTATTGGTTCTTTCATATTTCTCGGCCCTACTGGAGTTGGAAAAACAGAATTAGCAAGGGTATTGGCCCGCGAATTTTTCGGAAGCGAATCAAGCCTAGTGAAAATAGATATGAGTGAGTTTGGCGAACATCATACAGTTAGCCGATTAGTTGGAGCTCCAGCTGGATATATCGGTTATGATGATGGTGGTCAGCTTACGGATAAGATTAGGAGACAACCATATAGCCTAGTATTGTTTGACGAGATTGAAAAAGCTCATCCAGATGTCTTTAACATGCTTCTTCAAATACTTGAAGACGGCTATCTTTCCGACTCTAAAGGTAGAAAAATAGACTTCACGAACACAATTATTATAATGACTTCTAATATCGGTGCAGCTAAGCTCCAAAAAGAAGTTAGCCTAGGCTTTAGAGCCTCAAATTCTGTTGATATAAATGACCTTGATCAGCTGCATAATGAGAATAGTAGTCAGGTTAAGGAAGAGCTTAAAAAGCTACTAAGGCCTGAGCTATTAAACAGAATAGATAAAACAATTGTCTTTAGAGCTTTAACTAAAAAGGACATTTTTAAAGTTATTGATATTCAAATTGATGAGCTTGCATCCAGGTTGTCAAAAAAAGTAATTGGCATAAATCTTTCTAAAAAAGCCAAAGACTATTTGCTTGAGAAAGGCTATGATGCGCATAACGGTGTTAGACCTCTTAGGCGGCTAATTCAAGATACTATTGAGAATCAAATTGCTGACTTGATTCTAAGTAACGAGATTCAAAAAGGTGATGTTTTAGAAGTGGGAGTTAAGAAGGGTGAATTGGATTATAGGGTGGTTAATGAAACGTCTAAAGTTACTGCCTAGTGATATAATTTGATTAATGACTAAATCAAATAAATTAGGTCTTATAGTTTTAACTTTATTACTTGCAACTATAGGTATAGTCTATTGGCAGTCGAGAAACATTCGGGACTGGATTAAGCTTTCTCGTTACACTCCATCTTCAGACATTATAAATCTAGTCTCAGACGACACAATGACTCCGTATGCTAAGAGATTATTCTACATTAATCATCCAGCATTTTTGAGTGGAGCTAGTTTCAGGCAAGAATGTCCAAATAGTGCCAGTACTATATCTACCATATTGGGTTGTTATAATCCGGACCAAAACGGCATATATATATTCACTGTTAATAACCCTACCCTAAAAGGAGTGGAGCAAGTAACTGCCGCTCATGAGGTTCTGCACGCTATATGGGCAAGATTACCAAACTCAGAAAGAAACCGGGTTGGAGCCCTGCTGAAAGCCTATTACGATAATAATTTAACTGATCCTGTAATAAAGGATGAGATTTCTTTGTACCAGAAAACTGAGCCTAATTCTGTCCTTGATGAGATGAATTCAACATTTGGAACTGAAATCGCGAACTTACCACCAGAATTAAATTCATATTACTCCCAGTTTTTTACTGATAGAAGTATGGTAGTAAAATACTCTAGTGGCTATAAATCTGTATTTATTGGTTACCGTGATCAGATTAAGGCTGATGATTTAGAGCTTAATCATATAAAATCTCAAATTGATTCAAACCAAACTACTATAAAAAACGACATGGATTCAATTGCTTCTCAGAGGAGCGATTTAAATAAACTATTATCTAATCATCAGATTCCTGAGTATAATGCAGGAGTCGCTCAATTAAATACTTTAATTGTCACGTATAACGATTTAATTACCCAGACTCAATCTCTTATAGATCAATATAACCAGCTAGTGGTCACCAGGAACAGCGATGCAATTATATTTGATGATCTAACAAATCAATTAAATAGTAATTTAATGCCAATAAAGGCTAACTAAAATGGCTAAAAAACAATTATCTAAGTATGTGTGCAACAGTTGTGGAGCAGTTTATGCCTCATGGAGTGGTAAATGTGCTCAGTGCAACAACTGGAACACAATTGAAGAAGTTATTCAAATAGAAGGCATTAACAAAATTGTCGCTTCAGGTAAGAAATTAGATTCAGACGTAATGGATAATTTAATTAGCAAAGACGTAAAAAGGCTGACTAGTAGTATCCCCGAGATTGACGAGGTCCTTGGCGGGGGTTTGGTTATAGGAAGTGTTAACTTGATTGCTGGTCAGCCAGGAGTCGGCAAGAGCACAATATTATTACAATATGCCTATTCTTTAGCTGAAAACAATAAAGTTCTTTATGTAAGTGGTGAAGAATCGTCACACCAAATTGGACTTAGAGCTAAAAGGCTTGGAGTGAACCAAACACTGCTCCGCCTTTCTACTTCAAATTCAGCAGACGATATAGCAGCAACCATTGTTGAAGATGATTTCGATATCGTTATAGTTGACTCAATCCAAACGATAACCACTGGTGCGTTATCGTCTTCTGGAGGTAGTGTATCTCAAATAACTGGATGCACCCAGCTGTTGACTAACGCCGCCAAAAGAACATCCACAGCCTTGATTCTTGTAGGTCATGTAACTAAAGAGGGAAACATAGCTGGGCCGAAGGTACTTGAGCATCTAGTTGATGTTGTATTGCAGCTTGAGGGAGAAAGGTACGGTAGCTTCAAGATACTACGAACAACAAAAAATAGATTTGGGTCAACTACTGAGATTGGTATTTTTGAGATGAAGGAGACAGGACTTGTTTCTGTCGATAATCCATCTGCTGCCATGCTTGAAGAAAGACAGAACTCTGATGGCTCGGTTGTATTTGCAGCTCTAGAAGGCACTCGGCCTATTCTGGTAGAGATACAGGCTTTAGTCAACAAAACAAGCTATGGCTACCCCAAAAGGACTGCTAGCGGCTTTGATTTAAACCGGCTAAATCTTTTAATTGCAGTTCTTGAAAAGCGGACCAAGTTAAAGCTAGCCGATCAGGATATTTATATAAATATTGTCGGAGGCTTAAAAATTAACGAACCAGCAGCTGACCTAGCTATTTGTATGGCAATTGGTTCAGCAGCTAAGGGGCTTAAACTCAAGAATAATTCGGTTGTAGCTGGCGAGGTTGGGCTAAGTGGTGAAATACGATCCGTTCCCTATCTGGATAAGAGACTCGCTGAAACTAAGAAATTAGGATTCGACTCAATTATCTGTTCAAAGCAAAATAATATTTCAGATAAAATGATAAATTCAGTCTCAAGTGTAAAGGATGCGCTAAATCAATTTTTAAAAACGACAGGATAATATGATATACATACTAATTTTCAATTCAGTACTACTAGTAATGATTCTGATTGCTACTTTGTCTTCAGATAAATCCAAAAAACTCATTAGTTCCAATAAATCTTCCTCAATGCCTCTAATTATGGATAGCAGCGGACTAATCGATGGACGTATTATAGAACTCGCTAAATCAGGGTTTATTCAATATGACATAAGTGTTCCTGAATTTATAGTTAACGAGCTGCAGCTCATCTCAGACGGTCATGACGCCCATAAAAGAGAGCGGGGCCGATATGGTCTTGATATTATCGCTGAGCTTCAAAATATACCCAGGGTTAAAGTTATTATCGATAGGAATAAATTCGATTCAATAAAGGCGACAGATGATAAACTTATAGCACTTAGTAAATTGCTGAAAGGTGTCCTTTACACAACTGACTTTAACTTATCGAAGGTAGCCGCTGTTGAAGGAATATCGGTTATGAATGTCAATGAATTAGCTCAGCAACTTAGGCCAATTTCCCTCCCTGGCGAAAAGATAGCTGTTAAGATTATTCAAAAGGGTAGTGGCCAGTCACAGGGTGTTGGCTATCTCGATGATGGGACTATGATAGTCGTTGATGGTGCCGCTAAGTTCATTGGCAAGAAAATCGATGTGACTGTCGATCGCATGCATCAGTCAGTAGCAGGAAAAATGGTTTTCGGTAAATTATCTAAGTAGTATGGATTAACGACTAGGCTTATTGCCAGGCCCATTTCCATTATTATTGTTATTGTTGTTGTTATTATTCGACTGAATACTTGCTTGAGTGATTTTTAGGCTAACCGCATCAGATGTGCCCGAATCGAGAACACTATCTATGACTTGAGTTGTTACCGATACTGTTTGACCGGCTAAGCTTGCGGAAGGTGTCCATTGGAGAGTTATATTACAGGTTGATGTACTGCCGCAATCTGCAGCTGTATCAATTGTATATGAGCTTACGACGGAGCCATTAACAAGAATATTTACAGTGCCTGGGAATTGTGGTCTATCAGGATCGGAAAGAGGATGTGCTCCGGCATTAATATTTATTATTAACGGGCAATTTGCACCGGCAGTACAGTTTGAGTCTTGTGTGGGTGTGGGGCTATTAATCTTTACATTCGGTGTTGATTCTCCACAAATATGTACGTCATCAGTCTTTGTGCTATTGGCCGATCCGCTAGACGACGATTTACCGATTGGCCAGAATATGTCAGCCGAGAAGGCGCTGTCGTTGCTCGTAGCGGCCGTTTGTTTAGCAAGATCAGGTGTACAGCTAGTTGCTATTCCACCAGACACTTTATCTGTTGTTTGGTTAGTGCTTTGAGCCTTACCATTACTTACATACCATGATGGGAAAATGTCTGTGCTAGGACCAGGTTCCTGAGATCCAACGCCAACATGAGTTGATTGGATAAATGCAGGTAATGTTTTAATTCCTGAAGGGGCAATCCAGTTCACTGGGCTCATTCCGAGATTATCTGTAGCTCCCTGAATCCAATTTCTAGTTAGTGGTTCTGTCATATATTCCATTCCGCCGGAATTCATAGCTTTGTTGTCTGTATGATAACCAACCCAGCTGACTACAGCTAATTGAGTATTCCATGCTGTCATAAGTCCATCGTAACTATTGTTGGTTGTTCCTGTCTTTACCGCAATGTCCCAACCGTTATATCTTTGGAACTTATAACCACCACTCTTAAGTGGAGTACAATTTGTAGCAGTACATGATCCAGGTAGATAGCTAGCTTTTGGATCGCTGAGCATATTGTTAACTATATAGGCAGATTCTGGTCGGACCACTTGCTTTGGCTTTGGTTGAGTCCATTTGTAAACTGTTTTATTGTTAGAATCCGATATTTTTAGGATATAGGTATTTGGTATTACAGCACCCAATCTAGCCAATGATGCGTCACCATTAACGTGCTGATCAAGATGCAAGAAAGCACCATCACCTATTGCAGATGAACCGTAACATTGAGTAGGCTTGGTACGTTCTTCATCAGAAAAACATTGATATGCTTTTGGATATCCCATTAGTTTATTTGCGATATCAATGGTCTTATCTACGCCAGTTGTTAGCATTGCCTTAACTGCAGGTACGTTTCTTGATCCAGCCAATGCGTATCTCAAAGATTCTGCACCGGGATACTTGAAGTCATAGTCCCAAAGACAGTTGGCGCCCTTATCTGTTTTGGGGCTGTTCTTATTAGTACATGGATATCCTGGCAGTGGTTGTTGTACGTCATAAATAGCCGATCCAGCTCCAGTATTGGTGGTCCCATCAATCATAGATACATAGTCGTATGGCTTGAAGCTTGAACCAGGAGCAAGGTATGTTTGAGCATAATTAATAGAACCATGATCGGCGTCATTGAAATCAGTTCCCCCAACAAGCATTAGTATCTGACCGGTTGTTACGTTTTCTCCTACCATTGCTTCCTCATCACCACCATATCGCTTAACGTTATTGATGTTATTGGCAACAGCATCTTCAGCAAGTTGTTGGTCCTTCATATCAAGCGTCGTTGTTACTCTCCAGCCACCTCTATTAACAGTAGCTGCACCATATTGAGTTTGGAGTTGATTTTTCGCCGCTAATACAAAGTAAGGAGCTTTAATTCCATCATATTTATTTTGCAATGGTTGAATTTGGGCTAATACGTTATCGGTTTTGGCAGAAGCTGCTTGAGCTTTAGTAATAAAGTGCTGATTTGCCATTTGATCAAGAACATAGTTTTTTCTAGCATTGAATGCAGCCTTATCGAAATTTGGACTATAGGGTGAATATATGTCAGGTGATTTAGGTATGGTTGCAAGCGTTACTGCCTGTCCTAGTGTAAGGTTCTGAGCGGACACATGGAAGTAGTCCTGAGATGCGGCTTGAGCGCCGTATTCAATTCCGCCATATGGAGCAATATTTAAGTAGCCAGTAAGGATCTCATCCTTAGTATATTGACGCTCTAATTCAACAGCTAGAATTATTTCCTTAATCTTTCTGGCTATAGTGTGGTCATTTGTCCAATTTTCGTTTAGCTTTACGAGTTGCTGGGTTATTGTTGATCCGCCTTGTAGACCACCACCACTTTTGGTTATGTTGTTATACGCCGCTCGGCCAATACCCTTAACATCGAAAGCGCCTTCATGATAGAAGGATTTGTCCTCAACGGCAACAGTAGCATTCTTTAAGAATGCGCTAATTTGATTACTTTGAACGGGAATTCTTTTTACTGCATTATAGTCAGAAAAGAGTAAGACTGTACCAGTTCTGTCGTAGTAAGTAATACTTCCGCCTAGGTTTGTGCCAGTGATATCTTTAAGATTTGGTAAATCTTTTCTGAAGTACGCAAACATTCCTATCATGAATATGAATCCAGCTACTATACATATTCCAAATATCTTAAGACCCATAATGAGTCCTTTTTTGCTAAACCAGTAATGATACATACGTTTAGGCTGAAAATGTATAAAGAACCTTTTAATTCGACCGCTAGGTAGGCCGCTCAGGTAAACAGCTTTGTTTTTAGCCTTTTGATTTTTTCTAGATTTCCATTTGGATCCAAGCCCTTGGTTAATCTTAATAGAGTTACCGCTTTTGGTCACATAGACATTTTTTTTCTGTCTAGATCTAGACCCAGTTGATTTTTTAGTTCCCGCCATTTAAAACCCAACAATTATATTAGTCATATAGATTTATATTATATCAAACTGTTAATTAAAAATAGACAAAATTTGTTAAATTAAATAATTCCCAATCCTTACAAAAAATAGGCTATAATAAGTTTTATGAAATTAACCGAAGAACTTAAGTGGCGTGGATTCGAAAATCAAACAACATACAAAGATATTAATGCACTAAATAGTGGAAGTATAACTTTTTATTGGGGTGTTGATCCTAGTGGTCCCGGAATGACCGTAGGGCATCTAGCTATGGCTATGATGATTAAGCACTTTATAAATGCTGGGCACAAACCTATTCTATTAGTAGGAGGGGCGACCGGTTTAATTGGTGATCCAGATGGCAAGGCACAGGAGAGAGATTTAAAATCTGAAGCTGAGATTAATAAGAACGTATCCATAATAACCCATCAATATGAGAAGGTCTTCGAAGGTGAAAAGTTAGTAGTTGTAAATAATTATGACTGGTTTAAGAATATTGGATACTTAGATTTTTTAAGAGACGTTGGCAAGCACGTACCAATGCGACAGATGTTAGGCAGAGAGTTTGTTCAGTCTCGCTTGAGTGAAAACGGCTCAGGCATTAGTTATGCTGAGTTTAGCTATTCCTTAATACAAGGTTATGATTTCCTGCATCTATACAGAGACTTCGGCGCAACCCTTCAGGTTTGTGGTTCTGATCAGTGGGGTAATAGTATTGCTGGTGTTGACTTGATAAGAAGAAAAGATGGAATTGAAGCCAATATCTACTCCGCCCCATTAATAATCAATAAATCAACAGGTGTAAAATTCGGTAAAACTGAAGCCGGTGCAGTTTGGCTTGATCCTAAATTAACCAGCCCATTCGATTTTTATCAGTTTTGGTTTAATACTGACGATGAAAGCGTTAAAGACTATCTAAAGATATATACGCTACTAGATAAAAAAGAATACGATGAGCTTATTTCCAAATTTGAAGCCAATCAATCAAGTAGAATAGCTCAGAAAACCTTAGCTTTTGAAGCTACAAAAATAGTTCATGGAGTAAAAATTGCTGAGGAAGTATTGAAAGCTACACAAATACTTTTTAGCAAGGAAAAATACAATGATTTACCAGAAGCTTCAAAGAAAACACTAAGTAACACACTTCTAGTGATTGATGCTAAACCCGATTTTCTAGAGAATATAGTCCTTAGCGGAATGGCATCATCGAATACCGAGGCCTTGTCATGCGTTAAGTCAGGGGCAATAAAGATTAATGGAATTAGCGTTAATGACCCTAAGCACAATCTAGAGAATGGACATTATTTACTTCAAAAAGGTAAAAATTTGTTCGCAATAGTTGTTAAAAAATAAATAGGTGATAATATAGAATCTTGTAATTATGAATAAAATACATAAAAAAGCCGATCAATATAACGACCCTAGCCATAACTATCAGAAGTATTGGCTTGGAAGAGATTATGAGCATCAAGCTGAAGTAATGGCATTCAATAAACTCCTCAAGGGCAAGCATTTCAAGCATGCTGTAGATATCGGCGGTGGCTATGGAAGGCTTTCTGTGGAGCTCGAAAGATTTTCAGACAAGGTCACTTTAGCAGAACCCTCACAGCAACAGCTAGATATTGCAAAAGACTTCTTGAGTGAACATCCTTCTATCGATCAAAAACTTATGCAGGCTGATGACTTGAAGTATAAAAAAGGCGAAATTGATTTAGTTACAATGATCCGAGTTATGCATCATTTACCAGATCCATCGGCTGAGTTTGCTGAAATTTCAAGAGTATTATCAGATGATGGTACGGCTATAATTGAGGTAGCTAACTTTATGCATTTTAGAAATAGGATTAAGTATTTGGTTAAGGGCTCTAAGATGCCAACTGAACCTGTTGATATACGATCAAAGAAGAATCAGAATAAAGACGAAATTGCATTCGTCAACCACAACCCTAAGACAGTAATGAAACAACTCGCTCACGCTGGACTTAAGGTTGATCGAATTTTATCTGTTTCCAACCTTCGAAGCACAAAACTTAAAAAAGCATTACCACTTGAAGTTATGTTACCAATCGAGGGAGTGCTTCAGCCCACTCTTAGCAAAGCCTTTTTTGGACCAAGTATCTTCTTTCTAGTTTCCAAAGCCAACTAAAAAGGCTATATACTATAACCATCTATGTTTAATGATCCAATAAGTAGTATTAAAGGTATTGGTCAAGAACTTGAAGCTAAATTTAAGTTACTTGGCATAAATGATATTCATGATCTTATCTATAATTTCCCTAAAAGATATGAGGACTATTCAAAGGTTGCGAATATATCCGAGATTATACCTGGAAAGGTAACCGTTAAGGGCCAAATAAAGCAGTCTACTGGCAGGTATGTAAGAAGAGGTCTTCACATAACTGAGGCAATCTTAAGTGACGATACTGGATCTGTGAGACTGGTTTGGTTCAATCAGCCATATAGGTCTAAGGCACTGGTTCCGGGAAGAGATTATTTTGTATCTGGTACTTTCGAGCTATCAAACAGGCGACTCAGCATAATGAATCCATCGGTTGAGCTTAGTAGTGATTTTCCCGCAAATACAGCAAGGATCCTACCTGTATATAAGTTAACTAAAGGCATAACATCTAATATGATAAGAAAAGTTATAAAGGAAGTTGTGCCTATTATTCGTGGTATTGAAGAATCACTACCTGAATGGGTGGTTGAAGACAACAGTCTAATTAGTCGGTCTAAGGCTATAGAGTTAATACACTTTCCTGGCAAGTCCTCTGATATAGAACTTGCTCAAAAAAGATTAGGCTTTGATGAAGTATTCGAACTAAGCCTAGCAAGCCTGTTGAATAAACAAGAGAATAATTCAGAATCTTCTTTTAGTATTAAATTTGACGAGCAATTAGCGAAGAATTTTGTATCCCATCTCCCTTTTCAATTAACCGATGCTCAAAGAAAGGTCGTGTGGACAATATACCAGGATCTAAATTCAGATAAGCCAATGAATAGGATGATTGAAGGTGATGTTGGCTCCGGAAAGACAGTTGTTGCCGCTATGGCAGCGCTAATGGCCATCGCTGAGGGTTTTCAGGTAGCTTTTATGGCTCCGACCGAAATATTAGCTAGACAGCACGCAGCTACAATAGATAATCTTCTCAGCCCTTTAGGGTTTGCGGATAGCCTAGGTTTACTTGTGGGTTCAATGACGGCAAAGTCCAAGGAGAAAGTTAAGCAAGAGCTCGACTCTGGCAAAGTAAGATTCATAATCGGTACCCATGCTTTAATTGAAGAGAATGTGAAAATGGATAAATTAGCCTTAGTTATTATAGATGAGCAACAAAGATTTGGTGTTAAACAAAGAAAAAAATTGATGTCTAAAGCTAACATGCTCCCTCATTTCTTAAGCCTGACAGCAACTCCAATACCTAGAAGCTTAGCTCTAACATTTTTCGGTGAGCTTGACGTTTCTATACTCGACGAAAAACCAAAAAATAGGATACCAATAAAAACTAAGATAGTCTCTCCAAATTCACGGGCTACTTTATATGCAGAGATCAACAAGGAACTGGATGCTGGAAGACAGATGTTTGTTATTTGTCCGTTAATTACAGACTCAACAATATTAGATGTTAATTCAGTTGAAAAAATATTTACAGAAATGAAAACCAATGAATTTAAATCTAGAAGAATAGAAATGCTTCATGGAAAAATGAAAGGGGAATTGAAAAATTCTATAATGCAAGATTTCCTAGATAAAAAGACAGATATACTGGTATCTACCACAGTTATTGAAGTTGGGGTAGACGTACCGAACGCATCAATAATGCTGATTGAGGCAGCTGATAGATTTGGCTTAGCTCAACTTCATCAATTGCGCGGTAGAGTTGGAAGAAGTGACGATCAGGGTTATTGCTATCTGATGTTAAGTGACAGTTCCGCTCCCAGCCCACGACTTCGCGCCCTGGCTACTTCTAATGATGGTTTTAAATTGGCTGAATTGGATTTACAACTAAGAGGTCCTGGTGCTATTTACGGAACTTTGCAGCATGGTGAGCTTGATCTTAGGATTGCAAGACTAGATGATTTAGACCTAATTAGAACTGCTCGCAATTATGCTGAATTATTCATAGATAAAAATGAAGACCTAAAACAGTACAAATATCTGTATAATAAGGTCAATAAACTAAGATCAATAACGAATTTGAATTAATATATGTACGCAGGAACAACCTTAACTCCATTGTCTGGAAAAATATTAGGAGCTCATCAAAAAATTGATAGGGTTGCTAGACGTTTATTGAAAGAAAAGTTAATTGATAATACTGTATTTCCCACAACAAAGCAGATTTTGCATTTTGAGGGTTATGCTGGCCCTGACGCTATAAAAAGAAAAAGCCCTTCAGTTGACGAACCGTGGCATTTTTATTCACCTTTTGATGATGACGACTCGGCATTAATTAAAGCTATTGAAGGGCATTATAAGGAATTAATAAAGGTCCTTAGAGACTCTAATAAAGAGAGAAGTGCGTTTGAGGCTGCTTGGTTGGCTCATGCAATAACCGATGGTCTAACTCCAGCACATCATTATCCTTATGAAGAAAAATTAGCTGAACTGAGGGGCGAAGGAATGGAAAGTCGCGATTCAGTCAAAGAAAAAATAGTCTTACATGGAGAGACTAGAAGAGAAACAGTCAAAAATAATTGGATGATGTGGGGTCCAAAGGGTCTAATATCCACTCATGGATTGTTTGAGTTGGGTGTTGCCAGTTTATCCAAGCCACTTTCATTTAACGGCGCCAAGATCAAAAAATCTCAAATTAATGAATTTCAAGAGATTGGGATAGGTGAATTCTTTAAAAGAAGAGCTAGGGAAATTGCAGTCAAGGATCTCTACACTGTTTATTCTAAGAGGGGCTGGACTTTAAAGTTAATGGTTGATATTCGAAATATGCTAATGCCCACAATCATAAATACAGTTACCGTTGCATGGTACTCTGCTCTTAAGGAAGCTGATCTGATTAACCCTCCTAAGAAAACAACAAAATGAGAATTATTTCCGGAACTTTAAAAGGACAAATCTTTGACACCCCACAAGGATACAGAACTCATCCGATGAGCGAAAAAATTAGAGGAGCATTATTCAACATATTGGGTGATATTGAAGGATTAAAAATACTAGATGCATTCGGTGGATCGGGAGGCATTAGCCTTGAGGCTATCAGTCGAGGAGCCGGCAGTGTGACAATTGTTGAAAACGATCGGATTGCCCAAAGAACAATTGAGCACAATGTAGCTAAGTTTGGTCTGGAAGATAAAATTACTTTAATATCTGCTAACGTATCGTCCTGGATGAATAAAAATCCTGATCAAAAGTTTGATTTAGTGATAGCTGATCCACCATACGACAAGCTTCAATATGATCTTGTGGAAAAACTCTATACTCTGTTAGATGACCAAGGATTGCTGATTCTTTCATGGCCCGGAAAAGACCGTCAGATCAGAATGAACCACCTAAAACTAGTCGATAGAAAAGATTATGGAGATGCGCAATTGATTTTTTATAGTCTAATCAAGTAAAATATAGATTCTTGGGGATGTGGTGGAATTGGTAGACACGCTAGCCTTAGGAGCTAGTGAGGCAACTCGTGAAGGTTCAAGTCCTTTCATCCCCACCAAGAAATCCATTAACCATCTATTCGTTAGGTGGTTTTTTAATTATCTTATTTTGGTTTTATATAATGTTGATACAATATATTTATGAGTAAAGTCGTTAGTAGTCTTAAGCAAATGAAAGAGCAAGGTTTAACATTTTATGATGCCCGTCAATCATTGATGAAGGCTGGTTTTTCTGACCATGATATACAGGATGCATCCTGGGTATATAACGGAGCCTCAGATAAAAAAATTAAAGGCCCTGTAAAAAAAGAGACTCTTAAAGCTTTAATGCAGCAGGCGGAACTTGACCATGTTGTAAATAGCAACGAATATTCTAAGGAATTAGGTCCGAATTCTAGTCCAACTGGTGGTGATATTTCTGGTAGAGACTATAGATTAATAAAAATGAGTTCTGAAAAATCTACTAAATCCTTGATTATTAGTATTATATTCATCGTAGTACTCATGGCTATAATTATTTTTTCAGATAAAAATTTTTAAAATAGACGGTTTTTATATTAGTATAATCAATTCACAATCGGGCTATATAAATAAGTTGTTGTTGAGGTGCCAGGCTTTACATTATCTTTAAATCTTGTTCCCCAATTTGGCAAGCAAGATAGATACAATGATGGAAATGGAATAGGTTTATTGGGACAATTTTGGTCGTAGTCCTTACTTGTGCCTTTGTTGTTGAACCATAAGTTAGCTTTTACGGTGTCGGGATATGAATTTTGCCACTTAAATACCTCGTCAATTCGGTGTGCTTTGGCTGGGACAGTTCCATTAACTTTGTCACATAATCTAAGTGACCATTCGGTAAGGGCTAATGGCTTTCCATGAATTGATGCGAATTGTGCAATTATATCTAATCCTTTAAGACCCGTATCTGAGCAGGTCGGGTAATTGTCAATGCCTATCCAATCAACACTATCGTTGCCAGGATACCAAGTAGCATATTCTTCTACTGCAGTATTATTTGGAATTTCAATGTTGGGAGCCCAAACGTTGGGAGCCCAAACGAATGCGGCATTAGTTACTCCTAACTCTTTAAATAAATTAACAACATGATTCCATGAATCCTTGTAATGTTTGGCAGTTTCACCAGGTCGATATCCCCAATCTTTATACCAAGTACCATTGAACTCCCAATTTAATCTTATGAATACTGGCCTATTATATTTCTTAATCTCATTAGCACGAGCTCTAATATTACCATCAAGAGATCCATTCAAAACCTTATTATCTATAAAAGATAATTGCCAGCTTATCATAGGCGTATAGGGCTGCGAGCTATTTTTTGAAGCAGAAAGTAGATTATCAAAATTTCCATTAAGTCCTGAGAATTCATTGATTATAGATACATTATTAATCCCAGCAGTTGATTCAAAATCTTCTAAGATACTTGGATCTACAACTTTATTAGCATTTATGGTTGTCAAAGGAGTAGATACGCCGATATAAACATTATTATTGGCGGGTTCAAATTTATTATTCGAAGTCTTAGTAGAGCTAGCCGATATATTTCCATCGCATCCTGTAAGGGAAGATACTTTTTTGCTGAAAGTCACTGTGGTGTTATCTGAAGCAGAATCATTGCCCGTAAGATCATAGGTAAAAACTAAATCATCCGCTGGAACAGTTGAGTTAAGCGTAAATCCTTGAACATTGTGAGACCACCAATTAGAGCTCGATTGAGATTTGATTTTTTGTATTGGTTCATCTCTTAAATCGTATAACTTTATGACTCCAGAAATTCCGTTATTATAGGGTTGATTAATGCTAGGAACAGCAATCGCCTTAACTCCTGTTTTAGTACTACAAGCATATACACTAACTTTAATCTTTGAAGTAATAGTGTTGGGTGAATATGAAACCGTTGCATCCCCGAGAGAAGTCCAGCTATCAGCTTTTGCTTTTTTTGAATTTTGTTCATAAACTCTAAAACCAACGAATGATATAAGAATCACAACAATTAATACCACAAAAATCTCTATGTGAGAAAATCCCATATTGTTCAATTTTTTAAACATATATATATATCCTTTGTACTATTAAGATTAAGCTAATAATATCATGAGCTGAGGCAACTTGTGAAGGTTCAAGTTCTTTCATCCCCACCAAGATAATCAATAAACATCTTAGTTTCGAGGGGTACTTTTTATGAATTTTATGTAGAGGATATAATAAACTTATGGATGAAAATACAGCTCAGGATTTAAAGCAATTTATTTAAGCAACATTTTCACAGCAAACATCTATAACTCATGATGATATTGTCGGTCTTAAAGAAAGTATGTCTAGTCTTAAAGAAGATTTAACTAATTAAATTGATGATCTTTTTCAGTATCAGTTGTTTAGTCTATAGATAATTCCAATAATGAAGCAGACAGTCAAATTAATAATTATGAAATACGAATTACGGATCTTGAACCAAAACTCGCCTGAAATCATAATTAATATTTAAGATAATATAGATTATATTTTAATGTACAATAATATATATGTTATCTACACAACCATATAAGGGTGCTCGAGATTTTTATCCAGAAGACAAAAGAATTCAGAAATACATGTTTAATGTACTTAGGAGTGTTGTTGAGCAGTATGGCTATGAAGAATATGATTCACCGATACTAGAATCTCTTGATTTATATAAGGCTAAATCAGGTGAAGAAATAGTTAATGAACAGACATATAACTTTGTTGATCGTGGCGGACGGGCTGTTGCTATAAGGCCCGAGATGACTCCTTCGGTTAGTCGTTTGGTTGCTGGACGTCGTCAAGAATCTGCCTATCCTCTTCGCTGGTATTCGCTTCCAAATTTATGGAGATATGAAAGACCGCAAAAAGGAAGACTTAGGGAACATTGGCAATTAAATGTTGATGTATTCGGTATAGATAACGAACATGCAGAAGTTGAGCTTATCCAAATTGCAGATTCAATATTTAGAAACTTCGGCGCAACGCCTGACCAGTACGCCATAAAGGTAAACTCACGTAAGTTTGTCAATTATTTATTTATAGACTACTTTAAGTTAAATAAAGAAGCTGCAAACAAAGTAATTAAGTTAGTCGATAGAATGCACAAACTTGAAGCCATAAAGTTCGAATCTAGTCTTAGGGAAATTGTTGCTGAGTCTAAACTAGAGTCAGTCGTGGCTGATGAAATAATGGAAATTCTAAAAGTTAAGAATTTAGAATATCTACCACTTCCACTGAGATCTCATGAATCATTATCGGGCGTAATGTCGCTCATGAAACATTTAGAAAACTCTGGGATTGCAAACTGTTTCTTCGATATTAGCTTAATGCGTGGTTTTGACTACTATACAGATATTGTTTTTGAGGTTTTTGATACAAATCCTGAGAATAGCCGTAGTATTATGGGTGGCGGTAGATATGATGGCCTTGTTGGTCTATTTGGAGTGGATCCTGTAGCTACTGTCGGATTTGGGCTTGGCGACGTAACTCTACTAGATTTTCTTAAGGTTCATAGGCTACTACCTAAAATTGAAGTTGAGACTGATGCCTACTTAGTCGTGCTTGGCAATAACTTTACCTATGCCAATGAGGTTGCAAGTGAACTTAGGAAACAAACGGTAAATGTAGCAATCGATAGTAGTGGCAAGAAGGTCGGTAGCTTAATTAAGACTGCAATCAAAAAAGAAATTCCATATGTAATTTTTGTTGGAGATAACGAAGCAGCTTCTAAAAAGATTATTCTCAGAAAACTTGCAGATAGCTCTGAAAGCCAAGAGTCAGTTAGAGATGCAGCTAAATTGATTCTAGAAAGCGAATAATAAAGGCTGGAAAAATATTCTTCATCCTGTTATAGTTACTATTTATGCAAGCAAAACTAACCTATAAAAACGATACAAATGTAAAAATAACTGTTTCAGCTTCAGCTGAAATACTTAAGAATGCTCACGAAACTGTTCTAAAGCAAATGCGTTCAACAATGAAGCTCCCTGGCTTTAGAGAGGGAAAAGCTCCTCTAAACATTATTGAAAAAAATGCTGATCAAGGGCGGCTACAAGCTAACTTTATCGATGAAGCTGTTAATGAACTTTATCGTCAAACAGTTATTGCTGAAGATCTGCGCCCGGTTGCTCAGCCTAGCATTTCTGTAAAGAAGTTTGTTCCCTTTAGCTTGCTTGAGGTAGAAATCGAAGTAGAAGTTATTGGAAAGATAGAAATTGCTGACTATAAGAAAATTAGAATTGCTAAAAAACCAATTAAAGTTTCAGATAAAGACATCGATGAAGTCATTGTTTCTCTCCAGGAAAGATTTGCAGACGCTAAAGAAGTTAGTCGTCCTGCAAAGGACGGAGACCAGGTTGTAATCGATTTTAAGGGTACCGACACTAAAACTGGTGAACCAATATCTGGAGCGGATGGAAAAGCTTATCCATTAGTTATCGGTAGCAACTCATTTATCCCAGGCTTTGAGCCAAAACTTATCGGATTGAAAACTGGCGAAGAAAAAACTTTCGACATAATCTTCCCTAAAGACTACGGCACTAAATCATTACAAAGCAAAAAAGTAACCTTTGAAGTAAAAGTTAATCAAATTAATGAATTAACAAAAGGAAAGATTGATGACGTTTTCGCTTCTAAGGTAGGTCCATTTAAGTCGATTAAAGAATTAAAGGATGATATCCGCAAGCAGCTCAAATTGGAAAAAGAACAAAAAGAAAATCAACTTTATGAGAGTGAAGTAATAGCTAAGATAACTAACGATTCTAAGTTAGTTGTTCCAGATTCTATCATTGAAGATCAGATAGAGCGGAGTGAACTTGAAGAAAAGCAAAGCTTAACCTATAGAGGACAAACTTGGCAGGAGCACTTGGATCAGGAAGGTCTAACTGAAGCTGAGCATCGTGAGCAAAACCGACCAGCTGCAGCAAATATTGTTAAATCTTCCTTAATTCTCAGCGAAATAGCCCAGAAGGAAAATATCACAGTTACTCCGGAAGATGTTGAAATAAGAGTCCAACTTCTAAAAGGCAGATACACCGACCCTCAAATGCAGGCTGAGCTCAATAAGCCAGAAAATATTACAGGAATTCGAAACCAGCTTCTTACTGAAAAAACATTCGAGTTTTTAACAAACATCGCTTCTAAAAATTAGCACTCATGCTTGACGAGCGCTAATTGCTTGTATATAATTTATGGTATGAAAGATATAGATTCCAATATATTAATACCAACTGTAATTGAACAAGATGGTCGTACTGAGCGAGCTTATGACATCTATTCACGACTGCTCAAAGACCGAATCATATTTCTAGGAACTCCAGTAGATATGCATTCAGCAAATCTGATTGTTGCTCAGCTATTATTTCTCGATTCTGAGGATTCAAAGAAAGATATATTTTTGTATATCAATAGTCCTGGCGGATCAGTAACTGATGCTTTAGCTATATATGACACAATGAATTATATAAAGAGCGATATTCAAACAATTTCAATCGGCATGGCAGCAAGTGCAGCTGCATTTCTTCTAAGTGCGGGAACTAAGGGAAAAAGATTCGCTCTTCCTCACTCTAAGATAATGATTCATCAGCCATCAAGCGGTACTCGTGGAAGGGTATCGGATATGGAAATAGATCTTGAGGAGTCGATTAGGCTAAAGAAGCTGCTTGAAGAAATAATGGCATCTAATACGGGACAGAAAATAGCTAAAATTCATACCGACATGGAGCGAGATTATTACATGACAGCTGAAGAAGCAAAAACTTACGGTATAGTAGATAGTGTAATAAGTAGCCAGCCTAGTGCTAAAAACAAAAAATAGTACTTGACTTTTATATTTATATAGTCCAAAATTCCCTGTTAAGAAGTAGTATAAGCTGGGCTGTGCTTTATTTTATTTAAAGTTAGCACCAAAAACCCACTTAGTAATCTTCGTGCACGATCGACAAAAATTCAGCAAATTAATAATGGGAGCTGCATATATTATTTATGGCGAAAAATAGCACGCAAATTACAAACAAGTCTAGTAGGGTTTATTTTACTGATCAAGACGATCAAGTAGGTATCCCTAATCTCGTAGACCATCAGAACAAATCCTTTCAATGGTTTGTAGAAGAAGGACTAGGAGAGTTACTAGCAGAGATAAGTCCAATTGAGGACTACACTGGTACTAAATTAACTCTTAACTTTAAGGACTATCACTTTGAGCAGCCTAAAGTTACTGAGTATGAAGCTAGAGAGAACAATGTTTCTTTTGACGCTCCATTAAAGGCCAATGTCGAGCTAATAAATAAAATTACTGGTGAAGTAAAAACTCAGGAAATATACTTGGGTGATTTTCCTTGGATGACATCCAGAGGAACTTTTGTAATTAATGGTGCTGAACGTGTGGTTGTTAGCCAGTTAATTCGATCAGCTGGAGTTTTCTTTACTTCAGATTCACACGGTGGAACTAATCTTTACGGAAGTAAAGTTATTCCTGGACGTGGTGCATGGTTAGAGTTTGAGACATCAGCAGCTGGTGCAATCTTTGTTAAAATCGATCGTAAGCGAAAAATTGCTGTTACTACATTACTAAGAGCTCTTGGAATGACAGAAGCTCACATGCGAGACGTATTTAAGCATGTTGATCAAGGCAAACATAACTACATAGAAGCTACTTTGGATAAAGATCCAGCTCGTGGTCACAATGAAGCATTGATTGAAGTTTACCGAAGACTTCGACCTGGTGACCTAGCTACTGTAGATAACGCTAGAGCATTGATTGAAAACATGTTCTATAACTTCAAGCGATTCGATTTCTCTAGAGTTGGACGATACAAGATAAATAAAAGATTAGATATAGATATTCCAAACACTGTTGAGAATAGAGTTATGCGAATTCAAGATCTTACCGCTATTATTGCTGAGATCATTAGACTTAATAACACTCAAGAACCTGCAGACGACATTGATAGTCTTGCAAACCGACGAGTTAAATTAGTTGGTGAATTAGTTCAAAGACAATTCCGAATTGGTCTTCTTCGAATGGAGAGAAACACTAAGGACCGAATGAGTATGAGCGAAATTGAAACTGTAACTCCTGGTCAGCTTATTAACGCTCGACCTATTGTTGCTGCTGTTCGTGAATTCTTTGCAAGTTCTCAGCTTTCTATCTTCATGGATCAAATTAACCCATTAAGTGAGTTGGCTCATAAAAGACGACTTTCATCTATGGGACCTGGTGGTCTATCTAGAGAAAGAGCTGGTTTTGAAGTACGTGATGCTCACGCAACTCACTATGGAAGGATCTGTACAGTAGAAACTCCTGAAGGTGCTAACATTGGACTAGTTCTTAACATGGCTAACTATGCTCGAATCAACGACTATGGTTTTATCGAAACTCCATACCGCAAGGTTGTTACTGCTGTTAGTGCTAAAAACGCTTCTGGTGAAATAGCTGGAGCTAATCTTGAAGATGAAAAAGGTGTAGTGATAGTTAAGTCGGGTGATAAAATAACTGATGCTCAGGCTAAGAAGCTTGAAGCCGTTAAGAACCAAGTTCTATGGCCAATAAAGCCTAGAGCTACTAAAGAAATTGTATACCTAGATGCAGCTGATGAAGAATCTGCTGTTATTGCAGGAGCCGGAAATGCAATGGATGAAAATAGTCATTTCGTCGATGAAAGAGTTAGTGCCAGAATTCGACTTAAGTCAGGTGAGGTTGATGTTAGTGAAATTACTCACATGGACGCCGCTAGGAACCAGATTATTGGATCAAGTGCAGGACTAATTCCTTTTATTGAGAAGAACTTCGTTTATCGATCACTAATGGGTAGTAACCAGCAAAGACAAGCTGTTCCTCTTATTAAGCCAGAATCACCAATTGTTGGAACTGGACTAGAAGGTGTAATTGCTAGAAATACTGGACAAGTAGTCATGGCAGAAGCTGATGGTGTAGTTACTAAGGCTTCAGCTCAAGAAGTTATTGTTAAGTATAAAGAAGGTACTGTTACTTACGAGCCTCAACACTTCGTAAGATCAAACGAAGGTACGTCTATTAACCAAAGAGTTATTGTTGAAACTGGTGATAAAGTTAAAGAAGGCGATATTCTAATCGAAGGAATGAGCATTCAAGGTGGTGAACTAGCACTAGGTAAAGACTTAGTTGTAGCATTCATGCCTTGGAGTGGATATAACTTCGAAGATGCTATCATCATTTCTCGAAAGATTGTAGAAGACGACACTCTAACCTCAATCAATATTGTTGATTTCATGATAGAAGTTCGTGAGACTAAATTGGGTCCTGAGATTGTAACTCGAGATATCCCTAATGTTAGCGAGGATGCCTTAAGACACCTTGATGATGACGGAATCGTTCGAATCGGTGCTGAAGTTCATCCTGGAGATATTCTTGTTGGTAAGATTACTCCTAAGGGTGAGCAAGAGCTATCAAGTGAAGAAAGACTTCTTAGAGCTATCTTCGGTGAAAAAGCTAAGGAAGTTCGCGATACTTCTCAGCGAATGAGTACTGGTAAGCACGGTAAAGTCGTTGGCGTTAAGATTTTCTCTAAAGAAAATGGCCATGATCTAAAATCCGGTGTTATCATGCAGATCCAAGTATTTGTTGCTCAAATGCGAAAGATTGCTGTTGGTGACAAATTAGGTGGACGACACGGTAACAAGGGTGTAATAGCTCGAATTCTACCTGTTGAGGATATGCCATTTAGAGCTGACGGAACTCCTGTAGACATTGTTCTTAACCCTCTTGGTGTTGCCGCTCGTATGAACGTTGGACAGTTATTTGAATCTCACCTTGGTATGGCAGCTCGTTCTCTTGGATTTAAAGTCGCCAGCCCTGCCTTCAATGGTGTGCCTATCGGAAAGATCCAAGATCTACTGAAAGAAGCTGGTCTTCCAGAAGATGGAAAGCAGCAACTTTATGACGGTAGAAATGGTGAGCCATTCCAGGAAATGACCACAGTTGGTTCTATGTACATTATTAAGCTTAATCACATGATTGCTGATAAGATTCATGCAAGATCAACTGGTCCTTACACAATGGTTACTCAACAGCCATTAGGTGGTAAAGCTCAAAATGGTGGACAAAGATTTGGAGAGATGGAAGTATGGGCTCTTGAAGCTTATGGTGCCGCCAACACTCTTCAGGAAATGTTAACACTTAAATCTGATGATGTTTACGGAAGAAGCAAAGCTTACGAGTCTATCATTAAGAAAACCGAAATTGTTGGTCCTAAGGTTCCTGAAAGCTTTAACGTTCTTGTTAAAGAGCTACAAGGTCTTGGACTAAAGGTTGACCTAATGCACTCAGATAGCCTAGTAGATGCTGAAAATATATTAGCTCAGAACATAAAAGAAGAAGGCTCTAGCCAGTCAGATATCGTAGTCCCACAGCCTATTAATGCTGCTATCGACTTAACAGAAGATGCAACTGCTGATGAGTTCGTAATAATGGATGATATATCTGATGAAATTAATGAAACTACATTAGAAAATGTCAGTGATGAGGAAAAATTAACTGTTGTAGAAGCAGATAACGAGGAGGCAATTTTATGAGACGTTACTCCCACGGCATAGATATTGCAGATTTTGATGCAGTTAGACTTTCAGTTGCTAGCCCAGAAGACATTCTTGACTGGAGCTATGGTGAAGTCACAAAACCTGAGACCATAAACTATAGAACTCAAAAACCTGAGAGAGATGGACTTTTCTGTGAACGAATATTCGGACCAGTAAAAGACATTAACCCTCATGACGCTAAATATAAAGGCGTTAGATCCAGAGAAGCAGCAATAGATAAAAATGGTGAATTAGTTACACGAAGCATCGTAAGACGTGAACGAATGGGCCATATTACATTAGCTGTTCCAGTTGCTCATATCTGGTTCTTAAAAGGTACTCCATCAGCTATCGGTCTATTGCTAGGCCTTACTGTAAAGAACCTTGAAAGAGTTGCTTATTTTGCTAGCTGTATCATTATCGAAGTAGATAAAGAAAAGCGGGATCAAATCCTTGCCGATAAAGAAGCTGAATTTGCTGCAGCTAAAGAAGCTATTAAGATTCGATTCGAAAAAGAAGCTTCTGCTGAAGATTCAAACGTTAAAGCGTTAGCTGAGCTACAAACTAAGGAATTAGAAGAAGTTCAGACTGACTTTGAAATTGTAAAGAATCAAATTGATGGCTTAGTTAAGTACGGCCTAATCAATGAAAGCGACTATCGAAGTTTGCCGCCAGAACTAAAGTCTATTACTAAGGTTGGAATGGGTGGAGCCGCACTAAAAGACTTATTAGATCAAATCGATCTAAAGGCACTTATTAAGGATCTTGAAGAACAAGCAGACAATGCTAAGGGTCTAAATAAGAAAAAGATTATGAAGCGACTTCGAATGCTTGAAGGTATGGAACGAGCTGGTATTAAGCCAAGTTCTACTTGCGTCAGCGTTATACCTGTTATTCCTCCAGATCTTAGGCCTATGGTTCAACTGACCGGTGGACGTTTCGCAACTAGTGACCTAAACGATCTTTACAGAAGGGTTATTAACCGAAACAATCGTCTTAAGAAGCTAATGGATCTAAACGCTCCAGAAGTTATTAAGCGAAATGAACAGAGAATGCTTCAAGAGGCAGTTGATGCCTTAATTGATAACAACTCAGCCCGTGGTGGACGTGCTGTTGCTGCAACAGGTCAAAGACGCCGACTTAAGAGCCTTAGCGATATGCTAAAAGGTAAGCAGGGTCGATTTAGGCAGAACTTGCTTGGTAAAAGAGTAGATTATTCAGGACGATCGGTTATTGTTGCCGGACCTGAACTTAGAATTTACCAATGTGGTCTTCCTAAGATGATGGCACTTGAACTATTTAAGCCCTTCGTAATTGGTGAATTAATTTTCCGTGAACAGGCCCATAACATCCGTTCAGCTACCAGAATGATTGAAACTGGTGAAACTGAAGTTTGGGATGCGCTTGACGAAGTTATTAAGGGTAAGTACGTGCTTCTAAACCGTGCTCCATCTCTTCACCGATTAAGTATTCAGTCATTCCAGCCAGTACTAATTGAAGGTCGAGCTATACAGCTTCACCCGTTAGTCTGTAAAGGATTCAACGCTGACTTCGATGGTGACCAAATGGCTGTTCACCTTCCACTTAGCGATCTTGCTCAGGCTGAGGCTAGAGACATCATGGCCGCAAATAAGAACTTACTTAAGCCTGCCGATGGATCATCTATTCTACACATTGACCAGGATATTGTCTTGGGTTGTTACTATCTAACATATACACCACCTAATGCAGTTAAGAAGGATCCTATCAGGTTTAGTAGCTTAGATGAGGCTCTAATGTCATTAGACGCTGGTAAATGTACGCTACAAAGTGAAGTTGTGATTCCTTTCCGCGGTGAAATTAGAGAAACAACTCTTGGAAGAATTTTGTTTAACGAAATACTTCCTGAAGACTTTGCGTTCCAAAATCAAGCTATGACTAAGAAGAAGCTACAATCTATGATGATTGAAATTTACCAACAGCACGGTCAAGAAGAAACCGCTTTGATTGCCGACAACTTAAAGGACCTAGGCTTCGTATACGCTACAAAATCAGGGCTATCTATCGGTATGACTGATTTCAAGGAAATCGAAGGCCTTAAAGAGATGCTAGAAGTTGGTGAAAAGAAGACAACTGATATTTCACAGCAATATGACCAGGGATTCATTACAGATGAAGAACGTTATAGATTAACAGTTGAACAATGGCAAACTGTAGATACTGCAGTACTTAATCGACTATCTGAACAATTCGTTAATGATGATAGCTCAATGTCAATCGCAGTTATATCTGGAGCTCGTGGAAATATTGGTCAAGTTAAGCAGGCTGTTGGACTTCTTGGTATTACCACTGAAGCTTCTGGTCGTGCAATTGAGCTACCTATTCGTTCTGGATATAAGCAAGGTCTAACCCCACTTGAATACTTTACAGCCAGTCGTGGTTCAAGAAAGGGTATGATCGATACGGCACTTAAGACTGCTGACTCAGGTTATCTTACAAGACGACTTGTCGATGTAGCTCAGGACGTATTCACTGTTGACGAGAAGACTGAAGACCCAGGTTTTGCTATTCTCCGTGAAGATGCAATTAAGATAGGAGTCGACTTTGGCGCTAGACTTTCAGGCCGTTATACTGCTGAAAACGTCTCTAAGTACATTAAGAAGGGTAAGTTAATTACACCTGAAATTGCTCAGCAAATTAACGATGACGAATCAATTGAAAGCGTCAAGATAATGAGCGTATTAAGCTGTACTAACGTCCGAGGAATCTCTAGAGAATCTTATGGAATAGATCCTGCTACTGGAAGACTAGTAAGTTCTCATCACCCAGTTGGTGTAATCGCTGCTCAATCTATTGGTGAGCCTGGAACCCAGTTAACTCTTAGAACCTTCCACTCTGGTGGTGTTGCCGGTGATGACATTACTACAGGTCTACCAAGAGTTGAGGAACTATTTGAAGGAAGAACTCCAAAGGGACAAGCATTTATTTCTGAGCTAGATGGTAACGTTAATGCTTGGGAAGAAGGCGCTCACTATGTAGTTCAAGTGACTTCATCTGATAAAGATATTTTCGAAGAAACAATCGGTAAAAGAAAAGTACAGGTTGCAAGTGGCACCGATGTAGCAATTGGCGATGTGCTTGCTTCACTTAAATCAGGTGATGAGCCAATCATCGCTCCAATTGCTGGAAAAGCTGAAGTTACAGATAAAACTATAATGGTAGTACCTGCTTCACAGAGTGTAGCTCGATACGAGATACCTGGCTTTAAGCAACTAATCGTTAAGGATGGCGATAAGATTAAAGCTGGTGATCGAATTACAAATGGTTCTATATACCTTCATGACTTAATGAAATATAAGGGCATTGAAGCTACACAACGATACATAATGAATGAAGTACTAGAAATCTTCGCAGCACAAGGTCAGAACATCTCAGATAAGCACCTAGAGCTTATCGTTAGACAAATGTTCAGCCGAGTTCAAATCGAAGAGGTTGGTGACTCTGATTTTGTAAACGGTGATATTGTTAGCAAATTAGCCGTAGTTGAAGCAAATGAACAACTAGTAAAAGATAAAAAGAAGCCAGCCGTATATACTCAGTTACTACTTGGTATAACAAAAGCTAGCTTATCAACTGACTCATTCTTATCTGCTGCAAGTTTCCAGGATACAACAAGAGTTCTTATTGCCGCTGCAACCAGCGGTAAGATAGACAAGCTTTATGGTCTTAAGGAAAATGTTATCCTTGGACGTAAAATACCTGTTGGAACCGGATACTCAGAAGAAGAAGATGAAGACGAATTATTGGTCGATAATTTAGAAGTTGAAACAGCGGTTGACCATTAAACCTTAAGATGTTAAAGTTATAACCTATGCCTACAATAAATCAATTAGTACGAAAACCCCGAAGCAAAGCTAGCTCTAAGAGCAAGTCTCCAGCTTTGATGCGAGTAACAAATAACCTGAAGACTAAGAACTACGAAAAACCTGCACCTTTTAAAAGAGGAGTATGTGTTAAGGTAACGACTAAGACTCCAAAGAAGCCTAACTCAGCCCTACGTAAAGTAGCTCGAGTTAGATTAACTAACGGATACGAAGTTTGGGCCTATATCGGTGGTGAAGGTCACAACCTACAAGAACACGCAGTGGTTCTAGTACGTGGTGGACGTGTTAAGGACTTGCCTGGTGTGAGATATCACATCGTTAGAGGAAGCCTTGACCTTCAAGGAGTTCAGGATCGAAAACAGGGCCGTAGTAAATACGGTGCTAAGAAAGGTACTAAATAATGCCACGAAAAAAGACTAAAGCACTAGTTCGCGAAGTTAAACCTGATAGAGTTTACAACTCCACTACTGTTCAGAAGCTTATTAATCGAGTTATGATTGATGGAAAAAAACAAGTAGCTGAAAAAATCGTTTATGATGCAATGGCTAAATCTGCCGATAAGCTGAAAGTTAAAAATCCACTTGAAGTTTTTGATCAAGCTTTCAACAACATTAAGCCACACATGGAAACTAGATCACGAAGAGTTGGTGGAGCTAACTATCAGATTCCATTTGAAGTTAAAGGTCAGAGGCAGAATCACCTTACAACAATGTGGCTAGTAGCCGCATCTCGTTCTAAGAAAGGTATGCCTATGAATGACCGACTAGCTATTGAGCTAATAGATGCATACAACAATTCTGGAACAGCTGTTAAGAAAAAAGAAGACACTCACAAAATGGCAGATGCCAACCGAGCCTTCGCACACTTCGCGAGGTACTAGTATGGGAGAGCGCTTGGATTTTGATTTCTCACCAGCTCTAGAGAAAAGCCCATGCAGCGACTGTCCAGCTCTTAATGAAGAAGTTAAGGGCTCTAATATTACTCAAGGACTAGCTACAATCAAAGCCAGTGAACTATGCCCTGAATACAAAGTTCAGAATGAGATTTGCTTAATACGTGCTATGAGAAGCAATTTACTAATAGCAAGTCAAATAGATCCAATGAGCGATTGATACAATAAAACTATAGATAAGGAACAAAATGGCAGACAAGAAGTATAATATGGAAAACCTAAGAAATATCGGCATTATTGCTCATATTGACGCGGGAAAGACTACAACAACTGAAGCGATCCTATATAGGACTGGTTTAAAGCACAAGATTGGTGCCGTTCACGAAGGTGAAACCACTACTGACTGGATGGCTCAGGAAAAAGAACGTGGTATTACTATTACTGCTGCTGCCGTTACTTGTTACTGGAAAGATACTAAAGTTAACATTATTGATACACCAGGACACATTGACTTTACTGTTGAAGTAGAGCGAAGTCTACGTGTTCTTGACGGTGCCGTTACTGTATTTGATGGAAAAATGGGTGTTGAGTCACAGTCTGAGACTGTTTGGCGTCAAGCAGACAAGTATAGTGTTCCTAGAATCTGTTTTATTAATAAGATTAATCAAACTGGTGGAGATTTCTATAAGTCACTAGATTCAATTCATACGAGATTAAACAAGAGAGCTTTTCCTATTCACTTGCCTATTGGCTTTGAGCAAGGAGTTAACGGTGTAGTTGACCTCATAACTATGAAGTCCTATACATACAAAGAATTTACAGACCATGAATTAATCGAAGGCGAAGTTCCAGTCGACATGATGGATCAGGTTAAGAAGTATCGTTCACTCTTGATTGAGAATGCGGTTGCTGAAGACGAGACTATACTTGAAAAATACTTCGAAGTCGGAGAAGAAGGCCTTAGCGAAGAAGAGATTAAACAAGCTGTTCGAACTGCTGTACTGACCGGTAAGTTCTACGCTGTTACTGGCGGTGATGGTCGTGGTGTTATGGTTGAAAAACTACTTGATGCTGTTCGTGATTTTCTACCAAGCCCTGTTGAAGCAAAGTCTATCTGGGGAACTCACCCTAAGACTGGTGACGAAATAGAGCGTAAACCGAGTGAAACTGAACCATTTTCAGCACTAGCTTTTAAGATTGCAACTGACCCATTTGTGGGTAAACTAGCATTCTTTAGGGTTTATTCTGGAACATTAAAGTCAGGAAGTTATATTCTAAACTCATCGACTGGTGAGAAAGAAAGAGTTGGACGTATCGTTCGAATGCAAGCTAACACTCGTGAGGATGTAACTGAAATTGGCGCCGGAGATATAGCAGCTATCGTAGGACTTAAAGGAACAACAACCGGTAACACTCTATGTGATATTGCTAAACCAATAATCTTAGAGAGCATTACATTCCCAGAGCCTCCTGTGTCTATTGCTATTGAGCCTAAGACTAAAGCTGACCAAGAAAAAATGAGCTTAGCTCTTCAGAGATTGGCTGAAGAAGACCCAACCTTTAGAATCCATGTTGACAAAGAAACTGGTCAGACTATCATCCAAGGAATGGGTGAGCTTCACTTGGATATCATCATCGATAGAATGAAGCGTGAATTTACAGTTGAAGCTAATATTGGTCAACCACAAGTTGCTTACCGTGAAACAATCCGAAAAGATGCTGTTGAGAGTGAAGGAAAATTCATCCGACAATCTGGTGGTCGTGGTCAATATGGTCACGTCTGGATTAGGCTTTCTCAAAATGAAGAAGGTAAGGGATATGAATTCATCAACTCTATTAAAGGTGGTGTTGTACCAAGCGAATATATTTCAGCGGTTAAGGCCGGAATTGAAGAAGCTATGAATAACGGTGTTCTAGCTGGTTATCCTGTCGTTGACGTTAAGGCTGAACTTTATGATGGAAGCTACCACGACGTTGACTCCAACGAGATGGCATTCAAGATTGCTGGTTCGATTGCTCTCCAGGACGGTGTTAAGAAAGCAAATCCAGTACTTCTAGAACCTATCATGAAGGTTGTTGTAGTAACACCTGAAGAATTCATGGGTGACGTTATTGGTGACTTAAACTCAAAGCGTGGAAGAATCGAAGATATGGGTGATCTAACTCCAGGTATTAAAGAAATTACCTCTTTTGTGCCACTTGGTGAGATGTTTGGTTACACAACAAATCTTAGGAGCTCAACTCAGGGTCGTGCTTCTAGTTCAATGGAACTAGATCACTACGCAGATGTACCGAACCACGTTACAGAAGCAATTATTACTAAGAATGCTAAATAGATTCCGCTAGTATAAAAAAATACATAAAAATAAATATTTATAATCCCCCGAGAAAATGTAAATTCCTCGGGGTTTTTTCCTTCTAAAAAATTCTTGACATTATTTCCATATGTATTACAATCTACTTAAGCTTATATAAAATAAGTATAATTAATTAAAGGAATAAACATGAATATAAAAAGAACTAACAAACTAAAAACAAACTCATCAGGCTTTGGCCACATAGAAATGCTACTAATAGTAGTAGCCGTAGTAGTAATAGCGGGGGTAGGCTTCTTTGTATACAATAATAGCAACAAGAAAAAGGCTCACGCTGGTGGTTGGACTCCTTTAAATAATCAAAATGGTCATGCTATTTGGGGTTGCTGGAATGGTCAATGGGGTAACTACTCTGAAGCTAAACTGGCTTATACTAAAGGGGCAAGCACAGGTGTTACTGATAATAAACTTTGGTATCATACTTATACTTATAACAATACTGCAAAACATTCATATGATGATAGAGGACAAGCCGATGTTTATTGGGCTGGAACCATAGCTGTTCAAAAAGTAGCCTTTAATATTAATAATAATGTAGACGTTTATTATGGAATTGGGCCTTTTGGGAATCAAGTATATCTACATACTTCGGTTGCAAACATAAAAGCATATTGGAATCGTTGCTAAATATATTTTATCTAAATACAACAATTCATGACATTAATACCCGCTTTATTGAGGGTATTAATTTTTTTTGTATTCTTTAGAGCTTATTTAATAAATCCCTTGCAGTAGTATATATATATATATATATATGTTACAATCTACTTAAGTTTATATTTAATAAATAAAAGAATTAATTAAAGGAATATAAATGAAAATTTACTATCTAGGTCCAGTACCACTTATTCTAATACTTATTTATTTTTCATCATATACTAATAAATTACGTTCACAGAATAAGCCAATTCCAATAATTGTAAAGGTTTTATCTATATTTATTGGATTATTATTTATTGCTTCAGGGATACTAGTTATCCTATCCGCAATTAAATAGTTAGAAAAGTTATTAAAAACGACTGGAGTCCGAGTCATGCCTAATAACAATGACCATCTATGGAAGTAGGTGGTCTTTAATTTTATCGGACTGGCAAAATTGGAGTATAATAAAATTATGAGTAGTGACAATAATTATATGAGCATATTGTTAGAAGATATTCGCGACCAGAATAAAGCCGTATTGGAAGCAGTTGGCCAAATACAAAAAACCGTTGGCAGTCTTGCAACTAAAGATGAGCTTCAAGATGTTGCAGATGACATTAAAACCATTAAGATTGCGGTTGCTGAGACAAATAAAGATTTAGGGTTGCATGACATCCGAATTACAGCACTAGAACAGGCATCTTAAAAAAGTTTAAATAACTACAACAATGCAAACCCAATGGTTCTAAATCTTACTAGAGCCCGAGCCAAGCATAAATACTATGTCAATATATGAAAGTATATTGTCTTTTAATTTAACGCATAGAATGACTTAGAGTATAATATTCATATGGGTATAGATTCACATAATACAGAAAACCGTATATATAAAATCGAGAAGCAACTTGACAATATAGCAAAGTCTTTAATAACGGGCTTTGATAGTATGAATAAACAATTTGATAAAAAAAGCAAATAATGATGATCTGCAACGAGTTTTAGGATTAGTCGATAAAATATAGTTAAATTGAAATTTTTTTGAAGATGAAAGATTGATAATGTCTCATCAGTTGACACAGATAGATGATTGGGTAGAGAAAGCAGCTAAAAAAATGATCTAGAATTCGCTCTATAGTTTTTAGAATCCGATTATAAGAATAGATGGTCTTATATATAGTATGATATTTATATGATTATCACGATGACAGAAGTTGCCAATAATCCAAATACCTTTACTAGAGTGATTCAATTAAATAATGGAGAAAAAGTAATTTTTCGACCACTCCTTTCTACTGACCCTAATAACTTAGCATTTTTTCTAAAAGGGCTGTCAAAAGAAACTCGAAAATTGAGCACCTTTGATGGATATGATTTTAATACAGCTAAGGAATTATGTAATGCAATCAATATGTACGATAAGCTTAGGTTTGTGATTGAGAATGAAAGTAATGTGATAGTAGGATTAATAGAATTAAGCTTTGGTTTTCCGGAGAGTGATCTTAAACGGTATAGCCAAGCAGGTCATATAATTAATCCTGAAACAACGCTAAGATTTGGCCCGACATTAGCTGATAATTATCAGAATATTGGGCTAGGCAGTAAAGTGTTTTCTTATATTGTAGAAATTGTAAAACAGTTTGGTAAACAAAATATTATACTTTGGGGCGGAGTACTTGAAGATAATAAAAGAGCAATTCACTATTACGAAAAACAAGGATTCAGAATTGTTGGAACCTTCACTAACAATCATATTAAGCATCTGGATATGATGCTTAATATAAATGATTATTTACATAATTAATTCCAAACTCCAACTCTTATACGAGTCAAATATAGTTAAATTGAAATTTTTTTGAAGATGAAAGATTGATAATGTCTCATCAGTTGACACAGATACATGATTAGGTAGAGAAAGCAGCTAAAAAAATGATCTAGAATTCGCTCATTAGTTTTTATAATCGAACCCTAGCCAAGTACAATATAAATGACCATCTATGAAAGCAGATAGTCTTTCATTTATGACAGTGATTCTGCAGAAAATTTCATGCCTATTTGCCTGTTCTTAGCTACTCTTAAGCAGTAACTCAAAGTACTGTGTACTGCCGAACGGAATCTTTTGCTTTACTATATTTTTAGATTTTGCACTAGTGGCTGAAGTTATTGTGAATTCTCCGTACTGATTATTTACTTGATCAACTGCTTGGGTAAGCCAAATATCCTTGTTGACGTCTTCAAGTAAGCTTATCTGGCTCATATTTGAAGGAGTTAACATGTAGCAACTAACCCCTATTTCCCTTTCAAATGCATGCCTTGGGCGTTTGTTAAAAAGCAGTGTTGCTCTTCGGTATACTTCGGCATTAGTGAAGAATGTAGATTTAAACATTTTTCGCTCATACCAACTATCCCCATTGGCATACTTTACATAAACCATTATTCCTCTAGCACAAAGACCACGGTATCTAAGTTTCATTCCAGTTGTCTCACATAGATAAGATAGTCTGGTTCTGACCTCGTCATCACTTGGTCGCCTAATGTCTAGCACATATTGCCTGCCAACCATTCGAGTTATGCCGGATGAGTGCTGATCGACTTCATAGCCTCTAAGTCTTTGATACCAATCATCCCCACAAACACTTTTGAAAACCTGTCTTCTTAGTAATTCTGAAGGCGCATTTAAAAAATCCATTGGCGTCATTATTCCAACAGAGTTTAACCTTGCTTCGTTTCTTTCGGCTATTCCGTGCAAATCGGTTAGCCTCATAGACTTATAAGTAGCTATGAGGTTGTTATGATCAATAATGTCTAGGCCATCTGGTTTATGAAGCCCAGCCGCAACTTTAGCTAGAAACCTATTTGGTCCAATGCCAACATTACATCTCATCCAACTGCCGACGTCATTAATTAACCTGGCTTTAATCTCATAGCCTATTTCACTTAGTTCTCTTTTGTTTATATTCTCCCTGGTTCCGTGGAAGTCTATTACTCCCTCATCGATACTTTTCATAACGACATTATCTGAGTAGCTACTAAGAATGTTTAGTAGTTTTTTGTATACGTAGTGATACTTTGGCGGATCAGTTTCAGTCATTATTAGATTTGGCGCCAGTTCTAGGGCTTCGTCTAGTCTCATACCAACCTTAACCCCTAGTGCCTTAGCCTCATATGATGCTGCTATTATGCAACAATACTTGCTTATACGATTAGTAACTCCTACTGGCTTTCCTCTTAACATTGGCCTCGCCTGCTGCTCAACTGTTGCAAAACAGCTATTGAGGTCAATGTGCATTATTTGAGGCTCTTCGTTACTAATTGGCAAATGCATTTTGAGCGTCGCTTACAGCTACTAATTTCCAGCTTAAAACTTCGGCGTCAAACTCTAGTCTATAGTCTGCTTTGCCGTCTGTCATGTCGAATACGTGTACCATGCGCTTACCTTTTTGTGTCGGGTGTAGTAATCCTGTTTCTGTGAATGTAATTTGGCGTCCATCGATATCCATGCGCTTAGGAAAACAGTTTGGCTTATCCTTGCCACGGAAGTAGTAAGCAATTATGTTTACGTCTCGGTTGATCATTACTGTGTTGTCCATTTTTAACTCCTTGAGATTGATTTTTATAATTATTAAGAGATTCCAAACAAGCTTTTACTGATTGGTGAACGGGCTTTTGGGGTTATATGAGTTGTCTTAAATTGAGATATGACACCGTTCAAAATGTCTCAACTTAGATAAGAGCAACTTGTTTTTTTAGGCTTCCGGTGTTGACGCTTAACTATTACTAGTCAGTTAGTGCACCTACCTTAGTTAGAACTTATGTATTAAGTCTGTATGGAGGAAGAACCTAAGGCTCAGCCCACACATGGCTAATATTTAGTATACGCCATTCAATTTGATTAATTCAACACCTATCTTTGCCAATTTATTGCTATATATGCAAGTTTGATATACTTAATATAAATTAACTTTTGGGAAGTACCTATGGATGACTATAGTAATAGAAAGAATAAACGAACAATCACTCTAGCAGTAATTATTTTATTAGACATTGCTCTAATTACAGGATTGTATTTTCATGATCATAAAGCTAGCACAAACAAAACTAGTATGCCTGGTATGACGATGCAAGACAAAAAAACGAGCAATGATCATAAAACGGCGAATCCACAAAAAACAACTACTACGCAAAAAAACAATCAGAGCCCAAAATCTAGCAGCTCAATTACAGCAATAGTTGGCCCTAAGAATACTCAACTAGTTAACACGGGTCCCGGAGATGTCGTGGCTTTATTTGCGGCAGTATTCGTAGTATCCTCAACTCTACACTATCTATTTAGTAATAGATTTTCTATAAGTGATCGCTAATCTTAATTAGGTTTGATTGAGTAGTCGTTCCATTGGTCGGCATAATTAAGAACTCATTGTTATTGTTGTTGATAATTATATAGTCATTGTTAAACCAAGAATAAGTATTGTAAGAGTTGCCTAATAGGGCTAGTTGTTTTGGACTGCTGCCGTCAGCATTTGCTACGTAAATTGCATTGTGACCATTTACGTTGGAAGAATAGGCAACTTTAGTCCCATCAGCAGATACAGGATAGGACAAAGGATAATTATATATCCCAGAAACTAATGGATTATTATTTGCTATTGGATTTAGCTTACCATCTGTGTATTGGAAGTACGATGCGGAATTGGTGTTGTTTTGGTATAGCCATAGCAATACTTTATTTGCTCCACTGTAATGAGAGTTGATTGCTTGAGAATATTGAGATTGGTCAAATTGTTGTAATGTTTTCTTTCCAGTACCGTTATTATTAACTGAGATTATATTTATCTGCAGTCCACTAAAACCATTGATATTGCCGGCCCAAGACTTGCCGTAAATTAATGTGTTATTCGGAAGCATTGTTACTGCATTAAAGAACTCACCAACGGTTACGCCATTGTTTGATGCAGAAGAACTGGAGTCAATTGTTGAAACTGAATTAGATGATGGATTGTATGATTTCAAGGTATATTCACCATTAGTTCCCGAAGGTAGATTGGTATTTTGGACGCTATAAATCAAAGTGTCATTAGAGTCCCAACCGTACACTATGTAGTTTCCGTTAGTTTGATCGACTATAGTCGGAATATCATTCGATGACTTTATGATTGTTAAGCATGGCTTTTGATTATTGCGGTTAGCAACTAGGGCTACATAAGACCAATCACTTGATGGGTATAGGCTAGTGTCATATATTCCCATAGAGCTAACTCCTGTTAGAACGGTCGAATGATTAAAGCCATCTAAGCTTGATTTGATGACATCAACAGTCCCAGAAGAATTAGAGAGATAATAAATATAGCCACTCGGAACAATCTGATAAGTATTAGACGCTTCAATGTTAATTGTTACATTTTGATTAGTATAGCCCTGTCCCGAGATAATTCCTTTAGCCGTCTGATTACTTGCAGAAAGAACAATATTGGCATTACCGTTAGAATCTGTCTTGGAAGATGCTCCATCAGCCGTAATTAATACATTCGCTACTGCATTTTTAGTAATTTTATTGACGACTTTTATTGATACCATTCTTCCTGTAGCGGTAAGCTTAATAACTTGTGGATTCTTTTGAGAGAACGGCACAAGAATTTTATTATTTAATGTCGCATAATATTTTTTGCTTATGCTTATATTACGGTTACCTACATTCAAGGAGGCACTTACTGAACCTCGGGAATCTGTTGTGTAGTGATGGTTTTCAATTACTACATCTGCCCCTATCACTGGATTACCAGTTTGACTATCTAAAACATTCAAGGAATATTTTTCTTTTATAAAGATTCCCAATATAGAGTATCTGGTTGCTGGAATTGAGATTAAGACTATTAATAGCAAAATTACAGAAGTTGAGATAATAAACGGCTTAGACTTGATCCAATCGAACTTAGATTTTTTTATGCTCTTAATTGGCGCACTAGTATCCTGAAGCAAGGATTCGTCACTCTCTTTTAGCTCAATTTCCTTAACTACTTTATCGTCCGAACTGTTAATTACGTTATTAATCTCTGGAACATTTTGAGTTTTTATTTCAGGATCTTTATCCGTTACATTGTTTGATTCTTCGGCCATATTTCCTCTTATAAGATTTATAGTACCAGAATTGATTAAACATTAGAAATATCTTTTAATTCTTAAGCACAATCGCTATAATAACTTTGTGAACTTAAAATATAAAAACTAATATCATGAGTGCCGGACTTTACACCCTACTATCTTTTTTGCCAACCGTTGCTGGTTTGCTCCTAATTAGCGCAATTGTAGCCTCGAAGAACTACCGTTCTCGAGTTAATTTTAGTTTTATTATCTGGACTTTCAATATTCTAGGCTATGTAGCTCTAAACTTCGGTGCTCACTATATACATAATCTTTCCGATGGATTGCTTTGGACTAGAGCTGCTCTAGCTATAGCAAACTTTATTCCGATGACTTTCTATTATTTCTCCAGGGCACTCTCTCATAACAAAAATAAACTAAAATGGTATGAATATGTCATTTATATCGCTCCGGTTATAATGACCCCACTTTCTTTCTTGCCTAGCTGTATTACAGAAGTTTCTCAAAGCAAGTACGGTATAATTCTTTCCAAGACCGGTCCACTGCTTTTCCTAACTCTTATATATTTCACTTTCGCGTTCACGATTGCCTTTAGGATGCTCTATAAGTACCAAATCAATGCAACACAATCTGTTAAATCTCAGATTAAGCTTATTTCATACTCAAGCTCATTCGTGATAGTGGTAAATATGTTTACCCAAATTATATTGCCAAAGCTAGGTATGTATAGCTGGGGTAATATTATCGGAAATCCTTCGATTCTGTTGTTTGTGGGCACTGTCGGCTATTCAATACTTAGACACAAGCTTTTCGATATTAGAACCGCAGTCTTACGTACGCTTGTATTTGCAACAACTTTCTTCGCATCAGTAATAGTTTTCATCGTCGCCTTACTGTATCCGTTTCATTTGATTTTTAGAGAAATTAAACTAGGTCTATGGCCTGAAATCTACATTGTAACGGTTACATTTATTTTGGCTATCGGTTATCAGACTTTTAGAACTGCGCTCCAGAAAGCAACTGATAAACTTCTATATCAAGATCACTATGATATAGAAATTGTTTTAGCAAAAATCGGCCGGGTGTTATCTAGCGAAATTTTACTTGATAATCTGGCCCAGAGAATTAAGAAGATTTTAGAGGTCAATTTGAGAGTTGCTCAAGTTGATATTATTGTT
>Ga0194055_10000310_pt1 | contig 38705 bp, 39 predicted proteins | sample SepL449m_MetaG_FD_155482 | JGI IMG/M metagenome (GOLD analysis project Ga0194055, IMG submission 155482) | Anoxic zone freshwater microbial communities from boreal shield lake in IISD Experimental Lakes Area, Ontario, Canada - Sep2016-L442-9m | ecosystem: Environmental > Aquatic > Freshwater >... | reverse complement strand
GACTGGAAATGTTCTCCGCAATTACAAGGCAACCACAACCATTAAATCGACCAGATTTAAATGAAGATATATCGCCGCTATCGAGGGCTAAATTAAGAGATTCAAAGTAAGCAATAATTTCATCAAGAGCTGCGACTGGGATTTGTGATGGAATACTGCCGACAATTTCAGCCTTAGTTACACCACCAACGTTGATTACCCCTTCATATCGACTGCAGCTTGTAATAGAAGTGGCGGCAAGCAATAACGAGATTAGTGACCGCAATCTCAAATTCACCATAGTTTCTAGATGATAAGACTTGGATCTGCTTCGCCCTCTGCCAACTTTTCTAAATTGTGTAAAACTTGGGGCTATGGGTTCGCGCGATGGTGATGGTTGGGTGCAATGTAATTGTGGTTCAAAACATTGGGGTCTAAATGGTGCCGCTGGTTTACTTCTTATAAGAGATAGCCGAATCTTGTTACAACATCGAGCTCCTTGGGTTCATAACGGAGATACTTGGGGAATTCCTGGTGGCGCTCGAGATTCACATGAAAGTATTTTGGATGCAGCCCTACGAGAGGCAAACGAAGAGATTGGAATTGCTGGTCATCTGATTACGCCAATTGAAATTTTTGTTGATGACCATGGTGATTGGAGTTATCACACTGTAATTGCAACAGCAGATGGTGAATTGCAGGCATATGAAATGAATGATGAATCCATGGAAGTCCGCTGGATTTTGATTTCCGAAGTGACCGCTCACAATTTACATCCAAGTTTTGCTAAATCTTGGCCCGAGATTTCTAAGTTAATTACTTCGCTAAATTTGCATTAGCTATATTGCTCGTGCAACTTTGCAAGCGATTCTCTAACAATTGCGCCATCACCGGTACGCCAGAGCGGTGGCATGGAATTCAAAAGAATCGAGCCGTATCTTTTGGTCACAATTCTTGAATCTAAAATTGCAACTACGCCACGATCATCTAGCGAACGAATTAAACGACCGGTTCCTTGAGCTAATAAAAGCGCGGCGCGGGGCAATGAAACTTGCATAAATCCAGAGCCACCTGCTGCATCAATTTCAGCAGCTCGGGCAGACATCACAGGATCATCTGGGCGCGGAAAAGGAATTCGGTCTATTGCAACCAGGGTGCATGAAGGGCCTGGCACATCAACGCCTTGCCAAAGGCTCATCGTGCCTAACAAGATAGAAGTTGGGTCTTTTTCAAAACGTTCTACAAGTGAACCAACGGTATCGCCACGTCGTTGCGTGATGATTGAAATCGGTAACTCTGCCAACACTTTTCGCAGGTGTTCATCGGCAGCTTCAACACCGCGCCAAGATGAAAAAAGTGCGAGCGTTCGGCCACCAGCAGCATCTATTAATTCACCAAGTTCAGTCAACGCTTCTTTACTTGGGCCATCGCGACCTGGCTCTGGTAAATGTTTTGGTAAATAAAGCATCCCTTGATTGGCAAAATCAAATGGTGATCCAACATCTAACATCGTGACATTTGATGGATCGATATCCCAATTGCTATCGGAATCTTCATTATCGCCCGCTTGGATTCCAAGATTTCGCGCAATTGCATCAAAGCCTTTTCCAACTGTGAGCGTAGCGCTAGTTGCAATAACTGGAGTTTTCGAAAAGAGGTTTTTCCGAAGTTCTGCTGAAACATCAAGTGGAGCTAAATAGAGAGTGGAGAAATTCGGTTCAAACCACATTACATATCCATGGCCAATTCTTAACATTTTGGTCGCTGTTTGTTTTACTTCATTAACTGCACCTTTTACCCGAGCTCTTTCAGCAATTGAGTCAGGGTCGATAATTTCCGCATCTGCATTTATCGCGGCACCAAGAGCTTCGGCCGCCTCCTTTATTTTTCTTACTGGTGCTTCTAATTGAGATGGCAATTCATCAAGGCGGCGTTGTTCATCGCGGTTGTTGCGATAATCATCGGCGTAATCTGCAATAGCTGCCGCGAAGCCATCTGCAGCTTTTGAAAATGCATCTGAAGTTTTACCGGGCATATGTCGTTTTGCCATTTGAGCAGCGCGAATAACTCTGCCAGAGGTAAGTTCTTCGGTGACTGCTTGAGTCGTGCGATCCATGAATTCATGGGCTTCATCGAGCACAATCGCATCGCGGTCCGGCAAAATCGGATGCGAGTCAACGATTTCAATTGCGAGCAGAGTGTGGTTTGTAACGACAATATCGGCGGTCTGGGCTTTCGCTTTTGCGTTTACTGCAAAACATTTTGTACCGAATTGGCAATCATCTGCACCAACGCATTCACGACCTGAAACCGAATTGGCTAACCAAACTCGGCGATCTACATCTGGGGCATCGTCGCGATCGCCCGATGCTCCAGGAGATTCGGCCCAAGCACGAAGCCGTTTTGCATCTTTACCGAGCACACCGATTTCCAAAAGCACTTCGCCATCAGGATCTGGGAGTTCACTATTCATTTTCTGCAAGCAGAGATAGTTTCCAACGCCTTTGTAGATTGCAAAAGATAAATCGCGGCCGAGCTCTTTCTCCAGAGCTTCCTTAATCTTCGGCAGATCACGTTCGATTAATTGACGTTGTAAGGCAAGCGTGGCGGTTGCTACTAAAACTTTCTTGCCATGAACTAACGCTGGAATTAAATACGCCAGAGATTTACCAGTGCCGGTGCCGGCTTGGACTAAAAGATGGTGGCGATCATTTAGCGCGTTTGCTACTGCTTCCGCCATCTCAATTTGACCGGCACGAGGTGAGCCTCCAATTGCTTCAACTGCAACGTCGAGCGCGCTTCTAACTTTTGCGCCGAGTTGTGAAGATGCCATGTGGAAACCTTACTGTTGAAATTAAATAAAAAAACGAGCCCCATTAGTTGAGGCTCGTCTTTTAATTACTTGTGGATTAACTGCAACCAGATGTAGCGCCGCAACCTTCACAGACATAGCAAGCACCTGACATCCGCATCTTTACGCCGCAAGTCATACATAGTGGCGCATCGGTTTTAACTCCAGATAGTTGTTCCATCAATTCAGTCGAAGAACCGATATGTGATGGCGCTGCTTCAATCTTTACCTCAGTTTTTACAACTGCAGGCTTTGGCGCAACTGGAGCCGCTGCAATTGGTGCTGCAACTTCAATTGCGGTGTATTCGCCGGTATCAAGCGCGTTTGTGCGCTCAGCTACCGTGTAAAGACCGAGTGATGAGCGATCATCAAAAGGTAAGTAATCCAAAGCTAACCGACGGAAGATGTAATCCATCATTGATTGTGCCATGCGAATATCTGGATCATCGGTCATGCCAGCTGGTTCAAAGCGTAGGTTGGTGAATTTCTGCACATATGTATCTAGCGGTACGCCATATTGGAGACCGATCGATACTGCGATTGAGAATGCATCCATTACGCCAGCAAGAGTTGAACCTTGCTTGCCGAGTTTTAAGAAAACTTCGCCGAGTTTTCCATCTTCGTAAGTTCCAGCTGTCATATAACCTTCTGCGCCAGCTACTGAGAATGAAGTTGTGCGAGATGGTCGGGACTTAGGAAGTCGTTTACGAGTTGCTGGGGCTGGAGCTGCACTAACTGAATCGTCACTCTTTGCAGCTTTGCCATCAGAGAGTGGTTGTCCGACTTTGCAATTGTCGCGATATACAGCGAGCGCTTTTAATCCGAGTTTCCAACCTTCGTAGTAAACCTCTTCAACATCGGCAACAGTTGCATCTGCTGGCAAGTTAACGGTTTTTGAAATCGCACCAGATAGGAATGGTTGGCAAGCAGCCATCATTCGTACGTGGCCCATAGGAGCGATTGAGCGGGCACCTAAGGCGCAATCAAAGACGTCATAATGTTCTGTCTTAAGTCCTGGTGCATCGATTACATGGCCATTTGCTCCGATGTACTCCACGATGGCTTCAACAGTCTCTTCGGTGTAACCAAGTTTGCGAAGCGCAGCTGGCACGGTTTGGTTCACGATCTGCATCGAGCCGCCGCCTACTAACTTCTTAAACTTAACTAGCGAGAAATCAGGTTCGATACCAGTGGTATCGCAATCCATCATTAAGCCGATAGTTCCGGTTGGCGCTAGAACCGAAGCTTGCGCATTGCGCCAGCCATTCTTTTCGCCAATAGTTACGCACTTTTCCCACTCTTTATTAGCTTCTGTCCATACATCGCGATCTAGCGTTGTTGCAGATTTAGCTGCAGTAGAAGCTGCTTGGTGCTTTCGCATAACCCGAGTGTGTGGCGCTGCATTTCGAGCATAACCTTCATAAGGTCCAACGATTCCGGCAAGTTCTGCTGATCGTCGGTATGAAGTACCAGTCATAAGTGAAGTAATCGCACCAGCAAGGGCACGGCCGCCTTCAGAATCGTATGCAAGACCAGAGGCCATAAGTAGCGCTCCGATATTTGCGAATCCAATTCCAAGTTGACGATATGCGCGAGTTGTTACGCCAATTGCCTCGGTTGGAAAATCTGCGAAACAGATTGAGATATCCATCGATGTAATAATAATTTCGGTTGCTTTAACAAAAGTCTTAGCATCGAAAGAACCATCAACTTTAAGGAACTTCATTAAATTTAACGAAGCAAGGTTGCAAGAAGAGTTATCAAGTGACATGTATTCAGAACATGGGTTTGATGCATTGATGCGACCAGTTTCAGGATTGGTGTGCCAATCGTTGATGGTGTCGTCATATTGGATTCCTGGATCTGCGCAAGCCCATGCAGCCTGCGCCATTTTGCGGAAGAGATCTTTGGAATCAACCTTCTCAATAACTTCGCCAGAGGCACGGGCAACTAAACCAAATTGATCGCCGCTTTCGTAGGAACGCATGAATGAATCTGAAACGCGGACCGAGTTATTTGCGTTTTGGTATTGCACCGAGATGATGTCTTTGCCACCAAGGTCCATATCAAATCCAGCATCACGAAGTGCGCGAATTTTATCTTCTTCATTAACTTTGGTTTCAATAAATTCTTCGATATCTGGATGATCAACATCTAGAACAACCATCTTCGCCGCGCGACGAGTTGCGCCACCGCTCTTGATAGTTCCAGCAGATGCATCAGCGCCACGCATGAAAGAGACTGGCCCAGATGCAGTTCCGCCTGATTTTAGAAGTTCTTTTGATGAGCGAATTCGGGAGAGGTTTAGCCCTGCGCCGGATCCACCTTTGAAAATCATGCCCTCTTCGCGGTACCAATTGAGGATTGATTCCATGGTGTCATCGACCGAGAGAATGAAACACGCAGAAACTTGTTGTGGTGCATTAGTTCCGACGTTGAACCAGACTGGAGAGTTAAAGGAGAAAATTTGGTTCATCAACATATGTGTTAATTCATGTTCGAAAATTTCAGCATCTACATCAGTTGCGAAATATCCATTTTCTTTACCGGACTTTGTATATGAAAGTACTACGCGGTCGATCACTTGCTTTAGTGACCATTCGCGATTTTCATATCCGACAGCTCCGCGGAAATATTTTGTTGTAACAATGGTCGATGCGTTTACTGACCATGAATCTGGAAACTCAACACCGTGTTGTTCGAAAACAACTTCTCCGGTCCGCCAATTTGTTTGAACCACATCGCGACGTTCCCATGTGACTGTGTCATATGGATGAAGGCCAGGAGTGGTGTAAACCCGCTCAATAGTTAAACCTTTACCTGCTTTTTCTTTTGAGCCTACGCGGTTTACGACCGTATCCGACATTTTCATTTCTCCAGTTTCTCTTCTTGATAAATCTAATTTGATTTTTGCTGCTTCTTTTAAAACGTCTTTATATCTACTTTTCGATGCGTGAAAACTTCACTTAAGTTGCGGGGAGGAAATCTTTTCTGAAAGTTGCGAAGGCATAGCGCGGAGAAGTGCAATCTCACCTTCGAAATCATCAAGAGAGGAGAAGTTACGGTACACCGAGGCGTAACGTAAGTAAGCAACCTCGTCGAGCTCTCGGAGTGGCGCAAGAATAGCCATGCCCACTTCTTGAGCTTCAATTTCGGCCTGTCCGGTAGCGCGGAGAGTCTCTTCAACTCGTTGCGCCAACAGAGCTAGATCATCATCGTTAACTGGACGCCCCTGGCAAGCCTTGCGGACGCCATTGATGACCTTGTCGCGACTAAAAGGTTCAGTTGCACCACTACGTTTAATAATGGCCAGCACCGAGGTCTCTTGGGTTGAAAAGCGTGAACCACATTGGGTGCACTCACGACGACGACGAATTGCAGTGCCTTCTTCAGCCGGACGCGAGTCAACTACTCGAGAATCGTCATGTCGGCAGAACGGGCAATTCATATCGGCGTGTCATCCTTTCAATCCAGATTTTCTAGTGATCTTGGGTGTATTGGTGCTATCCCTCAAACCCCCACTAATGGAAGTATATAGCATCTTTACCCCAACATCTAGTGGTAACAATAAAGGGATAGTTGAGAGTTCTTGCGCACCTTGACCATAGAACTTTTCTGGCGTGTCGAAAAGCAAGCGAGCGCTACTTGATCGGGATATAGATCCGCTGCCCAGCCTTCAACTCGGGAGATTTGAGGCTATTGAGCTCAGTAATGAGATCCACCGCCGCTAATAGATCGCCGTCGCTGATCGTTCCAGCGATAGACCAGAGCGTTTGTCCTGGCGCCACCACAATCTCTTGATACGTAGTTTTAGAAGAAGTTGAGATATCTGATTGCGCAAATGCGGAATAGCCAGCCACGATTAAAACTAAACTCGATGAGATTACTGCAGCTCTGGCGAGAAAGCGACCTCGCCTAGTTAAAGAAACGCTTGATTTATAAGGGTTTTTTAACGAGTTATCAAAAGTGATAGTTGACATTTTATTCTCCTGCTTTATATCTAACTGGCCTTGGTCGATCACCGGGGATAGTGTTCGAACGCCTGTTCTAATAGAAAAGATACACCCCAGCACCGACACTCACAAGTCAATTTAGAACATTTGTTTGATTATTTAGCAATTTTGTTCTAACCTGTGCCTATGAGCAAATTGATTAAAGCAAGCAGCGGAAAGCCCAGCAAGAGCAAGGTTGCCGAACTTCCAGATGGGCCAACCGACGAGCATGGACTAACCCCGCGCCAGGCGAAGATTCTCTATGCCATCAAGCGAGCTATGGAGGCCAACGGTTATCCGCCATCAATGCGGGAAATCGGTGAAGCTGCCGGTCTAGCCTCCCCTTCAAGTGTGAAATACCAACTTGAAGCTTTGGAAGAAAAAGGGTTTATCCGACGCGATCCTTCTCGGGGTCGAGCACTTGAAGTTTTATTGCCAGGTGAAAGTTCTCATAATTCAATTACGCCAGAACGAACTCATAATGTTCCGCTGGTTGGCCGAATCGCTGCCGGTGGTCCAATCACTGCCGAGCAACACGTTGAAGAACTTTTCCCACTACCGGCTTCGATAGTTGGCGAAGGTGATCTCTTTATGTTGAAGGTTGTTGGCGACTCCATGATCGATGTCGCGATCTGCGATGGCGATTTCGTAGTTATCCGTTCGCAAAAATCATGCGAAAAGGGCGAGATCGTTGCAGCGATGATCGATGGCGAAGCAACTGTGAAAACTTTCTCGAAGAAAGATGGCCACGTTTGGTTACTTCCAGCAAACGATAACTACTCGCCTATCCCTGGAGATAACGCCGAAATCCTTGGAAAAGTTACAGCGGTACTGCGCTCGCTTCGTTAATTTCTTTCTAGGATCTATATTTAACAAGAACGTGAGCGAGCGCGCCATCAACTCTCGCATGGAGCGCCGTGCCTTCTGGCAAGTACTCCTCGCTAATAATTTCGCCATGTTCATGAATTTGGCTAACTAAATCACCGCGTTCATAAGGCAGCAAAACTCGGAGCTCTTCCTTAGGTCTTGGCAGCGATGTTTCAATTGCTCTTAATAAAGTATCTATTCCAAAACCGGTATGCACCGATATCGCATATGCATCTGGTTCTTCGCGAAGTAACTCCATCATCACTTCAGAATCAGCGATATCAGCCTTATTTATCGCGATTATCTCGGCAATTTTATCGCCACCAATTTCACGGATAACTTCTCGAACCGCTTTTATCTGTCCTTTTGGATCAGCGTGTGAGCCATCAACAATATGTACTATTAAATCTGCGCCAGAAACTTCTTCGAGAGTTGATTTAAATGCATCAATTAATTGATGAGGCAAATGTTTAACAAAACCAACAGTATCGCTGAGCGTATAAATCCGACCTTCATCTGTTTGGGTTTTACGTACGGTGGGATCTAACGTGGCAAATAGTGCGTTCTGGACTAATACCCCAGCATTTGTTAATCGATTTAGTAACGAAGATTTACCAGCATTTGTATATCCAGCAATTGCAACGGAGGGAATTGAATTTCGGCGGCGTTCTTGCCGTTTGGTGTCACGCGAAACTTTCATCTCGCCAATTTCGCGATTTAACTTTGCCATTTTATCTCGGATTCGACGTCGGTCTACTTCGATTTTAGTTTCACCTGGACCACGGCCACCGATGCCACCTGCTTGGCGCGAAAGTGAATCACCCCAACCGCGAAGGCGAGGAAGTAAATAACTCATCTGGGCTAGCTCTACTTGCGCTTTACCCTCTTTACTCTTTGCGTGTTGTGCGAAAATATCGAGAATTAACGCAGTTCGATCTACAACTTTTACTTTGACTTTATCTTCGAGATTTCGAAGCTGGGATGGACTTAATTCGCCATCACAAATTACGGTATCTGCTCCAGAAGAATTAACTACAGCTTTTAATTCTTGAACTTTTCCCGAGCCGATAAAAGTTGCCGAATCTGGTTTATCGCGCCGTTGAATTAACGCTTCTAATACCGTGGACCCTGCAGTTTCAGCTAACGCTTTTAATTCAGCCATTGAATTCTCGGCGTCAATAATTGTCCCATCAGTCCAAACTCCAACTAAAATCACGCGCTCTAAACGAAGTTGGCGATATTCGGCTTCAGAGATATCGGTAAGTTCAGTAGATAGCCCAGCAACCCGGCGAAGTGCAGCTCGATCGCTTAAGTCTTGTTGAGTTGACTCAAATTGATCTGGTTTAAATTCGGCTTCATCAAATTCGGCAGTAACTCGTGCATTCTCAGCCAACATCGCTTCGAACTCTTCTTCGTTAAAATCTTTAGCCAAGAAAAGGCTCCAATAAATGATCTTCAAGAATTACTGCAGGGCCGCTTAGCGTGGCATTTGAATGGCCATCTAACTCAACAACTAATCGGCCACCTGGTGCGTTTATGACCCATTTAGCAGGCAAATTCATACCTTTTTTGATGGTTGCCGCAAGAGCGACTGCGCATGTACCTGTTCCACAAGAACGAGTTTCGCCGCTGCCTCGCTCATGAACTCGCATTGCAAGTTCGCCGTTTTCCATAAATTGCACGAACTCAACATTTACACCTTCTGGGTAAGTTTCTTTTGGGCGGACTACAGGTGGGTGAGTTAAATCCCCTACTTCGGAAATATCATCGACGAAAACGACTCCATGTGGGTTGCCAACGCTAATATTTAAACCGTTCCACACTTTTCCATTATTTGCTGCAGTTATCTCGCCCGCTTCTTGCGCAACTTTTCCAAGGTTTACTGAGATATCTCCAGTATCCGGACAGGCTAAGTATTTTGCGCCATCTCTAGTGTTGATTGAAAAAATACCGGAGGGTTGGTGGCCGCGATCAACTAAATATCGAGCCATAACCCGAATTCCATTACCGCACATTTCAGCAATTGAGCCATCAGCATTTCGATAATCCATAAACCATTTATCAGCGCGCTTAATAATTCGGATCAAGCCATCTGCGCCGATCCCAGTTTCGCGATTGCAAATTGCCGCGGCTTGTTTTGAAGAAATATTATTTTCATCGTTTGGATCAAAGACCAATACGAAATCATTTTCGGTTCCATGTCCGTAGGTGCCGGTAAGTGAGTTACTCATCTTTGCCAATCGTAGATGAAAGCACTGTTTCTAGCAGGTTAGTGATTGGTGCTGGATTTATCCATTGGATTCGCTCATCGCGAGAGAACCAGGTCTCTTGCCGCCGGGCATATTGCCGAGTGGTTCGTTTAGTCTCTTCCATTGCTTCAGCCTCATCCATTTCACCTTCTGCAAATTTAATAATTTGGGCATAGCCAAGCGCAGCTTGCGCAGTGCGCCCATCTAATAAGCCTTCCTTAATTAAATCGCGCACTTCAGCGACTAGTCCAAGTTCCCACATTCGATCAACCCGGGCATCAATCCGCTCTAGCAATTTTGCGCGATCAAGGGCAAGCCCAAATTGCTTTGCAAATGGGTATTTTGTGCTGCCTTCGCGTGGCAAATTAGCGGTGTATGGCTTTCCAGTAATTTCAATTACTTCTAGTGCGCGCACAACTCTTCGTACATTCTCTTTTGGAATCGCAAACCCTGCCGCCGGATCTAATTCACTTAACCGAGCATGCATTACATCCCCGCCCAGAGTCAGCGCCTCTAGCGCTATTTTCTCGCGAACTATTGGATCTGTATCTGGAAAATTTAAATCATCTAAAATCGCTTTTATATATAGACCAGTTCCGCCGACCACAATTACTGGGATCTCGGCAGCGATAAGTGAATCTATCTTTGCTCTCGCTAACTCTTGATATTGCGCAACGGTCGCATCTTGGTTAACTGTCAAAATATCGAGCATATGGTGCGGAATACCGTGCCGCTCATCGAGTGAAAGTTTTGCAGTTCCAATATCCATCCCTTTATAAAGCTGCATTGAATCTGCATTAACAATCTCGCCTTTTATTTCCTTAGCTAACGCAACTGCTAAATCACTCTTCCCAGTAGCAGTTGCGCCACAAATTACAAAGAGTTTCATCTTAGAAGTTGTACTTTGGCAAAGTGGGAATTCCTAGCATCACTCCTGTGCTCTTTGCCTCCGCAACACGTGCCTCATATGCGTCGCCACCACGTGAGCGTTTGACTGCTTTTGGTAGCCCTGTTGCAGTAACGAAGAAAGCTTTAGCTTCTCCAATCTCAACAGTTACTAAATCACCTGGCCGAGGTGAATTACTTGGGTCAATATCGAAATGCACCAAGCGGAAATCTCTAGACCTTCCACTCATTCGATCTTTACCACCATCGCGACGACCTTCATATTCTGAGACTAAGACTTCGGCGTTTTTACCAACTAATTCTTGATTTACTGAAAGTGAAATTGCGCTCTGGAATTCATGCAATCTGGTGTAACGCTCGGCAACAACTGATTCCGGAACTTGACCATCCATTGTGGCTGCAGGAGTGCCAGGTCGTTTCGAATACTGGAAAGTGTAGGCAGCTAAGAACCTAGCCTGCGTACAGATATCTAGGGTTGCTTGAAAATCCGCTTCGTTCTCTCCGGGAAATCCAACGATGATGTCCGTAGTAATTGTTGCCTCTGGCATTGCACTTCTAACTTTTTCAATTATGCCCAGATATCGATCAGTTCGGTATGAGCGACGCATCGCTTGCAGAATTGAATTAGAGCCAGATTGCAATGGCATATGCAGATGTGGCATCACATTTTCAGTTTCGGCCATCGCTGCAATTACATCATCAGTGAAATCTCGTGGGTGCGGCGACATGAATCTAACTCGCTCTAAACCATCTACTTTGCCGCACTCTCTTAACAGTTTTGCAAATGCAGCAGAGTCATTGAAATCAACACCATAAGCATTAACGTTCTGGCCCAATAGCGTGATTTCAGTAACGCCTTGCTCAACCAGAGTTCTTACTTCCTTCAAGATTTCGAAAGCCGGTCGATCTTTCTCTCGACCGCGAAGCGCTGGAACGATGCAGAAAGTGCAAGTGTTATTGCAACCAACCGAGACTGATACCCAAGCCGAAAATGCCGAGTGGCGGCGAGCTGGTAACGTTGAAGGGAAATGTTCAAGCGCTTCCAAAATTTCAACTTGCGACTCTTCCTCAATTCGTGCACGTTCTAACAACATCGGAAGTGAACCAACATTATGAGTTCCAAAAACCACATCTACATATGGCGCTCTTTCAATGATATTTCCTTGATCTTTTTGAGCTAAACAGCCACCAACAGCAATCTGCATTCCGGGACGCGCTTTTTTATCTGGAGCTAAGAAACTGAGTTGGCCATAAAGTTTATTATCGGCATTTTCTCGAACTGCGCACGTATTGAAAACTACGAGATCTGGATTGATGCCATCTTTCGCCGGAAGATAACCAGCTGCATCAAGGGAACCTGCGATTCGCTCGGAATCATGCACATTCATCTGGCAGCCCAGAGTTTGAATTACATAGGTACGAGGTGCGGACATAGCCGCAATCTTATTGGTGGTCCGCTAGCGGGGCGAAATATCTAATTCGCGGAGCACACGATTTATCAGAGATGAGCTATAACCTTTTCGCATTAGCGCGCTATGGACTCTTCGATAAATAACTTCAGTTTCAAACCGAGATACTGAGCGCAATTTTCGCGTTGCAAATTCAAGGGCATTTTCATATTCGCCCTCCTCATTAATCTCTGCGATTACGATCTCAATCACATCAGATGAAACGCCTTTACTTTGCAATTCGGAGGCAATTACTCGCTTTGATAATTTCTTCGCGCGTTGTCTTGATTCGCTCCAAGCACGTGCGAACTCTTCATCATTTACTAACCCTTGTTCTTGCAATCGAAAAAGAACGGCATTGGCAATATCTTCTGGGATGCCACGTTTTTTCAAATGGGCGAAGAGCTCGCCCCTACTCTTTGCGCGAGGTCCGAGTGCGATTAACGCAATCGTTTCGGCTAAAGAGTAGGGATCGCTCTCGACGGTTTTAGAAGTCAACGTCCGCTGCAGCTTCATCAATCGCTGCAACTAGCGCAGGATCGAATTCAGTTACCGCAAAGTGGGCGCGAATCTTACTTTCGATATCGTTCGCTAAATCTGGATTATCGATAAGGAATTGACGGGAGTTCTCTTTTCCTTGACCGAGTTGGTCGCCTTCGTAGGTGTACCAAGCTCCAGATTTCTTAACAATGCCAAGTTCTGCACCTTGATCAAGTAGCCCGCCTTCGCGAGAAATTCCATGACCATAAAGTATGTCGAACTCTGCTTGCTTAAATGGTGGCGCCATCTTGTTCTTGACAACCTTGACGCGGGTACGGTTACCAACAGCATCTTGGCCATCTTTTAGAGTTTCAATACGACGGATATCTAATCGAATTGATGCGTAGAACTTAAGTGCTTTGCCGCCAGTTGTAGTTTCTGGAGAGCCGAAGAAAACACCAATCTTTTCGCGGAGTTGATTAATGAAAATTGCAGTGGTCTTTGATTGATGTAGCGCGCCAGTAATTTTTCGAAGAGCTTGCGACATCAAACGAGCTTGCAAGCCCATATGGCTATCGCCCATTTCGCCTTCAATTTCAGCGCGGGGTACAAGAGCTGCAACCGAGTCAACGACAACAACATCAAGAGCACCAGAACGAATCAACATATCCATAATTTCTAAAGCTTGTTCACCAGTATCTGGTTGGGAAACAAGAAGTGCATCAATATCAACGCCAAGTTTCTTTGCGTACTCTGCATCGAATGCATGTTCTGCGTCGATAAATGCTGCAATTCCGCCAGCTTTTTGGGCATTAGCAATTACATGAAGCGCCAACGTTGTCTTACCCGAAGATTCTGGACCATAGATTTCAACAACTCGGCCTCGAGGTAAACCACCGATGCCAAGTGCAATATCTAAAGTGACCGAACCGGTTGAGATAACTTCAATTGCGGCGATTGATCGCTCGCTCATCTTCATCACAGAGCCCTTACCAAACTGACGCTCGATTTGGGCAAGTGCTGTATCTAGGGCTTTTTGTTTCTCAGTCGATCGACCCGTAGGTTCGTTCGACTCTTTGGCTTCTTTAGCCATGATTACCTCTTCCTTTTCACTTATCGCTTTTCAAGCGCTGCTTGTCCAGAAGGTACGGAATACCACTGACGGTTAGGAGCTAGGCCTAACGGAACTGTGGAACCGCTCTGGTTGGGTATGAGTAGATTACCCGAACATCTGTTCTAATGCTAGATGAGCCACTTAGACACGCCGCGAGTAGATTTAAGGCGTGAACTCCCCTGATGCCATCGTGATTGGCGCTGGCGTAGTTGGCGCATCCTGCGCACTCGCCTTAACTAACGCTGGTTTGCGGGTATTGATTATCGATCGTGGTCCAGTTGCAAGTGGCACATCAGGGGCTGGTGAAGGAAATATTTTAGTTTCAGATAAAGAGCCAAGTCCGGAATTAACCCTTGCACTTCGTTCCCGAAATGCTTGGTTTGAAGTAAATGAAGATATCGGCGGTGGTTTCGAATTGGATGGCAAAGGCGGAGTCGTTATTTCACGAACTGAATCTGGAATTGCTGGATTGGCGAAATTAGCTAAAGCACAACGTGAAAATGGAATCGATGCCAGGGAAGTAAACGCTGCTGAACTTCGCAAATTGGAACCACATATCTCACCAACTATTGAGTACGGCGTTTATTACCCACAAGATGCCCAATGCCAACCGATGTTGGCTGCAGCACAGATGATTCGTGCTGTAAAACAACGCGGCGGTAAATTTATTCAAGGTGAAAACGTAATTGCGATTAACTCCACGAATGGCCAAGTAACTGGGTTAACAACTAATAAGAATGCTTATGCATCTCCAATCGTCTTAAATGCAACTGGAACTTGGGCTGGCGATATTGCAAAGTTGGCGGGCTCTTACTTACCTATCGCACCTCGACGCGGTTTTATTTTGGTAACTGTTCCCGCTCCAGAATTGATATTTCATAAAGTGTACGACGCCGACTATGTTGCAAACATTGCAAGTGGTGAAGCCGATCTACAATCTAGCGCTGTTGTAGAAGGCACGGCTAGCGGAACTATTTTAATTGGGGCAAGTCGTGAGCGAGTTGGATTTAAAAGTGAGTTCGAAATTCCAATTCTTCGCCAACTAGCCCGGCAAGCGATATCAGTATTTCCAATCTTAAAAGAGGTGCAATTACTACGTGCTTATCGTGGGTTTAGACCATACGCACCCGATCATTTACCGGTCATTGGCGAAGATGGAAATATTTCAGGGCTTTGGCATGCTGCTGGGCATGAAGGTGCGGGCATCGTGTTAGCGCCTGCTACTGCGGAGCTAATTACCGCCGAGATACTTGGGAAAACGCCATTTATGGATCCGACGCCATTTTCACCAAAACGTTTTATGAATCAAGATCCAAGTGCAGGTGTTCACGTTGCTAGTTAAACCAAACACTTCGATAACTTTTACCTTTAACGATTTAGAAGTTTCCGCAATCCCGGGCCAATCTGTTGGAGCTGCGTTGTTAGAAGCGGGCGATCGTGTCTTACGTGTAACACGTTTTGAAAATAAACCTCGTGCCATGTTCTGTGGCATTGGCGTTTGTTTTGATTGTTTAGTCGTTATCGATGGCGCACCAAATCAACGTGCATGTATTACTGAAGCCAAAGCAAACATGGTCGTTAGAACGCAAGTAGGTGGCGCATGAAACCAGAACAAGTAAGGGTTGTAGTTGTGGGTGGTGGACCCGCTGGTTTGTCGGCCGCACTTAATGCGGCCCTCGCTGGTGCATCAGTCTTGCTTATTGATAGCAATTCAAAACTTGGCGGCCAATATTGGCGCCACCTCCCTGAGACTTGGTTAGAACAATCTGAGTTACACCTCGATTTAGATACTGGGCTCTTATTAATTTCAGCAGTTGCTAATAATCCCAAAATAGAAATTTGGAGCGGTGCTGAAATTTGGAGCGCTACTCATGAAAATGGTGCAACAACTTTGCGCTTGATTACCAAGGGTGTAGAAAAAATTATTACAACTAATGCGCTTGTTTTGGCTACTGGTGCTTACGATCGAACCCTGCCATTTCCGGGCTGGGATATTCCCGGCGTTATGACACCGGGCGGCGCACAATCACTTATAAAAGGCCATGGAGTTGCTGCCGGCAAACGAGTTGTTGTTGCTGGAACCGGACCATTTCTTCTGCCGGTAGCTGCAGGTCTAGCTCAAATTGGTTGTGAAGTTGTTGAATTATTAGAAGCTAACTCACCGCTTCGTTGGCTTAAATCTTTTCCGACACTTATCCAGAACTTATCAAAAATAGGCGAAGCCGCACACTACATAGCTATTTTCAATAAGTTTGGGGTTAGACCAAAATTTAAGCGCGCCGTGGTTGCTGCCCATGCAAATAAAGATGGTGAATTAGAATCAGTAAGCATTGCAAAAATAGATAGTAACTTTAATATTAAGAAAATAGATCGAGTTAAATGCGACCTCGCGGCAATCGGATGGGGATTTACCGCGGACACATCACTTGCTGGTGCACTTTTGCTAAAACAATTTGTGACAAAAGATGAAGGGGTCGCAGTCAGCGTCGATGAAAATCAACAGAGCTCAATTGCGGGAATTTTTGCAGCAGGTGAAATTACCGGCATTGGGGGTTCTGAACTTTCAATTGCCGAAGGTGTTATAGCTGGGTTAGCCGCTGCAATTTATCTTGGTTGCAAAGCAGAAATATCAGATGATCATCGCAAAACAAAAGCTAAAAAACATAAATTTGCGGACGCACTAATCAATTCTTATCCAGTTAAATCGGGATGGCAGGGTTGGCTAACTGATGAAACTATTATCTGCCGTTGCGAAGAAGTAAAATATTCGAAATTGAAGTTTTCAGTGATCGAGCTTGGTGCCACTGATTCACGCACTGCGAAATTACTTTCACGATGCGGAATGGGAATGTGCCAAGGGCGAATCTGCGGCAGATTTGTGGTGGATTTAGTTGCAAATGAGTCTGGTATCTCGCCATCTGATATTTCCGATAAAGAACGTATTTCGGTAGGTAATCGACCAATCATTACCCCGATTTCAATTGAACTTCTAGCGAACGGCGAATAAGGTTCGGGCATGGCTAACTCAGAGAAGAAACCTTGGCATGGCGTATTAACCGCAACCGCAACCCCATTCCGCGCTGATCTATCAATAGATTTTGATAAATACGCCGACCACGTTAAGTGGCAAGCAGATAATGGCGTTGACGGTGTAATTCCAAATGGTTCACTCGGTGAATATCAAGTTTTATCTGCGGAAGAACGCACTCAAATTGTTAAAGTAGCGCTAGAAGCAGCTCCGGCTGGTTTCCAAGTCATCCCTGGTGTAGCTGCATATGGCGCAACAGAATCACGCCGTTGGACTGAACAGGCTGCTGAAATGGGCGCCAAATCAGTAATGCTGTTGCCACCAAATGCTTACCGCGCTGATGAAGCTGAAGTTATTGCACACTATAAAGAAGTTAATAAAGTTGGTATTCCCATTATTGCTTACAACAATCCATTTGATACTAAGGTTGATTTAACTCCTCAACTTGTGGCAAAAATTGCAGATACCTGCGAAAACGTTGTCGCCATTAAAGAATTCTCTGGAGATGTTCGTCGCGTCTGGCAGATTCATCATCACGCGCCACGGATTGAAGTTCTCGTTGGTGCCGATGATGTTCTAGTAGAGCTATCAACTGGTGGCGTTGTTGGCTGGATCGCTGGTTTTCCAAATGCGCTTCCTAAAGAATCAGTAGAACTTTACAATCTTTGCATTGCGGGAAAATATGCGGAAGCTCGTCCAATCTATGCTGCCGTGCATAATCTATTTAATTGGGATAGTCGCAAAGAGTTTATTACTGCAATTAAATTAGCTATGGATGTTGTTGGTCGTTACGGCGGACCAACTCGGTTACCTCGATTACCTTTACCTGCTACAGATTTGGCTCAATGCCAAAAAGATATTGAACAAGCGTTAGCTTTTTATCGAAACCGTAAGTAAGAATGGGTAAGAGTTTGCGCACCGTTACAACGGTGGAATCCCATACTGAAGGGATGCCAACTCGGGTAGTTATAAGTGGAATCGAAGAGATTCCAGGTGCGACCATGTTTGAAAAACGGCTCTATTTTATGGAGCATATGGATGAAATCCGACAATGGTTAATGTACGAACCTCGTGGACATTCAGCAATGAGCGGTGCCATATTGCAAAAATCAACTCGCCCAGATGCGGATTGGGGCGTTGTTTATATTGAAGTTTCTGGATGCCTACCCATGTGCGGTCACGGCACAATCGGAGTTGCTACAGTATTAATTGAAAAGGGTTTAGTACCTGTTATCGAACCAATAACCACAGTACGACTTGATACCCCTGCAGGTCTTGTAATCGTTGATGTACAAGTAAAAGATGGCAAAGCTGAAAAAGTAACGCTTACAAATGTTCCTTCGTTTTCATATCAACTTGATCAAATAGTTGATGTTCCTGGATATGGGAAAATTAAATACGACATGGCTTTCGGTGGAAATTTTTACGCAATAATTCCGATTGATCGAATTGGCATTGAATTTAAACGTGAGAATGGTCAACTTTTTCTAAATGCCGGCTTGGCAATTTCAGATGCAATCAATGAACAAAATCGCCCAGTTCACCCAGAGAATCCAGATATTGCAATCTGTCACCACATAGATTTCATTGCACCTGGAGCCAACTCATTACATTGGAAAAATGCAATGGCAATTCACCCTGGTTGGTTTGATCGCTCCCCTTGCGGTACCGGCACCAGCGCGCGACTGGCTCAAATGGTTGCTCGTGGCGAATTTAAAGATGGCGATGTATTGATTAATGAATCGTGGATTGGTTCCCAATTTGAAGGCCGGGTTAAAGAACATGTAACCGTTGCTGGCTTACCCGCAATTGTGCCAACTGTTACTGGTCGAGCTTGGGTTATGGGCGAAGCAACATGGACGCTCGACCCTAGTGATCCATTCCCAGCAGGTTTTCTCGTTTAAGTCTTATTTTAGTTCGGTTGGCAACAACTCAGTTGGCATATTTTGAAATACAACTGGCCTGCGGAATCTTTTTATACTATCTGCTCCAACTGAAGTAAAAAGCGAATTCGTGCTCGCAGGATATGGGCCACCATGATGCATGGCCCAAGTTACGGCAACACCAGTTGGCCAACTATTCCAAATAATTCGCCCACTTATTCGAACTAAAATATCAAGTAGTCCCATTGAAATAATTCTGTCATTTACTTCACCATGAATTCCAGATGCCAAAGTTCCATGGAAGGAGTTTGCGACTTTGAGCGCCTCTTCATTACTGGCGCAATTAACTACAACTGCCGTTGGGCCAAATACCTCTTTCAGAGTAACTTCCTGATTTGCTAATAAATCCGCTCCAGAAATTTCAAAAATAGTAATAGGTTCGATTGCATCACTAGTCGCAACTCCTTGCGCCAATAATTTAACAAATGGCAACCCGGCATAAGTGCTGCGATTTCGTGCATGTGCTTCGCGAATCTTTTCATTTAACATTGCATGCGTAACTACTGTCGGTACCAAATTAACTATTTCTTCTCGCATCTTTGATCCGTTGACCAATATCAAGTAGCCAGGCTTAGTGCAGAATTGACCAGCTCCTAGGTTTACTGAATCCAGGAATCCTTGTGCAACAACGCTTCCATTCCTATTAGCTGCCTCTTCAGTTACAAAAATTGGATTAAGTCCGCCAAGTTCTCCATAAAATGGAATCGGATCTTTGCGAGATTGCGCAATATCAAAAAGTGCGCGTCCACCCAGAGTTGAACCAGTGAAAGCCACCGCGCTTACATCTTTATGCTTTACAAATTCGATGCCAGCTTCAAATGCTTCAACCATGTTAAATAAACCATCTGGCGCATTAAATGACCGGGCAGCAGCCGCCATTATTTGGAAAACTTTACGCGAAGTTTCTAAGTGTCCTGGGTGAGCTTTAATAATTACTGGGCATCCCGCAGCAATTGCAGATGCCGTGTCACAACCGCCTACACCGAATGCAAATGGGAAATTACTGGCGCCAAAAATACCAACTACTCCTAATGGAACTGTAGTTTTACGTAACTCTGGCCTTGGTGGTTGAAGCGTTGAATCGGCGCTATCAATTACCGTTCCTAAGTAATCACCTTTTTTCAATACCGCAGCCATATGGCGCCACTGCCCAGACATCCGACCAACTTCGCCGGTCAATCGCACTTCTGTTAAATTTGTTTCATTCATGGCAAGTGGAATTAACTCCGATGCTGCGCCATCTAGTTTCTCGGCAATTGTTTCTAATAGCGAAATTATTTGAGAGCGATCCCATTTTCGAATACTTTCGCGCGCAGTTACCGCTTTCGCCATGGCAGAATTTAAATCTTGCATTAAATAGAACCTTTCGATTAGTTAAATCCTAATAGATTAAATCAGGTGTTTTGGCACATCTGGATTATGGCGACAAATTGCTCGCCAAATATCGCTCGGTTCAGTACCAATTGCCAAAGCTTCTTCAACCGTATGGCCACCTAATTCCGCATGCACAATATCTTTAGCATATGAAGGCGCCCAGTCTTCGCCAAAATACTCTGACATTCGACGTCGCAGTTCAGTATTACGCATTTAAGATTTAATTACGAAAGCGCGCGAATTAATCGATCCGCTTGCAACTTTGAATGCTCATTAGATAGTGGCGCTGTTACTTGACCTAATAGCCATCGAACAATCATGCCAACACCAACAGCATCAGATGCAAAAATTTCGGCAAGATGGCGATAAATTCTTACCCATAATTCATGTTCTCGAGATGAGAGCGCTATCGCGACTGCAGCTGGATCGTGTTCGAGAGCGGAGCGGAGCGCGCCATGTGTAGATATTTCTTTTGAGATGAAGTACAGGGATTCGGCGCGAGAGCCTGAAACTTTAGCGAGCACAGCAATCCGATCGATCTCTACCCCCAACAACGCTACAAAAACTTCGTTCTTATCTCGGAAATGATTATATAAAGATGCTCGAGAAACTTGAGCGCGATCAGCAATATCAATCATGTTCGTGTGATGTAATCCAAAATCTAAAACTAGAGATTGCGTTGCTTCTAAAATTGCACCACGAGTTCGTCTATGAATGCCACTCTGGTGTTGATATGTAGCGCGGGATACCGGTTCTGCCACGATAGTACTTACGCTGCGTTGACATCTGAAAGTTCAGCTTCAGATGTTGGAACGACGGTAAGTACTGGGGTCTCGTGACGTTTCACCAAATCGATGACGTCCGTAAGTACTGTGGAAAGTGAAAGGTTTAGCGCCCTGCAAATTGCATTTAGTAATTCCGAAGAAGCTTCTTTCTGACCACGCTCTACTTCAGATAAATAGCCAAGTGAAACTCGAGCATCAGAAGCAACTGCGCGAAGTGTGCGGCCTTGTGAAATCCGAGCAGCACGAAGTGATTGACCGATATGTGTGCGCATCAACTCCATAACCGCTCCTTTCACTAGTTACTTCTGCTTACTTGAATTACTGGAGCTAAGAATACGCTCAAATGCCCCAAGCGCGCTTTCTACCGCGCCGAGTCGAACAATTTCCCGTTTACCAGCGATTGAAAGTTCAATTCCTTGAGCAATTTTTGGCCCTGCAATTCCAATCCAAACCGTTCCAGCCGGAACTCCATCTGATGATCCTGGGCCAGCAACTCCGGTACTTGAAATTGCCCAAGTACTCTTTGTTCGCTTCTTAATTGCAAGCGCCATCGCAACTGCGATCGCTTCCGAAACTACGCCAACTTTCTTGATATCTGCCGCCGAGATTCCTAATTCATCTTTCTTCATATTATTTGAATAAGAAACCACACCACCTAAAAAAACTTCGGATGCTCCTGGAATATCGGTAATTGCAGCGCTGATCATCCCCCCAGTTATAGATTCTGCAGTTGATATTGTTTCGCCACGTAGGGTTAAGGTTTTTACAAGAGTTTCAGATAATTTATTAATAGCGTTGTTGCTCACTTTGTAACTGCTTTCTTCAAATAATCAAGGCCAGTTACTAGGGTCAATATCAAAGCAACTCCTAAGAAAATATCACGAGGAAGGAATAGAAATGAAGGTAGCGGCAAAACATAAAATCCTATCGAGAAATTCTGAGTTAGCGTTTTAATCTTTCCACCCTTGCTTGCTGGGATAACACCTCGCTTAATAACAACTAAACGGAGCAAAGTAACTAAAATTTCTCTAGCAAGAATAAATATTGTTACCCACCAAGGCATATCTCCGAGAATCGAAAGTCCAATAAGTGCAGTTCCGATGAAAGCTTTATCTGCAATTGGATCTAGGAAAATTCCGAGAGGAGTTATCTGATTACGGCTCCGCGCGATTTTTCCATCAAGACTATCGGTCATTCCTACTAAGAAAAATAAAACCCAAGCAATAATTCGCCAGGTTGAATCATCACCACCATTTTTAAAGAGTGCATAAGCGCAAAATGGCAACGCTAAAATTCTAATTATGGTTAGCGAATTTGGTAAATTTAAATTCTTCACAACGGCTGTGCTACCAAATCTGCACCAGCAATATCGGTGACAATTGCATCAACATAGTCGCCAACTTTATAACCAGCGGTAGGACGCCCTGGGGATGTAATGAAGGTCGAAGTATCTACTTCTGGTCCTTGATGTTCGGCTCTGCCCTCCTGGGCAGCTTCGTCTTCAATAAGAACTCGAACTCTCTCCCCAATTCGTGCTTGCGCACGTTCAAAAGTTAATTCTTCGGTAAGAGTTGCTAACTCTGCCACTCTCTCATTTATAGTTTCTTGATCAACTTTATTCTCTAAATTGACTGCTTCGGTGCCATCTTCATCAGAATATCCAAATATTCCAATGGCATCTAAGCGTGATTCAATAATAAAGTTTTTAAGTTCTTCATACTCAGCTTCGGTTTCGCCAGGAAAACCCACAATGAAGTTAGAGCGGATCCCAGCTTCCGGTGAAAGTGCTCGAATTTGCGATAATAACAATAAGAATTTCTCGGAGTCACCAAACCTACGCATTCGACGAAGCAAGGTTCCGCTCGCATGTTGAAATGAAATATCAAAATAATGTTGAACTTTTTCAATCGAAGTCATTGCTTGCAATAATGATGGTCTAATTTCAGCAGGTTGTAAGTATGAAAGCCGGATCCGTTCAATTCCATCAATCTTCGAAAGCTCTGGCAGCATCGCTTCCATTAACTTCAAATCCCCAAAATCCTTGCCGTAAGAAGTTGTGTTTTCAGAAACTAAGAAGATTTCGCTAACGCCATTAGCTGATAACCATTTAGCCTCTTCGATTATCTCGGTCGGGGGCCGGGAGATAAACGAGCCGCGAAATTGTGGAATCGCACAGAATGTACATCGTCTATCGCAACCGCTGGCAATTTTCAGCGAAGCTATCGGTGCGTTATCTAAGCGCTTTCTTATTAAACGAGCGCCTTGGCCAAATTTAGATTTAGTAGCTTCATTAACGCTTTGTCGATCGATCGGTGAAATCGGGAGAATAGTTCGCCGATCTCGTGGGACATGTACATCAATTGAGCCACCGCTAAGAATTGTACTTAACCGTTTAGAAATATCTTGATAATCATCGAATCCTAGAATTGCATCCGCTTCAGGAAGCGCTGCTGCTAGCTCTTTTCCATAACGCTCAGCCATACATCCAACTGCAACGACTGCGCGAACTTTGCCATCGGCCTTAAGTGAATGAGCTTGCATAAGTGCATCAATTGAATCCTTTTTTGCACTTTCAATAAAACCACAAGTATTAACTAATGCGATATCAGCGTTTGCGGCATCATCAACCAAGGTCCAGCCATCCGCAGCTAATCTGCCAGCAAGCTCTTCGGAATCCACATCATTTCTGGCGCAGCCAAGAGTTACTAGTGCAACGGTACGAGTGGTCATTTAGCGAATAGTACTTGTAAAGCGAGAAGTTATTGTGGCAAAACTTAGTTTTAGCCTTGAGTTGATCCAGTTGGGGTGAATTGCATCCGTACAACTTCACCAATTGCGCCAGTTACGCCTAAATCTGAACCATTTAGATTTACGTTAATTACACCGGCATTACCGATTACAACATATAAAGATTGGTCATCTGTAAAAACTTGGGATTTACCACTTGAAATACGTCCACTATAAATCTGGTTATTTGAACTATCAAATATTCCTACCCAAGAAACACCGCTGACTCCAGTTAAAATTAAATTAACTCCTGTAGTTTTAGTAGCTACAACTGGTGCTTCATTTTTAGTCGTACTTTGTAGCGCCACTGGCTTAACAACCTCATTGGATTTATTTATGACAACAACAAACTGCACTGAAGCAACAATCACAACTATGGAAGCAGCAATTCCAGAGAGTGCTTTCCAAGAAATTGGTTTCTTTTCGCGAGGTGGCCTTGCTGCGCTATTTTCCACTAGCAAATCCATCATTGGCCGTTCTTCTGGTGCAAAAGATTCAGTAAATTCTGATAACAGTTGAGCGCCATCTATCTCAAGAATTCTGGCAATTGTTCGAATATGGCCGCGGGCATAAGTGTCGCCGCCACAATTTACAAAATTATCATTTTCTAACTCTTTGATTAGCGCTCCGCGGATTCTGGTGCGCGCTGCAAGTTCTTCCACGGACAATCCCGCTGCAGTACGTGCACTCTTTAGTGCGGAACCTAATGACATTTGCAATAACCTTCATGATCGGGGAAGGGTAAGGCTACGGGAATTACAAGGTTTGAATCAACCTCGGTACATGAATATTGGGTTAATTGCGGAGAAATCACCCCTGGAGTACTGCCAACACTCCCTCAAGGTCTTCGGGTTTTACCAATACCGTCCGAGCTTTTGATCCTTCAGATGGTCCAACAATTCCACGACTCTCCATCAAATCCATTAGCCGTCCTGCTTTAGCAAAACCAATTCGCAACTTACGTTGCAACATTGAAGTTGAACCGAATTGCGTTCCAATCACTAACTCAACCGCTTGTAATAACAAATCCATATCATCACCGATGTCATCTTCAATTACCGCTCTAGTTCGGACCGGCGCGAGAATATCTTCGCGATAAACTGGAGCGAGTTGGGCTTTAACATGATTAACAACCGCTTCAATCTCGCGCTCCGAAACATATGCGCCTTGGATACGCATTGCTTTACTAGCACCCATTGGCAGGAATAATCCGTCACCTTGACCGACTAATTTCTCTGCGCCAGGTGTATCTAGAATGACTCGTGAATCTGCCAAGCTGCTGGTTGCAAACGAAAGTCTAGAAGGTACGTTCGCTTTAATTAGACCAGTAACGATATCAACGCTAGGGCGTTGGGTTGCAATAACGAGATGAATTCCAGCAGCGCGCGCTAATTGAGTAATACGTACTATGCAATCTTCGACATCTCTTGCTGCAACCATCATTAAATCGGCGAGTTCATCTATAACTACAAGTAGATACGGGTATGGCTCAAGTGGTCGATCCGACGAATTAGGGTTTGCTAATTTTCCAGTTCTAACTGCTTTGTTGAAATCATCAATATGACGGAATCCATATGTGGAAAGGTCGTCATATCGCATATCCATTTCACGAACTACCCAAGCAAGTGATTCGGCTGCCTTCTTTGGGTTCGTGATAATTGGTGCAATTAAATGTGGGACTCCGTCGTATGCAGTGAGCTCAACTCGCTTAGGATCAATCAAAATCATCCGAACTTCGTTTGGAGTAGAACGCATCAAAATTGAAGTTACAAGTGAGTTAATCATCGAAGACTTACCTGCGCCGGTCGCACCGGCAACTAATAAGTGTGGCATTTTCGCTAAATTCGCACAGATAAATGCACCTTCAACATCTTTGCCGAGCGCAATCAACATCGGATGGTGATCGTTTCCAGCAACACCAGAGCGCAACACATCACCGAGCGAAACTATTTCACGATCAGTATTTGGTATTTCAATACCTACCGCAGATTTTCCAGGGATTGGCGAGAGGATTCGCACATCACTACTTGCGACTGCATATGAGATGTTCTTGCCTAGAGCAGTAATCGCTTCAACTTTAACGCCAGATCCAAGTTCAACTTCATAGCGCGTGACCGTTGGACCACGCATAAAGCCCGTAACTTCTGCATCTATATCAAACTGCTGAAAAACTTCAGTCAAAGCAGCAACAATCAAATCATTGGCTTTGCTCTTAGTTTTAGAAGCGGGACCGGCACGTAATAAATCCATAGAAGGAAGTTCGTAAGTACTATCTGAAGCCAAAACCATCTGGACTGGCCGAAGTGGTTTTGCTGGAGTTGGCAGTGGGTTTCCTTCAGCCGTTCCGGTAGCTACCGGAATTTCTACGGTGAACTCCTCGTCAAAGCTCTCTTCATCTAACTCTTCTTCACCATCATCTTCATCATCATCGTAATCACCATGATCTAAATGTTGTGCCACTAACGGAGATTCAAATGGTGGAGACTCTGAAATTTCAAACTCTTCAAGTTTGCGCTCACGACGATCTGCAACTGCCGTACCAACTTTGGTGCTTGCGCCCGTAAATAACCGCTTCAATAATGTAAAAATTTCAGAGACGGGTGTTGCAGTAACAACTAATAAACCAAAACCAAAAAGGAGTATTAAAATTGGAATCGCCAGCATCGAAGTAACTAGCGCAATTAGCGGAGTTGAAACGCCATACCCAATCCAGCCACCGCCGCCGCGCATCGCGGTTGCACCGGTTCCGGTTGAGCCATTAAATATGTGAGCTAGTCCAGTACTAGTTAATATCAAAAGCAGCGAACCGATTGTAATTCTGCCATTTGCCGCTTTATCTGTTGGATTTCTAAATAATCTAAATGCAAAATACCCAAGTATTAACGGAGTAGCCATCGCAAGCCGACCCACTCCGCCATAAAAGAAGGAATGCATGGCTCGCCCAAAAATATTATCTAAATGCCACCAAGTTGTTGCTGCGGAAATTAAACCTACGATGAAAAGTAATAGCGCAAATCCATCTCGCTGATGTGCTGGATCTAAATCTTTTGCGCCTCGTGAAATAAAGCGAATGATTGCCCCAATAGCTTTTGCGATACCGCGCCAAAAGGAACCTAGGATGCGACCAAGACCGGCAAATAGACCGTTTGATTTTCCGCTTTTCTTCTTAGCCATAAGCGTTAATCGTATTAGAAAGCGAAATACGAAGCGGTCTGGCTCGCCGTCAAACTTCTATAACAACCGGAACAATCATTGGACGTCGGCGATGTTCGCCACCCACCCAACTACCAACTGTCTTTCGCATTATTTGTGAAAGTTGATGCGTTCCATTAATTCCTTCAGATACCGCAGTAGCGAGTGCTTTCTCAATTCTGGATTTCACTTCATCGAAAAGCGCCACATCTTCTGCAAAACCGCGAGCATGAATATCTGGACCAGCAACAATTTTTCCGGTCTGCGAATCGATAACTACGACAACTGAGATGAAGCCTTCTTCACCAAGGATTCTTCGATCCTTTAGCGAACTTTCCGTAATGTCACCAATGCTTTGACCATCCACATATACAAATCCGCATGGAACCGAACCAACTACTGAAATTTTGTGATCAACCATGTCAATCACAATGCCATTTTCAACTACTACGGTATTTTTACGAGCAACACCAGTTTGAATCGCAAGTTCAGCATTGGCACGCATATGTCGCCACTCGCCATGAATAGGCATCACATGTTTTGGTTTAACAATGTTGTAGCAGTACAACAACTCCCCTGCAGCGGCATGGCCAGATACGTGAACTAGCGCATTCGCTTTATGCACAACGCGAGCACCAAATCGTGTTAACTCATTTATAACTCGGTATACCGGATTTTCGTTTCCAGGAATAAGCGAGGAGGCTAAAACAACGGTGTCGCCTTCACCGACTCGAATTTGATGATCGCCATTTGCCATACGCGATAACGCCGCTAGTGGCTCGCCTTGAGAGCCAGTGCAAATCAAAACTAGATTATCGCCGTGATTATCCATTTCTTTCTCATCAATTAAGACACCGCTTGGAATTGTTAAGTAACCCATATCGGCAGCCAAATTCATATTACGGACCATTGAGCGACCCATAAAAACAACTTTTCGTTTATGGGATTCCGCAGTATTAATAATCTGTTGAATTCTATGTACATGAGATGCGAAAGAGGCAACTACTACCCGACGACGAGTACTTCTAAATACTCGATCAAGCGCGGGCATAATTTCACGTTCTGATGTAGTGAAACCTGGAATGTCGGCATTGGTTGAATCAACCATAAACAAATCAACGCCATCCGCACCTAATCGTGCGAACGTTGCCAGATCAGTGATTCGTCCATCGAGCGGTAATTGATCCATTTTAAAATCGCCAGTATGTAAAATCGTTCCGGCTTTCGTAGTAATTGCGACAGCAAGTGCATCCGGGATTGAGTGGTTTACTGCCACATATTCCATCGCGAACGGACCAATTTTTTCACGCATACCCGCTTTGACTTCACGAGTAATAGCAGTTATTCGATGTTCCTTTAATTTTGATTTAATAAATGCGATTGTTAGAGCTGTTCCAATAACCGGAATATCACCACGTTCGCGCAATAAGTATGGAACTGCACCAATATGGTCTTCATGACCATGGGTTAAGAAGATCGCCTCAATATCATTTAAGCGCTCTCTAATGTAAGAAAAATCCGGCAAGATTAAATCAATACCTGGTTGATTCTCCTCCGGAAACAAAACTCCGCAATCAACAATAAGTAATTTGCCATCGCTTTCGAATACCGTCATATTGCGGCCGATTTCGCCGAGACCACCGAGCGCAACTATCCGTAGCCCGCCTGCAACTAACTTTGTTGGTAAACCTAAATCTGGGTGGGGATGATTCAAACTTTAACGCCTCCGAGTTTTAAATCCTCACGAAGTTGCTCAATTTGTGACGCAGTTGCGTTTACAAGTGGAAGTCTTACAACTCCGCCAGGGAGTCCCATCAGTGTCATAGCTGCCTTCGTGAGAATCGCACCTTGTGTGCGGAAAGTCCCGGTATAAACCGGAAGCAGCTGTTGATGAATTTCAGTAGCGCGGTGCGCATTACCGCTAAACCAAGCATCTAACATTTCGCGCAATTCTTTACCTACGGTGTGACCACAGACAGAAACAAAGCCAACTGCTCCGACAGCGAGCAATGGTAAGTTCAAAATGTCGTCACCAGAATAAACTGGAATTCCAGAACGTTTAATTACCCATGAAGTTGAAGCGACATCGCCCTTGGCATCTTTTAGTGCAGCAATTCTTGGATGCTCTGCTAATTTAACAATCGTGTCTGGTTCAATTTGAACTCCAGTTCTTCCTGGAATGTCATACATCATCACTGGAAGCTCAGTTGCATCTGCCATTGCGCGAAAATGGGCTTCGATACCAGCTTGTGGCGGCTTGTTGTAATAAGGAGTCACTACTAATAAGCCATCAGCGCCAGCATTTGCTGCCCACTTTGCTTGTTCAACCGAGTGTGAAGTTTCATTGTTTCCAGCGCCAGCAACTACTTTTGCTTTCCCTGCTACGGCTTTCTTTACTACTTTAATTATTTCAAGTTTTTCGGCGTCGCTCGTTGTTGGCGCTTCACCGGTCGTGCCATTAACCACGATGCCATCATGACCGGTACTAATTAAATGGTTAGCTAACTTTTCTACGCCAGCCCAATCAATTGAGAGATCAGGTTTAAATGGCGTAACCATTGCGGTAAGCAACCGACCAAATGGTGGGGTAATCAACATGCCCTAAGGCTACCGCTTTTAGGGTGCAATTCTCCCAGACTTTTCAAAGGCTCCGTATGTGAGCGGCATAAGTTCTGCAAAATGTCGCTCCATTTTCTCGGCAACCATCTCAATTTCTCGTTGTGGGTAGCTTGGAAAATGTGAGCCTTCTCGACTGGTACGAAGCGATAAGAAATTCATTAAAGCGCGCGCGTTCATCGTTACATACATGGATGAGTAAAGCGCAACCGGTAAAACTGCTCGTGCAACCTCGCGCGCTACGCCCGCTTCTAACATTTTTTGGTAATTGCTATATGAAAGTAGATAACTCTCTTTCATTGCTTTCACTGTAATTTCATATTGCTCTGCGGTGCCATCAACAAATGTATACGAACCAGTTTTGCCTACTTGTACAAGTTTGCGCTCTTTTGATGGCAGATAAAAAACAGGCCTTAGCTCGCGATAACGGCCACTCTCTTCGTTATAAGAAGCGATTCGGTGTCGCATAAATTCACGGAAAACAAAGATCGGCGCAGAGATAAAAAATGTCATAGAGGTATGTTCAAAGGGTGAACCATGTCGCTCTCGCGCCAAATAATTAATTAAGCCCGCAGATTTTGAAGGGTCCTGATTAATCTCATCTAAAGAATTTTCACCCGCAGTTGAGACTCGGGCCGCCCAAATTACATCAGCATCACTTGCGCTTGCTTTTACTAATTCAACGGTGACGTCATCACGGAAGATCGCTGCTTTATCGCTATTTTCACTCACGAGCGTGACCCTATCTAGAGCAATGTCTAGATTCCGTGATTGATAAGGCAGAATGGCGCGCGTGTCACTATCTAAAGCGCAGGTATTCCGCGACTCAATGAGCGTTGCGCTACCGGTTGGGACTTATGGCATTGCATTCGGTGCTGCTGCGGTTGCAAATGGCTTCTCTGTGATTCAAGCTTCACTTTTTTCAATATTACTTTTCTCCGGCGCTTCACAGTTTGCAGTTGTCGGCGTCATGGGCGCTGGCGGAAGTGCTTTGAGTGCGATCACTACTGGATCCCTACTTGGATTTCGTAATGGACTTTATTCAATGCGAATGAAGCCAGTGTTAAATGTGCATGGCTTTAAGAAATTATTGGCAGCACAGATAACCATTGATGAATCAACTGGTGTTGCAATTTCCCAAGAACCACGCGGCGAAGCGGCAATGCGGTATGGATTTTGGGCAACTGGAATCGGTGTATTTATATTTTGGAATCTTTTTACTTTACTTGGCGCTTTTGGTGCACAGGCGCTAGGTAATCCTTCAGCTTGGGGTTTGGATGCTGCAGTACCAGCCGCCTTCTTAGGTTTAGTTTGGCCACGGCTAATCGATAAGCAGAGTAAATTAATTGCTATCTGCGCAGTAGCGATGGCGCTAATACTTACTCCACTTGCACCAGCTGGCGTTCCAATTATCGCAACAGTTTTACTTGCGGTTATAATTGGATGGAAACCAAAAGCATGAGTGCAATGTGGGTAGCAACTTTAGTATCTAGTTTGGTTTGCTATATTTTAAAATACCTTGGCTATGCAATTCCAGAATCATTTTTAGCTAATCCTCGAGTCCAACGAATTAACACATTGATCCCAATTGTTTTGCTTTCCGCGTTAGTTGGCGTCCAAGCAATCACAAATAAATCTGAAATTGTCTTTGACCAACGGATTGCAGGCGTTGCGGTTGCGGCAATCGCCCTTAAATTTAGGGCACCTTTCCCAGTAGTTATATTCTCGGCCGCGATCACATCCGCGGCAATTTATAACTGGCTTTAGATAATTTTTAGCGCTACTAATTTAGCTTTTAAATCTATATCCGAAGGCTCGGTCATATGAGTTCCATCTGGAAAGATGATTACCGGAATTGATTTCATGCCACCATTAATCTCAATGACTTTGGCGGTGGCTGCTTCATCAGCTTCGATATCAATAATTGAATACTCAACATTTAACGAATCGAGTAAGCGCTTTGAACGACGGCAATCTCCGCACCAATTTGCGCTATACATTGTTATCATTTTTTTCCTAACTACTATAAATCGAGGAAGTTCTCGAGACCAAAAGTTAATCCTGGGCGCGATCCTACTTTACGAATGGCTAATAAAACGCCAGGCATAAATCCAGTTCTATCAATTGAATCATGACGTATTGAAAGCGTCTCTCCTTGATCGCCAAGGATTACTTCTTGATGCGCGACTAACCCACGAAGTCGAACTGAATGAATGGCAACATCCCCAACTTTTGCACCTCGTGCGCCAGGAAGTGCAGATGTGGTTGCATCTGGCATCGGTGCTCGCTTTGCGGCTTTACGTGCATCAGTAATCAATTCTGCAGTTCTAGTTGCGGTTCCACTTGGCGCATCAGCTTTATTTGGATGGTGTAATTCAATTATCTCTACTGATTCAAAATGCTTTGCAGCTTGTGCCGCAAATTGCATCATCAATACTGCTCCGAGCCCAAAATTAGGAGCGATAAGTGCGCCAACTTTTGCGTTCTTTGCTAATAGCTCTTTTACTTTAGCAAGTCTTGCATTATCAAAACCAGTTGTACCGACTACAACGTTTATTCCATTATTGATTGCAAATTCTAAATTAGCCATCACTGAATCTGGGTGTGTAAAATCTACAACTACTTCAGCACCGCTTGTTTTTAAAGATTCTATTGAATCACCGAGATCTAAAGCTGCAACAAGTTCAAGGTCGGTTGCTGCGTTTATGGTCGCAACAGTTTGTGCGCCCATCTTTCCTTTTGCACCGAGTACACCTACTTTGATCATCGGATTGCCTTTTCGAAAATTGAGCCGCTCTTATACGGTCCCACTACGGCAAGCGTAGGACTTTTGGTCAAGTACTCGCTGGCAACGGCGCGAATTTGCGCACTAGTTACGCTGGAAACTTCTTTAAGAATTTGATCGAAACCAAGATTTTCACCGTAAACCAATTCAGCCTTGCCAATGCGACTCATCCGGGAGCCAGTATCTTCTTGGCTCAAAACTAGACTTCCACGAACTGCACCTTGCGCTCTAGCTAACTCTTCATGAGTCAATCCATTATCTGCGACATCATGCAAAACATCTCTAATTATTTTTACAACTTCAGTTGCCTTATTTGGATTACATCCTGCATAAAAACCAATAACACCTGAGCCAGCAAATTGTTGAGCATACGAGTAAACCGAATATGCCAAGCCGCGTTTTTCCCGAATTTCCTGGAATAACCTAGATGACATTCCACCACCTAGCGCGGCAGATAAAACTCCCATAGTAAATCGACGGTTATCGTCGCGAGCTACCCCGGCCATACCCATAAATAAATGCGCTTGTTCAGTTTTGCGATTTAAAATCCCAACATTCCCATCTTTTGGCGATTTAACTTTTGTATTGCTGCGCAAGTTGTAATCAGATTTTGGAACGCTTAAAAATCCATCTCTAGATATTGCTTTTTCAACAAGTTCTACAACTTTCTTATGTTTCAAGTTACCTGCTACCGCAATGACTAAATCACTTGGCAGATAGCGCTTCTTGTAATAATTAAAGACTGCATTTCGCGACATTCCTTTGATTGAATCGACAGTTCCCAAAATTGGTCGGCCAAGTTGGGTATCACCATAATAAGTTTCGGCAAAAAGATCATGGATTAAATCACTTGGATCATCATCTCGCATTGATATTTCTTCCAAAACTACATTGCGTTCGGCATCAACATCTTCAGCTTTGACAAGTGAAGACGTTATCAAATCAGAGATAACATCGATCGCGAGCGGTAAATCTGTATCTATTACTCGCGCATAGAAACAGGTGTACTCCTTGCCGGTAAAGGCATTCATCTCGCCGCCGACTGATTCAATCGCAGAGGAGATATCCATTGCGCTACGAGTTTTAGTCGCTTTAAAAAGTAAATGCTCGAGAAAATGTGAAGCTCCTGCGACAGATGGTGCTTCATCGCGAGAGCCAACATTTACCCAAATACCAAAAGCTGCGCTTCGTACTCCGGCAACTTCTTCAGTGACAATACGCAAACCGCTCGCTAGAACGGTTTTGCGTACGGTCATGTTATGAAACGTTATTCAGCTGATGCTTCGGCAGCATCATCAAGTACTGGTATTAACGAAAGCTTGCCCTTGGGGTCAATCTCGCCAATTTCGACATGTACTTTATCGCCGACGTTCATTACATCTTCTACATTTTCAATGCGCTTGCCACCATGCATCTTGCGAATTTGCGAGATGTGGAGCAACCCATCTTTGCCTGGAAGTAATGAAACGAATGCGCCAAATGCAGCGAGCTTTACGATAGTTCCATTAAAGCGTTCGCCAACTTCTGGCAACTTTGGATCAGCGATACCGATAATTAGAGCACGTGCCGCTTCCGCAGCAGTTCCATCGGTTGCACCAATATAAATAGTTCCATCATCTTCGATGCTGATTTCAGCGCCAGTATCCTCTTGGATCTGCTTAATGACTTTGCCCTTTGGACCAATCACTGCGCCGATCTGATCTACTGGAATCTGAATCGTGATGATGCGCGGTGCTAATGGATTAATTTCATCCGGTGCATCAATCGCTTCATTCATTACATCAAGAATGTGCAGGCGAGCTTCCTTGGCTTGGTGCAACGCACCTGCAAGAACGCTAGCTGGAATTCCATCTAACTTAGTATCTAGCTGAAGAGCAGTAACGAAATCTTTTGTACCAGCAACTTTGAAATCCATATCGCCGAATGCATCTTCTGCACCCAAGATATCGGTAAGTGCTACGTACTCAATTTTGCCATCTACATCATCGGAGATCAGACCCATTGCAATACCGGCCACTGGTGCACGAAGTGGCACACCCGCGTTAAGTAGCGACATGGTTGATGCGCAAACTGAACCCATGGATGTTGATCCATTTGAACCAAGCGCTTCTGACACTTGTCGAATTGCATATGGGAAATCAGAACGTGACGGCAGAACAGGTAACAACGCACGTTCTGCAAGTGCTCCATGTCCAATTTCGCGACGCTTTGGTGAACCAACGCGGCCAGTTTCGCCCACTGAATATGGTGGGAAGTTGTAATTATGCATGTAACGCTTATGGTTTTCTGGATTCAACGTATCTAACTGTTGTTCCATCTTGAGCATATTTAGCGTTGTTACTCCCAGAATTTGAGTCTCGCCACGTTCGAAGAGAGCTGAACCGTGAACTCGAGGGATCACTTCAACTTCTGCTGTTAACGCGCGAATATCGCGAAGACCTCGGCCATCAATACGGATCTTGTCACGAAGTACTCGTTGGCGAACCAACTTCTTTGTCACTGATCGAATTGCAGCAGGAATCTCTTTTTCGCGACCTTCAAAATCAGAAGTTAACTTCTCTTTTACAGAAGCTGTGATTTCATCAATCTTAGTTTCGCGATCTTGTTTCTGCACGATAGTTAGCGCTTTAGTTAAATCGGCCTTAGCTAATTTTTCAACAGCGGCAAAAACATCATCTTGGTAATCCAAGAAGACTGGAAATTCGCCAGTTGGCTTTGCAGCAACTTTTGCTAATTTAGATTGGGCTTCGCAAAGTATGCGAATGAATGGCTTTGCAGCTTCTAAGCCTTGGGAAACGATTTCTTCAGTTGGGGCTTTTGCACCAGCGGCAATTAAATCGATTGTCTTAGTTGTGGCTTCGGCTTCCACCATCATGATTGCAACGTCATCAGCAGTTACGCGACCTGCAACCACCATGTCGAAAACTGCGTTTTCAACTTGTGAGTGATTTGGAAATGCAACCCATTGACCTTCGATTAAAGCAACGCGAACGCCACCAATCGGACCAGAGAATGGCAATCCCGCTAATTGTGTTGACATTGATGCCGCATTAATAGCAATAACGTCATACATGTGGTCTGGATTTAACGCCATCACAGTTACTACGATTTGAATTTCATTGCGAAGTCCTTTAACAAACGATGGTCGCAATGGACGATCGATTAAACGACAGGTAAGAATTGCATCCTCAGATGGACGTCCTTCACGGCGGAAGAATGATCCTGGGATTTTTCCAACTGCGTACATACGCTCTTCAACATCCACTGTTAGTGGGAAGAAGTCGAATGAATCGCGTGGGGATTTTGATGCGGTTGTTGCTGAAAGCAACATGGTCTCGTCATCAACATATACAACTGCAGTACCTGCAGCTTGGCGCGCTAGGCGACCGGTTTCAAAACGAATTTCTCGTTTTCCGAACTTGCCGTTATCAATTATTGCAACGGCGCTATGTAGCTCTTGACCCTCCATGGGTCTCTCCTTTTTCTTGACCAACCTACGGCACAAGAATGGATCTTCGATCGAAGCCCACGGGTTTTCTATTTTCTAAAACAAATACCAAAATCCGTAAGCCACTACCGAGGACCAATACTTTGGACCGTGGGTTAGTGTTTTTATTTATCGGCGGATGCCGAGTTTTTCGATGATCGCGCGGTAACGCTCGATATCAATTTTTGCTAGGTATTGAAGAATTCGACGACGACGACCTACGAGCAATAGAAGTCCACGACGATTGTGGTGGTCATTCTTATTTGTTTGTAGGTGTTCAGTGATCTCTTCAATGCGCTTTGAAAGTAAAGCGACTTGAGCTTCTGGGCTTCCTGTGTCTGATGCCGAAGAACCATATTTTGAGATAATTTCTTTCTTAACTTCTGGCTTTAACGCCATTTCGTTCTCCTTCATCAGTCACGAGGGTTTCCGGTTTGGTTCACGAAAACACGCTTACTCGCTCGGGGCAGAGGTTACCAGCGCGAGCATGTGAGAGTGAAATCGGTGGCAATCCCCCGCTTAAATCGGGCTATTCCAACCCTCTCAAACTTGTGAGATCTCGAGCTTTATCGCAATCTTTTTTCATCTGGATTAATAGCGGGTCTAACCCATCAAATTTCAAAGTATCACGAAGTCGCCAACCAAACTCAATAATTGCCTCTTCACCATATAAATCTAAATCATCACGATCTAACGCATATGCCTCAACTTGGCGGCCACGCACTCCCGCAAAAGTTGGATTGGTTCCGATTGAAATTGCAGCTGGCCAACGGTTTAAACCAACAGTTAGCCAACCTGCGTAGACACCATCACTCGGGATAGTTGAATTCGGCGCAACTTCAATATTCGCAGTTGGATATCCAATTTCACGGCCGCGCGCTTCCCCGTGAATCACAGGTCCGATTAGTTGATGTGGTCTAGTTAATAACTCGCGGGCGATTTCGACGCCACCGTTTAGTAAATGTTTTCTAATTCGGGTAGAAGAAACGATGCCATGTTCATGTTCAACCAGATCCACACCGGTAACGCTAAAGCCATACTTATTTGAAACACTAGTTAAATAATTAACATCTCCAGCAGCATTTGCGCCAAATGTAAAATTTTTCCCCACGACAATGTGTTTTGCTTTTAGTTTTCCAACTAATATCTCTTCGATAAATTGTTCTGGTAAAAGTGTTGCAAATTCTGCCGTGAATTCCAATACTGCTACCGCTTCTGCACCATGCAACATAAGTTGGTGAACTCGATCCTCCAAATTCAAAAGCTTTGTTGGGGTGCGATCTGGCGCAAAAATAGAAGTTGGATGTGGGTCAAATGTTAAAACTGCCAGCGGATCACCAAAGTCATTTGCAATATTAAGGATCTCTTGATGACCTAAATGCACGCCATCAAAAATTCCAATGGCAACGGTGCCACCTTCGATTGGTTCGCCGAACCATTTAATATCGCGGGACATCTAGCTATTCTTTCACGAAAACTGCAATTGGTTGTGCGCCAGAATTTCTGTTTTCAATCAAAGCGCAAAGTTCATTATCGCCAGTTATAGCAATCCCAACACCTGAAAATTCAGAAGCTGGTAGCGACCGACCAAACTTCAATTCATTCTTCTCTAATAGGTCAATTACTCGTGAGGGCAGGACTTGTTTTGCAACTTCTACAATGTCTAATAAGTTACTTTGCGATACCGATTCGAGAGTAACTGCTTCTGCGAGCGAGAACGGTGCTACTTCGCTCCTGCGCAATTCAATTAAATGACCTCCAACTTTAAGCGCAACACCTAAATCTCGAGCAATAGCTCTAATGTAAGTTCCAGCCGAACAGGCAACATCGATATCAATTTCAATTCCTAATTCAGAACGTGCAATATTAATAATTTCTAAACTATATACTGTGACTTCGCGGGCTGGAAGTTCTACGACTTCTCCTTCACGTACCCGATCATATGCGCGCTTGCCATCAACTTTTATTGCCGATACGGAACTTGGCCGTTGCATGATGGTTCCAACTAAAGATTCCAAATAACTTTTGATTGCAGAATCAGAAACGCTAGCAATTTCAGAATTAGTAGCTACTTTTAAAACTTCACCTTCTTTATCATCGGTCACTGTTGCTGCGCCTAATTTAATTGTCGCCAAATATCGTTTCTTGCCTTCTGTAATATATTGGAGCAACTTAGTGCCGTTATTAATGCCTAGGACTAATACACCAGTTGCCATTGGATCGAGCGTTCCGGCATGACCTACTCGTTTTGTGTTAAAGACTTTGCGCACTCGTGCAACTACATCGTGGCTAGTGATACCACTTGGTTTATCAATTACAAGAAAACCGTCACTCACCGGTATCGGTTCCACGCGCTTTATGAATTTTATATGGATCCGCTTCTCCTGCTGGGGCGGCACCTTCGCGCAGCGCAGCTAGTTCTTTATCTTGTTCTCTGACTTTAGAAAGTAGATCCTCAAAATTTTGCGCAGATTCTGCAAGTCCATCTGCAAAAAATGCGATGGTTGGCGTGATCCGCATACCAAGTTCTTTCCCAACTTCAGCGCGCAATAAACCTCTAGCACTTTCTAACGCATTAGCAGTGCGAATTTTTGATTCATCGTCACCGAGAACTGTGTAGAAAATCGATGCTTGTTGCAGATCTCCGGTAATCCGAACATCAGTAATAGTTATGAAACCCAGGCGTGGATCTTTTACCTTTGTCTCAAGCGTTTGCGCGATCACTACTTTAATGCGATCGGCAACTTTTGCTGCGCGATGTGATGTTCCCATAATTAGACTCGCTTTTTCTCACGCATCTCGAATACTTGAATGACATCTCC
>Ga0194055_10000308_pt1 | contig 38738 bp, 41 predicted proteins | sample SepL449m_MetaG_FD_155482 | JGI IMG/M metagenome (GOLD analysis project Ga0194055, IMG submission 155482) | Anoxic zone freshwater microbial communities from boreal shield lake in IISD Experimental Lakes Area, Ontario, Canada - Sep2016-L442-9m | ecosystem: Environmental > Aquatic > Freshwater >... | reverse complement strand
GCCATAACGGTGTGTGCTTTACCCAGCAATGACTTGGTGATGATGGCAACTGACTTGCCCATCGTGCGAGCTTCAATGGCGGCCCGCAGTCCGGCACCACCAGCACCCATCACCACTACGTCAAATGAATGGCGTTCGATCTGTGTCATAGAAGTGTCAATTCCTCAGTCTGTAATGGTGGGGGTTAGAAGGTGTTGAAGTCGGTGATCCAGCCAGCGGCAACAGCCATCACGTAGAAGTCAGCGATGACAAGGGTGGCCAAGGTGGTCCAGGCCAGCTGCTGGTGCTTGTTGTTGAGCTTGGAAACAAAGGTCCAACCCTTGTAGCGCAGCGGGTGCTTGGAGAAGTTGGTCAAGCGGCCGCCCATGATGTGCCGGCACGAGTGGCACGAAGCGGTATAGGCCCACAAGCAGATGACATTGGCAGTCAAGACGATCGATCCAACACCGATGCCCCAACCGCCACCTTCTTTTTGAAAGGAGTGGAAGGCATCAATGGTGTTGATGATCGAAATCAAGGCTGCAATGTAGAAGAAGTAGCGGTGTGCGTTTTGACCCAAGAGTGGGAAGCGCGATTCGCCGGAGTACTTCTTGTGAGGCTCGTTAACCGCGCAGGCGGTGGGCGATTGCCAGAACGAGCGGTAGTAGGCCTTGCGGTAGTAGTAGCAGGTGAAGCGGAAGAGGAACAAGAACGGCAACGTCAAGGCGGCGTAGGGCAGCCACCAAACGTCGGGAAGGAACTGACCCCACTCAGCTGCAGCGGCTTCGCAACCCTTAGAGATACACGGCGAGTAGAACGGTGTGAGGTAGCGAACCGGCTCACCGCCTTGAGCGCCCCAGTAGTAGTTCTGCATGAACACGCGAACTGTCGCGTAGGTGATCCATGCAGTGATTCCGATGACCGTCAGTAAGGGGGAAACCCAGTACTTGTCGGTTCGAAGGGTCCGGGCGGTGATCCGCGCCCTGCCGGGCGAGAGGGTGCCGGTGGTCATTAATGAGCCTCCACAGAAACAGAACTGCTACTGACCGCAGGATAAAAACCCGCGCCCCGTAGGATTACAGAGTCAGCGACGAACCGAATCGTCGCCCCCTCCCTGAGAATCGAGTGCTGGCCACCGTGCCCAACACCACAGACCGAGTGTCCAGATTTGATTTGCGCAACGTGGCCATCGTGGCCCACGTGGACCATGGCAAGACGACTCTGGTGGACCAGATGCTTCGTCAAGCCGGAGCCTTCAATGCGCATGAAACCTTGACCGATCGCGTGATGGATTCGATGGATTTGGAGCGGGAAAAGGGCATCACCATCCTCGCCAAAAACACCGCAATCCGCTACGTCCCTCCCGCAGGATCTGACGTGATCCCTGCCACGTCCACGGCCACGGCTTTGACCATCAACATCGTGGACACCCCAGGGCACGCTGACTTTGGCGGGGAGGTTGAGCGTGGGCTGGAAATGGTGGACGGCATCCTGCTGCTGGTCGATGCCAGCGAAGGCCCCCTGCCGCAAACCCGCTTCGTCTTGCGCAAGGCGCTGGCAAAGAAGTTACCAGTGGTGCTGGTGATAAATAAGGTCGATCGCCCGGACGCCCGAATCAAAGAAGTCGTGGACGAGACCTACGAACTGTTCCTGGACCTTGACGCCACCGAAGAACAGATTGACTTCCCGATTGTGTACTGCTCGGCAAAAGCTGGCCGCGCATCGATGAATCAACCTGACGATGGTGGAATGCCCGATGCCGAAGACCTGGGTCCGTTGTTCACTGCCTTGACCTCAACGATTCCGGCCCCTTTGTACACGCCAGGTGCTCCGCTACAAGCTCATGTCACCAACTTGGACGCATCTCCCTACCTTGGTCGCCTTGCACTGTGTCGCGTACACGAAGGTGAAATCAAAAAGGGTCAACAGGTCGCATGGTGTCGCGCCGACGGAACCATTGAGCGGGTCAAGATCGTTGAACTGCTGATGACCGAAGCACTTGATCGCGTTTCGGCCGAATCAGCCGGACCTGGCGACCTAGTCGCTATCGCTGGAATTTCTGAAATCACCATTGGCGAAACCTTGGCTGATCTGGAGAACCCAGTTCCGCTTCCCGTCATCACGGTTGATGAACCATCGCTGTCGATGACGATCGGTATCAACACTTCACCGATTTCCGGCCGCTCGGGAACCAAGTTGACCGCGCGCCTGCTCAAGGCTCGTTTGGACTCAGAACTTGTCGGAAACGTTTCGTTGCGGGTGGAGACCACCGAACGCCCCGACACGTGGGAAGTCCAAGGCCGTGGCGAATTGCAACTTGCCATTTTGGTTGAGCTCATGCGTCGTGAAGGCTTTGAAATGACCGTCGGTAAGCCGCAAGTGGTGACCCGTTTGATTGATGGCAAGGTGCACGAGCCCATGGAGCGCTTGACCATTGACGCACCCGAGGAGCATTTGGGTGTTGTCACGCAGTTGATGGCGTTGCGTAAGGGCCGCATGGAGCAAATGACCAATCACGGCACTGGTTGGGTGCGGATGGAGTTTGTTGTTCCAGCTCGTGGCTTGATTGGTTTCCGCACCGAGTTCCTCACTGAAACTCGCGGCACCGGATTGCTGCACCACATCTTCGATTCCTATGCGCCATGGGTCGGCGAATTGCGTACGCGTCCGTCGGGCTCGTTGGTGGCTGACCGCACTGGTCCGACCACTGGTTTTGCTTTGGCGAACTTGCAGGAGCGCGGAACCATGTTCGTGGGCCCTGGTACTGAGGTTTACGAAGGCATGATCGTGGGAGAGAACTCGCGCGCTGATGACTTGGACGTCAACCCGACCAAGGAAAAGAAGCTGACCAACATGCGTCAGTCATCCGGCGACATTTTGGTTCCGCTGATCCCGCATCGCCAACTCTCGCTCGAAGAAGCCCTTGAGTTTTGTCGCGAAGATGAATGTGTTGAAGTCACTCCGGCTACCGTGCGCATCCGCAAAGTGATTCTGGATGCCAATGAGCGCGGGCGCACCCGTGGCAAGGCGAAAAAGCCTCAGTAATCGGGTTTGCGATCGCGCTTTAACCCAAGGATTTCTTCAGGAAGTCCAACTGCAGGAGCAGTAGGTTCTCCGCGACCTCTTCTTGGGGCGTCATGTGTGTGACTCCGGTCAGGTATTCGACCTCGTGTTCCTTGCCAGCTGCGGTCAAAGCTTGTGACAGTTGCGCGGTGTTCGACACGAAGACATTGTCGTCGGCAACGCCGTGAATCAGAAGCAGTGGTCGGGTTAAATTCTTCGCGCGCGGGATCAGCGAGTTAGCGTCGTAGATTGCTGAATTCTTTGCCGGGTCACCGAGATAGCGCTCGGTGTAGTGGGTGTCGTAGAGCCGCCATTCGGTTACCGGTGCTCCAGCTACCGCAGCATGAAAAACATCGGGACGATCAAGAACAGCAAGTGCTGCTAAATAACCACCAAAGGACCAGCCCCGAATTCCCACTGCCGAGAGATCAAGGCTCGATGGGTAAGCCGCGGCCACTGCTTGCAGCGCACTGACTTGATCAGCAAGAACTCCACTGGATAGGTCGAGATGCACGGACTTTTCCCACGCCGGACTGCCTGGCATACCGCGACCATCGGCGACGATGACGACAAATCCTTGGTTGGCCCACCACTGTGCGGTCAAAAAGGCCGACGCTGCGCTCATCACGCGTTGACCGTGTGGCCCACCGTAGGGATCAAGCAGGACCGGTAGCGGTTCGCTCGGGATTTCCCCATCCGGGAATAGCACGGCAATGCGCAACAACGGTTCAGCAGTTTCAACGCGATAAATCACCGGTTCAACGGTGGGAATTTCAACGAAGGATTCAATGATGTGTGGCTGCGCGGAGTGGACTGACTCAACGCTGATCACACTTTGTTCGCCTTTTGGGGCGTTGAGTTGATTGCTCGCGATCAATTGGGTTCCACCGCGGGACATCCCAGAGTTCCAACCACCGCTGGTCAGAGTTTGCGCGCCGGCCTCGCCGTTCCAGGACCATAGGGCGCAGTCCCACGAGTTGGCGGTCGGCGATGCAGAAAAAACAACCGTGTTTTCATCCACGCTATTGACGCTTCGCACATCCCAGCCATTAGGTGAGACCGCAAAGTCATCAATGGTTAAGTGGCGGTTGTTGTTGATGTCGAGTACCCGAACAAGACCACCATTAGCCAGTCGCGCTGGGGCGCCGGCTACAAGTTCAACCCAGTTTTCATCATCTTGTTCTTCAATCAAACTCGTACTGCCATCGGCATTGATCGCAAGTAGGCGCAAGGTGCGCTGATCGCGGGATTGCACGAGCAACATCTGGCCGTGTTGATCGGAAATTAGGTCCACGAAGTATTCATAAGTGGCCTTATCCCAAGAGATCTCCACACTGGAGCCATCAAGGCCGAAGCGGTGCACGCTGACGCTGGCATTGGTGGTGCCTGCGGCCGGATATCTGTGAGTCATAGGAGCTGTTGGATCGGTGGGGTTGGCGATCGTGAGTTCATCAACAGCAGATGCATCCGTTCGCTGAACAAAAACGGCCGTTCCGTTGTAATCCCACCAGTGCCCGCGCGTGCGATCCATTTCCTCAGCGGCGATGAAGTCAGCCAAACCCCAGGTGATCTGCGCGGCAGATTCAACGGGCGTGAGTCGAACCGCTGAAGTGCTCGCCAAACCGGTGAGATCGTGAACCCACAGTGCATTGTCATGAACAAATGCGATGCGTCGCCCGGATCGATCAAGTCGCGGATCAAGAATGGGCGAGGGAAGGTCAAGTGGGGAAGTGCGTGCTTGTTTGACATCAACAAGAAATGCCTGGCCGGCCATCGTGACAACTGCGCGCGAGCAATCAGCATCGGTGCAGTAGGTCACAATGCCGCCAGCAACTTCGCGTGCTCGCTCGCGCCGCGCCTTTTCTTCAGCAGGGAGTTCACCATCGACACTGGCCAGCTCGCGCGGATCAGCAACGCACGTTTCAATCCCTGTTGCTACCTCTAACGACCACAGCGCATTGACTTCATCAGTGCCGTGACGCGATCGCAGAAACAGCACGCGCGAACCATCGCTACTGATGGTGAAGGTTCTCGGGGCACCCAGGCGAAACCCTCTGGTCAGGGCTGACCTGCGTGGAAAGGAGTCGGTGCTCACGCCTTGATCCTGCCAGCAGGACGGCGGCAAGGCTCGCGCCTACGATGTATCTATGACTAAAGGTCGCTTGATGTTCGTCCATGCCCACCCCGACGACGAAACCATCGGCAGTGGCATTGCCATGGGCCGCTACGTGCGCGATGGCCATCAGGTCACGCTGGTCACGTGCACCTTGGGCGAAGAAGGCGAAGTCCTGGTGCCCGAACTGGAGAACTTGGCATCAGCTCAAGATGATGCGCTTGGCTCACACCGACAGGGTGAACTGGCCAAGGCGATGGAAATTCTTGGCGTGAGCGATCACCGCCAATTGGGTGGACCTGGTCGTTATCGCGACAGCGGAATGATGGGCACCGAACAAAATGCACGTACCGATTGTTTTTGGCAAGCGGACCTCACCCAAGCCGCCACCGATATGGCTCAGATCATTCGTGAGGTTCGACCCCATGTCTTAGTCACCTACGACGAATTCGGTGGCTATGGCCACCCCGATCACATTCAAGCCCATCGGGCCGCCATGTATGGCGCCGTCTTAGCTGCAGCTCCGTCTTATAAACCAGAACTTGGACAGGCTTGGGACGTACCAAAGATTTATTGGACCGCATTTCCGCGTTCCAATGTTGAGCGCACGCGCAAAGTGCTCGCCGAACAGGGCATCGACTTCTTCTCCAACGACGAAGCTGAAGGCGGGCGACCGTGGGCATGCCCCGATGAGTACGTCACCACGATGATTACCGATGTGACGTTGGAGCCGCTCAAGGTAAAGGCCTTGCTCGCGCACGAGACTCAAATTACAAAAGAAGCGCCATTTTTGAAAATCTCACAAGCTATCGGTCCAGAAGGGCTTGGCACTGAGCACTTTCGACTGGTGCGCGGCAATGTGGGCGACACCTCAGGGGAGCCAGCTCGAGAAAGTGATTTCCTGTCCGGTTTGAGCCTGTAGGCCTCCTCCTATCGGCTTGATTTAGCCGAACTTGATACGCCAAACGGGTGATGGCCCGCGCGCTGAGCAGTCAAGTCGGACGAAACTTCCACAACACCTCGCAGTCTTGTGACACGAGGTCGCTGGGAGGCAATCATGAAGTCGCGCATTCAGAGTCAATCGCAAACGTCAACGTTGACGGGGGCGCCTGAAACAAGTGGGCTTCCCGAATTGATTGCCGCTCGCAGCGCAGATGTTGGTCGCAATCGTGAAAAGCAACGTCGCCGCCGACTGCGCACGCTCGCCTGGCTACTGGGTGTTCCCGCCGCCTTCTTGTGGTTGCGTTTGGCGCTTGGGGATCCGTTCAACGTTTTTTCATTCCCCAACGTTGACCCGTTAGTAGTTATGCCACTTTTGTTCTTTGTCCTGCTGGCTGTGGTCTTACTTGCCGGCACGGTCGGTGCAGGCCGATCACCGCACGTGATGTTCCGTCCCGAACAAATTTCCACACGCCTTGACGATGTAATCGGCATTGACCCAATCAAGGAAGATGTTGTTCGAAGCCTGAACCTATTTTTGGCGCACAAGCAATTTGCTGACGAGATGGGTGGCACACCACGACGCGGACTGCTCTTTGAAGGAGCACCCGGAACCGGTAAGACCCACCTTGCTAAGGCTATGGCTGCCGAAGCAGGCGTCCCTTTCCTCTTTGTTAGCGCAACCTCTTTTCAGTCCATGTACTACGGGGCCACGGCTCGCAAGATTCGCTCCTACTTCAAGAAGCTTCGCAAAGTTGCCCGTCAAGAAGGTGGAGCAATTGGCTTCATTGAGGAGATCGATGCGATTGCGATGGCTCGTGGTGGGCTGTCGGCAACGATTGCCCCTGAATCGGTGAGCGCGGTTGCTCATGGCTGTGGTTCCTTGCACGCGCTTCCCACCACATTTGCCCTTTCACACACTGCCGGTGCCAGCGTGATCAATTCCAACATCACCAGCGAGGGTGTGGGTGGTGTGGTGAACGAACTGCTGGTTCAGATGCAGTCCTTTGATGAGCCCACGGGAAGTCAAAAGGTACAGACCTGGTTCATCGACAAGGCCAACCTCTTCCTTGATGAGTCGCGCCAACTTCCACGCCCTGTTCCACCGCGGACAAATATCTTGCTCATTGCGGCCACCAACCGAGCCGACAACCTTGACCCGGCGCTATTGCGCCCGGGCCGCTTTGACCGTCGCCTCACCTTTGAACTTCCAGCCAAACAAGGTCGTCGCGCTCTGGTTGATCACTTCCTCAAGTCAAAGGCGCACGCAGCTGAACTCAACGACGAGATCATGCGCGACCAGATTGCCTCGGCGACCACCGGCTACACCCCGGTGATGATTGAGCACCTCTTTGATGAGGCTTTGGTCAACGCTGTGCGTCGCGGCAAGCGTGAGATGTCCATGGGTGATGTTGAGCGCGCTCGCCTAGTTGAAGAAGTGGGCTTGGGCCAACCGGTTGCTTACACCCCGCATGAGCGTGAATTGATTTCAACTCATGAAGCCGGCCATGCCGTTGCTGCCTACCTGTGTGCACCAGAGCGTCGCCTTGAGATTTTGACCATCATCAAGCGTCGACAAGCACTTGGCATGTTGGCTCATGGCGATGCCGATGATGTTTTCACTCGCTCGAAGACCGAGATGATGTCCCTGATTCGTATTGCGATGGCCGGACAGGTAGCTGAAGAGTTGTTCTTTGGCGATATTTCCACCGGCCCAGGTGGAGACCTGCTCTATGCAACCAATGTTGCCTGCGAAATGGTCGGCTCCTGCGGGATGACTGACACGTTGATTTCCTATGGGGCCGTGCAAAACGGAGCCTTCAATGGAAGCAACATCGCTGGCCGAGTTCTTAGTGACAGCGATGGTCGCGAAAGGGTTGAAAGGTTGCTGCAGGAGCAAAAGGCAGCTGTCAAAATCCTGTTGAGTCAAAATCGTCACTTGATCACCGCATTGCGTGATGCTCTTATGGAGCGTGAAGAACTCATCGGTCGGGAAATCACAGATGTTATTGAGGCGGCCGGTGGAGCCCAGCGCGCAAGCGTGATTGATGTGCGAGCCGAAGCCACCGATCGGGTCTAGGCAGTCCACACTGTCGGTGTGAGCTCTTTAATCCGCTTAGTACGTGCTGGTTTCGTGCTTGCTGTAGCCGTGGCCTTTGGTGGGTTAATTGCTGCAATCGGGTGCTTTTGGCAATCGGGCCAGATCTTCGTTGGTAGCACCTCGATTCCTATCGGTCTACTGGCTGCCCTTGCGATCACCTGGACCGGGTGCACAGTGGTGGGTTCATTGACCACCACAGCGGCAGCATCCTTTGCTGTGGGAGCAGGGTGGGTCCTAACTGTCTTAACTCTGAGCGCACAACGGCCAGCCGGCGATCTTGTAGTGCCCGGGGCTTGGTACGGCTATGCCTTCTTAGTTGGCGGCCTGCTCATCGTGGTAATCAGCATTTTTCGCAGTGGCATCAAGAACCTTTGAGCGCCCGCGAGATGCAGAGTGTGTGTTAATTGGGTATGCCCTCACCGATTGTCGGAACCGGTTGATGCCTGCTTTTCGTCATAGTCTGTAACCCCCACAACGGGAAGTTACAGATGAAAGGCGAACACACGTGGCCAGCGGCGCACCAAAAAAGCTCAGCGCAGCTGAATTAGCCACTCGCCGGCGAAATCGGCGGATCGTGATTTTTTCGTTAGTGGGCCTGCTGTTTATTTTCATTGCGCTGAACATCAATGCCCGCGGGCATGTTCCTAAGGGAACCAGCGTTGAGGGCGTGGCAATCGGCGGGCTTTCGCCAGATCAGGCGAAAAAGGTCTTGAAAGACAAGTTAGAGCCGCGACTTTTGCGCGATGTGATCATCACCGACGGCGAGCGTCAAAGCCGCGTGGATCTGCAAGCGGCCGCCGTTGGTCTCGACCTCCAAGCCACAGTTGATAGTGCAACATCGTTGACCGGTGGAAATTCTCTTACTCGCCTTTTTGGCAAGGGTGGTGCCGTCGATCCTGTTTTTGCGGTCCGGGAAACGTTTCTCAATAAGAGCATCAATGCTGTTGTCAAAAAGCTCAGTCATCCGGTCGTTGAGGGTGGATTAGCTTTTAGCGGCAATAAGGTCACTGGCATTAAGCCCAAATCGGGTCAAGTTCTCACGCCTGAGCAAGTGAAAGGTGCCATTTTCTCAACAGCGGCGGCCAGGCAGCGCAAAGTCAAAGTTTCCTTAACCTCGCAACAACCCCAGCTCACCGCCGAAGATGTTGCAAATGCTGTGAGCCAGTTGGGTAAGACGGTGGTTTCAGCTCCGATTTCTATTCGCTTAACTGGCACCGGTGCTAACCCCAACGAACCCGTCGATCAAAGCATTGATGTTCCTATCGCCACGCTGACACCGTCTTTTAGCACCAAGGTTGTGGACGGGAAAATGCAATTGGTCGTTGATGGCCCCCGTGCCCTCAAGGCGATTCAGCAAGACCTAGGTCCAACTCAGCAGCCGGCCGTTGATGCCCGATTTAGGATTGTTAAGGGAAAGCCGACGATCGTTCCATCGCAAGATGGGCAGGCCGTCGATGTTGAGCAACTGAGCTCAGCTATTGCCGAAGCCGCCACCCAAGAGGGTATTCGGCTGGCAAATGTCACGCTCAAACCGCAAGCGGCCACCTTCACCACGGCAGATGCAAAAAAACTGGGCATCGTGGAGCAGATCTCTAAGTTCCGCCAAAAGTTTCCCTATGCGCCGTATCGGTACCAAAACATCGGTCAGGCGGCCGAGCGAATTAATGGCACCTTACTCAAGCCTGGTGAGGTCTTCAGCATGAATAACATCGTGCTCGAGCGCACTCCAGCAAATGGTTACACCAAGGGCTTTGTGATCAAGTCGGGTCGACTTCAAGAAGATCTCGGTGGCGGGGTCTCAACGATGGCCACTGCGACTTGGCATGCCGCATTTTTTGCCGGCCTTGAGCGTATTGAACAGCGGGCTCACTCGTTTTACATCTCCCGGTATCAACCAGGCCTTGAGGCCACTGTGTCCTGGGGACAGCTTGATCTAAAATTTAGAAACGATTCGCCGCATGGAGTATTCATCACCGCGGTGCGCGGAACCAACTTCGTCACGGTGACCATGTATGGCACAAAGCGCTATGACATCTCGGCGGAGTCCGGCCCACATCAAGATGTCAAACCGTTCACCCAACAAACGGACGCCAGTTCGCCGTGCACCCCGCAAGGTGGCTCTGAGGGATTCACCATTGTGGTCACGCGAGTTTTCAAAATCGCGGGCAAAGAAGTCAAGCGTGAACCCTTGACGACCAAGTACAACCCGGCGGCAAACATCACATGTAAGAAACCAACACCCAAGGCCACGGCAACACCAACGGCCAGTGCAAAACCGGCTGCAAAGCCAACACCTAAACCCACCGGCTAGGTGGCGGCGTTAGGCCAAACTCCAGGTTTGACCTTCTTTGGAATCTGCTACTACGACCCCTAGTGCGGCAAGTTCATCGCGAAGTTGATCCGAAGCGGCCCACTGCTTATCGGCCCGGGCCTGCTCGCGGGCATCAAGGAGTTCTTGTGCTCCTGCCGGCAACTGCTGCGCCACGACCGGTTTGCCCACATCGCGAGCTAGGTCAAGACCGAGAAGTCGATCCACGTACACGAAAGTTTCAAAAACTGATCCAGTCGATACAGACTCGTCCTTTTCCAGACGGCGCAAAATTTGGATGGCCTTGGGGGTATCGAGATCATCATCAAAAGCCGCAACGACCGCATTTTTCGTTGTCTCATCGATGGGTGCTGATGGCTCTTCAGCCCACTGGGCGATCTTTAACCGCCAACGCTTCAGGGTCGTTGCTGCCGACTCAATGGCGTTCCACGTCAAGTTCATTTGCTGTCGGTAGTTGTGCTCGAGGAAACACAGGCGAAGTGCCAGCGGATCGATGCCGCGGTCAATGACATCTTGAAGTAGCAGGACATTGCCGGTTGACTTTGCCATCTTGCGGCCATCGAAGAGCAAGTGTTCGGCATGCACCCAGTGGCGCACCACCTCCGTGCCGGTTGCAGCATCAGATTGGGCTTTTTCATCTTCGTGGTGGGGGAAGCGCAAATCAATTCCACCGGTGTGAACATCGATGGTGGTACCCAGATGATGCACGCTCATGGCTGAGCACTCCACATGCCAGCCAGGAAAACCCACACCCCACGGCGTATCCCAAACGAGCTGAGTTCGCGTGTCTCCAGCAACTTTCCACAGCGCCCAATCCGCGTGGAAGCGCTTCCGACCGCTAGCTTGCGGATCTTCTTCGATGGCAAAGCGAGTGCCCGGCTTGAGCGCATCAAGCTTGTTGCCACTGATGGCCCCGTAATTGTCAATCGAGCGAGCATCGAAGTACACCGAACCATCGCCACCGACGTAGGCGTGAGACTTGTCCACCAAGGTTTGGATCAACTCGACCATCAAATCAATGGATTCTGAAGCTCGGGGAGCCACGTCGGCGGGCACGATGTTCAGGCGCTCAAGGTCAGCCAAGTACGCGGCTTCATAAAACCGAGCAATGTCGAGTGCACTGCGATTTTCTTCTCGCGCTTGGCTCAAAATTTTGTCTTCACCGGCCTCTTCGAGACCGCGGTCATCGGCCATGTGACCCACATCAGTGATGTTTTGCACCACTGTTACCCGCAGGCCATGCAAGGTGGCGACTCGACGAATCAGGTCGGTCAGTAAAAAGGTGCGCAAGTTGCCCACGTGCGCGAATCGGTACACCGTGGGCCCGCACGCGTACACCGAAAGCTCGCCAGGCGTTGATGGCTCAATGAGTTCAACGCCGCGGGTGCGGGTATCGGTGAGGTGCAACAAGGAGTCTCCAGATTAGATCGTGAAACCGAGCCTACGCAGGGTGAGCCAATTAGGCAGAAGAGGAGCGTCGTTTGGGCTCGGGAGGAATGACTTTGGCCGCAACAATCTTGGCAATCTCAACCTCAACGAGCTGCCCGTTTTTACGCCGGATTCCTGCGGTCGTCGGCCCCCACTGTTCGAGATGCCCGAGCACGTCGGTGAAGAGCACGTCCTGCTCTCCTGGGGCCTGCCCTTGCAACAGATAGCGCACGCTGACTCGCTGGCCCTGATTTGCCTCTGAGATTGCCACCACGAGCCGACCGCCTTGGTGCAGTGCTGTGGCAGGTGTTGAGGACGCATTTTCGCCGAGGTTGACAGGATCACAAGCCTCAGATGATGGGGTTTGTGGAGTCGAATCTGGCGACACGGTGAACCCCCACGGTGACATCTAGTGCTGGCATCGCAATACTAGTTGCACACCAGCGAAGGCGCTGGGCTCATCCTGGAAGGAACCGCACGTGACCTACGTGATCGCGCAGCCTTGCGTTGACCTTAAGGACAAGGCTTGCATCGAAGAATGTCCCGTTGACTGCATCTATGAAGGCGGACGGATGCTCTACATCCAGCCTGATGAGTGTGTTGACTGTGGCGCGTGCGAACCCGTATGTCCGGTTGAAGCCATCTTCTATGAAGATGACGTTCCTACCGAGTGGGCGCCGTTTACCTCCGCCAATGTTGAATTCTTCGAAGGCGTTGGCTCTCCTGGTGGAGCGGCTCGAGTTGGCGCAGCCGAACGCGATGCTGTCATCGTCACTGGCCTGCCTCCGCAGGAGCACAACTAATCACGTGGCACCAAGCGCGACACCCGTGAACAATCCTTTGTCGCGGTTGCCAGATTTTCCTTGGGACTCAATCTCCTCACATGCTCAACAAGCGGCAGCCCACAGTGATGGAATTGTTGATTTAAGCGTTGGCACTCCGGTTGACCCTGTTCCAGACCTGATCCAAGAAGCCTTGCGCGCCGCATCGAATAGCCCTGGTTATCCCACAACGCACGGCACCGATGTTTTACGTGCAGCAGCGGTGGCATGGATGTCCCGATCCACCGGCGCCGTCGCGCTAGACCCCAACGATGTGCTTCCCGTAGTGGGGACCAAAGAGTTCGTGGCCTGGCTACCCACAATGCTTGGCCTTGGGGCTAGCGATCGCATCGTCATTCCTGAATTGGCCTATCCCACCTACGACGTGGGTGCTCGGATGAGTTCAGCGGAGCCAGTCATAGCAGCCGACCCGACGCAGGTCAGCGGTGACGTTTCCTTGGTGTGGATTAATTCGCCAGCAAATCCAACCGGACAAGTCTTAGACGTTCAAACCCTGCGCGAGATTGTGGCGTGGGCACGTGATCGTGGCGCATTGGTGGTCTCTGATGAGTGCTACATCGAATTGGGGTGGGACAAACGACCGGTCTCGGTCTTAGATGAACGTGTGTGCGGCGGCTCGACTGAAGGAATTTTGGCTTTACATTCGCTCTCCAAGCGTTCTAACTTGGCGGGCTATCGCTTCGGTTTTGTTGCCGGCGATGCATCCGTGGTCTCCATGCTCCTTGCATTGCGAAAGCATGCCGGCATGATGGTGGCCTCTCCTGTCCAAGCAGCGGCCACCGTCGCGCTCAACGATGATGAACATGTTCGTGTTCAAAAGGATCGCTACCGAGCTCGACGAGACACCTTGCGCCCGGCTCTTGAAGCTGCTGGCTTTTCCATCGAGCATTCCAATGCCGGCTTGTACCTGTGGGCCACCCGTGGCCAGGACGCACTAGAAAGCCTTGGCTGGCTGGCCGAGCGGGGAATCTTGGCTGCTCCAGGCACCTTCTACGGTTCGGCCGGGGCCCAGCACGTTCGGGTGGCCCTGACGGCAACAGATGTTCGAGTGGCAGCTGCGGTGGCTCGCCTTACGGCTTGATAACCGGCTTGGTCTGCGATGTGCCGACCTGATGTCAGGCTCTCGTGCCTGAGGCGTTAGTTTCTTACATACCGATCAGACCGGTCGGCCTACTGTTTCAATCCCGGCGGAGGACCCCGTGTCGGATGTGACCTTGCAGTATCCCGGTGGCGAATTGCCGCTTAATGCAGTGCCTGCCACGGTGGGAAATTCTGGGCTTGATGTCTCGCAGTTGCTCAAGGCAACTGATCACGTGGCTCTTGACCACGGATTTATGAACACCGCTTCGTGCGAGAGTTCGGTCACCTACATCGATGGTGACGAAGGTATTTTGCGCTACCGCGGATACCCCATTGAGCAGCTGGCCGAGAAGTCGTCCTTCCTTGAAGTTTCCTATCTTTTGATCTACGGCGAGCTTCCCACCGCCGAGCAGTTGACCGAATTTGATTCAAGCATTCGCCGTCACACGATGTTGCATGAAGGGCTGCGCAGTTTCTTCGATGGTTTCCCGCGGGATGCGCACCCGATGCCAGTTCTTTCCAGTGCCGTAAGCGCGCTGTCCACCTTCTATCAAGACAGCCTCGATCCCTTCGACAAGGAGCAGGTCGAAATCTCGACCATTCGCTTGCTGGCCAAGGTTCCAACCATTGCGGCCTATGCCTACAAGAAGAGTGTTGGCCAGCCGATGCTCTACCCAGACAATTCACTGGGATTGACTGAAAACTTCCTACGCATGACCTTCGGTGTCCCAGCCGAGGAGTACATCGCAAACCCTGCCGTCGTTCGTGCCTTGGACCTGCTATTCATCCTGCACGGTGATCACGAGCAGAACTGTTCAACCTCAACGGTTCGCATGGTGGGTTCATCACACGCAAACTTATTCGCTTCGGTCTCGGCTGGTGTGAATGCGCTGTTTGGTCCGCTGCACGGCGGAGCTAACCAGGCTGTGCTGGACATGCTGGAAAACATTCATGCAGCGGGTGGAGGCGTGAACACGTTCATTCGCCAGGTCAAAGATCGCGAAGATGGCGTCAAGCTCATGGGCTTTGGTCACCGCGTCTACAAGAATTACGACCCGCGCGCCAAGATCATCAAGAAGGCCGCTGACGAAGTACTCGAAGCACTCAACGTGTCGGACCCATTGCTTGATATCGCTCGCCGACTTGAAGAAGTAGCCCTGAGTGATGAATTCTTCATTGAGCGCAAGCTGTATCCAAACGTTGACTTCTACACCGGCATCATCTACAAGGCGATGGGCTTCCCAACGCACATGTTCACCGTCTTGTTTGCTTTGGGCCGCTTGCCCGGTTGGATCGCGCAATGGCGCGAGATGATCGAAGACCCAGACACCAAGATCGGCCGCCCGCGTCAGGTTTACATCGGAGCTCCTGAGCGCAACTACCTTGACTTGAGTGCTCGTTAAGTAGCCCTGGGCAAGAGAGATTTTTCAGATGGCTCAATCAAGTGCTGATCGCTCTTCGTTCTTTCCGGCGATTGAAAAAAAGCACGGTCTGCCGATGTCTTATTGGCATGATCAGATGAAAACTATCGCCGATTTGAAGTATCTCGAGCAGATTGCTTTCCTGCGTGAAAACCATGGCTTTTCGCAGGCTCACGCCAATGCGCTAGTTCTGTACTCCCGCGGCAATACAACCTCAAAGCGGTTTAACACCATTGATGAGTTTCTGCGGCCCTTGGACAAGACTGAGGCTGCCACTATTCGAAAGATCATAAAAGCTGTCTCTGTGAAGTACCCAAAACTTGAATGGGTTATTGCGTGGAATCAGCCGATGCTCAAGCAAGGCACGAAGTATGCCTTTGGAATCTCAGCGTCAAAAAAGCACATCCTCTTAATGCCACTAGGAGATGACGTCCTGAAGGTGTTCGAATCCCGGCTTGGCGACTATGGCGTTTTGAAAAAGACGATTCAGGTTCCGCTGGACTGGAAAGTTGATGCCAAGCTTTTGACGGACTTGGTTAAATTCCGCTTGGATGAGCTCAAGAACGCTTAGGTTCTGCTAGCGCTTGAGACACTGGGCCACAACGGCCGGTCGATACGACAGATTCGGCAGCGTCGTGACGGTGGCTAAGCCCCAGCCCTTCGAGCTGCGGAAGATCAGGTGCTGAGAGGTCGAATCGCTGGCATAGCCAGGTCCGGGTTTGAACGTGTACTTGCCAGGAGTGGGAAGTCGGCCCGCCATCAACGTCAGGGCTTCTTTTCTCGTGGCTCGCTCAGGGAAGATTTCGGGCGTTTGGCGGTTGAGCAAGGTGCAGCCAAGGGATTTTTCAACGCTTACATCGTTGTAGAACCCGTCACGATTGACGATGTCCAAAGTCACTGGGTCATCCAGCCCAGTATTTGCTGACGTGCCGCAACGCAAATCCATGTGTCCGGGAATAAGCGCATAGGTTGTTGGCTTTTTGCCACTGACCGGTTTGATCGTTCCTAAGGAAGATTGGTTTCCGTTGTAGGGGGTAATTTGATAGCCCAAAAGTCGAGGCTTTTTGGCTGTGTTTCGAACTAGTAATTTCACCCCGGTCTTTGACGTTGTCACAATGGTTCCCGAAACTGATGTGCCGTTAGGTCCACAGGTGATGGTCAGAGTTGATGGTGCCGTTTTGATCAACGCGGCCCCCGGTGAAGTAATAGTTGGCACCGGTTGGCTGACCTGCTTGGCTGAGCAGCCGAAAAGGGTCAGTACTACTAGCGATGCAACAGCGATGCGCATGATTTAGTTGGCGTGCAGCACTGAGTTGAGTCCGGCCCAATTACCGGAGCGGGGGACAGCTTCAAGGGTTCCGGTGGTTGAGTTCCGGCGAAACAGTAGGCCGTGAGCCCCAGACAATTCGCTGCCTTTGACCACCGAACCATCAGGGAGGGTGATTTTGCTACCTGCCGTGATGTAGCAACCTGCTTCCACCACACACTCATCACCCAAACTAATGCCGATCCCGGAGTTGGCGCCAAGCAAGCATCGTTGTCCCACGCTGATGACTTCAGTGCCCCCGCCGGAAAGGGTGCCCATAATCGAAGCACCGCCACCAACGTCGGAGCCATCACCGACGACAACGCCGGCTGAGATTCGACCTTCAACCATTGAGCTGCCTAATGTTCCAGCGTTGAAGTTCACAAAGCCTTCATGCATCACTGTGGTGCCCTCAGCCAGGTGAGCACCAAGGCGCACCCGATCCGCATCGGCAATGCGAACGCCTGACGGAACGACGTAATCGACCATGCGTGGAAATTTGTCCACGCTGTGCACGCTCAAGTGCTCACCAGTAACGCGCACCCGCAATCGCACTTCGTCTAAGTCATCAAGAGCTACTGGGCCAAGATTTGTCCAGGCCACGTTGGTTAACAGGCCAAAGACGCCGGTCAGGTTCACCCCGTGTGGTTGAACGAGTCGATGTGAGAGCAGGTGCAGTCGCAGGTAAGCATCGGCTGCATCAGATGGAGGAGCCGATAGGTCGTCGATGATGGTGGTGATCACCGCACTTGTGGTCCCGGTAACGGGGTCTTGCCCACCGGCTGCGTCCAGACTGGCCAGCGGAGTTGGGCTGTTGGTCAGGGCCGGTGTGGGGTACCAAACATCAAGGACTTGATTGGCCGACCCGTAGGTCGCCACACCGATTCCGCTAGCGCAAAGGCTCTTTGAAGTGCTCACGCCACTACCGTAGTCGTGTGAGCCACTTAGATCTGACAGCCGACATCGTTGAATTGACGGCGTCGTTGGTAGATGTTTCCTCAGTCAGCCACCATGAGGCTGTTTTGGCCGATTCCGTTGAGCGGGCGCTGCGCGAATTTGAGCATTTGGACGTGGCCCGGATCGGCAACAACGTGATAGCTCGGACCCAGTTGGGTCTGGCGGAGCGCGTGGTTATCGCCGGTCACCTTGACACCGTTCCAGAGGCTGGCAATTTGCCATCTCGCCTTGTCGATGATCGGCTCTATGGGTTGGGTGCATGCGATATGAAGGGTGGCGTTGCTGTGGCCCTCTCATTGGCCGCCCGCTCGGCTCATGCAACTCGTGAGGTTACCTTTGTTTTTTATGCCACCGAAGAGGTCGAGGATCAGTACAACGGCCTTGCAGAAGTTTTAGATGAACGACCAGATTTGCTCAAAGCAGACTTCGCCATTTTGATGGAACCTAGTGATGCTGGTGTTGAAGCAGGCTGCCAAGGATCACTTCGAGTCATTGTTCGCTCCAAGGGAGTTCGAGCACACAGTGCGCGCTCGTGGGTTGGTGAAAATGCCATCCATTACGCATCTGAGATTTTGGAGCGCCTGATTGATTACACACCTCGCACGGTCGGTATTGATGGACTTGACTATCGCGAAGGATTAAGCGCCGTACGCATCGAAGGTGGGGTTGCTGGCAACGTCATCCCCGATGAATGCGCAGTTACCGTGAACTATCGCTATGCCCCTGATCGCAGTCCCGACGAAGCAGTGATTCATCTTCGCGAAGTTTTTGCTGGCTTTGACCTAGAGGTGGGGGATAACGCACCACCGGCACTGCCTGGTCTTGACCGACCGGCCGCGAAGGCTTTCGTGGCAGCAGTTGGAGTCACGCCTCGGCCCAAGTTTGGCTGGACTGATGTTGCGCGTTTTTCCGCCATCGGGGTACCTGCGGTCAATTTCGGTCCAGGTGACCCACTGGTTGCCCACACCGTCGATGAATATGTGCCTATTGCGCACCTGCGATCTACCTTGGCAGTGATGAGCGCATGGCTTGGTTTGGATCAGTCCTAAGGTGTTGTCATGACTTCTTATGACGACGAATCAGCTAATCCTTCAACACCTGCGGCTTCACACCGCACCGGCGCGGTGGTTCGTCGTCGCGAGCGGATGCCCTCATCTACCGCTGATGCGCGCTTATTGGATGAAAAGGGAAATGGCGACTGGATTCACACCGATCCCTGGCGCGTACTTCGGATTCAGGCTGAATTTGTTGAAGGTTTTGGTGCGTTAGCCGAACTTGGCCCGGCGATCAGTGTGTTCGGAAGTGCACGAACCCGACGGGCCTCCGGGGATTACTCCATTGGTCTTGAAGTGGGTCGTCTCTTAGCTGAGGCAGGCTATGCCGTCATCACCGGCGGAGGGCCTGGCGCTATGGAAGCTGTCAATGCGGGTGCTTGTCGAGCCGGTGGAGTCTCGGTGGGTTTGGGTATTGAACTTCCCTTTGAGCAGGAGATGAATGAATGGGTCGATATCTCCATTCACTTCCGCTATTTCTTTGCTCGCAAGACCTGCTTTGTCAAGTACGCACAAGGATTCGTCATTTTGCCGGGGGGCGTTGGCACCCTTGACGAACTCTTTGAAGCATTTTGTTTAGTCCAAACGCACAAGATCACCGCCTTCCCCATTGTCTTAATCGGCAAGCTCTACTGGCAGGGATTGTTGGACTGGTTGCGCGAGCGCATGGTTGCCGATGGCATGGCCACTGAAGAAGACCTTGCTTTGTTGCAGGTAGTGGACACACCTGAAGAAGCAGTGCAGATCATTGTGGATGCCACTGCGGACAACACGCGACTGCTTGCGCGCGAGCGGGCTGCACTGATTGAGCGCATTAAGGCCGAAAGTGCCGCCGCCGAGATTGCGCCACCGCAACTGTGATTTCGCTGTGTGTGTTTTGTTCCGCCTCACAAGACATTGACCCGACCTACGAGTCGTTGGCTCGTGAGGTCGGCTTAGGAATCGGTCAACGTGGGTGGTCGCTGGTATCCGGCGGCGGGGCAATTTCCATGATGGGCGCCTTGGCCCGGGCCGCTCGCGAATCAGGTGCGCACACCACCGGCGTGATTCCGCAAGCTTTAGTTCATGTTGAAATCACAGACCATGATGCCGATGAACTTATCGTTACCGGTGACATGCGGGAGCGAAAAGCAATCATGGACGATCGCGCGGATGCCTTTTTGGCCCTGCCTGGAGGGCTAGGAACTTTGGAAGAACTCCTAGAGATCTGGGTGGCAAACACCCTAGGCATGCATTCAAAGCCTGTTGTAGTGCTGGACCCAGATGGATTATTCAATCCGCTCAAAGAGCAAATCCAATCCTTGGTTGATCAAGGGTTCCTTCGTCGATCGGCCGCGCAGGCCTTGACCTGGACCACCACCGTCTCCGATGCATTGGATGCAGTTCATGCCGGAGTGCGTGGAGGCAGTGCGCAATCCTTAATGCCTACAGACAATGAGTTGCTCGAAGACCAGCCCTAAGTCAAAGGACTCGTCACAGTGCCCCGAAACAACGTCGGGGGAGATCGTTGCTCGGGGCACTGTGAGTCTGTGTTTGTTGTTTTGTATTAGGCGCCGTTACTACTTGAGTTGGTTGACGGAGTTTGAGCAGGTGCTGGACCTTGGCCATCAGGTGCGCCCATCGGAGAACCATCAGGTCCACCGCGGTGGGGTCCGCCCATTCCACCGGGACGGCCCATTCCATCGGGACGGCCCATTCCACCAGCGCCACTTTGAGCCTGAGGTCCGCCATTGGGATCGCGGGCTGCCTTTTTTTGCTCGAAGGCAGTCAGGCCAGCTGCTGTGAATGCGCGAACCACTTTGGCAGTGGCAGTTCCTGATGTCACTTCACCTTGCACAACGACGGTGTCTCCGACCGCTAGGTCGCCAACAGTGGAGCCCTTCATGTCACGGCGAACTTTGGTGTCGGTGGTCAACGTCCATTCGCCGACGAAGTCATCACTGCTCTTGACAGTTAAGGATGTGGCCGAAACGTTGGTGATAGTTCCGGTTTGAAGGCGGAGGTTGACAACTTTGCCGTCCTTGTCTTTGACCGTGGCATCTGCGTGAAGGACGGGACCGTTTGGCCCCATGTGTCCAAATAGGCCGTCACGACCTGGCCCACCGCGCCCACCTGGCCCACCCTTGGGGTCAGCTGGTGGCGTTGCGTTCGGGTCTGCCGGCGCTGTGCTTTGTGGACCCTGGCCGGTAGCGGGAGTCGGAGTGTTGTTGGCCGCAAAGGCAATGCCGGTTACCGCAGTGGCACCGATGGCTCCAGCTGCAACCCATGTTGCTGCTTTGGCACTACTAAGAAATGTTGGTCGATTCATGTTTAACCTCCTGGGGAGTTGGTTGACTTTTGAGCGTTATCGGCTTTCCGGTATCCACTCTTGAAGTGTGTCAGGGAAAACGTGATAACTTCGCCAGTGTGCTCCCACGGGGGATAACTGCGGGTTAAGGAAAGCCTTAGGTCAGCCCACGCCGAGCAACAGCTGGCGGCCGATCCCCTCGGATCGAACTGACCATGTCCAGGGCTTGACGCGTTTGCTTGACATTGTGCGCGCGGAAGATGCGCGCCCCCAGCCAGGCGCTGACGGCAGTTGTGGCCAAGGTTCCGGTGAGGCGTTGGTCAACGGGAAGGTCCAAAGTTTCACCGACGAAATCCTTATTCGACAGCGATACCAAGACCGGCCAACCGGTTTGAACCATCTCACCCAATCGGGCCGTTGCCTCTAGTGAGTGTCGAGTGTTCTTTCCGAAGTCATGACCTGGATCAATCATGATCGCGTCTTTGCGCACCCCACGTTCAACTGCTTGCTGAGCCAATCCGACAGTGCTCTGGACGATGTCGGCCATCACATCGTCGTAGGTCACACGATGTGGTCGGGTTCGGGGTGTGTGACCGCCGGCATGAGTGCAGACCAAGCCAACTCCGAATTGGGCGGCCACGTCAGCAAGTGCTGGATCAGTTCCGCCCCACGCATCGTTGAGCACATCGGCCCCTGCTTGACAAACCTTTTCACCGACTTCGTGGCGCCAGGTGTCCACACTGATAATGATCGAGTCGTGCCGTTGTCGAACAGCTTCAACGAAACTGACGGTGCGCCGGATCTCTTCAGCGGCATCAACCTCAATACCGGGTCCAGCTTTGACGCCACCGATGTCGATGATGTCTGCGCCTTCATCGATGGCTCGATCAACCGCATCCATCGCGGCTTTGTCATCAAAAGTGGCGCCTTGGTCGTAGAACGAGTCGGGAGTGCGATTGATGATGGCCATGACGACTAGATCGGTGGTGGCAAAACTGCGCTTACCAAGGTTTAGCGACACACACTGCTCCCGTTCTCAGGTCACTAGCGTGCCACGCCCTAGTCTGAAGTTCTACTGAACCGGCAAGGAGCCACCGTGCAGATTCTCTTGATTGTCTTGGGCCTAGCCGTTGTTGCCGGGGCTGCTGTGTTTGGGGCCAGCACCTTAGGTCGGATGAAGGATGCAGATCAAGATCTCCAGCCGGTCCAACTTCCCGACGATCGGTGGACAACCGGTGCTGATGTGGATCGAACTCGCTTTGCCGTTGCGTGGCGGGGTTATCGCATGGGACAGGTCGATGACGTGCTCGACCGTATCTCCCGCGATCTTGTGCAGTGCCTTGATTACATCGAGCAGTTGACCGAAGTAATCACTGCCGCTGGCAAGGTGGCCCCACCGCGCCCGCAGCCAATCGTGAGCCAAACTCACATTGAACAGGCCGAAGGAGAAGACAACACCGATGCTTCCAACTCCGCTGGGAGGCAGCCTGCGGCTTCCACTGACGCTGACGAATCAAGTCTGTAATGGCTGAACCGGCTCACGTCAGCGTTGACATCATCATTGACGCGCCACCGCAAGCCGTCTGGGACGTGGTTTTCGATTGGCCTAGACAAGGTGAATGGATTCTTGGCACGAAAGTCAGTGTTGCCAATGGCGACGGGGCATCTCAAGGAAGCCTCATCCACGCCTTCAGCGGCATAGGAAAGCTCGGATTTTTAGACACATTCGTGATCAGTGTGTGGGAGCCTGCCACGATGTGCGAAGTCGTTCATACCGGCAACGTCGTACAAGGCACCGGAACCTTTGAGTTCATTGAATTACCGCAGGGGCGTACCCGTTTTGTGTGGGCCGAAGACCTTGAGCTTCCACTGGGCGTGGTGGGGCAAATCGGCTGGCCAATCGTGCGTCCAGCCTTTGCCTACGGCGTGCGCAAGTCCTTGGAAAAACTTGCGAAATTGGTGACGAAACCTAACTAGCCGTGTTGACGGCGAAGTTCTTGTGCTGCCAACTCCATGTTCGTGATCTTGTCAAAGCAAACATCACGACTCAGGAACCACATTCCGCAGTCTGAACCAAGTTCTAGTTTTTGCTTGTCAACCACTTCCAACGCGGCGTTGGCCATGTCAACAATTTGTTGAACGCTCTCCACCGGAGCTTCAGTGTCAAGATTGAGAACACCCAAGATCACTGACTTATCCCCTGCGTTTTCCAACAATTCTGGGGTCTGCATGGGCTGCGCGTATTCCAGCGAGATTGCATCGGTGCTTGTTTGGGCCAGCAACTTGATCGCCTCTGGATACACCGGGGTGGCCCGCTTTTCGGCGATGTTCTTGCTGTAGCCATAGCAAACATGCAGGGCCTTGCGAGCCTTGATACCAGCGAAGGCGCGGTCAATGGCCTCAACGGCAAAGTCCTGGAGTTGGCTGTGGCGGAAGTGAACTTCCGGCTCGTCAAGTTGAATCAAGTCGATACCCATGTCATCAAGCAGGCGCAGTTCCTTGTTGAGCGCATCGGCAACAGCAAAGGCGACCTGATCAAGGGAGCCGTAGTGCTCATCGACTAAGCGCAGAGCAAGCGAGGCTGGTCCGATGACTGTGACTTTGGACTTAGCAGTTGTAGTGGTCTTCTTCAAGAACTGCGCGGCGTCTGCAACCAACGCTCGCTCCCAGGTGATGGGGCCAACGACACGTGGCTGGCGAAACTCCGGCGGCGCGGCAGGTTTTTGATTTTCATCCGAAGTGATCGCGCGCTGCTTCATCGTCAAGTATTCAAGAACGTCACCACTGAAGTTTGTGACCAGCCCTTGCTCGTCAGAGTCGATGCCGCCCAGTGCGTAGAAGTGTCCAGAAAATGTCTGGCGACGCTCTTCACCATCTGTTGCATAGGTCAGTCCGGCACGCTCTTGATCAAAGACCGCAAGGCGCACTGCATCGTCTTGGGCCGACAGGAGTTGCTCGGGTGGTACTCGCCACCAAACACCTTCTTTTGCGTAAACAAGTTCGTGATCGGCAAGCCAATGGGGCTTGTAGTAACTACCGACAATTTGGGTGGCAAACAGTGGGTTTGAGGTCATGGGGCAAGAGCGTAGGGGGCAAGGTGACCTGACCGCAGGCAACCCCACGGGATGGGCGATAATAGGTCCCTACGCTTCGGATTCGGGGCGTTGAGTCTTTACGTTTGAAAGGGGACCGCCATGGCGGCCATGAAGCCACGTACCGGCGACGGCCCGTTGGAAGTCACCAAGGAAACCCGCGGCGGCATCGTGATGCGCATCCCCCTTGAGGGTGGCGGACGCCTAGTTGTAGAGATCTCGGCAGATGAAGCCAAGAACCTGCACAGCGAACTTAAGGGCGTTATCTAGTCTTAGCTGGTTCGCAGGGGCGCTTAATTCCATTGGAGTTGGGCGCCCTTTTGATGTCGGTGTCTTGGCGCAGTTAGCACCGATAGTGTTTAACGGTGACATCGACACAGTTTCAGTTTCAGACCTCAGCGCGCGAGCGTATCGCCGATGCCACAGCCATCATCATGGTCACTCCGGCGCGAGTGCGGACCGGATTCAAGGATCTCGCCAAAACACTTGGTATAGATCTTGCGGATCACCTTAAAGAATTTACTGGTCAACCCAGTGAGCTCTTTTCTATCTCCATTGACGGTCATGATCACTTAACTGACCTGTATGTCATCGGGAGTGGCACAGGTGGCCCGGAAGGTGTTCGCCTTGCTGCGGCCACAGTGGCTCGCCGTCTAGCTCAACACACGCACCTTCACGTGCTGGGGCTAGAAGAAGTCGATGATGCGAGATTTCGGGCCTTTGTTGAAGGACTCGTCATTGGTAGCTATCGCTTTAGTGTGAAAAAGGTCCCTGCAACCACGATTCAGGTGAGCATGGCAACCTCGCGCTCCCGCAAAGCCGCCATCGCGCGCGGTCAGGTCACCGGTTCGGCCGTGCACCTAGGTCGAGACCTGGCAAATACCCCATCAAACATCAAGACCCCGCAGTGGTTAGTGGCGCAGGCAAACAAGGTCGCCAAAGCCCACGGCTTAGACATCGATGTACGAACCGGGGCACGCCTGGCCCGTGAGGGATTTGGCGGAATTGTTGCCGTTGGCGCGGGCTCACAGCATCGACCCGCTTTGGTTGAGTTGAGGTATCGGCCAAAGAAAGTCACGGCTCAGACGAAGCGCTTAGTCCTGGTGGGCAAGGGAATTACTTTTGACAGTGGCGGCTTATCGCTCAAGCCGGCTGATGCGATGGTCCCGATGAAAACCGATATGAGCGGATCAGCTGCTGTGCTCGCAGCCATGCAAGCAACGGCGCAGTTGCAGCCCAATGTTGAAGTTATCGGTTTGTTGGCCATCGCAGAAAACATGATCAGTGGCTCAGCCTTTCGACCCAGTGATGTGATTACACATTTTGGTGGCACCACTGTTGAGGTTGTTAATACAGATGCAGAAGGTCGCTTAGTCCTTGCTGATGCTTTGGCTTACGCCGATCTGACGTTGAATCCTGATGTGATCGTCGATATTGCCACGCTGACCGGTGCAGCATCACTGGGCTTGGGTCGTATTCACGGTGCAATGTATGCAACCTCAAGTGCTGTGGCTAAGCGGTGGCAAAAAGCAGCCACAGCCGCAGGTGAGCCGGTGTGGCAGATGCCTCTGGTGGACGAATACGCCGGATCGCTGGCCAGCACGGTTGCTGATCTTGGCCATATTTCAACGGGGGAGAAAGTCGGGGCTGGATCGATCACGGCCGCTTTGTTCCTTCAACATTTTGTCGGCAATCGCGCCTGGATTCACTTGGACATCGCAGGGCCGGCACGATCAGATACCGACAAGGGGCTCATCAACCGCGGTGGGACCGCTTATGGAACAGCAAGTTTGATCCGATGGATCGAATCCTTTAGCGAATAACCGCGGCTAGCAGTCCATCGCCGGTGGGGAGCAGGGCTTGCACTAATCGCTCGTCGTCAGCTATTGCCTGCACCAGTGTTCGTCGTTCGATGGTTTCCGGATCGCGTTGCGCTGGGTCAGCAACTCGATCGTGACCAAAAGCACCAGCAAAAATGATTAAGCCATGAGGGCGAAGCAGTCGCATCGACTCTTCCAGGCAATGTCCATACTCATCGGGAGTGCCATCAATCAGGACCAAGTCGTAAGCAGCGTCGGCCAGACGGGGCATGACATCGAGTGCGCGTCCGGTGATCAATCGCGTGCGGTTGGGCTTGATGCCATCTTCGGCGAAGGCTTCCCGGGCCTGACGCAGGTGCTCGCCTTCAATATCGATGGAGGTCAAAATTCCATCTGGTTGCATCCCGCGAAGTAACCACAATCCAGAAACTCCGGTACCAGTTCCAATTTCCACAACATTTCGGGCTTGGATGGTGGCGGCCAGAAATCGCAGGGTCGCACCAGCCCCTGGACTGACACAGTCCACATTGAGCTCTTTGGCCCTAGCCCGAGCGGCGGCGATCACGAAATCCTCGCTGATGTAATCCTCAGCGAACTGCCATGAACCTTCCCGAGATGCGATGGGAACCTCCAGCGACTCAAAGTGGTCTAAGGACCGGAAAGCAACGGATCTGACATGCAGTTGTTGTCCGTAAGCCTACCGGCGTACAGTTTCAATACCTGCACGCATCTTCATAAGGAGGATTTGGGATGTCCGAATCGCAAGGACCAGACCCAACTCAGCAGGACCCGATTTCACCCTTGAGCGCTAACTCACCTAACCCGGCCGCATTTGGTTCCCCGCCGACACCTCCAGCACCTTCTGAACCTGAACCACCCGCGCCACCTGCGCCAGCTGAACAAGGCCAGCCCTTTGCTCCCTCACTCGCTGGCTCGGCTGCAGACCTTGGCGACGCGCCTTCCCAATATCCCAATGCAGTACCGCCCACTCAGGATTTTGATGATGACCCGCAAGGTTTCGAACAGCCAGCTCCAAGCCGTAAGTCAGGGCTGCGCGCTCGACCTGTTATTGCCCTAGCGCTCGTGCTGGCTTTGTTGGCCGGTCTGGTGGGTGGAGTCGTCGGATTTGTTTTTGCTAACCGGGTGTTCACCAATAACGGTGTGAATCCATCCGTTTCATTAGGTAGTCCGCCGCCCACGGGATCAAGCGCCCGGCCTGCTGACTCAGTGGCTGGTATCGCTGCGAAGGTTCTGCCGACGGTTGTATCCCTTGATGTGGCCGGGCCGTCTCAATCCGATACCGGATCCGGCTTCATCATTCGCTCAGATGGTTACATCCTGACCAATAACCACGTGATTGAAGCCGCTGCTTCCCAAGGTTCGATCACGGTTGGATTTAATGACGGTTCAAAGGCGACTGCAACATTGGTTGGTCGCGATCCGGCCTACGACCTTGCTGTAGTCAAGGTTGATAAGAAGGATTTGCCCACGCTTGCCTTGGGCAATTCAGATGACATCGTTGTAGGCGACTCAGTCTTGGCCGTTGGTTCGCCCCTTGGCCTGACCGGAACAGTGACCACTGGAATCGTCAGTGCGTTGAACCGTCCGGTGACCACCGGCGATTCATCTACTCAGGACACGTCCTTTATCAATGCCATCCAAACTGACGCTGCAATTAACCCGGGCAACTCAGGCGGACCTCTTGTCAATTCAGCTGGCGCGGCCATCGGGATTAACAGCGCCATTGCGACCTTGAGCCAAGGAAGCTCGGGTTCGGGAAGTATTGGCGTGGGATTTGCAATCCCGATTAATCAAGCTCGTCGTACCGCTGAAGAAATTATTCAAACCGGTAAGTCAACCAAGCCTGTTATTGGTGTCACTCTAGATATTCGCTACACCGGACCGGGCGCAAAGATCGCCGACAACGCAATCAACGGTGCAGCACCTGTTACATCAGGTGGCGCCGCAGATAAGGCCGGTATCAAGGCCGGTGACATCGTCCTTTCGGTCAACGGCCGAACGGTTAATACTGCTGATGAACTCATCGTGGCTATTCGCTCGTACAAACCAGGCGACACTGTCACTTTGAAGGTTCAGCGCGGTGGCAGCACCCAAGACATCAAAGTCACACTGGCGAGCGAATCCACCACGAAGTAATGCACCCGTTGCGCTGGTAAGGAGGTGAGCGATGTTCGATATTGGTTTTGGTGAGTTTGTGGTTCTAGGCGCCCTAGCGCTGTTCGTATTTGGACCAGAAAAGTTACCCAAAGCCATTTCGGACCTCGCTGGCCTCCTGCGTCAACTGCGTGGCATGGCCCAGGGAGCTAAAGCTGAGATCACCTCGGCCATTGAACCGAGTATGCAGGGCCTGGATATCTCGGACTTGAATCCGAAAACATTCGTTCAGCGCACGTTCATGGAAGACGCCCCGGCAGCTGTGCCACGTTCACCAGCGGTTTTACCTAAAGGTGCATCTGCGCCGTGGGATCCCGATACAACGTAAGCAGATTGCTACTTCTTCGACGGGGCCAAACCTAATGGTCGCCCAACAAGTCCGCGTTCCTTTTGAGCCAGCCGGCGAGCAACTAAAGTTAGTGCCTTCGCGGCCGGTGACTCAGGCTGATGCAACACAATGGGCGTACCGTCATCGCCACATTCACGAAGCTGTGACTCGAGCGGGACTTGAGCCAAAAGTTCAATAGTGGTTCCCATGGATTTGGTCAATGCAGTAGCAACTGCCTGGCCGCCGCCGGCACCGAAGACTTCCATCCGAGAGCCATCTTCAAGTTCAAGCCAGGACATGTTCTCAATGACGCCAGCGATGTTTTGATGCGTTTGCTGAGCGATGGTGCCAGCGCGCTCGGCAACTTCTGCTGATGCAAGTTGTGGAGTGGTGACAATCAAGATTTCAGCATTGGGGAGAAGCTGTGCCATCGAAATAGCAATGTCTCCCGTACCTGGGGGAAGGTCTAGGAGTAAAACGTCCAGGTCGCCCCAGTACACATCAGCCAAGAACTGCTGAAGTGCGCGGTGCAACATGGGCCCACGCCAGACCACTGGCGCATTTCCGGGAGTAAACATTCCCACTGAAATCACGGCCACACCGTGCGAAGACGGCGGCATGATCATGGATTCAACTTGAGTCGGAAGCCCTTCGACTCCGAGCATGCGAGGAATGGAGTGGCCGTAAATATCTGCATCAAGGACTCCAACCTTGAGACCATCCCTGGCCATGGCCGCCGCCAAGTTCACCGTTACTGAGGACTTGCCCACGCCGCCCTTACCTGAGGCAACGGCGAAAACCTTAGTGAGCGAATTGGGTTGAGCAAAAGTAATTTCCTTTTCAGGTTGACCGCCGCGAAGATTGGTAGCAAGCGTTTTGCGCTGTTCATCGCTCATGACATCGAGGGATACCGTGACGCCGGTTACCCCGGTGACTGCGGCGACGGCAGTTGTTACTCGCTCAGTGATGGTCTCGCGCATCGGGCACGCGGCGATGGTTAAGTAAATCGTCACGTGTGCTTGACCAGCGGAGTCAATCTCAACTGATTTGACCATGCCAAGGTCAGTGATGGGCTTTCGAATCTCGGGGTCTTCAACGTCGGCTAGTGCGAGGTTGATCGCGGCAATGAGCTCAGCAGACATAGAACTGACTTTAGAGCGAACCGAATTAGGACTCGTCCACGGGTTCAGTTGGCTTGGCCATTGGTGCCTCATTGACAGCCTTTTGTAGATCTTCAAGCAAATCCTTGAGTTCATTGCGGATGAAGTCACGAGTGGTTACGTCGTTGAGGGCGATGCGCAAGGCAGCCACTTCGCGGCTGAGATAGTCGGCATCGGCCAGCAGGCGTTCGGTGCTGGTGCGGTCTTCTTGGTACTGCACGCGGTCGCGGTCTGATTGACGGTTTTGCGCAAGCAAGATCAGGGGAGCCGCGTAGGAAGCCTGCAGCGAGAGCACCAAGGTCAGGCCAATGAACTGCCATGGGTCAAATCGCCATGACTGTGGTCCAAAGGTGTTAAGCACAACCCAGGCAACAACAAAGACGCTCATGTACAAGATAAATCGCCATGAACCAATGAAGCGAGCCACTCGTTCGGAGGCGCGACCAAAAACCTCTGGGTCCACGGATGGACGCAGAGTTCGTGAACGGTCAAGCGGCTGGTCTAGCCGATTGCGCCGTGTTTCACGGGCCATGAGTAATCTCCGGTTCACTTTCAAGGTCACTGTCACTAAGCCCACTGTCACTAAGCCCACTGGTGGTAGTTGCAATCTCGCTCTCGCGCCAGTCTTCAGGGAGCATGTGGTCGATCACGTCGTCAACGGTGACCGCGCCAAGCAGACGCTGATGTTCATCGACCACAGGAAGGGAGACCAAGTTGTAGGTGGCAAACATTCGCGTGACTTCATTGAGCGGAGCATCCGGTGAGACACCTTGCAGTTCAGTGTCGATCACGCCCGAGACCAAGGCAGAGGGTGCTTCACGAAGCAATCGTTGGAAGTGCGCAACCCCGATGTAGCGACCAGTGGGTGTTTCCAACGGAGGGCGCACCACATAGACCTGAGCTGCAATCGCCGGGTTCAAGTTCGGGTTGCGCACATGGGCCAGGGCTTGGGCCACGGTTGCATCGGGAGACAAGATGATGGGTTCTGAGGTCATCATTCCGCCGGCGGTGTAGTCGCCATAGGCAAGTAGGCGTCGTACGTCGTCGGCTTCTTCAGGTTCCATCAATTGCAAGAGACGCTCTTGTTCCTCAGGCGAGAGCTCACTGAGCAAGTCGGCCGCATCGTCTGGATCCATTTCTTCCAAAACATCGGCTGCTCGCTCACCCTCGAGGGCGATGAGGATTTCAACTTGGTCATCGTCGGGCAGTTCTTCCAACACATCGGCCAATTTTTGGTCATCAAGTGCGGCTGCGACTTCCGCGCGACGCTTGGGCGATAGTTCGTGCAGCACCCCAGCAAGGTCAGCAGGGCGAAGTTTGTCAAAAGTGGCCAGCAAGTGAGCGGCCCCTTGTCCTTCTTCGGCCAAGGAAAACCCGGTTACTGCATCCCAGTCAACGATCGATGTTTCACCGCGACGGCGCAGACCCGATCCCGACTTGCGAATGTAGACCTTGTTGATCAGCCAGTCACCGGTTCTTGATGGCTCAACGGCAACGTCGAGCACTACAACTTGATCATCGGTGGACACCAGCGAAACCTTGCGGTCCAAGAGTTCACCGAGCACCAATGTCTCGGAAGGGCGCTGCTGGAAGGTGCGGAGATTGACCACGCCGGTGGTGATGACCTGGCCCACGTCAATGGTGGTGACCCGAGTAATTGGCACGAAAATTCGGCGACGGCCGGTGACTTCAACAACGATTCCCAGCACGCGCGGTTGAGCACCGATACGCATCGTGACGACAACATCACGAACGCGGCCGACCTGATCGCCATTGGGGGCAAAGACCGGCACGCCTGAAAGCCGCGCAATAAACACGCGGGAGGTCTGGGTGCTCATGGGCTTCAGGGTACCCGCGGTTTGGCTGGAACCGACGGCTGGCGCGCGTCGTCAGAGCGGTCAGTACCCTTAGCACCTACCGCTCATAGAGGAAATGGACACTGCGTTGATGTCACGATCGCTCCGCAAACTCGGCCTTGCTGCAGTCTTGGTCACCACCCTTTGTGTCCTAGCCGGCTGTGGATCAGGTGCCAACAAGGCCAATGGAATCGAGAAACTTGATGCCGTTCCTGCGTTCCTCAAAAGTGTCGATGCCACTCGCGCGGCTGGTGACATTGAAGTTACCGGCCGGCTTCCCATCAATGGCGTTCGCACCACTGTGGTTTCACGATTCCAGGGCGATGTTGCCGATGCAACGTTGACCAGTTCGGCTGGCACCGTTCAGGTAGTGCGTAGCGGATCAGATATCTACGTGAAGGCTGGAACGAAGTTTTGGAGCAAGTTTGTTCCCGCTGCACAAGCCAAGTCCTTAAACGGTAAGTGGACTAAGTCCAACATTGAAGGTTCGTTGCGGTCGTTCAAGACCTTCGTTGACAAGGACACCTTCTTCCGCGCCAGTGGAAACATTAAAAAGGGCGCAGCGGTTACCGTTGACGGCCGAACCTTGTTGCCCATCACAGATCCCAAGGACAACACCAACTCCACCTGGTTCATTGGCACCACAGGTAAGCCACTGCTCTATCGAGCGCGCATTGGTGCCAATGCGAATTATGTTTTCGTATATGACAAGGGTGGCGTAATAGCTCTTCCACCAGATGCCATCGATGCCAGCACCTTCCAACTGCCCATTCAATAACTGATCATGCAATCGCGTCGTTCATGTTTGGCCGTACCTGGCAGTAGTGAAAAAATGCTGGCCAAGGCGCAAACGCTCGATAGCGACATGTTCTTCCTAGACCTTGAGGATGCCGTTGCTCCATCGGCCAAGGTTGCTGCCCGCACCGCGGTGGTGCAAGCCTTAGTTCAGGGCACCTGGGGCGATCGCATTGCCTGTGTGCGGATTAATGCCTACGGCACGCCTTGGTATGCCGACGACCTCAAGGCAGTAATCGAAGGCGCCGGTGAATCTTTGGACACCATCATGTTGCCCAAGTGTTCCTCTCCTGATCAGGTGCGCTGGCTGGATGCAACTTTGGATGAACTCGAAACTGCATTAGGTCTTAAGAGTCAAAGCATTGGCATCGAATTGCAAATTGAAGATGCGCGGGGACTTACCTATGTGGATGCCATTGCAGCAGCATCACCGCGAACACAAGCGCTGCACTTTGGCCCTGGTGATTTTCAAGCAAGCATGGCGATGCCATCGGTTTCCTTAGGGCAACTCAATCCTGATTACCCGGGCGATATTTTGCATCACGTCTATGGTCGTTTACTTGTCTGCGCGCGAGCCCATGATCTGCAAGTACTTGATGGTCCCTACCTTGCGATTAAGGACCTTGATGGTTTGAGCGCGGCGGCCAAGCGAGTGGCGGCGATGGGCTTTGACGGCAAGTGGGTCTTGCACCCAGATCAGATTGCGGTGGTTAATCAGGTGTTTTCACCATCTCAGGAGCAGTACGACCGTGCGGAGCTGATCCTCGATGCCTACGACTTTTACCTTTCCGATGCAGGTGGCGCTCGCGGTGCGGCCATGTTGGAAGGCGAAATGATTGATGAAGCATCGCGGGCAATGGCCCTAGTGGTGACCTCACGTGGTCGAGCTGCGGCCATGGTGAGAACCAGTGCATTTACGCCACCGGAGTAAGTAATTTATCGGGTGAATTCGACCCAAATCGTTTTGCTGTGTTGATTAACTTCCCAACCCCATGCACTACTCAGCAATGCGGTGAGCATGAGACCGCGCCCGGTTTCAGCAAGTGCAGCTTGTGGTGGCGGCGGTGGGAGTAGGTCGGGGGAGTGATCGTTAACTTCAATGCGCACGCCAGCATCCTTAGTGCTTACCTCAATAGTTAGCGGAGCTTTTGCGTAGAACACGGCATTGGCTAATAACTCACCGGTAACCAATTCAATGTCGTCGTACTTTTCCTCCGTGGCACCATCCCAAAACTTTTCTACCGAGCCGCGAACAAGGTGACGTGTTGCAGGAACCAGGTCACTTCCTGGTTCGGTCCAACTTTGTCGAAACAGCAGGCTCATGCTCGCCTTCTTGACCATGTGGTGCTCTTTGCTCTCACTTGGTCAGGATACGGGTGCGCTGGCGCATTCAAATCGACTTGGACAACCAGCCACGGGTCGAAGCGGTGCTGCCGCATCCGTAGATGGGTTATCCACAGGGCTGGTTGAAGGCATGGGGAAAATGGATTTACCCTGCGTGCGTGTCCAGCTCACTTCCCCGAATTTCATCGGGACATCAAACTCAGGACTTGCGCGCTCACGCAGTCCTCGATGAGCCGTTGGCCAGGCCAGACTCGTGGCCGGAAGAACGACAAACCTCACCGGTTTCAAGTGAGTTTGGGCCGCTTCAAGACCACTTTGATGACCCGAGCGTCGAGGAGGTGTGGATCAATGAGCCAGGGCAAGTCTTTGTCGCCAGAAACGGCCGTAGTGAATTAACCACAACAATTTTGCAAGAGGGTCAGGTGCGAGACCTTGTTGAGCGCATGCTCAAACCCTCCGGTCGTCGTGTCGATCTAAGTTCGCCCTTTGTCGATGCCACGTTAAGCGACGGGAGTCGCTTGCATGTGGCAATTCCCGATATTACGCGCCGCCATTGGGCGGTAAATATTCGCAAGTTTGTGGCCAGCGCCCACCAACTGAGCGATCTGGTTGAGTTGGAAAGTTTGACTCCGGCGGCCGCGACTTTTCTTGAAGCCTGCGTGCGGGTGGGACTTAACATTCTCGTTTCGGGAGCCACTCAAGCCGGTAAGACGACCTTACTTAATTGCCTACTCGCGGCCGTGCCTCCATCTCAACGCATCATTACCTGTGAAGAAGTCTTCGAACTGCAACCGAGCGTGGTCGATTGGGTTGCGTTACAAACACGCCAGAGCAATCTGGAGGGAATCGGTGAGATTGCCCTTCGCCGACTCATTAAGGAAGCCCTACGAATGCGCCCTGACCGCCTCATTGTGGGTGAGGTTCGTCAAGAGGAGGCACTCGATCTGCTGATCGCACTGAACAGTGGGCTACCTGGAATGTGCAGTATTCATGCGAACTCGGCGCGAGATGCAGTCACGAAGCTATGCACCCTTCCACTGTTGGCTGGCGAGAACGTTAGCGCCGGTTTTGTCGTTCCGACGGTGGCTTCAAGTGTTGATGTCGTTGTCCACGTGGCACGCGATGGGCAAGGGGAACGAAAAGTTCGTGAAATCGTCGCCTTACCTGGCAGAGCTGAAGATTCGGTCATCGAAATTGCTGAGCTGTTCAGTTTTCGCGATGGAGTTCTACGTCGCAGTTCAGGGTTTCCACCCCACCAAGACCGTTTTAGTGCACATGGAATTGATCTCAGAGAACTACTCGCTACTGAGGTGTCACTGTGAGCGGAACAGTGGTGGGTTTGTGTCTTGGAGCCGGAAGCATTGCGCTGATGATGTGGTACCGAGACGTCAACGTCGACTTTGCGCGGCTGCCTGGTGTGGTCCGCATCAACCGATGGCGGGCAGATGAACGGGAAAGATTAATGTCCGCGGGCATCAGAGGGCTCTCACCTGGTGGGATGGTGGCGCTGTCCCTAGTGGCCGGCTGCGTAGTGTTTCTCACGCTCCTGGGTATTAGTCATTCTCGAACAGTTTCGGCCGCCTTTGCCATCTTGGCTGTCCTTGCACCCAGCACTTTTGTAAAAAGTCGAGTCAAGAAGCGGGGAGACTTTCTTTCAGCCCTTTGGCCTGATGTAGTCGATAACCTCAGCTCCGCTGTTCGCGCTGGCCTCTCGCTACCGCAAGCCCTATCTCAACTGGGGGAGAAGGGGCCAGTTGAACTCCAACCAGTCTTCATCAAGTTCGGTCGTGACTATGAAGCAACTGGTCGATTCGGTGATTCGTTAGATCGCCTCAAGGACGATCTCAGTGACCCAGTAGCCGATCGCATCATCGAGGCGCTTCGAGTAGCTCGCGATGTTGGTGGCAATGACTTGGGACGGCTCCTTCGCACTTTGTCGGCATTTCTACGAGATGACGCTCGCATCCGCGGCGAGTTATACGCCCGTCAGTCGTGGACGATCAATGGTGCTCGTCTAGCCGTGGCGTCCCCTTGGCTGCTTTTACTCTTCCTGGCTTTCCGCCCGCAAGCGGTAATGCCCTATGACTCGCCAACTGGAATTTTTGTCCTACTCGTGGGCGCCGTCATCTGTATTTGCGCATATCAAGCCATGGTTCGCATTGGTTCGCTCCCGCGAGAGCGGAGAGTGTTGAAATGATGGGAATAGTTTTAGGTGTCTTTGCCGGCTTAGGAATTTTGCTGTGTTTGGGGTGGATTCGGGCCAGCCGGTCACCATCAATGTCACAACGCGTCCTCGCTCAGGTCCGCCCCCGTGGAGCGTCCCTGGCAAACCCTGCCGACATCGCACGCCCGTTGGTAAGTGCTGCGGTTGCATCCCTTGACCACATTTTGGGTGGAGGCGACTTAGAACGGCGCCTTCGACGTTGCGGCCTGCCCATCACGCCGGAGCAATTTCGTACTGAACAAGTCCTTTGGGGCCTGCTGGGCTCAGTTGGCGCCGTGATGGTGACCGGGGGTTTGGCCATCGTGCAGGGATCAGTCAAACCGGTTACTTCCGTGATCCTTGCGCTGTTGGGTTGCGTTACCGGACTACTGCTTAAGGAGCGCTGGCTCGATGTAGCGATAAAAAGGCGCGAGCAACTCATCGTTGATGAATTCCCCACCATTGCCGAACTGCTTGCGTTATCGGTTGCCGCGGGTGAAGGAGTCTTTGGTGCAGTAGAGCGCGTCATCAAATCAAGTTCTGGGGCATTGGGCCAGGAGTTGGAACAACTTTTGTCCAACGCCCAAAGCGGAATTGGACTGAGTCAGGCATTCACCGAACTAGGTGAGCAAGCTCAGGTACCCGTGCTTGCTCGGTTTGCCGATGCTGTCTCGATTGCTATGGAGCGCGGCACTCCGATGGCCGAGATCATGCGCGCCCAAGCCGCTGACATTAGAGATGTAGGGCGTCGCACGTTGATGGAATCAGCTGGACGTAAAGAAATCGCGATGATGATTCCGGTGGTATTCCTCGTGCTCCCTGTGACGGTTGTTTTTGCCTTGTTCCCGGGTTTCATCGGTCTTTCCATGAACGGGTAGGGCAAAGCAATCTGAAGGACGAACCGCGTCCGCAGTTAGTTAGAGGAGGAAGAAATGATCAATCGACTGATACATCGTGCTTGCGCATTGATGGAATCCGATCGCGGGGATGTCCCGGGTTGGGTCCTGATCACAGTGATGACAGCTGGTCTAGTTACAGCATTGTGGACCGTGGCGGATGGGCAATTGCGCAGTATTTTCACCAGCGCACTTCGCAACGTCACAGGGCCGTGAATCCAGTTGGAGGCAAGAACAGCGATTCGGGATCGGCCGTTGTTGATTTCGTTCTTGTTTCCGTGCTGTTAGTGGGCATTGTCCTTGCGGTATTACAAGTGGCATTTGCAATCTATGTTCGCAACACCATGGGCGCAGCCGCGGCTGAGGGTGCTCGACGAGCAGCAAATGCTGATCAGTCAGTGGATGATGGAATCTCACGTGCGCGTGTGGTGATGGGTGAAACTGTGGGCTCACGGTTTGCTCGGGAAGTCAGTGGTCGAACCGAACGAATTGGTGGCCTGACCTTTGTCACTATTGAAATCCAAACCCAGCTTCCCGTCATTGGTGTGATACCTGGCCAGCTAAGGGCGCGAGCCGTGGGTCATGCCCTTGTGGAGAAGCAACCATGACGGCGCTAGGGAGGTGTCGTTTCAGAGGCGATGATGGCAGCGCACTCGTGGAATTTTGCTTTCTTGGTGTGTTGCTTCTCATTCCCCTGGTGTATGTGCTGACAACAGCATTTATCGTTCAGCGCACAGGCTTTGCCCTTACTGCTGCTAGTCGTGAGGCCGGGCGGGTGTTTGTTCAGGCAAATAGCGGGAAACAGGCACTGCGATTTTCGAAAGTCTCGGCTCAGGTCACCCTTCGCGACCAAGGCGTAGATCCACACTCAGTGTCCATCAAGATTTCCTGCGCAAGCCGACCGTGTTTAAGCCCTGGTGCCCGAGTCGATCTTGCACTGTCGACGTCGGTGGTCGTTCCCTTCGCCCCAGCTTTTATGAAAACTTTGACATCAATCCCGATGACCTCGCATCAAAGTTTTGTTGTTGATGTGTATCGACAGGCTCGCCCATGATCACCTGTGGACGTCAGGAAAGCGATGATCAAGGTCAGGTTCTGATTTTGATTCTCGGCTTTGTCGTAATGCTTGCGCTTTTTACATCCATAGTCATTGACACCTCGCACGTATTTATGGCGCGCAGGTCGCTGGTGGCAGCTGCGGATGCTACGGCGCTTGCGGCCGCACAGGGAATTAATGAGCGGGCCGTCTATGAAGGAAAAGTTGATGGCACTGTTCCGCTATCGCCGATGGCAACCAGACAACAGGCAGCTCGCTATGTCAGTGCGGCGCATCTACTCACTACGTTTTCACACTTTCGAGTTGATGCTGTTCGAACAAACGGGCGATGGGTCAATGTCACGCTTTCGGCTCAAGTTCGTTTGCCCATTTTTAACGTTGTGACGTCAAAACCATCGGGATTTCGGATCAGCGCATCATCTCGCGCGCACACTGTTGTTGGTCGGTGAGATCTCGCGGCTGTGCGTCCTAGAAGCACATGGGCAGGGCAGAAAACGTGTACCCCTGGTGGCCAAGGGTTCTCAAGATCGAACGAAGCGCTGCCACTGTTTGGGATCGGTTGCCACCTCCATCGTGCATTAACACGATGGTTCCATTGCGCGCGCCATAGTTAACTCGCCGCGCGATCACCGCAGCTCCTGGTTTGCGCCAGTCGTTGGTATCCAAACTCCAAATAATGGTGCGCATCCCCAAGCGATCGCTGACACCTTTGGAGCGCTGGGTGTAGGAGCCATAGGGCGGACGATCGCATTTGGGTTGAGGCAATCCCTGCGCTCGTATCGCGCGGTTGGTGCGTACAAATTGCGAAGAAATCCCCGTGTTAGTCAAACGCGGAAGTACAGGGTGATTCCACGTGTGGTTATTGATGGGGTTTCCCGCCGACGCGGTGGCCTTTAGCGTGCCTTCACGGGTGCGAATTTGACTTCCGATGACGAAGAACGTGGCGTGGGCGTGGTAGTCGCGTAGCAACTTCACAATCGCTGGGGTGAATTTCGATGGCCCATCATCAAAGGTCAGGTAAATGACCTTCCCACTGGATGGTTTGGGTCCCTTGTACAGAGCCGGCGCCGTCACAACGGCTGCAGTTTTGATGGCGAGGGGATCGCTAGCTGGGG
>Ga0194055_10000307_pt1 | contig 38869 bp, 35 predicted proteins | sample SepL449m_MetaG_FD_155482 | JGI IMG/M metagenome (GOLD analysis project Ga0194055, IMG submission 155482) | Anoxic zone freshwater microbial communities from boreal shield lake in IISD Experimental Lakes Area, Ontario, Canada - Sep2016-L442-9m | ecosystem: Environmental > Aquatic > Freshwater >... | reverse complement strand
CGTTAACATCTAATCAAGGCCGAATCAAAAGTTTAGCAATTAGTTCTAAAGGTGAATTTTTATTTTCTAGTGGTACAAACAAACAGATTAAGGTTTGGAAATTGCATTCTGAAGTTAACACCCTACGTACAGGACAAAAATTGTAAATAGCGGTACTTAGACAAGAAACACGAGTAAAAAAAGATATAATGTTGAGTAGATAAGTCTTTCACATTAATTAGTTGCGATGAAAGAAACAACTCCCTCGGCCATGCCACCTTGCTTTGAAAGATGCTGCCAACGCTTTGATAAGGTGTTTACACATCAAGCGCAAAAAAGAGAATTTAGACACTATCTAGGTGGGTTATTGGGTGAAAGTGAGAGAAAAAATTTCAGGACTTACGATAGGACACCATATATAGTGTAAATAGCTAAACGAATTTCATCCGAATAGATGGATATTTAAGTTGTTCAATAAGATGAACAGATAACCATTGATTTTTTAATTGATAAACTGTTTTAGCTGTAATACCAGATAATCTTTTTAGATGATTCCACACCAAAATAGCGCAAGCAATATGATTTTTTTGGATAATTGCCTTGCGACATTGACAAGATTCTACGCCTGTTATTTGTTTTAGCTCTCTGTGAAACTCTTCAATTTTCCATCTGACACTACAGATATCTTTTATTCCCTCAGCGTGATTTTCGGAAAAGTCATTGGTAGCGATATATTCCGTTTTATCGGTAGAGATAATTACTTCGAATAATTTCACCTTTTTATCCTTAGGAAATTTCTTTATTTTGATTATTTTTCCCTGCTCTAATTCTAGTTCATTCCAAATTAATTCGTCTATTCTTTTGTATTTTTCTACCCCCTTTGTATCATCTACTAATCTATTAACTTTTAAAGGACAATAATAAATTTTTCCTAAATTATCAATAAGTCCCATAATTCTTTGGCTAGCATACCAAGAATCCATCAAAACCTTATTAAAAGCAAGCTTTTTAGCATTTATTACATCTAATAACATTTCTACTACATGGTCTGGTTTCGTTTTTTCATCACCATCTGGATTATATATACGGTAATCTATTACCCAAAATTCTCCTGTTTTATTATTGACATAAATACAAGTTATTAATCCTATTCCTCTTATTACTTTATGTTCATTTCCACTATATTGTCTACGAACAAGTTCTATTTTTTTACTATATCTTTTGTCTAAAACTGTATCATCAAATACTATACTTGCTTCATTATCTTCTTTAATGGAAGCTTGAACATTCTCCCAAACTTATTGCCTGATTAATTTCCTTATCTCTTAAAAATTTGTTAATAGTATCATGACTACAAGTTAATTTATGATTAGCTAGATTTGTTAAGGTATAGTTTTTAGGACTTGTTAGTAAGTATTGACAGTAGTCTAAATGACTAAAACTCATTGATCCATTAAATTCGTTTAACTTGATTTATTTCTTTTATTCTACGATTTTATGCTTCCTTTTCTTAACTTTTTTTCTTGGTGTATACGTTCAAAGTATTACGCCATATATGGTGTGGTTGCGTAAGTCCTATAATATTTAAATATTCTATTTTAGAGAGAAGCTCAGTAGTAACAGAACAATATCAATGGACATGAAAAAACAAGTCCAAATAAAAGCGTACGCTCGTGCCAGTTGAGTATATAAGTGGAAAAGGTGTTGTTTGTTGTTGACTTTAAACAATTCTTATGAAAGAGCGGCAGAAAGAAATTTCATGATTCATGATTATAAATAACGTTATTTTTGGTGAAATTGCTTCTGTTATTTCTAGTGTCTTCATTGTATCGGCAAATTTAGAATACATTCTTAAAGTTCGAAACAAAGAAGTTGCTCCGAGGTTGGCTAGCTGGTCAATCTGGACAGTGGCGACGTTGGTCGGGGCTATCAGCACAGCGCTTGATCACCAATTGCCTGCAACTATTTTTGGTATGATTCTGGCGGTAACCGATGGAACTGTAGTTTTCTTCGGCTGGAGAGATGGCGATCGAAAGCTAACCCGGTTAGATTATTTTGCCATACTTATTGGCACTCTAGGAATCATCCTGCTTTCTAGTGCCATCGTTTTTCCAGGTTCAATACCTTTAATAGCGGTTGTTATCTCTACTATTGTCACTGATGTCATTGCATTTATACCAACTTACATAAACGCACTAAAAGGCAATGAAGTACCAGGACCTTATGTGAAGTATGCTATAGCATCTGCCGTAATCATTTGCACTGCCAACTTCTCTGAAATCCTTGGTATAATCTATCCTTTTTATATATTTTTTTCGTGCAGTTTCGCCGCTTGGCTATCGATGAGAAAACAAAACCAATTATTTTCAAAAAAATTAGGACGCTCAAGGTTTGTCCGTCAATTGAAACGCTAACGTTTTATCTCTTTGTGAGAACTGATATCGTCTGTATATTCTAGCTTGATTATTTTTTGGCTTTTTGTGTTTTTTGGTCTAAATATAATGCTGTAAATCTTATCTCAAATTTAACCAAATCTTAACCCGGTATTTTGAATTAAGGTTTAGAATCGTTTCGTGGAATAAAATACAGAAACAAACAAAATGTTTTATGAAGCGTCAACCGGTTCTTAAAAAGAAGTATTACAAAACTTATCACCACAACATTAGAAGAACCAAACAAGCCATTTATAAACAATCCCCGCTCCAAATTCTTACTATTATTTCTGTGGTGTTGATGCTCAACATTTTGGTCTGGGAACTAGTTAATTTACCATCTACTGATTATCAGGAATGGAATGGTGTGATTAAAGGATTATCCTTTAGCCCCTATCGTGATAAATATAATCCACTAGAGCAAGATTATCCAATGGCACGGGAAATTGCCGAAGATATCCATCTAATTGCTCCCCATGTAGGAGAGATTCGCACCTATAGCTCTCTACATGGGCAAGAAAATATTCCAGCATATGCCTTAAAAGAAGGGCTGCGAGTCACTCAGGGTGCATGGGTGGGTAAACCAACTGACAATAACCTTTTTGAACTGCAAAGTCTTGTGAAATTGGCTAATACCTATTCCAACATCCATAGGGTGGTGGTGGGAAATGAATCGCTGCATCGGGCAGATGAAACTGTAGATGAATTGATTGATATGATACGCTATGTCAAAAACCGTGTCCATGTACCAGTGAGCACAGCTGAGCCTTGGGATATATGGATTAAAAACCCAAGTCTTGTGGACGAGGTTGATTTTATTACCATTCACATACTACCTTATTGGGAAGGCAAACCCTTAGACAAGGCTTTAGCTTACTCTATGCAACGTTATAACGAAGTAGCCAAAGCCTTCCCCGGCAAGCCAATTGTGATCGGTGAAATTGGCTGGCCAAGTTCTGGGCAGTGGAATTATGGTGCCGAGCCAAGTCAAGTCAATCAAGCGCATTTTATCCGCAATTTTTTGAATATTGCCAACCAACGCAAACTCGATTACTTTATTGTAGAAGCCTTTGACCAAACTTGGAAAAGTCAGATTGAAGGCAGTGTGGGGGCAAATTGGGGCTTATGGGATAGAAACGGTGAAGCCAAGTTTCCGTTAATCGGCAAAATCAAAGAAAGCAAGCAATGGACTCGTGATTGTGCCATAGCGATACTATCTGCTTTACTACCTTTGTGGTTGTTTATGCGTAATGCGAAACATTTACACTTGCGGGGGCAGCTTTTCTATCTCAGTTTGATTATGGCGATTATTTCTCTTCTGATAAGTAGTATTGTAACGGCGCAACACAACGCTTATACTACTGGTCAGAGTTTTGCCTGGAGCGGGTTGGTACTGTTTCAGGTTTTTCTTTTTGCGGTGATGTTGGTTGATGGGCTAGAGTTCACCGAGATGCTCTGGACCCGAGAGTGGAAGCGCAGCGTTACGGCAATTAAAGGCCATCAACAGTATTATCCCAAAGTTTCGATTCATATTCCCTGTTATAACGAGCCACCGCAGATGGTTAAGGCGACCCTAGATGCGATTGTTGCTATGAACTATCCCCATTATGAAGTGCTGGTAGTAGATAATAACACCAAGGATGCGGCTGTATGGGAGCCTATTAAAGACTATTGTCAGCAATTAGGCAGCGCATTCCGTTTTTTTCATTTACCCCAATGGCCGGGGTTTAAAGCTGGAGCCCTGAACTTTGCCTTAAGTCAAACTTCCCGTGATGCCGAGATTATTGCTGTAATTGACAGCGATTATCAGGTGCAACCCGATTGGTTAATCAGTTTGGTTCCAGTATTTGCCCAACCAGAGGTTGGCTTTGTTCAGTCTCCTCAAGATTATCGAGATTGGCAAGATAACCACTTTAAAACCATGTGTTATTGGGAATATGCAGGCTTTTTTCATATTGGCATGGTAATCCGTAACGAACGCAATTCCATCATCCAGCATGGCACAATGACAATGATCCGCAGTACCGCCCTACATCAAGTAAAAGGTTGGGCGCAATGGTCTATTTGTGAGGATGCTGAGTTGGGCTTGAAATTGTTTGAAAACAAATGGCAGTCATATTACATCAACAAAAGTTTTGGACAAGGACTTATTCCGGATTCCTTTGCCGATTACAAATCACAGCGTTTTCGCTGGGCATATGGGGCGATGCAGATCATGAAAGAACATGTTGCGTTTTTTAAGCTAGAGAGAAAGGAATTGACGCTCGCACAGAAATATCACTTCATCGCAGGTTGGTTGCCATGGCTAGCCGATGCTGCAAATGTTGTGTTTGTCCTAGGTTCGCTTTTGTGGTCTATTTTGCTGCTTTGCAAATGGGTTGAGTTCCCGCCTGAAGTTTTTTTGTGGCCAACTTTGGGGGTATTTTTGTTCAAACTCGCCAGCAAGTTTGTGATTTATGCCTTTAAAATCAAGGCTAAAATTAAGGATATACTGGGCGCGACAATCGCCAGCACTGCCCTTAGTCATGTGGTTGGGCTTGCCATACTTCAGGGGCTATTTACCTGCGACAAGCCATTTTTCCGTACTCCAAAATGCAAAAATAAACCTGCCTGGTATCAGTCCTTTGTCATGGCGCGTGACGAATGGGTGCTTTTGCTGGCTTTGCTGCTCTGTGGACTCGGCGTGATTGTTAAATATACTGGGGAAAATAAACAAGCGACCTTGTGGACAGGGATGCTTACAGTTGAGAGCTTACCTTACCTGTCGGCTATAATCATGTCTTTTATAAATGTGTGGCAACCAGCCCCAAAAAAATATTAATTCTTGGTTAAATCAAAAAGAAAATAAAAGATTATGTTACAAAAAAAATCTGTGTGATTCTTCAAGAAAGAGAGCAACCTTCATAGGGTTAGTCCTAGAATGAAAGTAAAAATGGATCACAATTTTTTTCCCTAGCAAACATTGCAAGCAAAATATTGCCTATAAATTTTCGCTATTTATTCATTATTACTGATTTGAAGTAACAATATAATTCTCATTCCAGTATATGTTTAAATTAATCGAGGTTCTCTTAAACTAAAACAATGAGGCATAGCGGAAAGCACAAGATCTTTGTTGGTATGGCTGCTGGTGTGGGTAAAACCTTCAAAATGCTTGAAGAAGCCCATAGTTTAAAGCAGGAAGGAACTGATGTGGTCATTGGTCTACTAGAGACGCATGGTCGCAAGGAAACTGCAGATAAAGTCTCTGGTTTGGAAATAATTCCACGCAAAGAGATTACCTACAATGGAGTCTGTTTGAGTGAAATGGATACAGAGGCGATTCTGCTGCGCCGCCCTGATCTGGTTTTGATCGATGAGTTGGCGCATACTAATGTGCCTGGCTCGCTGCGAGAAAAACGCTATCAAGATGTTGAATATATTCTTGCTCAGGGTATTGATGTTTATTCTACGGTCAATATCCAGCACCTAGAAAGCCTAAATGATCTAGTAGCCAAGATTACTGGTGTAGTTGTCAACGAGAGAATTCCCAATTATTTGCTCGAGCAGTCTGATGAAGTGGTAGTAGTTGATGTTACACCAGAAACTCTTGAAGAGCGTTTACTAGAGGGCAAAATCTATCCTCCAAATCAAGTAGATCGCGCTTTGCTCAATTTTTTTCAGCGTCGTAATTTGATTGCCTTAAGAGAGCTCTCTTTGAGAGAGGTTGCTGATAATGTAGAAGAAGAAGCCTATGAAAATGTGGCAACTTCCCTAGTTTGCAATATCCGTGAAAGAGTTCTAGTCTGCGTTTCAACTTATCCTAATGCTCTGCAACTAATTAGAAGAGCATACCGCTTGGCGAACTATATGCATGCCCCTCTTTATGGTCTCTATGTTGAAGATCCAGATCGCTTTTTGAGTAAACAAGAGAGTTTACATATTGAATCTTGTAAGCATCTACTCAATGAATTTGGGGGTGAGTTTCTTCGTCTTGCTGATTACAATAAAGCCAAAACCATCGCGCTAACTGCTCACCAGCATCGCATTACTCAAATTGTAATCGGAGAAACTCAACAGCCTCGCTGGAAAGTTTTCTTGAAGGGCTCTTTAATACAAGAGCTTTTAAAATCACTCAAAGATATCGATATACACATTATTGCCACTAGTAATAAATAGTCTTTTGCTAGTGGATTTATATTGTTTTGTAATCCATATCACATTGATATGTGATCTTTGTTGTTTTTCAAAATAAGTTGTAAAATCTTGATCCTGAATATCAAATTTGCTTTATTATTTAGTTAGGATGTATGTATATCCTAGTTAAATAATAGTATATTAATAATTGGAGAGTAATGACTCAACTCAATTTGAAACAGGGTTTGTTTAACCGCTATGGCAGTGATACGGTCACGAACACTAATAGCGCAACTAATCAAGATGTGACAGCTATATACAATAGCGCTACTATAGTCACCGGTATTGGCAGTGACCAAATTGTTGGGGTTGCTAATTTATTAGATAGTCTCGTTTCTGCAACTACGACAACCACAACTAGTCCTTGTGGTGGTTCCTATTCCTGTGGATCCTATGATACTGACTTTTCAGCAACTGGGGTCTGGAACAATGGCGGCTCGATAACTTTCGGTTCTGGCGTTGACCTGCTCAGTGGAACTGCCAATGTGACTGTTACCGGTGCTAACAAGTATGAGGTTGATTCTATTGGTTTTGACAATTATGGTTGCTATGCCTCTGTAGTTTTTGGCGATGGCAACGATCAGGTAATTGGCAATTCTAATATCACTGTCAATGTTGATACTACAGCCAATCTCCTCTCTACGGGTATTGAAAACTACAAAGGTACAATCAAAACTGGTGGTGGTACTGATTCAATTACTGGCAATTCAGTAGTTACCCTAAGCACTACCAACGTGCCTAATGTATTCGCTGTCGGTATTGATAACCACTATGGCGACATCACTATGGGTGGTTGTAGTGGTGATGATCAAATAATAGGCACTGCTACTATTGGTACCTCTGGCGGTGGGATTATTCCCGATGCTGTTGTTGCTTCACCTGCGACTACAACTGCTTCCCCCAGTTGCACTACAACAACAACTACTACTCCTAGTTGCGGTGGCGGTGGTTCTAACACTTCATCTGGTTGCGGTGGTGGTTCTTATACTCCTCCTTTGAATGCTTCTGTTGATACTATAGGGCTTGAGAACTATTCTGGTACTATCACCTTGGGAAATGGTAACGATACTCTCTCTGGCATAGCCACTATTAATGGTGGTGCAAATGGAGCAGTTGGTATTTACAATACTGGTTCAATTTCCCTAGGAAATGGTACTGATACAGTCTCTGGTATTGCTAGTGTCACAGGTGGAACCTACGCCTTGGGTCTATACAACAGCGGTACTATAGCTTTTGGTACTGGCGCTGATACTTTAATCGCCCGGGCCTCGATTACCGGTTTGGCTCCGCAAGCTGTCACTATTGATGGTGGTGGTACAGTTACCATGAGTGGTACAAAGAACTACTTTAGTGGTTTTGGTAACCAAACAGTGCTTGCCGGTTCTACCAACAACTATTCCTATTGTGGTGGCTATAGCCAAAATACGACAACTAATCAAAATACAATCGATTTAAGTTTTGTTACTCAAGCTAGCATGGGTATCACCTTAGGTAGTTCATATAACAACACAGTTGCCTTCAACTATGCTGGTGCTACTATGAAGACCTCTGGTTTCAACAGCTTTGTCTTTGCTGATGGTACTTATACTTACTCTCAGCTAAAATCCCACTAAATTTAAATACAAATACAAAAAATCTCCCTATTGCGAAACGGGGAGATTTTTGTTTGAGTATCTAGAATTCTATAATGGGAATTATTTGGCTCTACTTAAAAAAATAGCAGCCAAGATAATTAATCCCAATAAGCAGAGGGGAACAGCTAAACTAGCTGCATCATATTTAGTCATATGCTCACTCAAGAAATAGCCATTTGGTTAAAAGAACGTAGTGCTCTTAATATCTTAGATCAGGCAACTCTTCTAGAGCTAGTGCCTGAACTTGAGAGCCGCTTTTTTGCCTCTCAGCAAAATATCGTCACAGAAGGCACATATCCCGACGGGCTCTATATTCTAGTATCCGGGCGATTAGAAGATCAAAAAGCAAATGTTAGTCTTCTTAGCGGTGCGGTGATCAATCTCCAAGAGCTACTTTTAGATCAAGCAATAAGCTCAAATATATTAACTCTTAATGAAGCAGAGCTCTGGTACATAGATAGGGAAAAATTTCTGTCCTTTGCCGATGCACATCCTGAGCTTGGTTTGAAGTTTACCAAAAAACTTGCCAATGATCTCGAAGAATTAGCTTCTCAACTATCTTTTGAACAAGAAAGGCAAACCATTCTAAGGCCTTATCTGGTCAATAGGGCAAAGCGCGGTATTGTCGGCAAAAGTAGCTATGCAACTAGATTGCGCTCGCAAATTCAAGCAGCTTCCCACAATAGAGAGCCAGTTTTGATATTTGGTGAGCCCGGCTTAGAGAAAGATAACATGGCAGCTTTGATTCATTTTGGTTCTGATGATCGCCATGAGCCAATTGTCAAGGTTGACTGTGCTAGTTTACAATCTAATGGCTTTGAGCTCCTAGGTAAATTTGGCGCAAAGATGGGCTTATTAGAAGCCCTCAAAAGGGGGACATTGATTCTCAATAATATCCAAGAGCTTCCTGGTGAGTTGATTCCGGTAATCATTGAGCTATTGCAAAAAGGCAGCTATTGCCCTATAGGCGGACAGAAAAAGCAATCCCAAGCTCGCATTATCATGATTTCAGAAAATGCTATTCCCAATGTAGATAGAATTGTCAAAGATATTATCAAGGTTCCTCCTTTGCGAGTAAGAAAGGCAGATATTAATTACCAAGTTGATTACTATCTCAATATCATCTGCTCACGCAAAGGCATTAACAAGATCGAAGTGGCTCCTGAAGCTTTGCGCCGTTTGCAAGCTTATGATTTTCCCAATAATTTAAGAGAGCTAGCTAATTTAGTAGAAAGGGCTGTTACGCAGCTTTCGGGCAGCAATGTGATCACAGAGGAAATAATCTGGCCCTCACAGGGCAAAAAGAAACAATTGCGCTTTAACCTTCTCAATGCCTATCCAGCCTTGCGCAATTTTCTTAATAGCTCTTGGTATCCCGAAAGAATCAACTATGGCTTTACAACAGTAGCTTTTGCTTTAATTGTTGCCATTTTATTCTTAGGTCCTCAAAACAGAGCTGAAAATTTTGCCCTCAATCTCTTTTGGGCTTGGTGGTGGCCATTGTCATTGATAGCTTTTCCCTTTCTAGGTAGGATTTGGTGTGCCTTTTGTCCCTTTATGATCTATGGGGAGATTGTTCAAAAACTTTCGCTATATTTTTTTCCTAGAGAGCTGAAAAAATGGCCCAGAGCAAGCGCAGAAAAATGGGGAGGCTGGTTTATCTTTGCTCTATTTGCTCTGATCTTGCTATGGGAAGAACTCTGGGATCTGCCTAATACTGCTTATCTTTCAGCTTGTTTGTTACTGTTAATCACTGCAGGAGCGATTATTTTTTCGGTGATCTTTGAACGTAGGCTTTGGTGCCGTTATCTCTGTCCTATTGGTGGAATGAATGGGATGTTTGCCAAACTCTCTATGACTGAATTGCGAGCGCAGCAGGGAACTTGTTCAGCTGAGTGCACTACATATCAGTGCTACAAGGGTGGGCCAGCCAAAGGTGAAGGTTTAGCTACTGACGGTTGTCCGCTTTACTCCCATCCCGCTCAGTTGAATGACAACAGAGATTGTGTATTGTGCATGACCTGTTTAAAAGCCTGTCCGCATCGCTCGGTAGAACTAAATTTGCGTCCACCCGCTATAGAACTGTGGACTTCGCATTTACCGCGCCTTTATGAAGTTGCGCTTCTTTTTTTGCTACTTGATGTTGTTTTTCTGCATCATCTCGGCGATATTTTACCTGACTGGGATTTGAGCAAATTCCCTATCCATGCAGGAATATCTATACTGATTTTGGCATTGCCTGCTATTTTGCCCATTTTGGCCAGTCGATTGGCTCAAAGCGAGCAAATTTCCTGGGTTAAATTAGCTTATGGTTATCTCCCAATAGTTCTAGCTGCTAATCTTGCTCATTATTTGAACCTAGGATTGTCCGAAGGGGGCAGAATCATCCCGGTGAGCTTTGCTACTTTTGGTTTATCGAAAGCGAATTTGCCTATCTTGGTAGCAGATCCTGCTGTTATCAGCTTTTTGCAGGGGGTTACTTTGTTAGTAGGATTACTTTGTTCTGTTGTTGTAGCTATCAATATTGCCAAGGGAGCGTGGAGAAAGCTCCTACCTCAACATATTGCTAGTTTGCTGCTGACAATATCACTCTGGCAGGTGATTTTGTAAGTTTTTTTAGTGTTAGAAAAAAAGGGGGAAAAACTTATTTTCCCCTGATTGTAAACTAATCTGATTGATTTACCACATACCTCTAACTGGTTGAGGAGCGGGCTCAGGAGCGGCTTGAACAGGAGCGGGAGCTTCTGTGCGCTGAACCTCTGTGCGACGCATAGGCTGCTGCATCGGCGCAGTTTCAGTAGTAGTAAGATCTATATTGCTGGTTTTAACAGCAGTGTATTTTGGGAATTTCTCGCTATCTGCAACTGCAATAACTCTATTGCCGCTTACATATACCGTTTTACCTTCTTTGAGATAAATATTATTGCCACGTTGAACTGTGGTGACCTCACCATCATTAAGTTTAACAGTCACAATAGGTCCAACTATACCCACAACTCTGCCAACTCTGGAAATACCGTCAATACGACCATCAGTGACAGCTATATAATCTCCTTGGTTTAGATTCATTGCCCGGGCATCCTCAGGGGAAACTTGTATATCTTCGCTTTGACCGTTTCTATAGATTACAGTTGCAGTAGAGCCATTCATCTCGGAAATCCAACCAACTCTGGTGGTTCCTTGAGCAACTGTGCTATAAGCATTTTGTCCGTAACCAGTAGCAGGCTGAACAGTTTGAGCAAAAACTGGGGCTAGAGTTGCACTAGATAAAGAAATTGATAAACTAGTGATACAAAATAATTTTTCTAGTTTCATTTTGGCTTTTCCTCCTAATCTGGAAAAATGATTGCTTCAATACTAACTCTATATTTTTTGTATACAATTTAGCAGAAACTTTTACTAATGTATAATGTTTTGTATGCTTTTTTAGTACGTTATTGGAGATTGGGTGTTGTGATTGATAAAAAATTTATACAAACTATACAATGTTCTTTCTTGATGATCTTGTTTTCTGGCGGTTTGGGAATTAACCATGTAATAGCCCAGCAAGCCTCTTCGGTAGTTCAGGCGCAAACTGCTTCTCTCAACAAAGAAAATACTGTTTATTTGCTTCTCAAGTTGCACGAAAGAAAGCTTTATGTTTATCAAGGAGACAAGGTGATTGTTAGCTACCCAGTGGCGGTTGGTAAAAAGGGCTGGGAAACTCCTACTGGTTCTTTTCAAGTTCTCCAAATGCTGCGTAACCCTTCTTGGCAAAATCCTTTTAATGGGACTGTCATTCCAGCTGGCGCAGATAACCCCTTAGGTGAGCGCTGGATTGGTTTTTGGTCTGATGGAAAAAATACTATTGGCTTTCATGGTACTCCAGGAGAGAACTTAATCGGGCAAGCTGTCTCTCATGGCTGCGTTAGGATGCGCAATTTAGATGTGAAGTCTTTATTTGAGAAGGTTCGAGTTGGGACTACAGTAGTTGTTCAAAATTAATCAGCTAAAAGATTTTAATTTCTAGTGAAAGAATATACATTCTATACGGTTGATGTATTTACCGATAAGCTCTTTGGCGGCAACCCTCTAGCTGTTTTTCCCGCTGCCTCTGGTTTAAGCTCTACCCAGATGCAAAAGATAGCTAGAGAATTTAATCTCTCTGAGACTGCGTTTATTCTCCCTAGTCAAAGGGCTGATGCCACTTGCACTGTAAAGATATTTACCCCTGGTGGTGAGCTGTTATTTGCCGGCCATCCTACCATTGGATCTGCTTTTGTTTTGGCTATCACTGGGCAAGTTTGTGCAAAGAAAAATTCTACAACTATCTTTCTCGAAGAAGGAATAGGAATAGTGCCTGTCAAAATTGTCTTTCGATCTGGAGACTTGCCTGTATATGCCGAGCTGTCCGCTGCCCAGATGCCAGAATATGGCAATCAGCACTTGCCTTTACTTGATCAACTAGCTGCTATGCTTTCTTTAAATTCTCAAGATCTCCTACAAGCCCAAGCAATCTCTTGCGGACTGCCTTTTGTCTTTGTTCAACTCAGTAGCAGAGAAAGTTTAAAGAAGGCTCAACTTCAATTAGAGCTCTGGCAGCAGTTGCTAGCAGATTGCTGGGCTTCATCTGTGTATTTGTTTTATCGAGATGGTGAGCAAATCTACGCCCGCATGTTTGCTCCTGGATTAGGCATCAGAGAAGATCCAGCTACTGGTTCGGCTGCAACGGCCCTAGCTGGACTTCTCTGCAAAGATTATCTTCAAAGTGATGGGACTTTGCTCTGGAAAATAGAACAGGGTATGGAAATAGATCGCCCCAGTTTCTTACAGCTTGAAGCTGATATTCAAGGGGGAAATATTACTGCAATAAGGGTTGGAGGTTCCTGCGTTTTGGTCACACAAGGGATCTTTAAAATCAATTAGTTAGACTCAAAAATCACTTGTAAACTATCAGGTAAAGAGCGATCACCTAGTAATTTTATGCCTCGTTTGTTGGCTTCAAGATGGCGCAGGATTAGATAAACTGTTTCAATCTCTTCATCAGCTTGGATCTTTTGGGCTATAGTTTTGAGATCTAGAGGTTGATCGCTAGATTTTAGCAAAGTAAGAACTTTCTTTTGCAGCTCTAAAATAGTCGCTGCTGCCTTTTTGCCAGCTTCGACCCCTGGTTGATGATAGGCATTGATATTGACAAGAGAAGCATAGAAACCAACCGCTCGTTCATAAAGGGCTATCAAGGCTCCTACCAAACGTGGATTGACTTCGGGAATCGTGATTGTAATTGAATCTCGCGCGTTTTCGTAAAGAGCGGCTCTGGTACCTTGCAGGAAGCCCGAGAGATAGTCTCCTGATGTGATACCTGGCTCTAGTTCAAGAGATTTGCCCAGGCGATCTTCTAGAACTTCAATAAAGGTAATAAAGAAATTAGGAACCCCTTCGCGCAATTGTTGGACATAGGCGTGCTGGTCAGTCGAACCTTTGTTGCCATAAACGGCAATCCCTTGATGAACTATATTGCCATCAAGATCTCGCTCTTTTCCTAGAGATTCCATCACTAACTGTTGTAAATAACGACTAAAAAGCATCAGGCTGTCTTTATAGGGTAAAACTACCATGTCCTTTTTACCCTTGCCATCTGTGGCATGGTACCAAGATAGTGCAAGTAAGGCAGCTGGATTTTGTTTTAAGTCATGGATGCGTGTGGCTATATCCATTTCTTTTGCACCTGCAAGCATTTGATGGATATCAATTCCCTGTAAGGCTGCAGGCAATAATCCTACTGCTGATAATTCTGAGGTTCTTCCTCCAACCCAATCTAACATGGCAAAAGATGCCAACCAGCCTTGTTCAAGTGCGTATCGATCTAGCATGCTATCTGGCATAGTAATAGCAACGGCATATTTACTAAAATCTAGAGCATTTTTTTGGTAAAAGTATTCGACCTCTTTCATGCCATTGCGTGTTTCAGGTGTTCCACCTGATTTGCTGATTACCAGAACTAACGTGCTAGTAAGGCGTGGCTTAAGTTTAGTCAAAATCCTATCTAGACCTAGAGGATCTAAATTGTCAATAAAATCAATCTCCATCAAAGGAAACTCACTAGCCAAGGCCTGAGCCACAAATTCGGGACCTAAAGCGGAACCACCAATGCCAATTGATAGAATATTGGTGAATTTATCTCTAGATGGGGGTTTAATATGACCTGTATGAACTTGCTTGGTAAAAGTATCTATTTTTTCTAAGACGGTTTCGATTTGTTCTTTGAACTCCTTAGTTGGAGCCAATTGAGGATCTCTTAACCAATAATGTCCAACAGCCCGGCCTTCATCAGGATTGGCGATTGCTCCAGCCTCTAAGGCATCCATTGCTTTAAAGGCATCTTGAAATTTGCCGGAGAGCTTTTGTAGTAAATCTTCGTTGAATCCCATGCGGCTGACATCAAGATATAGTCCCAATCCTTGATTGTAGTACAGCCAATATTTATAACGTTGCCAGAGGGCTATCTTATCCATAATTTTTTCTCTTGGTTCAAATTAATTTTACGAATTTATAAACTCTGCTGCTCTAGCTAGCTTACAATAGTCTATTGTTGTTATGACCGTGAGTAAGTTTACCCTTATTTTTACGTCTTTAATTGTAACTTTGATATCACTCGCTATTTATGTCACATCTCAATTTATACTTTTTGCGCCATGGAGAAACTCTCTCTAGTCAATCTGGGACCTACTGTGGCATTTTGGATATAGACTTAACTGGTGAAGGTTATCTCATGGCCGAGGATTTTGCCTCTGCTTATCAGGATATGTCTTGGCAGGCTATTTATGCTAGTCCACTCAAACGTACTCAAATGACTGCTAAGCCACTTGCTGAGCATTTGGGACTAAAGATTGAGATTAAAGAAGGTTTAAGAGAAATTTACTATGGCCAGTGGGAGGGCAAAACCCCAGAGGAAGTTAATAGTCATTTTCATGATGATTATGTGAGCTGGCTAGCTGATCCCGGCTGGAATAGTCCAACCGGAGGCGAGAAAGGGATCGACATTGCCAGGCGAAGTTCTGAGGTCATCGAAGAAATTCAAAAGACTCACCATCAAGGAAATATCTTGATAGTTTCACATAAAGCTACTATTCGCATTATGCTGTGTTCTCTCCTGGGCATAGATCTGGGCCGATTTAGAGATCGTATTGGTATTCCTGTAGCATCTTTGAGTATTGTGGAAATTGGCGAAAGAGGACCTCTAGTTAAGGTTATGGGTGATCGTTGTCACTTGAGAGCTGAACTTAGAGCACGTCACGGTAGTTAATAATAAGAATAATATTGTTAATATTAATTATCTAAATTAAACGAATCAAAAGTTAAGGTAAGGTTAACGATATGCTCACACCAGTTGATACGATCAAAATATTCCAAAAACAACCCGGAAATATTAAATTTCCTGCAGGCACAATTATTTTCAATCAAGGCGAGCCGGGTGATACTATGTTTGGAATTATCAGTGGTGAAGTGGAGTTTAGTCTCAACGATCAAATCATTGAAAGTCTCTATGCAGGAGATATTTTTGGCGAGGGAGCCTTGATAGATCCTGAGCATAAAAGATTATCTAAGGCTGTTGCCAAAGACGATTGTGAGCTAGTTAGCCTCAATAAAGATCATTTTATCTTTGCTGTCCAAGAAACTCCTTTATTTGCCTTGGAAGTAATGCGCAGTCTTTCAGTGAGACTGCGCAACCTCAAACAGCATTTGGTTTAAGGTTGCGTTCTGGATTTATTTAGGTAAACCCGGCATGCCTCCCATACCAGGCATACTGGGGGCTCCCATGCCGGGCATTCCAGTCATTCCTCCCATACCAGGCATTCCTGTTCCCATTGCGGGAAGACCAGGAGTTCCTGATTTGGAAGTTTGATTTTGTTTTGAAGAATTATTATCAGAGCTCTGGGTCTTTTGATTTGACTTTGTAGTATCTCCATCGGTGGAGTTTGTTGCATCTACGGGCTTTAATTTTTGGGCTGATGGAGTTGAGGGAAGGGTTTGAGCCTGGACTGGTAGGCTGGCTAAAATGCCCATGCTCAGCAGGGAAAGAAGAATTTGTTTCATAAAAATATCTCCAAATGATAAAAATCATGTTCACCTTAAGGATAAACAAAGATTATCCAATTTGCTCAAATTAACCAAAGTTCTTCATAGTTTGTAAATTGAGCATTTGGTTTAATTTTCCGCTGCGATAGCCCTCAAGATCTAGAGTTATATAAACAAAACCAAAGGAGTGAAATTTTGAACTTAGGGCTGCGATATCCTCTTTGTTTATAAAATCTTTAATTGCTTCAGCGGGTAATTCAATTCTGGCTACATCATCTTGAGAGCGAACTCTGACATTGCGATAACCAAGACTGCGCAGATAAATTTCAGCTTTTCCTACTCGCTCAAGTTTGGCTTGAGTAATCTGCTCACCGTAAGGAAAACGAGAGCTCAAACAAGGGGAAGCTGGCTTATCCCACCAAGGTAAACCTAGTTTTTGAGAAAGTTCTCTGACTTGGACTTTGCTCATACCTACTTCTGCCAAGGGAGAGCGAACCCCTCTTTCTCTAGCTGCCTGTACACCAGGTCGGTAATCTGACAAGTCATCTAAATTTACCCCATCTACAACGTAGGGATAACCTCTTTCTTGAGCAATTTCCTTGAGATGATCATGTAATTCACTTTTACAAAAGTAACAACGGTTAACAGGATTGGAACTGTAATTGGGATTTTGCATTTCCTGGGTTTCAATTACCTCATGCTTTATGCCTATTAACTTGGCTTGATTTTTAGCTTCTTCCAATTCTTCCTGTAGTAGAGAAGGGGAGGCTGCTGTTATGGCAATTGCACTATCACCAAGAATCTTATAAGCTAAGTGACAGACAAGTGCGCTGTCAACTCCTCCGGAAAAGGCAACTATAGCTTTGGACATCTGTGAGAATATTTGCTCTATTTGCGTTAATTTTTCTTCTAACATTTCCTCTCAAGTTGTCTAATTACTAATATTTGTTTGGATTTAGGGGCATTGTCAGGGTAAAACAGCTTCCCTTGCCTTTTTCTGAGATTAAGCTAATCTCTCCCCCATGTAGTCTAGCTAATTTACGAGATAGGGCCAAGCCTAGGCCAGTTCCCTTTTCCTCGGACCTACTAAAACTTTTAGCTTGACCAAAGGGCTTGAAGAGTTTTTCCATTTCTGTAGAATCGATTCCAATGCCAGTATCTATTATCGAAAAAAGAATATTGTTGTCTTGGCGTTGAACTGTCAGGGTGACTGAGCCTTTATTGGTGAATTTGACTGCATTGGATAATAGATTAACTAAAATTTGTTTAAGTCTTCCTGCATCAGCTTTGCAAAAGCTCACATCTGGTTCGATGGCAAAATTTAATTCTAAGCCTTTTTCAACACTTCTGGGTTCTACCATGCAAATAGCAGAGCGGCAGATATCTTCGATTTCTATGGTTTCCCAAAATAACTCTTCTTGCTTAGAATCAATTTTAAATATATCCAAAAAATTATTTACTAAATCTAAAAGATACTCACCAGAATTGACAATATTTTGAACATACTGTTTTTGTTTGCTGTTGAGCCTTCCATATACTTCTTGATTTAGCATTTTAGAAAAGCCCAAAATTGCCACCAAAGGGGTTCTTAGTTCGTGGTGTATGTTAGGAAGAATTTCACTATCTTCGAGCTCTGTAGGTTCAATTTGGCTCAAAAACGTAGCCCATTGTCCAAGTATATCTTTAAAAATCTCTAGTTGCTTAATAGAGAAAGAGTCTGAAGAATAATTATATAGAGCCAAAGCTCCAAATAATTTACTGTCTTTGTGTATTGGGAGAATTAGCATATCTTTCTTTTGTCCATTAAAATTTGGATAAGAGAAATCATCTCCTTTTTCTAAGGATATTGTATGTTCTTTTACTGTAGCTTGAAAATGTATTAAGAAAGATTGTGCATTATTCGAAGAAGCATGAATGATTTTGCATAGGTGAGGATTGTCAATCCACAATATCCAATCTCGAACATTTAACAAATTTAGTAAGATCTTATCGGTGCTTCCTAAAATACCATTTTTGCCATAGAAAATTTGCCGTTCTGTAATCATTAGATTAAATTACAATTAAAACTTACGTCTGGAAAATATAACAATACTTATTACTAACAATACTAAGGTATAAATTAGAGCGTAAGATAGGTCAAGAAATAGGGAAGGAGCTTCGAAATGATCCCCATAGAATGCCCTGTTTTTTAAATTTAATCTTTCTAGATCAGGTAGAAACAAATAAAGACTATGGAGTACATTTACAAGAGTTTGGTTTTTGCCAAATCTCCCCAAGCTGAATAAATCTGAGCTAAGATGTCCAGCTAAATAAATTCCTAATGTCAATAGAGCTGTCAAAAGTGAACTAGTAAAAGATCCAAAAAGTAGAGCAAAAGCTATCAAAATAGCAACTTCTAAAAGAAGGAAAGATTGTGCTAGTAATATGCCGGTAAAGTTGTACGTATCCTTGAAGATATACAAGCCAACCAACAAAAGCAATGTCATGGAAGCTATCAAAACTAACTGAACAAATAAAAGACCTATATGTTTGCCAAAAACTATCTCAGTTCTACTGATTGGTTTAGGTAGTAATGATAGTATGGTGCGCTTGTCAATTTCCTTGTTGAGTAGTCCTGAACCTATAAAAATAGCAACAAATACACTAGATAGAGATGTAAAAGCTAGTCCAAAATCAAAAAGTATTTTGGATTGGTTACCCAGAGAAACTTGGGGCAGCAATATTACAGCTATCACCATTAAGATAGCATAAAAAACAATAAAGTACAGAAGATTTTCTCTGACTATCTCACGAAAAACGTTACTGGCTATTGCTTTGATTCTCTGTAAGCTCATATTTTTACTAATGCAAAGTGGCTAGAAGTTTTATCTCCTAGCCCCTCAAGAAATTTGCTTAAATTATTAAGCTTCGTCTAGCGCGGCAATTCCAGGTAGAATTTTACCTTCTAATAGTTCTAAGCTTGCTCCACCGCCAGTAGAAATATGGCTCATTTTATCAGCAACTCCGACTTTTTCTACAGCCGCAACTGAATCACCACCGCCAATGATGGTGATGACTCCTTGTGGTGTCAAATCGGCCAGGGTGCGAGCAATTGCCTCAGTACCAGTAGCAAACTTGTCAAATTCAAACACTCCCATAGGTCCATTCCAAATTACGCTCTTGCATTGCTTCAAGGCATTTTGGAAGGTTTTTACCGAATCAGGACCGATGTCTAGACCCATCCAGCCATCTGGGATATTTTCGATACTGACAATTTTGGATTCGGCATCAGCAGCAAATTTGTCAGCGACCACTACATCAGTTGGCAGAAGTAACTCAACTCCTTTTTCTTTAGCTAGAATTTCTAATTTGCTAGCTAGCGCTAATTGGTCTTCCTCTACGAGTGAATTTCCCACTGAGAGTCCGCGAGCTTTGTAGAAGGTGAAAATCATCCCACCACCTATTAAAAGCTTGTCACACTTTGAAAGTAAAGTTTCAATTACAACAATTTTGCTAGAGACCTTAGATCCGCCCACAATCGCCGCAAGGGGACGTTGGGGATTTTCAATAGCATTTTGGAGATAGTTGAGTTCTTTTTCGATTAAATAACCAGCTACAGAAGGACTCAGGTATTTAGTAACCCCTTCAGTAGAAGCATGGGCCCGGTGGGCAGTACCAAATGCGTCATTGACATAGACATCAGCATTAGCTGCTAGAAGTTTAGCAAATTCAGGATCATTTTCCTCTTCTTGAGCGTAGAAGCGGACATTTTCCAGCATTGCTACTTGCCCATTTTGTAGGCTGTTTACAGCAGATGTAGCTGCTTCACCAACGCAATCTTGAGCAATCACAACTTCTTTGCCTAAAAGCTCGCCTAGACGCAAAGCGGCAGGTTTTAAGCGCATAGTTTCATTGACTTTACCCTTGGGACGACCAAAATGACTAGCAAGAACTACCTTGGCATCTTTGGCAATCAAATCTTGGATAGTTGGAAGCGCTGCGCGGATTCGGGTATCATCAGTGATATTCCCATTGGCATCAAGTGGTACATTAAAATCAACCCTGACCAACACACGCTTTCCGGCTAGATCTTCTTTTGATAAATTGGCTAATGTTTTCTTTGCCATTGCTTTAATTTTCTCCCAAATTTATTTTTTCACATACAAAAGATTAAATCAGTCTGTTGCCTCCTTGACAATTGTTAATCTAGAAAATGTAGGAATCATATTTTTGTAGAGACGCTCTATGTTTAAGACCGTATTATTTCCCGTAGATTCTTCTAAGGATTCTCTTGAGGCAGCCCAGGTAGTCGCTGAGTTGGTCAAAAGTTGTCACAGCCGCCTATACTTACTCTCGGTAGTTGAGATTGAAACTGCTGGTAAGCACAGAGAATCAACAATGCAATCTCCTGAAGAAGTTGCCATGCTTCTTCAGGGGGTGAAGGCATTCTTTGCTGAAAGGGGTGTGGAAACTGAACTATTAGAAAGACAGGGAATTCCTTCTTTTATGATTTGTGATGTTGCCGATGAGATTGCTGCAGACTTGATCGTCATGGGTTGTCGTGGTTTAGGTCTAACTAGTGAGGGATTGGCTGAAAGTGTCACCTATCGCGTGGTCAACCTATCACCTTGTCCAGTTTTGGTTGTACCGTAAAGATTTGTAAGAAATTTTAATAAATATTCTTTGGATGTCCCCACTCCCTTATGATCAAGAGGAAAGTTTTTTTAAAATCCTTTGAGATTATGGAGGTTTAATCTTGGCTATTCCTCTTTTGGACTACGCACCGAGTTCACAGAACAATCGGGTTGCTGGTTACGAAGTGGGTGGGGATGAACAGCCCATAGTTTTTACTACGGCAAATCTTCCTTCTTCTACTTCTCTAGATCAACTCATTGAAGCCGCATATCGTCAGATCTTCTTTTCTGCTTTTAAAACAGATCGTGACTCCGTTCTAGAATCGCAATTGCGCAATGGCAGAATCAGTACCCGTGATTTTATTCGTGGCTTGCTCCTTTCTGCAACTTACAAAGAAAATTTCTTTGATAAAAACAGTAACTATGGCTTTGTTGAACAGACTGTTCGCCGAGTTTTAGGACGCGATGTTTATAGCGAACAAGAAAAGATCGCTTGGTCTATTGTTGTTGCTACCAAGGGTATCCAGGGTTTTGTAGATCAGCTTCTCGATTCTGATGAGTATCTCGAGAATTTTGGCTATGATACTGTTCCCTACCAACGTCGTCGGGTAATTTCTGGTCGTAACAATGGCACGGTTCCTTTCAACATCAAGTCAATTGGGGATAATCGTGGCACTGGTAAAAAACTGGAATTCGATCAGATCGTTTGGCAAAATACTAATGCAGTCAGTCAAAAAGTTGAATCTAAACTGCCTCTGTTGAATTACGCTCCTACAAGTCAAAATGTAAGGGTTCGTGATATTGCAGTAGGTTCAGACGAGTCTTCCAAGATCTTTACGACTGAAAACGTTCCTTTTAGCGGTCTGATTAATCGTGATGGCAAGCCCAAGGTTTTCAACAATGTAACTGTTGCTTCCTCAAGTGATTTAGATAAGGTAGTTGAAGCTGCGTATCGTCAGATCTTTTTCTATGCCTTCAAATCAGATCGCCAAAGTGTCTTAGAGAGTAAATTTCGCAACCGAGAAATCACAACTCGTGATTTTATTCGTGGCTTGTTACTTTCTGAAACTTATAAAGATAGTTTCTACGACAAAAACAGTAATTACCGTTTCGTGGAATTGACTGTACAAAAAGTTCTTGGCCGTTCTGTCTATAGCCAAAGAGAAAAAATTGCTTGGTCTATCGTGGTAGTAAATAAGGGTATTGCCGGTTTTGTTGATGAACTTCTCAATTCCCAGGAGTACCTAGAAAACTTCGGTTATGATAAAGTTCCTTATCAACGTCGTCGAGTTGTATTTGGCCGCTCTCAAGGTGAAAGACCTTTTGATATTAAATCTCCTCGTTACGACGGTTACCACCGCGGTATTATTGGCTTCCCACAGATCATTTGGCAAAACGAAGTTCGCACTTTTGTTCCACAAGAGCGCCAACCTCAAGCAGGTAGTCCAGCTCTTTATAAAGAGATGGCATCTCGTTTAAGTCTGCCTAATATCAGCGCTCCCAATGTTTCAGCCTCTAGCATAGACTACCTATCTCTGGTACCTCGTCGCTAAGGTATTGAACTAAAAGGTAACATTGTGGCATAAGGGCTACTTGTTGCCTTTTAGTTATGGGTGTAAATAAAAAGCAAAACCCAAAACTGAATAAAAAATCAGCAATAAAATACCTTCGAGCCAGTTGGAATTGCCATCTGAGCTAATAGAGTTAATAATCAGCACTGAAGAAACTGCTGCAAATATTACAAACACATTGAATTCTAGCGTCAATGGTGTTTTCATAAATAAACTGATTAAAACCAAAATTGGCGTAACAAAGAGGGTTATCTGTAAGGTTGAACCAATTGCTACAGAAACGGCTAATTCCATCTGGTTTTTTGTTGCTGCTGATATGCAGGTGATATACTCTACAATTCCCGAAAATAAAGGCAGCAAGAAAGTTCCAGTGAATAATTCACTAAAACCTACAATTTTAATTGTTTCTTCTAGGTTACCAACTAATATTTCAGAGATTATTACCAGAAAAACCGTTAAGCTCAATAATTTTGCTATCTGTTTACCCATACTTATAGAATGAGTTTCTATAGCTTCTGGATTTTCTAGTAGAAGCAATGCTGCTTCATCTTTACGCTTTTTGTTAAAGAAAAATATAGTCAAAGCGTAAAATATCAGCAGCAACAAAGAAGCAGCATAAGAAAAACGCTGTATTTGTACTTCTGGTAAACCATTTGTTGATGTAAGATGAATTGCACTAGGGGTTACTAGCACCAATACTGACAGTAGTAGTGCTGAGGCATTCAATCTAGCTATTTCGGGATGAAAGGTCTGCTCTTTAAAACGTATACCCCCCAAAAACATAGAAAGACCCAAGCCAAGGAGTAAATTGGCTATTACAGAGCCTAAAATACTTGCCTTGACTACCTCAATTAAGCCGGATCTCAAGGCAACTATGGAGACCACCATTTCGGTTAAGTTGCCAAAAGTTGCGTTTAACAATCCCCCAAAGGTAGGCCCTATAACAAGAGCTATCAGCTCAGTTGTTTCGGCAATCAGCGCTGCTAGTGGTGTGATTGCCAAAACAGACAGAAGAAAAACCAAAACATGATTTAAATGCAACCACTGAGCCAATAGAGTAATAGGCACAAAGATCAGCATCAATTTGACTATCTTATCTATTGACATAACTATCCCTATTGACTTATCTCAATCGTTTATCTCTATCTTGTCTTCTCCTATCTCGCCACTCCATGGTAGTTAGATAGAGAATTCCTCCACTGACAACGAACAGCAGAACTAAAGCAACTACAAATAAAGTATTTAATAAAGTGATTTCCACACACTAAAATCCATTGCGCGCCCAAACAACCATAGCGATAGACCAAGAAAATAGAGCCAACATGGTAGCCCAACCGAGAGAGATGGTGTCCATAAATTTTTTTTTGGATATTGTAAGATTACTTTGAACATGATAACTCTTTTTATCCCATCCACGGCATGTGATTTGAGTCACGGGTATAACAAGGGCTATTTAATCTATATATTATGGATAAAATAAAGGGATAATAGTAAACAATTCTAGTTTCTTAATCAAAATTCATCTACAGCGATGAAAAACTGGGGAGCGTTTTTGAATCTGATAATAAAGCTGCTATCAAAAATATTTAAGAGATTGGATTTAAGAAATAAGAATTTCGTTGCAAATATTTTTCGCAGATTCCTAAAATCTTCACTTCGGGGCTACCAAAGAGGCTTTATCTTACCCGTAGTACTTTTTTTGGCTGTCGTTCTTGCCTTGATAACTGCAACTGTACTTACTAGATCTAGCAATAGGGCAGTTGAGGTAATAGGGGATAAAAAAGCTAATATAGTTTTAAATTCAGCGACTCCGGCAATTGAAAGAGCTAGAGCCAAGCTGCAATATCTTTTTTCCCAAGATCCCCGTTTTTCTTCTGGACTGCCTGGAGATGCTCAGCTTCAGCAGATGTTGCTCAATACCTATCCCCCTGTTCAATCGCCTAACCCCTATAACTTTTCAGATGAAGTACAACTAGATGTAAATGGTGATGGTGTTCTAGATCCAGCTTGGTCTTTTGCCTCTGATATTAACGGCGATGGCAAAAAAGAAACGGTAGCCTATGTTATTCACTCCAATGTTACTGCAACCGTTGCAGGTACAACCTATAATCGCACTAGTAATGACACTAATAAATCTGCCAGTCTAATTGTTAGAGGGGGGGCTGCAACCCTTGCTCAGCAAGGTTCTAGCCCTAATTGCAGTGGTAGCTCATCATCTAATTTTAGTGGTTGGGATCCTGTTAGTAGCTCTAATGTTCACAGAACATTTCAGGTAGATGCCATATCTCTTTCCCCATCTGATGTCAACAATAAAGGGGCAATTTCAACTCTAGAGCTTCTACAAGATAGACAAGCTGAGCTTGGCAACAAGTGGGGAGCTTGGTTTCGCTATGATTTGGAGCTTCACCCAGCCGCGGCCTTTCTATGGAACGGAGCAATACATACCGAAGGAAATCTTATTGTCACTGGAACAGGTGGCAGTGCAACTTCTGATCCTGTCAATAACAAAGGGGTTCATTTTTATTTAATTAGCTCTCCGTCCTCTTGTCTTTACACCAAAACCAACTCAGAAATAACCCTAGCTGGTAATGCTGACGGTTCGGTTAATCCATCAAATAATATTTACTTTTTGGGCCAACTTGCTTCAGGTTCGATCAGAGATGGTACTTTTGTTGGGAATAATGTGCTCTTTGATCTTTTTTCTCAAGTAAATTTGACCAATACAGGTTCTGGCAATTATTATGTGCCCAGCCAAAACTACACCGTGGCTGGCAATCAGAGCTCTGCTACTGTTAACCCCTTTACTTATGATTCTGTAAAATCTTCGGCAGTCTCTGATCCATCGCAACTTGCAGTAGATCCGATAGCTTTGGTAGCCCAAGGAAAAAATCAGTCCCGTGTCTCAATCAATGGGAAACTTGATGGAACTGGAGCCCGCGATACCACAAATTGGAACACCCAGTCACTACCTGTCAAGTATGGCCGTGTTCTTAATTCATCTTCTACTGCTCCCTATGTTGATGATACTTACCGGGCTGATGATCGCTATGGTCCCAAACCCAAATACTCTCAACTAATTTCGATTCCTTCTAGCAATAAAGTAGGAGATGCTATACCTGTCTCGGATCCTAACTATACTACCCTTACTCAATTAAGTGTTCTAGATCCTGCTGGCAGTAGTGGATTAGATGGTTATTGGGAAAGAAGAGCTTGGGGCTCAGGTTTGAGGATTATAGTTGGCCAGCGTTTAGAGCTGGGTAACACTTATGGTTGGGGAGCTCAACTATCTACTGATCCTCTCTATCTGCCAACGACATTCGCTTCTACCAGAGCTCATGAGCTAAAACAGTTCAAGACGCTGCGAGATAACTTGGCCGCAGTTCAAGCTACAGCAATCTACCATGCTAACAATGCTAACTATAATGGAGACTTTCCCCAAGCTTGCTTAGCGACTGTTGCTCATCCAGGCACTTCTACTACCCTGGCCAAAAGCACTTCTTTTGGTTCTTTTTTGGGTGCAACAGGCTTAACTAAAACCGATTTTTTTACCGGTAATGGTACTAATGGCTGGGAATTTGATGCTCCTTCTGGCAATAGCTCAGCCCAGTTTGCTACCAATATCTCTTTAGCTAACCCATTAGGCAGAGCTTTAAGAAATCTAGCTCACTTTGCAGGAGATCCTAAGGGCGCTTTTCCTGCGGTGCAAGAGACTTCAGGTAATATTGTCCATCCTTATCCTAATTTGATGATGTGGGGTGATTTTTCCAATTTAAGAGGCGCTCTTAAAATTCTCGATGGTGGTACTAGTTACAGCAACTTAAGCCTAGCTGATCGCACTACAATTCAAACTGCAGCCTGTAGCCTAGGGATGCTGGCTTACAACATCAATAGTTTACAAGCCACCTATATCAAAGGTTTAAATGGTGTTATTGATACTTTTGCCCCAGAAGCTTATAACCCTATCCTCTTGGGCACTGCTACACCACAAACAACCACAGCGACTAATTATATAGATAGTAGCAAATCCTCAGGTGGTAGCCTTAATCTGCTGGGACAGGGGTTGTTTAGTCTTATGGATGGAGTGACCAGCAAGCAAATTGGCTTAGATTCTAGTGGTAATGGCGCAGTATGTACCTATAATAGTTCCAGCAAAACCTACTCTGGTGGGACGACCTGTCCGACTTCTACCTATAGCCTTAACTACTTTAAGCAATTTACAGCCAAGCAGTGGCTTGATGCGCTCAATATCCTTCAAGGTGGCACCGCAAGTACCGCTTTAACAAGTACTTATTCTGTGATGATTTACGCGCGTCAATTGCTTGCTGAAATTCAGCCCTATCAACAGGTAATGCGCGATAGAGCTTATGGTTTTGCCCCCAATAATGGCGGTGGCGTTTATTTAAGCCCTACTTCTGGGACTTCTGCTAGTTACAATTCGAATACAGCAACTTATACTGTCCCGGCTAATATCAATGCAAATATTGTTGCCAATAACACACTTACTCTATTTTGTGATCCTGGAACTTTTACTACTACAACTGCTGGTAGTAACATAGCTTTGGCTGAGGCTTTTTGCTCACCAGGTGAAAAGCCCAATTCCTCTACTAAATATCCTTCTTTTATTCCCAAATATCCTTCTCTGCATTATATATTTCCCATAGCTGATCACTACCATGATGGTATTAAAGCCAACAGTGTGGGTAGCACCACTGTAACTTACCAAATAGCTAGCCAGCCCAGCTCAGAGCCTTATGTTTCTGATACCTATATCTCCAGTAGTCCTGTAAATGGTACTAGCTCTAGCGGTGGCTATGTCTATCTTGCTGTACAAGGTGGCGGAGTCAATAATATTGCTATTGATGGAACACCTATTAGCAATCAAGTCTCCATTTCTCCTCGGGCTCAGTCTTCTTGGCAACTACCGTATAGTACCAATACAACTTCTCCCTATACGATGTTCAATTCCAATGGCGGCTCTACTACTATCTCTGGTCTAACGGTCACTAGATCCAATGTCATTACAAATGGTTCAACACCAGTAGCTGTGTCTTTTCTCGATAGAGGAACTTTCAATGCCAGAGAGTTACTTGCTACAAGAGTACTAGATCTGGATTTAGATTTATTGAGAAAATCCAGTAGTAATCTTAGTAGTGATTATTGGTTGCCAAAATCTGGGATTATCTACGCCTTTAGAGAAGATGCGATGCGTGAAGATGGCATTGCCAGACCTCAAGATAGTTCTTATGCTAGTTGTGGTAATGCTACAAGTATTCTTACTAGTGCCTGTTACATGAATGCCGTAAGTACCTCCACTCCGGCTGATCCTCCTAATTACAATGTAAATGGTATTAGTATAAAGCCTGTTGATTTCTTTCCCGATCCAGATCGCAGGGTTAACGGTTTCAGGCTCAATAACGGCTTGGATATTAGAAGGCCTCTAGCTACTACTGATTCGAGTTATCTCAATGGTATGACTTTTATAACTGATAACCCACTTTACATAAAGGCTCAGTCAGATAGCAGCGGTAGTGGAGCCTTTAATCTGCACAACGACGCTACTTTAACTAGTGGTACCTTAACTAGAATTGAGGAGTTTACCAATCTTCTGCAAAATAATTGGAGTAATTTTTACGATACGTCGAATGGTTCAAATAACCGAGCTACCGCTAATCCCAAATTTGCTACTGCCAATGACACATGGAGACCGGTAGAACTTGTGGCTGATGCTATATCTATACTGTCTCAGAACTTTGTAGATGGAACCATAGATAATGGCATGATCACATCATCTTACCAGCCATCTTTCGGACAAATTAACTATCCAGTTACTGCTTCAGGTGGCACTACACTCAATGTAGCTCAATGGATAAGAGAAGATGGCTCGGTTTCAACCAATCTCTCTAGTTCTGCCCCAATTTTGATTTCAAAAGATGGCGCTCCTGTCTATTGTACTGCTGTGGCAACTACTTGTTCTTCAAGCAATATTCAGCAATATGGAAGAGAGAGTGCAAATCCACAATCTTTTTTACCAATTGTGCTTTCTAGGGTTCCTAGTACAACGCTTCCTCCTACTTCTTCTCGTTTTAATTTCACCGCAGTAGGTGCCATAATTTCCTCGCGCACATACAATGCTTATGGAGGATTTCACAATTTTCCCAGACTTCTAGAGAACTGGGGCGGTACTAATCTCTATCTCTCGGGCGCCTTTATTCAGCTCAATTTTAGTAACTATGCCACTGGTTTATTTGATCATGACGCATGGGAGCCAGGCAGCAGTCCGGTGTTGAGTGAGTATTTTCCCTATTATTCCCCCCCTACTCGCGCCTGGGGATATGATGTGGGCTTGCAGATTGCCCCGGCTGGACCATTGGCTCAGCGTTTTATCGCTCCTAGTAATAATTACAGTGAGTCTTATCGTTCGCTTTCGTTAAATGATCCATACATTAAGAAACTTCGCTGTGCAAGTGCACCAAAAGGTTCGATTACTCAAATAGACCCATCGGCCTCCTGCCCTTAAGAGGATGAATATGTTGCAATTTATCAAAAAACATCCCAAAGGCTCAATTTTGATTGAGGCAATAGCTGCTTTGACAATTTTGGCAATTATTACCGCTATCAGTGCTCCGGCTATCTTAATAGCACTGCTAACAAGAGTAGAATCCAAAAGAATATCTCAAGCTCGCCAATTGGCTCAACAACAGGTAGATAGTATTCAGCAGTTACTTGCCAATAGTGAATCATATAGCAGTTCATCTTTGCCACCTTCTATTGGAAGCACTTCAACTAGTAATCTTGTCTCTGCTGCTGCTCCTAGCGATATTTCCAATTGCATTAGTATTCCTTGCTCTACTTCAGCCCAAGCTGCCATTGTCCCTCTCAACAATACAAATTTTCTGATTCAGACCTTTAGAACTACCGGGGTCAGTAGAAATGCTATCGATTCTACTATTTCTTCTGGTTCAAGTCTTGATGTTCCAGTAGCTTTTCGCTTGGGGGTTCGTGTATATGGTCCAAGAGCAATAACTTATTTCCAAAAAGGTGGAGCACTACAATCGGCAGAAAGTTCTAGCAGTACTGGGCTTCAATCGAGCCAAGTTAATGAGGCTCAGTATCCCTTGGCTACTCTCTATGTCAATGTGGTCAAAAGCAATCTGAGCAAGAGCCAGGCTGCCTATACACAATTATTGACTCAGTAGTGGGGGCGCGCTCTTATGTTTGAATTTATTTTGAGGGTCTATTTGAGCAGCTACAGTAAGTTTAGAAAAGCCTTTACTTTACCGGAGCTCTTGTTAGGGGTCTTTATTGCTCTATTGCTTCTAGGCTCGTTGCTTAGTGTATTAATTAATCTGCTAATCCAAGAGAGAAATGAGCAAATTCTCACCGAAACTCAACAAAATATGGAAAGGGCTATGAGATTCATGGCAGAAGATATTCGCCAAGCAGTCTATGTCTACGATTTTCAACAAACTCCTTCCAATACAGGTTCTACGGGTACATACACTAATGGCAAAGGTCTTCCTTATCCTTTGGTAGGTATACCTAGTGGTCTTATTGCAGCCAATTACATACCCATTATTGCTTTTTGGAAAATCACGCCTTTGACTGATGGAGTTTTGACAGGTCTTAACTGTGGCGCTCTCTCGAACAGTTCCTACATTCCAGAAAATAATCCACAGATAGCCAATGGAGCACTGAGCTCTCAAGGGGAATGTAATGCCTTGCTTTATCGCAGAAAAATGATGTCTTTAGTTGTCTATTTTCAAAAAATCAATGCTGGAGATAGCTCTGATAGTAGTTGGCGTGGAAAATCTAGAATTTTGCGCTATCAATTTGATAAATATAATCCATCTACAACTGCTACTAGTCGTAATACTGGTTTTGTTGATCCCACATATAGTTCAAATTATGCCAACTGGCCTGAGAATAATAGCCAGACTAATTTGCAATCTAGCTTACCTACGACTACAAGTAACAACCTAAGTGTTTTATTAGACTATGTAGATGATCCTAAAAGTACAGTTGATACCAAATTCCCTGCCTGTGATTCTTCTCAAACCAGAATTCCTGATAATCTTTCTACAGCTTCTTACAGTACAAGTTTTTATGTCTGTGTGACCACATTGAGCGCCCAATCAGCCCAAGGCAACTGGTCTTCTCCTGCTGGTCAAAACCAAGTAGTTAGCATTTACTTGCGAGGCAATGCGCAGGGTTTTCCTGGACTGCAGGTAATTACGGGCACTAATAATAATGTTTTGGCGCCGCTATTTACTAAAGTGAACATCAGAGGTGTAATCAATGAAAACTATTGATCTGGGTATTAAAAAGCCAAAATCATCTGGTTTTACTCTAGCAGAGACTCTGGCAGTAATAATACTAGTTGGTGTTATAGCTTCTTTGGCAGTTCCCAATTTTTTCAAATTTATTGCCAACTATACCCTTAAAAGTTCCGCCAATGAACTTTATCAAGCTGTTTCTAGAGCTCAGGCTTATTCAGTCCAAAGAAGAGAGAACTGGCAGTTTAGCTTGCGAAGTAGCAACGGGGTGTTGCAATATGCTGTCCATAGAGCAACTCTAGATCCTAATACGAATGCAACTAGCATACAGTGGAATAGTTTACCTTCTAATATCAATCTCAATAGTGAGACCAATCTGAGCCAGCCAACAAGTGGAATTTATCAAGTTTGCTTTAGTGATCAAGGATTGCCCAGTACCCCAAGTGGATCTCCTCAATCTTGCACTTATCCAGCCAGTTTTAATGCCCCTCAACAGATCACTCTCGGTATCTCAGGCTTAGCTCAATACAGAAGATGTATTATTATTTCGACTCTTTTAGGCGCCTTAACAACTGGGCAAGAGCAAGCAACTCCAAACAGTAATGGAAAGTCTTGCTACTAATCTTAAATGTGTCGTAATAAAACGCTGGCAAAACACAAAAAAATTGTCTCGCTCCATTCCACAACAGCGCCGTAAGTATCCCCAGTATGACCTTTAAACTGGCGAAAAAAATACCGGCTAAGCCAAAAACTAATTAATATTCCTATCAGCCCTAAAATTAAACCTGTTTTTCCTCCTGCTAGAGAAGCAAAGATCAGGCAAGTTAGTCCGAGAATTAAGTCCTCGGGAGCTTTGAGAAAAAGTTTGTGAAAAGCTCCCTTGCCATTAGGTCTTAAGTAAGGGTAAAGTGCAATTGAAATTAACTGTCCCCATCGGCCCCAGCCTGCAGATAAAATCAGAACTAAGCCCCTGTGACTATTCAAATCAAATAGGGCAGAGACTTTTAAAAGTAATAGTAGAATTGCTGCTATGACTCCATAGGCTCCTACATGGCTATCTCGCATCACATCTAGTTTCCTTTCACTGGAAACTGCCATACCATCTGCTGTATCGATTACACCATCTACGTGCAATCCCCCCGTCAAAAATAACCAAAATGCTACAATTAAAACACTAGCTAAAAATCTCGGGCAGTCTATTATTTCCAACAGGAGATCTATAAAACTTAGAATTGCTCCTAAAATCAACCCAACCAGGGGAGACCAGCGAGCAATCCGCCGGAGATCGATCAGCCAGAAGTCCGGAAGTGGTAACATGGTATAAAAGACAATAGCTCCTAGGAAAGATCCCAGTGATTCTTTAAGCAATTTGAACCGCTTCATTCATCTCTACCATTGTGAAGAAAATGAGTCAAAAACCGTCGTCTCCTTGCATTATAGATTGGGGTACAGTAGTCAATAAAGAAGATATGCGCCGCCTGCTTAATGATTTGAGCAGGGTGCAATACCAGCACAATCTAGAAGGCAAATTACAGTCTGAAGGAGAAGGTTGGATTATGGAGATCTTTTTAGATCCTCAGCAAGCCACACTCATTGCTAATCATACCTTGTATCTCAATTTACAGAGTTTTGATTATTTGGAAATAGGCAAGACTCCTCAGCAAGAGACATGCTTTGATCTCATCCAGGATCAAAGGACGTTGAGAATAATTCCTCTTTCCAATCCTCTAAAAGATCAAGAAAATGCTCCAGCTCTCGATGATGCTACTTTAGAAGAAATGGTCACTCGTGTGCTCTCTTCTAAGTGGGATCTTTCATTGGATGACGACGAGTCCTTTTAAATTTACACAGCAAGCTAGCTGTCCAGAAACAAAAGCTAGAGCCGGTCTTTGGTCTACTCCACATGGAGTAGTAGAGACCCCCCGTTTTATGCCTGTAGGGACAGTTGGCACAGTCAAGGGTTTAACTTCAGTGCAACTTCAAGAGACTGATGCCCAGATGATCCTTGCTAATACATACCATTTGCACCTCCAGCCGGGTGAAGAAATTATTGAAAAAGCAGGAGGTTTGCATCGTTTTATGGATTGGTCTGGGCCTATCCTAACTGATTCTGGTGGGTTTCAAGTTTTTAGTCTCAGTAATCTGCGTCAAATCAAAGAGCAAGGGGTTACCTTTAAATCTCCCAGAGATGGAAGGCTTATATTTCTCACCCCAGAGCGCTCAATTGAAATACAAAATCGATTGGGCGCTGATGTGATCATGGCTTTTGATGAATGTCCGCCAGGGCAGAGCGATTGGCATGCGGTACATATGGCTACGCAAAGAACTTATCGTTGGTTACTGCGCTGCATTGAGGCACATCAAAGGACCCAAGAGCAGGCCCTTTTTGGTATAGTACAAGGGGGCGTTTATTTAGATCTGCGCAAAGAATGTGCCCAATCTTTGGTTTCTTTAGATTTACCTGGCTATGCTATTGGCGGGGTTAGTGTGGGAGAAGCCCCCGAGTTAATACATCAAATAGTAGAATTTACCGCTCCTTTGTTGCCTGCCGATAAGCCTCGTTATCTTATGGGTGTGGGAACCTATCGGGAGATGGCCAAGGCTGTCGCTGCTGGAATTGACCTTTTTGACTGTGTGATACCAACTCGCTTGGGAAGGCATGGCGCTGCTTTGGTAAAAGGTGAGCGTTGGAATCTAAAAAATGCCTCTTTTCGCGAAGATTTCACCTCTCTAGATAGCAATTGTCCCTGTTATACGTGTCAAAGTGTTTCTAGAGCCTATCTGAGTCATTTAATTAGATCTAAAGAAATGCTGGGGTATATTTTACTATCTCTGCACAATGTCACAGAACTAGTAAGTTTTACCAAAAAGATGAGAGAATCTATTATTGAAGGAAACTTTGTACAGAAATTTGGACATTGGTTTTGATTCTGCAGACCACTAATATGCTCACTACTCCTCAAAAAACCGATGTTTTGGGATTACCTATTAATCTTTTGCCAGACTATCCCAGTTGGATATTGCAACGCTTTAGTGAGAATTTAGGATCTCACATCATCACACTCAATTCTGAAATGGCTATGTTGGGGCAAAAGGATGAAAAAATTGCTCAAGTAGTTCGACAGGCGGAATTGGTGATTCCTGATGGCTCTGGTGTGGTTTTGTATCTGAGGCTCAGGGGATTCAAGCAAAAAAGGGTTCCTGGCATTGAATTAGCGCAAGATTTAATTGAGAAATTCGCCCCTCTAGGACCTATAGCCTTTTACGGAGGAAAGCCTGAGGTGATTGAAGCTGCCGCTAAGGCTTGGCGTGAAAAAATACCTAATATTAATCTAATTGTATCGGATGGTTTTTTGGACGAAAAGCAACAGCAGCAATGGAGCCAAACTCTACAAAAAGTTCAGCCGGTTCTCATTTTGGTTGGTTTGGGTATTCCTCGCCAGGAATATTGGATAAGAGATCATAGGCAAATTTGTCCTCAAGCAGTATGGATAGGAGTTGGCGGTAGTTTTGATATCTGGTCTGGTACCAAAAAAAGAGCTCCTCGATTGCTTAGAGATAATAATCTAGAATGGCTTTATCGTCTTTATCAAGAACCCTGGCGCTGGCGCAGAATGCTTGTGTTGCCAGCTTTCCTTCTGCGCTGTTTTTTGGGTTAGAAATAATTAAACTTTAGTTAGTATCTCTACGCCATCTTCGGTGATGGCAATAGTATGTTCAAACTGAGCTGAAAGTTTGCGATCTTTGGTAACTGCAGTCCATCCATCACTGAGAACTTCGGCTTGCCATGTGCCTTCATTGATCATAGGCTCTATGGTGAAGACCATGCCTGGACGGATTTTTTTGCCCCTGCCTCGCACCCCATAGTGAGGAATTTGGGGCTCAGTGTGAAATATATTGCTAATTCCATGTCCTACAAAATCGCGCACTACTGAAAATCCTTGAGCTTCGGCATATTCTTGAATAGCAGCGCCAATATCCCCGATTCTGCCTCCTATAGATACTGCTTCTATTCCTAGTCTGAGACATTCTTCAGTTACTTTGACTAACTTTTTAGCAGTTGGGGAAGGCTCTCCTACTAAAAAGGTGCGTGAGGTATCACCATAATAGCTATCTACAATCAAAGTGACATCTACATTGATAATGTCACCGTCTTTCAAAATCTCCTTGCTGTTGGGAATGCCATGGCAAATCACTTCATTGACACTTGTGCAAATTGATTTAGGAAAACCCTTATAGTTTAAAGGCGCACTGACTGCGCCATGCTCTTGAGTCCAGCGTTCGGCTTCATCATTTAGCCAAAGAGTGCTAACTCCTGGTTTAACCAGAGGGGCAAGGTGATCCAACAGTTGAGCAGAAAGAGAACCAGCTCGCCGCATTTTGTCAATTTCACGTTTAGAAAGCAATGTAATAGTTTCGTTGCCCATTGAGAATTACAAACAGATGGTTTATATTTTCTATTTTAGAGGTATCTGTCTGGATAATGTTCGGTTATACGACTAGTGAAATAGCAGATAATCGATTTAGGATTGGATGAGGGTAAAGAGAGAATTTAGGGGCAGTTTTTGTGCAAGAAGAAACACTCACTCAACTGATGACTAGACTAGAAAACCATTTAGGCGGAGGCTCTGATAGATGGTATGCTGCGATTGCGGCTTTAGAGTCGATTTTACTTTCTACAGTAGTTTCGCTGCCTAAAGAACAAATTGGAGGACTAGTCTTATCCCTGCCAAGTTCGCTAATTAGGAGTCAGACTTTGCTAGAAAGGCTAAAAATTGGCATTTTATCACCTAGGCATTTTAAGGTTCAATCTTTACCTGCTGCTCAGGAATCAGACTCAGAAACATTGCCTAGTTCAATTTTAGAATTTACCTTGGATCCTCAAGATTTATTGGTGCGTGAGCCTTTTTGTCTAGTGATTACCCCACAGTTTAATTTACTTCTGTTGCAAGGGGCAGAAGGTTTTGGTTTTTCCTTTAATCCCGAACTAGTTGAGCAAGTTTGGCTAAAGCTGAAGTCTCATCCCATTTTAGCTAGTTCACAACAGTTTACCTCTCTAGAGAAGTTGGTTGAAAACTTTGGCTTTAAAGAGCCTGACTATCAACTGGTATCTAGTTTCACTCGTCAATTGATCCAAAATATTCCCAGCCCATTGCCCAAAATTTCAGACAAGGCTTATCCCAAAAAAGAAACTACAACCGCTGCTAGTGCTGATCTAGACTTACAATTGCTCCAGGCATTGACTCATGAGGTACGCACTCCACTGACTACTATTCGTACTTTAACCCAATTGCTTTTGCGCCGTTGTAAACCCGCTCCTGAAATCAGTAAACATTTGGAAGTTATAGAGCAAGAATGCAGCGCCCAAATTAATCGCATGGAGCTGATTTTTCGTGCTGCCGAGCTTAAAGCATCTAGTCAAAATCAAGATGCCATGAACTTAGTGCCTATTTCTTTAGAACAAGTTCTTCAAGAAAGCATACCGCGTTGGCAACAACAAGCCCATCGTCGTCAGGTTTCACTTGAAGTTTCCCTACCTCATAAATTGCCAGCAATAGTCACAGATCCAGCAGTTTTAGAGCAGATGTTGACTAATTTGATTGAACAATTCACCCGCAATTTACCTGCTGGCGGTCACATTCAAGTGGAAGTTACCACTGCTGGTAACCAGTTAAAATTGCGCTTTACCACTGATTCTGCTCCCCAAGATAATTTCTTTAAATCTCTTGGTAAGCTGTTAGTTTTTCAACCAGAGACAGGTAATCTAGCTCTTAATCACCAAGTGACCAAAAATATTTTTCGCTCACTTGGCGCGCGTCTGACGGTTCGCCAAAAACCAGGGCATGGGGAAGTTTTGACAGTGTTTTTGCCTCTACGCAGTTAGTCTGTTCCTACTAATTTTGCGCTTAAATCCCACATGAGTGTACCTTTTTCTTCATCTCTAGCTTGAGGAGAGACCTTCTGTACAAAAGACTGCCCATCTTTCTTTTGGCGATTGCCCCAACTCCAATAGGCCCCGGATTGCGCATATTCTGGATCTGCTACGACTGCAGCAACTCTTTCTCCGGCGAGATCCTCAGAAACAAAGCCACCTGTAATATATTTTTGAAAAATGGGGAATATTTTCTGAAATAGCGGATAGTGATTACGAAAAAGGGCTGTAGTGGCAACGCAACCTGGGTATAGTGAACTAAAAATGATGCCATGGGATTGATGATACCTGCGGTCAAGCTCACCCATGGTTAATACATTGCAAACTTTGCTATCTTTATAGGCTTTGACTGGCTCAAAAGTTTTACCATCGGCCATGCTGATAGGCTCTTTAAAACCGGCAGCAAAGCCCTGCAATTGACCTAAATCAGGACGAGGTGGAATTTTGCCTCCTAATTCATCGGGATTATGAGTTACAGTTCCTAAAATCACTAACCTTGGTTCTTTGCTGCTGTTGTTTTTTAGATCTTCAAGCATCAAATTGCACAGTAGAAAATGGCCAAGGTGATTGGTGGCCATAGTTAATTCATAACCTTCTGGACTGCGTAGGGGTTCTTTTAGTAAGGGCATGTAGATAGCAGCATTACAGACAAGTGCCTCTAATGATCTACCTGTAGCCCTAAAGTTGTTTACAAAATTTCTAACACTCTCTAAAGAAGCTAGATCAACTTGGAGAATTGTATAGCTCTGTTTTGGTATTTCCAGGCTATTGGCTGCTTGTTCCATCTTAGCTAGATCGCGGCAAGCCATAACAATGTGCCATCCTCTATTTATTAAAGCCTTGGCCGCATATAGACCAACTCCTGAGGATGTGCCGGTAATGATTGCGGTATATTGCTGTTGGTTCATTAATTAACCTTTTTTTGATAATACAGATTTGTCAATTCTAGAATCGCATATTTCAGTGCCCTAGCTAACTACTTGAGCCCGTGATAGCATTGAAACATGAAGGAAGTAGCTCAATGAATAAAAGAGATTTTCTGAAAACCACCACCACTACAACAATACTTGCCTATTTGTCCTATTATTTACCTGGGAGGGAAAAACCAGTTATGGCAACTGAGAAAGAGCATCAATTTCCGATTGAAAAAACAGAACAACAGTGGAAAGAAACCCTAAGTTCTGAAGAATTTAATGTTCTGCGTAAACATGGCACCGAAAGGGCAGGAACCAGCCCGCTCAATAAAGAACACCGTAATGGGACGTTTCTCTGTGCTGGCTGTCAATCTGCTTTGTTTTCATCTGAGACAAAGTTTGACAGTGGAACTGGCTGGCCTAGTTTCAATGCTCCATTAGAAGGAAGTGTCGAAACTACAATCGATAAATCCCTCTTTATGAGCAGAGTTGAAGTTCATTGCAGCCATTGTGGTGGGCATTTGGGACATGTGTTTAATGATGGACCAAAACCTACGGGTAAGCGCTATTGCATGAATGGAATTGCCCTCAAGTTCGTACCTAGTTAATAAGTTTCGGCACTTTTTAAAGGAGAACCTATTCGGTCTTTTGTAGATAAAATAGGTTCTCCTGTTATATCAGGCCATTGTATCGCTACATCAGGATCGTTCCAAAGTAGAGTTCTTTCATGTTCTGGGGCGTAGAATTCGGTAGTTTTATAGAGAAATTCAGCCATATCAGAAAGCACAAGGAAGCCATGAGCAAAGCCTGCAGGGATCCAAAATTGTCTCTTATTTTCGGCGCTTAAGAGGCAGCTTTCCCATTGTCCAAAGGTTGCTGAATCTCTTCTCATATCTACAGCTACATCAAAAACTTCTCCTTTGACTACGCGAACTAGTTTAGCCTGGGGTTGCTGAATTTGATAGTGCAGTCCTCTCAAGACATTACGACCAGATGAGGAATGATTATCCTGTACAAATTCGCAAGTAATGCCAGTAGCTTCTTTAAAGTTTTTTTTGTTATAGCTTTCGAGAAAGAAACCTCGCTCATCTCCAAAAACACGAGGCTCTAAAATTAAAACTTCCGGGATCTTGGTTTTGATAACTTTCATTTTTTGAATCGTTGGTAATAAAAAGAAAATAGATAAAACAAAAAAGACCACAAATCGTTGAGAAGAGTGGTCTTTTTTGAAAGAATAATCCTGGCATCGAACTATTGTCCCAGCCGGCTACCCGACAAGTATCTTGG
>Ga0194055_10000306_pt1 | contig 38884 bp, 41 predicted proteins | sample SepL449m_MetaG_FD_155482 | JGI IMG/M metagenome (GOLD analysis project Ga0194055, IMG submission 155482) | Anoxic zone freshwater microbial communities from boreal shield lake in IISD Experimental Lakes Area, Ontario, Canada - Sep2016-L442-9m | ecosystem: Environmental > Aquatic > Freshwater >... | reverse complement strand
GTATCGACATCGACATCGACATCGAGCAGTAGGAGCTTGCCGATCCTGCGAGCAGCGACGAACTGACTGCCGACCAGGATCTCCTGGAGCAGCGGCCCCGAGGCACCGCCCTTCAAGAACCAGTCGTCAGGTGAGTCGACCGACTCGATCGTCCGGCCGAGTGTCTGCTCAGCCAGCATCCGGTAGCTCTCCACCTCGATCATCTCGGGCATCCGACGAGGGTACCCACCCCCACGCCAAGTCACGCCAATTCGCGCCACTCCACTCGACGAAGGGCACCAGCAGCACCTGAGTCGGACAGTAGGGTGTCCACCATGCCGCCCGAGAAGCCGCACTGGACAGAACTCCTCACCGAAGTCGTCACCTCCGGCCTGTGCACGGGGTGTGCGGCGTGCGTGGTGGCGTGCCCCTACGACGTCCTTTCCTACGACGACACCGGTGGCAAGTACAAGCCGTTCCACGTCGATGCCGATGGCGGCCCGGACAGCTGCACCCATGGGGTCAAGGGCTGCACCATGTGCACCCGGGCCTGCCCGCGCTTCCGTCTGTGGGAGCCGGAGATCGACACCCACCTGCATGGGCGGGAGCGCACCGACGAAGAAGTGGCCGGTATCTCCTCGGACGTACTGCTGGTCCGGGCCACCGACCCCGAGGTCCACACGGCGGGCCAGGACGGCGGCCTGGTCTCGGCCATGCTCATCTGGGCGCTCGAGCACGATGTCATCGATGCCGCCCTGGTGTCCGATCTCGAAGGTGACGGATCGACGTGGAAGGCCAAGCCCACTGTGGCGACCACCCGTGCACAGGTGCTGGCTGCGGCAGGATCTCGCTATACCTACTCGGCCAATCCCCTGGCCTACCCAGAAGCCATCGCCGGGGGTGCGGAGCGGATCGCACTGGTCGGCATGGGCTGTCAAGCCTCGGCGCCGCCGATGATGCAAGCCCGCAAGGCCGGAAAGATCGCCCGGCGCCTGTCCCTGACGATCGGTCTGCTCTGCTCGAAGACCTTCGACGATGCCATCTTCCCCGAGCTGTTCGAGGCCAAGTACGGCATCGCCCGAGCCGATATTGCCAAGATGAACATCAAGGGTGTCTTCCAGGTCTGGACCAAGGACGGCGAGTTCCACGAGATTCCCCTCAAAGAGGCCCATGCCTGGACCCGTGAGGGCTGCACTTCATGCCCGGACTTCGCGGCCGAGCACGCCGACATCTCCACTGGGGGAATCGGCTCGTTCAATGACTGGACGCTCACCATCGTTCGCACGGACAAGGGCCGTGACCTGCTGCAGGGGATGATCGAGGATGGATCGGTCGAGACGCGCCCAGGCGACGACGACCCTGCCGCCATCGCCCTCCTCCAACGCCTGTCCAAGGTGAGTCGAAAGCGCTGGCCCGAGACAGCAGTGCCGATGCCTCGGCGCATGCCTGCCGCCACCTGAGCGGGGGCGGAGCGGTCGACGCACCGCGGGAACCGAGTACCGTAATCGGGCGTGGCCAAGCGACCCCAACCCTATGAACGACCGACGGTGGTCCTACTGGTCCGTCATGGCCGGACCCCGACCACCGGTCAGGTCCTGCCCGGCCGAGCTGCCGGCCTCCACCTATCCGAGGAAGGGCTCGCTCAAGCCGAAGCGGTGGCCGATCGGATCGGGGCACTGACTAGCGGTAAGCACGGCGGCCCCGTGGCCGTCTATGCCTCGCCCCTGGAGCGGACCACCGAAACGGCGCGCCCGATCGCTCGTCGGCTCGGCCTGCGCGTACGTTCCGAACGAGGCCTACTCGAATGTGACTTCGGCGAATGGACCGGTGGCAAGTTGGCCGACCTGGCCAAGAAGCCCGAATGGACCACCGTGCAGCGCAATCCCAGCGGATTTCGCTTTCCCGGTGGCGAGTCCTTCATCGAAATGCAGGCCCGCATGACCTCAGCCCTGGCCCGCCTGGTAGAGCGTCACCGCGGGGAGACCATCGTGGCGGTGTCACACGCCGATCCGATCAAGGCGGTGGTGGCTCAAGCTGCCGGCACACCGCTCGATCTGTTTCAGCGGCTGACGGTTGCCCCGTGCTCCGTATCGGCCCTGGCCTACACCGGGATCGGTCCCTTCGTGCTCACCGTCAACTCGACCGATTCGCTGACCGCCCTGGCCATCGCATGAGCAGCAGCCGCATGAGCAGCAGCCGCATGAGCAGCAGCCGCATGAGCAGGGCCACGAGCCACCCGTCGACGACTCTGGAGTCCGCCGCCGGCGACCACGCGAGGAAGGACAACACATGACCGATGCCTTCGACCTGTCAGCCGACCGGATGTGCGTGGGCACAGTGGGCCCCGTGGGCAGTCGGCTGTTTCTGATCCAATGTCGCCAAGGTGTGACCCTTCTGACGTTAAAGATCGAGAAGCAGCAGGTGGGCGCCATGGGCGAACTCCTGGCCCGGGTGATCAAGGACCAGCAGCGGCCCGGTCACCTGCCCGATGATCAGGCGCTCGAGGAGCCGACCGAGCCGGCCTGGGCAATCGGCACCATTGGGGTCTCGTTCGATGAAGCCGAGGACCGGGTGGTCCTGGTCATCGAGGAGCTGACCCCCGAAGGGGAGGTAGGCGCCATCGCTCGGGTATCGATCACCCGCGAGCAGGCCGCCGCATTCGCCATTCAGGCCACCCGCTTGGTGGAGTCCGGCCGGCCTCCCTGCCCGCTGTGCGGCTCACCACTCGATCCATCCGGACACGAATGCCCCAGGACGAACGGCCACCGTCCGCCGGCCGTGTGAGCGGCTGGCAGTCAGGATCTGGGCCGAGCCTCGATGAGGCTGCTCGTCTCCTGACCACCTGCGAACTGACCATCGAAGGCCGGCTCCCGTGGAGCTCGAACTTGACGTTCCTGGTGAGCCTCGAGGGCACCGACACCTCAGGAGAAGCCGGTGGCCCAGATAGGGGTGGACCGGTCCAGGCCGTCTACAAGCCCCACCAGGGAGAGCAGTCCCTGTGGGACTTCCCCGACGGGCTCTACCGTCGAGAGGTAGCCGCGTATGTCCTGTCCGAAGCGCTGGGATGGGGAGTGGTCCCACCCACGGTCGCCCGCCAGGAGGCTCCGTTCGGTCCCGGATCCTTGCAACTGTTCATCGAGTCCGACTACGAACAGCACTACTTCACCCTCCTCGAGGAGGGAGGTCGCGAAGACGAGCTCAAGGTCTTCTGCGCCTTCGACGTGGTGGCCAACAATGCCGACCGTAAGAGCGGCCACGTGCTGTACGCATCAGACGGTCGGCTGTGGGGCATCGACCACGGCCTCTGCTTCCACTCCCAGCGCAAGCTGCGCACGGTGATTTGGGACTTTGCCGACGAAGCGGTCCCCGAGCCACTCGTTGCCGATCTTCAGCGGTTCGTAGCCGCCGGTCTGGACGACGACCTCGCTGCCCTGCTGTCCGAAGAGGAGGCCGAGGCGATGCTCGAGCGAGCGGCAGACCTCGCCGCTAGCGGCTACTTCCCGGAACCGATCGGGGACCGCCCTCCCTATCCGTGGCCCCTCGTCTGAGCTCAAGCGGTCAGCGTCGGCGGCCAGTTCCTCCCACCCCGGGCACGAGTTGGACGCGCAGATCCCCCTGAATGGATTGGATGACGGCCGCTCCCAGGCGTGCTCCACCTCCAGGAGTCACGTGGATCCCGTCAGGGGTCCGGATATTCACCTCCGCCCCGGACTGGTCCGGGAGGTAGGCGACGAATCCGCCATCCTTGTCGCCGAGGGAGGGGACCGAGGACAGGTACTTCGCCCCGGCTCCCGCCAGCGCGACCTGTGCCCGAACGAGACCGTCCAGGTGCTGCAGCTGGGCATCGAGCCCCGGGTCTCGCATGGGGGGCATTCCCACCCACAGCACGTGCGCACCTGCGGCATTGGCTGACGCGATGAACGCCGCGACCCGCGCCGAGTACTCGGCATCCCATCCGGGCTGTCCGAACTGGAGGCTTCCACCCGCCGTCACCAGTCCCTGCGGGTCGTTGGCCCCCATCATGATCACCACTAGCTGCGACTGCTGGTTGGCTAGGTCGACCTTGAGTTCGGCCGGCCAGTTGAAGTAGTCGGGCCGGGAGAGCCCAGTGTCTATATGGCCATCTAGATAGCTGGCCACGTTTCCATAGGAAGCGAGTGCATTGACCAGAGGCTGCCCGAGGTCGAGCCCGACGGAGTCTCCGATGACCAGCACCCGCAGTGGATTCGCCGGAGTCGGGTGGTAGTTGAGGAGCGGCAACGTCGTTGGTGTAGGTATGCCGCTGGTGGCGGGCAATGGCTTGGGCTTCGCTCGATGCGTGCGAATGGCGAGCGCGGGTCCACCCCCGGGGGTGCGGCCGAACGCTTGGTCGGTCCATTGGACCACGTTGTCGAGACCCGAGGTTCGACTGAGTGCTGCCACCGGGCCGGTCACGTCCAAGGAGACCGTGCGGCGCACGCCCAGCGGGGATGCCTTAGCCGCCCGCTGCAGGCTCGGCGCATCAAGCAAGAACCACAGAGCGAAGCAGACCACCCCGATGAACAGCACCCGGGTCCAGGGAACTCCGGGGAAAGGAAGACGCTCCCAGAACGAGTGGTCGCGGCTGCCCGTGGGTCCGACCCGAGGCTGGCGCTCGGTCGACGGCGTACTCGTGTCGCTTTCGGCGACAGACCAGTCGTAGGGAACTGCCTGCCCCGCCGACTGGTCGGGGCTCGAGGGACGGGAGCGGAGGCGCACGATCAGAACCGGTAGTAGATGAAGGGGGCCACACCCTGGGGCCCAAGTGTCGTGATGGCGAGTAGCACCAGTCCCAGTATGCCTCCCTGGATCACCGGACGGCGGTCGGCAAATCCGCGCTGCACCACGGCCAGCCAGTTGTCCGGCAGGTACTGACTAGCGATGCCGACACCGATGGCAGCCACGGCCAAGGGGGTGACCAGGGGCGACGAGCCCCAGCCCACCACCAGCCGGCTCAACATGGCAAACGCGTTGCCAAGGGTGTCGGCCCGGAAGAACAACCAACCCAAGCAGACGACCTGGAACGTTACGAACTGAGCCCAGGCGATCCGGGTCCGGCCCTCCGGCTCGGCGGGCAGTCCCTTGGCCACCCGGACTGCTCGGCGGCGTCTGCCGATGATCTGGCCTACGCCGTGGTAGGCACCCCAGATCACGAACGTCCAGGATGCCCCGTGCCATAGACCACCGAGCACCATGGTGATCAGGAGGTTCAGCGAGACGCGTGCCTCACCCCCGTGGTTTCCCCCGAGGGGGATGTAGAGATAGTCACGGAGCCAGAACGAGAGGGTGATGTGCCAGCGCCGCCAGAAGTCCTGGAGATCGATCGCCGTATAGGGCCGCCGGAAGTTGACCGGGAACCGAAATCCCATCAGCAAAGCCAGCCCGATGGCGATATCGGTGTACCCGCTGAAATCGGCGTAGATCTCGACGGCGTACCCCCAGATGGCAAAAAGCACCTCGAGGGCAGAGTGCTGGTGGGGATTGGCGAATACCGGATCGACGACGTGGGCCGACAGGTACGACGACAGCACCACCTTCTTGGCCAGTCCGGCAACGATGAGCCAGAACGCTTCCACGTAGTGGACGTCTCGCGGGTCGCGCATGGCCCGGATCTGCGGAAGGAGTTCGGTGCCACGGACGATGGGGCCGGCGATCAGGTGAGGAAAGAAAGCCAGATAGACCGTCATGTCGATACCCCGGGCAGGTCGCAGCGTGCCCCGGTAGATGTCGACCACGTAGCTGATGGCCATGAAGGTGAAGAACGAGATACCGATGGGCAGGGTCACCGCCATCAGCGGCAACGGACGGCCGAGCCCGAGCGCATGGGTGACGTTGTCGATGTTGAGGGCCACGAATCCGTAGTACTTGAACCACACCAGGAGGCCCAGCAACAACCCCAGGGTGGCCCACAGCAGCGCCTTTCGTCGTGCGCCCGTGGCCGGGTGGATCAGGCGACCACCGAGGAAGGCAATGGCGGTGGAGAGCGCCAGAAGGAAGATGAAGCGCCAGTCCCACCAGGCGTAGAAGACGTAGCTCGCCACCACCATGAACGCCTTCCACGGTCCCGCGTACGGGACGAGCAGCCACTGCACCGTGAAGACCACGGCGAAGAAGATGGCGAAGTCAATGGTGGGAAAGAGCACGTGAACTTCATTCGGGCTGAAGGCGAACAGGAAGGGCGCCAGCTGGTGACGCTGGAGCGGACACTACCCGGTCGCCTCACCCGTCCTGGTGATGTCCACAAGCGCCCACCACCTGCCGCGGAAAACAACACGACCCGCAGCCGAAGCCACGGGTCGTGATCGATGCATCTGGGGTTTCTGTCCACCGGCCGAAGCCGGTGAACCACAGGTCAACTGCGGGCTTGGAGGGCCTCGATCAGCTTCGGGATCACCTTATGGACGTCGCCCACGATGCCCAGATCTGCGACCTGGAAGATCGGGGCATCCTGGTCCTTGTTGATGGCCAAGATGTTCTTTGAGTTCTTCATGCCGACCATGTGCTGGGTGGCTCCCGAGATGCCACAGGCCAAGTACACGGTGGGCTTCACCGTCTTGCCGGTCTGGCCGACCTGGTGCGAGTAGGGCACCCATCCGGCATCCACGATGGCGCGGCTGGCCCCGGCGGCTCCGTGCAGGAGTCCGGCCAGCTGCTCGATCAGGACGTAGTTTTCCTTTTCGCCCAGTCCACGTCCTCCAGACACGACCACTGCGGCCTCATCCAACTTCGGACCGGTCCGCTCCTCGACATGGCGAGCCACGATGCGCGCACCGTTGGAGGCACCGGTGTCCGGGGCCGGGGCAGCGGCCACTGCGGCCGGTGCGCCGCCGGATGGCTCTGCGGCAAACGACTTGGCCCGGACCACAAAGATCCCCGGTCCCTCGGCCGTGAAGCGTGCCGTGAGGATCTCGGCACCACCGAAGATGGCGTGCTGGCTGGCCAGTCCACCGTCGGACTCGGTGAGGTCGACGACATTGGTCAGCACCGGACGGTCCAGCTTGACCGAGAGGCGACCGGCTACGTCACGACCGTCATAGGTGGCCGGAAGCAGGACGGCGTCAGGGCCGGTGCCCGCAGCGACTGCGGCGGCTATGGAAGCGGCCACCGAGGAACCCGGCAGCGCGCCACCCAAGTCGCCCACATCGTGGACGGTGGTAGCTCCGTACTCTCCCAGAGTGCCGGCGGCAGTTGCCCCGTCACCCCAGACGACGGCCTCGACCGTGTCGGCCAGCGTGCGTGCGTGGCTGATGAGCTCGAGTGATGTGGTGGTGGGCGCTCCGTCGACTACTTCGGCGACGACCCAGATCTTGGCGATAGTCATGTGCGTGTTCTCCTGTTACCCGGGCTAGATGACTTTGAGCTGCTCGAGGAACTCAATCACCCGCAGGTGACCTTCGCCCTCGTCGACGACGATCTCACCGGCGGCCCTGGACTCGGCCGGGGTGACTTCGGTGATCTCTTGGCGGGAACCAGCGAGTCCGACCTGTCCGGCATCGAGGCCGAGGTCAGCAATGGTCAAGTTGTCGACCGGCTTGGACTTGGCGGCCATGATCCCCTTGAACGAGGGATACCGAGGCTCGACGACCCCGGCAGTCACCGTGACGACGGCCGGTAGCGGGCACTCCACCTCGTCGTACCCGGCTTCGGTCTGACGCTCGACCTTGACCGAGGAGCCGACCACCTCGACCTTCTTGGCGAAGGTCACCGACGGTAGGCCCAGCAGTTCGGCAACCTGGACTGGGGTGGTCCCGGTGTAGCCATCCGATGACTCGGTGGCTGCCAGGATCAGGTCGGGCTCGGCCCGCTTGATAGCAGCAGCCAACACCTTGGCGGTCCCGAGCGCATCTGCTCCGGCCAGTGCCGGGTCGCTGATGAGGATGGCCTTGGCGGCTCCCATGGCCAGGGCGGTCCGCAGACCGGAGACCTCACCGTTCGGAGCCATCGAGACCAGGGTCACCTCACCGCCACCGGCAGCATCGACGAGCTGCAGGGCCATCTCGACGCCGTAGGCATCGGAATCGTCCAGGATCAGCTTTCCGTCACGGACAAGGTTCTTGGTCCCCGGATCCAGCGCCGGCGGAGCGGCGGGGTCGGGGATCTGCTTTACACAGACAACGACGTTCATGGATAGGCATTCTTGACGAAAACTGACCCGTTCGACCAATCGACGCACTATCCCAGGTCAGGACGCCCCGGATCGCATCGATCAGACCCCATCGATCAACCGTCTCGCCAGAGCCACATCATCGGTGATGACGGTGTCCACACCCGCCTCGAGCACCCGGGAGAGCGTGTCGGCGTCGGCCACGGTCCACACGGCGACGGCGAGTCCGGCCGCTCGGGCGGCTCCCACGGTCAGCGCCGATACCAACGGGACAGGTAGGTGGATGGCAGAGCATCCGAGGGCTACCGCATCGGCGACGGCGGCGTCGGTGTCAAAGGACGGGAGCACCAGCAGGCCCATCGGCAGTGCCGCCCCGGACGAGCGCACTGCGGCCAATGCCCCGGACCAGAACGACGTAACGATCACGGACCCTCCCGATCCGACAAACGCATCATCGTGGGCCAGAAGGTCCACGACGGCCGCGGCACATCGGTCGGACGGATCGAAGGCGGGTTCCGTGGGCAGGTTCTTGATCTCGATGTTGACGACCATGCCGGCGCAGACCGAGAGGGCATCGGCCAGGAGCGGCACATGGGCTGGCAGATCACCGGTCGACAGCTCGTGAATCGGCCCTACTCCCTCGATCACTGGATCGTGATGCACGGCAAGTGCGCCATCTGCCGTCAAGCGGACGTCGAGCTCCACGCCGTCCGCGCCCAGCGCCCTGGCCCGCGTGTAGGCCTCCAGGGTGTTCTCCCTGATTCCTGAGGCTCGATCAGGGCTGCCTCTATGGGCTTGGACGGCAGCTGTTTTGCTCACGCAGCGCACTCTTTCGGTCACATGAAGCGAGATTGCATGATTTGTGTCAAATCCCACGTCGCAGGGTCAAAAGCTGCTTGCGCAGCGGTGTCGCGATGGTTACTGTAGTGAACGAACCCTAAACGGCCGGTGACACTTCAGCGTCGAGCCATGTGAAACAGATCACAAGCGGGTGAATCGAACTGACCTAGTGGAGGAATCAGCGTGGCTCTCATGTGGAATCGCACGGTTGAGTGGGACGATGGCGACTGGCGGCAGTTCGCTGCCTGCCGCAGTACCGAACCCGACCTCTTCTTCCCCATCGGCTCGACGGGCCCAGCCGTAGACCAGATCGAGTCGGCCAAGCGGGTCTGTCGTAGTTGCGAAGTGGTCGACACCTGTCTCGACTTCGCCCTCGCCACCAACCAGGAGTCCGGAGTATGGGGAGCCACGTCCGAAGAGGAGCGGCGCAAACTGCGCAAGGCGTGGCTGGCTGCCCGTCGCAAGGCTTCTTGAGCCGCTGACCACTCGCTGACCCCTCGCTGACCCCTGGGGTCGGCCCCTCGAGCCACTCCCCCGCTGCCGGTGCCGCAGCAAACCGCAGAGTGCACCCTAACTGCTGCTTGCTGCTTACTGCTTACTGCCCGATCGGCACAGGGTCCCTCGAGGGGAGTTCGATCATGACCAGAGTCCCGGTAGCGCCGGAACCATCGGCACTCCGGTCGTTCATCACGATCGTGCCATCGAGCTGACTGCGGACCAGGTCCCTCACGATCGACAGACCCAAGCTCTGGGTGGCGTCAATGTCGAAACCCTCGGGCAAGCCTGAACCGTCATCGAGCACCTGAACACGGAGGAGTCCGCCTTCGGCGTGCAAGTCCACCTGGACGGTTCCGGTCGGCTCTCGATCGGTCCCGTCGACGGCCCCATCGACCCCGCCGTCCGCTTCACCCTCCACCTCGAAGTCGAGGAATGCGTGTTCGATGGCGTTCTGCACAAGTTCGGCCAGGACCACCGCCAACGGGGTGGCCACATCGGCCGGGACCTCACCGAGCCCCCCGGTCACCACGAAGTTCAGATGGCTGGAGACGACAGAGTCCTTGGCCATCCGGATCAACGAGGTCACGATCTCGTCGAAGGGGACCTGATCGCTCGGCTCACGCGACAGGATCTCGTGGACGATGGCGATCGAGCGCACGCGGCGCTCAGCCTCGAACAGAGCCACCCGCCCGCCGCCCGGAGGCAGCCTGCGAGCCTGCAGCCGCAGAAGGGCCGAGATGGTCTGGAGGTTGTTCTTCACCCGGTGGTGCACCTCACGGATGGCCGCGTCCTTGGAGAGGAGAAGGCGGTCGAGGCGGCGGACGTCGGTGACGTCGCGCAGTAGGACGATGCAGCCGGTCACCTCGGTGGCCTGGATCAGCGGGATGCAGTGCAGCAGTACGGTGACGTCCGGACGCCGCTCCACCTCTTCCACCACAGGAAGGGCAGAGGCTAGGGCCCATTCGATTGCTGACTCCTCGATCCCGAGATCGGTCAGACGGCGGCCTTCGATCTGAGAGTACATGCCCATCCGGTGCAGAGCGTTGGTGGCATTGGGAGAGGCATAGCGGACGCGTCCCTCCTCGTCCACGAGGACGATACCGTCCCCGACCCGGGGCGCCTCTTCGGTGGCGACCTCCTCACTTGGGAACGGGAATGCCCCCTCGGACAGCATGATGGCGAAGCGGTTGGACACATCGCGATAGGTGCGCTCCAAGTGCCCTGGTCGTCGCCCAGCACCGGCTGACATCCGGGCCAGGACGGCCACCGTCTCTCCCTGGCATCGGACCGGGATGCAATGCAGCCGTACCGGCTCGCCGCCAGCTTCGAGGATCATCTCCCCTCGCGCCGACTCACCCGATCCGAAGGACTCCACCACGAGTGGCCATAGCTCACCGTCCACCGTCTGTCCGACCAGGTCATGTTCGACCACGGTCGAACTGTTCGACGGTCGCATCTGTCCCAGGATCACCATCTCGAGGCCACCTTGGCGGGGATCGGCTGGTTCCGGAGCCATCGGCGCCATCAGCACGAGGTCGGAGAACGAGAGGTCGGCCAAGATGCCCCAGGTCCCGAGCAGGCGCTGGAGGTGGGCGAGCTGCAGTTCATCGAGGTTGGTGCGCTCGAAGGCAAGCTCCGCCGGAGTTGCCACGTTCAGGCACCGTGCCTGTGCGGCTCGACCGGCAACTCAGGTGCGGGCGATATCGCAATCTCGTGGGGCTGGCGCTGCCGGAACCCTCGGAGGGTGTCGACCCCGGCTGCCATCAGCAGGCCGCGCATGTCGTCCGCTCGATCGGCCACATCGGGCAGTGTGTGGGCATCCGAGGCGGTGGTGAGCGGCACTCCTTGCTCGACGAATCGACGAAGGAGCGGAGGGGCCGGATACTCCTCGCCCACCGGCTTGCGCCAGCCGGCCGAGGAGACCTCCGCGGCCATGCCTGATCGTACGGCCGCCTCGGTGATGCGGTCGTAGAACTCGTCGGGTACATCGGGGACTCGTCCAGCGATCTTGATCAGGTCAGGATGAGCGAAGACGTCGCAGACCCCGGAGGCACCGAGCTCCTCCATGGCCAGGGTGTACTCGTCCCAGACGCGGTCGATAGCCCGATGATCCCACTCGGCCAGCACCAGCGGGTCACTCAAGACATCGAACCGCCAGGTTCCCAACCAGTGCACGGACCCGAGCAGCACATCGAAGGGATAGCCGTCGAGCAAGTCGGCCACGTCGTCCATACGGTCCTTGTAATAGTCGACCTCGAGTCCGAGGACGACGGGCAGGCCTGCCGCCTTGACCGCTTCGACCACCTCGACATACTCGTCGAGGTCGGCCCGGGCATGGTGGTCCCAGTAGGCAGCCATACCTGGGCGGAGGTGATCACCGGGAAGGTCGTCCCAGAATCCGCCGAGTCGATCCTTGGCCTGGGTGAACCGGAACAGGTGCTCGGTAACGGCGATCTCGGTGACTCCGTGGGCAGCGGCGTGCTCGCAGTAGGCAGCCACCTGCTCGACGGTGGTCTGGGCATCGCTCTGGCTGTGCGGCCAGAGGTGAAGGTGGTAGTCCAGCACGGTCGTGTTCGTTCCTTTCAGGGCCTGCGGACGGAGACCAGACGGAATGGCGGTAGTCGCAGCCCGCCGGTCCGGAGGAGTCCTCAGTCCCAGATCTTCTCGCCGAGGCGGAGGAGCCCGGCGATGTCGTAGATGTCGGTGTCGAAGAAGGGAACCGTAGCCAAGACGTCGGGGGCGACGGCCAGCGCGGCTCGCTCCTCCATCTCGCGCAGTGCCACCACCTGGAAGTTGAGATAGCTGTCCGCTACCTCGTTCAGCACCCGAGCGATCTGTGCGGGGTCACCGAGGGTCGGATCGCCGGCACCAACGGCGGGGGCCAGAGCCGCGGCCATGTCCTCGGCCCGATCCTTCATCGCCTCGGCCACCTTGGTGCCGGCCCGGCCCTGGAGATAGTCAGGCAGGACCTTGTTCAAGACGATGGCACCGAGGTGGAGATTGCGGGCCGTCAGTTGCTCGGCAAAGAACTCCGCCTCCCGCAGCGGCGTGGCCTCCAAGGTGGAGACCACCACAAAGGTGGTCCGGCGATCGGACAAGAGACGTCCAACGGCCTGGGAACGCTCCACGAACCCGTCGTACATGGTCTGGAAGAGCATGAAGAATTCGGAGATGTCGGACATGAACTCTGTGCCCAAGATCCGGTCGCTGATCTGGTAGAACGGCTTGGTGGCCACATTGACCAGCTTGGACCGGTAGGGCACGATCAGCCACCGGAGCAGCCGCGACGAAAAGAAGTCGGCCAGGCGCTCAGGCGCATCGAGGAAGTCCAAGGCATTGCGAGTAGGAGGGGTGTCGACGACGATGAGGTCGTACTCGGCCGCCGAGTGGATCTCGTAGAGACGCTCCATGGCGATGTAGTCGTGGCTCTGGATGAACCGCCCCGAGATGTTCTGATACAGCGGGTTGGCCAGAATCTCATCACGAGTCTGCTCGTCCGGCGCATGGTGGCTGATCAGCGAGTCCCACGACTCCTTGGTGTCCAGCATGGCTGCCCACAGCTCGCCTCGGGGCTTTACGCCCGCGGCCTTGAATGCGGAGTTCGGCACCCGGTGCTCGGTGTTGCCGATACCGTCCAAGCCCAACGCATTGGCCAACCGCTTGGCCGGGTCGACGGTCAGCACCAGCACCTTGGAACCGTGGTGCACGGCTGCCATAAGGGCCGAGGCCGCGGCCGTAGTGGTCTTGCCGACACCGCCGGGGCCACAGGCCACCACGATCTCCTTGGTGGCCAGCAAACTGTCCATGGTGGGTCTCGGGATCGCCGGGTCCACCGACTTTCGCTTCGGGTCTCGGGCCGCCATCAGTACCCCATCTCCTCGCCCAGGGACTCGGCCACCTGCCGGGTCGTCCGCAGCCCATGGGACCGGGTAAACAGGTAGGGCAGATAGAGCATTGGCACCGTCGGGTCGATGCCTTGGCGCAACCGCTCCAGGTGCGTGGACCGGGTCCGGCGCATGGTGACGGCCAGTCGAGCGGCCTCCAATACCGGGCTGGCATCGCTCCCGACCAGGAGATCGAGCTCAGATTGGAGCCCAGGCTCGGTGAGCGCCTCGAAGACCGCCTCCTCCTGGCGCCCGAAGAGCTCGGGCAGGACGCGGTTGACCACGACGGCGGCTAACTGCACCGTGGTCTCTTCGCGCACCCGGACGGCCAGCTCGATCGTCTCGGTCACCGGCATCTCTTCCGGCGTGCACACGGCGAGCAGGCCGGTGATGGCCGGGTCGGACAGCATCTCGAGCATCCAGTCGGTCTGCGTCCGGATGAGGCCCACCTTCACCAGCCCGTTGACGGCCTGAGGAGCGGCCAGCTGACCGATGATGTGACCCGAGGCCGGCGCGTCGACCACCACCATGTCCCAGGCGCCATCGCGGACCTCGAAGCAGAGTTTCCCGACGGTCAGGATCTCACGGACCCCGGGGGCCGCGGTAGCCAGGAAGTCGAACGCTTTGGCCACCGGGCCGATGCGGCCGACGAATGGGATGCGGAGCTGGAGCTTCAGGTACTCGCGCAGTGATGCCTCGGTATCCATGGTCATGGCGAAGAGGCCCGGCTGGACCTCCTTCTCCTTGAAACCGGTGGGAGGTGCCTCGTAGTAGCCGGCCAACTCGCCCTTGGCGTCAATCTCGCAGACCAGGACCTTCTTGCCCTGCGAGGCGACCAACAGGGCCAATGCAGAGGCAACCGTCGTCTTGCCTGTGCCGCCCTTGCCGGTAACGAACACCAGCTTGCGATCGAGCAGCGGGGTCATCTGTTCATCGGGCACTGTGGCTCCCCTCCGGAGACCCCGGACGCATGAGCGAAACGACCTGGGATCAGGAGATCCCGAATCCGACAGGTCGACCCGAGGTAGGCGGATCGAGTTCGATATACGCGACCTTGCCGACGGGGATCCCCACTTGGCGACCCTTGCGATCGGTCAGCCAGAGGATCTTGCCCTCCTCGGCGAGCGCTTCCTCGATGTCGGCCAGGACCTTGTCTCGGTCAGCATCGTCGGGCAACTCGACGTCGAGCTCCTTCATCGACTGCACGATCCCGATACGTACGTCCACCTGGCACGCTCCTCTCGAACCCGGTGGTCGGTGGGACCACCCGGTGACCATGACGATACAGCCCTGTGGGCCATGGTCGCCCCGCCGTCTCACCCATGGTGCACACTGGCGGTATGGACGGTCAGGCACCGGGTGCACAGCAGGCAGACAACGGGGCGTCGTCGGGTGCGGTTCGACCGGGCGAAACCGAGCGGAACCGCCAGTGGGCCTCGACCATGGCGGGCCATGGGGACGACGGGGTGACCTTCGCCCACCGGGACAGCAGTGCCTCGACCGGTGCCGAGCTCCCGGCAGCCGGGTTCGATCGGATCGCACGCGAAGAGCTCGAGGCCGCCCAGCTCGCCCCGGGAGCCACCCACTCGACCGGCGCCGGACACCGGGCCAGAAGTGAGGAGCCCGACCCGTGGAGGACCTGCTTCGAACGCGACCGGGACCGCATCCTGCACGCCCCGTCGTTCCGCCGGTTGGCGGGCAAGACCCAAGTCTTCGTGTTCCCTGACGACCATCAGCGGACCCGGCTCACCCATGCCCTCGAGGTGGCCCAGGTGGCCGTCGGCATCGCCCGGGCCTGTCGGCTCAATACTGCCTTGACCGAAGCCATCGCCCTGGGGCACGACTGCGGACACGGTCCTGGCGGCCACGCCAGCGAGGATGCGCTCTCCCCTTACGTGGATGGAGGGTTCGACCATGCGCCCTGGGGCGCTGACGTCTCCCTGGCATCGCTCAACTTGTGCGAAGAGACCCTGGACGGCATCCGCAACCACTCCTGGTCGCGGCCAGCGCCAACGACTCCCGAGGGCGAAGTGGTCAGTTGGGCCGACCGAATCGCCTATGTCTGTCACGACTTCGAGGATGCCGTCCGCAGCGGCATCGTCACCCCGGAGATCCTGCCCGAGATCGTCCGGGCGCGTTGTGGCGACCGTCGAGGCCAACAGCTCGGCACGTTCATCGACGCGCTGGTGGACACCACGCTGCGGACCGGCCGGATCGGCATGTCCGACCAAGAGGCAGAGGCGCTGGCCGCGTTCCGGGCCAGCAACTACGAGCACATCTACCTACGCCCGAGCTCGGTGGCTCAGGGGGATGCGGTGGTCGGGGTGCTCCAGGCACTGGTCGAGCACTTCGGCGACCGCCCGCACCTGATCCCCTCAGTGGAAGCCGATGCCCGTGGCCTCACCGGCGGCGAGCCCGGGGCGATGCACCTAGCGGTGGCCTACGTGGCCGGCATGACCGACCGATTTGCCTTCTCTCAGGCCGTGGCCCTGCTGGGCTGGGACCCGGCCCGGCTTCCGGTCGGGATCGGCACGGCCGGAAGGTTCTGACCCAGGGCCTGCTGGTGGGCCTGCTGGTGGGCCTGCTGGTGGGCCTGCTGGAACTGGTCAGTCGATGGATCAGACGTGCAGCCAACTGATGACGAAGGCGCGGCCGGTCGGGTCGAGCACCGATGGAGACGCCTTGACCACAGTGCCCTTCCTATTCTTCGTCATGGTGATCCGATTCGCCGTAAGTCCCGGCGCGGTGAGTGCCACTCCGTTGACGGTCGCTCCAGTAAAGGCCACCGAGGAGAAGTCAGCCAGTGCGATCGGCTTGCACTTACCGTCCTTGCAGAGCAACGGTGCCTCAGTCACCAACTCAGCCGAGGTATTGAGGGTTCCACCTGGCGCCACCTGGGTTGTCGAGAACGACCAGTGGCCGACATTGGTTATGGCCAGCACATAGTTCGAACCCGATGCAGTGACGCTGGCACTCAAGACGTTGCCCGGCGTCACTGGATATGTGGCTGGATCGAGCACCACCAGCGGCAGCGGATACATCTCGAACCATGCGTAGTAGACCGGACCACCTGGGTTCCTGTGCGTGCCCTTCGTGCAGTCTGCGTCCGTTCCGATCTGCTCCACTGTTGTGCTGTCCGATGTGAACCCATCGATGCCGACCCAGAATGCTGACTGCTGGGCTTTGGTGCCCGGACATATCGCCGCTGGTTGCGTCCAACTGCCAGAAACACTGGTGATCGTGGGACCGGTGACGGCGTAGCCGGCCCAGTCGAGCGAGTTCGAACTCGAGAGTCCGTGCCTGATTATGCTCCCCGTGCTCATATCCGGAGCCCGCAGATGCGTGCCAGCGGAGGAGACCTCGTGCTGCGAAGTGGCTGCGTGCGCCACGGTTGGCCCGCCGGCGCAGAACACCACCGCCGCAACCGCGCCCGCTGCCGCTACCAGGCGGATGCGCATCGTCGATCGGCTGGCCGTCACCATGAGCCCATTGGCACACCGGCCGTCACCGGGAGTGCCTGGATGGAACTGGCTGCCACCGCTGCCGTTCACTCATCTGCCCCCCGTTGCTTACGTTTCCTACATGGTGGCAGCATCTCACCTTGAGCCCCCAGTGCAACTTCTAGAGTGAAAACGAATCAACGCCTCAAACGTTACACATCGGTGCACCTGGCACGTGGACGGGACGGACGGGGGCGGACGGACGGGACGGACGGGGGCGGACGCTAGGACCGGTAAAACGCCCTCGGATTATTGGTGGCCACGATGTCCTTGCCTAAAGGGGCGATCGCGGCTGCCGCCAATTTGAAGTCGGCGATTCCGAGGGGAATTCCGATGATGGTGAGGCAGAGAGCGATCCCCGTGATGATGTGAGCGATGGCCATCCACACTCCGGCCAGCAGGAACCACAGGATGTTGCCCAAGAACGAACCGGCCCCAGCATTAGGCTTCGCCACCAGCTTCCGTCCAAACGGCCAGAGCGTATAAGCCGCTAGGCGGAAGCTGGCGATGCCGAACGGGATGGTGATGATCATGATGCACATGAGGATGCCGGCGATCACATAGCCGATGGCCAGCCACAGACCGCACAGCACGAGCCACAAGATGTTCAAGATGGTGTTCACACTTCCCATCATGACAGCAGATGGGCGGACTACGCACCAGACCGCCAGCGGCTCCGTGCGGCGCAAGCGTGCTCACCTGGTTACGGGTTGGGCCTCGAAGATGCCACTGGTGAGAACGTAGATTCAGGGCATAGGCGGTAGGGAGCGCCCTACTATGGAGCGGCCAGGGGCGTCGATCAGGGTCCCGCAACCCCGATCCGCCCCTGGCACGTTTACGCCCTGCCCGCCAGCCGTTTTAACTGCGACTTACGACAGGGTGGCCAAGTGGGCAATGCCGGCGTCGACCCCGATGGAGGTGGTCGGGTTGAACCGGCCTGGTACCGGAGGAACCACCACTGGCTGAACTACTTATTGAATAAATGGCCGAACTTGGTATCGGTTCAGATACCACTTCAGATACCGAATCAGATACCGAACCAGGTACCTCACGAGCACCGATGCCGGCCAACGCCCCCCGACACGGGAGATGGTGTCCTTCGAGATGGAGGCCTCACCGGCGACCACCTTCTTGGCCAGGCGCCGGGCGGACTCGACGAAGGTGACCGACGGCTTGGAACGATCCCGAGACTTGCACCGGAGGAATTCGACGGCCCGCCCCTTGCGGTCGCCCTTCTTGGAGGACCGGAAGGCGTGCATGGACACCTCGGGCCACCAGAGAGCAGCGTCCTCTTTGTCAGCGTTTCACTCTCCGTGGAGGGAGTGGGCGGAGCAGGACTGCGACGGGGTGAGGTCGAGCGATAACACCACGGCCGGGTCAGGTACTCCTCGGCGCCATCCCCGGTCATAGCGGTGGTTGTCCCTGATGGGTGTCACCAGGCACGAGGTTGGATACATCTCATCGCACCAAGCTGGCGAACCCACCACTGACTGACGCGTTCTTCCTCCGCCATCCTCAGTGAGTGCCAACGTGTTGCCCTATCGAGCGGTGACGACGAGAGTTACGGTCACCGCCTACTTGACGGTGAGTTCGCGTCGATAGACGCGGGCCGGACCGAGTCCGGCGATCGTCTTCGCCAGTTGGGCGAACACCAGGGCTGCGTCACTTTCCGGGTCAGCCACCACGACCGGGATGCCGTCGTCGCCACCTTCGCGCAACGCCTGGACCAGCGGTACCTTGCCCAACAAGGGAACGCCGAGGTCGTCGGCCAGGAGTTGGCCTCCCCCGCTGCCGAACAGTTCGTAGCGGGTGCCATCGTCGCCGGTGAACCAACTCATGTTCTCGATCACTCCGCGCACCGCCAGCTTCAGCTTGCGGGCCGCGTAGGCCGAGCGCTGGGCCACACGCTGGGCGGCCGGTTGGGGTGTGGTGACCACGAAGACCTCGGTCTTGGTCAGATACTGGCCGAGTGACAGCGTGACATCCCCAGTACCAGGAGGCATGTCGATCAACAAGAAGTCGGGCTCACCCCAGTAGGCGTCGACCAAGAACTGCTCGAGCGCCTTGTGCAGCATCGGTCCACGCCAGATCACTGGAGTGTCGTCGGCCACGAAGAACCCCATCGACAGACAGCGCACGCCGTTGGCGGTTGGCGGAACCACTAGGTCACCGATAATGAGCGGGTCGGTCCGTACCCCCAGCATCTTCGGCACCGAGAACCCATATACGTCGGCGTCGAGGATCCCGACGTCGTACCCGGCTTGAGCCAGTGCGACGGCCAGGTTGACCGTCACCGACGACTTGCCTACTCCACCCTTCCCCGAAGAGATCCCGATGATGCGCGTCTTGGAGCGCGGCTCCATGAACTTGTTCGGCCGGCCGTCCTCGTGTCCGAGAGCGCTTCCATGGTCGTGGCCGTGCCCGTCATCGGCCGCATGCATAGTTCCGCCGTCGACGGCATCGCCTCGCAGGAGCATCCGCAGGCGTGCACGGTTCTCCTCGTCCATGACTGCCGATTCGACCGTCACCTCGTCCACCCCGCCCAATGCAGCCACCGCAGCCCGCACCCTGGAGAACAGCTCTTCGGTCTGGGGGTAGTCCGCCACCGGCAGATCCAGCTCGACGGCGGCCTTCTTGCGCCTGGTCTGGATGCGTCCGACCATGCCCAGCTCCCCCAACGGACGGCGCAACTCGGGGTCGACCACAGACGCAACTGCTGCGGCAACCTGGGACTCGTCGATGGACATGGATGCACTCCTGAAGGGATTTCGGCGTCCCCGGTAGACTAGGGGACGTGCAGCTCGCCCCGGACAACCCCATCGCGCTCGTCACCTCCGACTCGGACAGTCAGTTTGCCGCGGCCGTGATGGCCGTCACCTCAGCCTTCGGCGACCCCACTCGGCGCGAAATCTATCTCTTCGTCCGCTCGAACCCAGGGGCGACGTCGTCTGAGGTGGCCGCCAGCTTCTCCCTTCACCCCAACGTGGCCCGCCACCACTTGGAGCGTCTGGCCGCCGGTGGCTACCTCGAGATCACCATGGAGCGTGCCGCTGGGAACGGTGCTGGGCGGCCGTCCAAGCGGTTCCGGGCCATTGGCAACGACCCCACCCTCGACCTCCTCACCCGGCGCGACGACCTCTTGGTCCTACTGCTCCAGGAGGCACTGCAGATGCTCGGGCCGCTCGTGGCCGAGGGCATGGCGGAGCGGGTCGGCGAGGAGTACGGACGGACACTGGCCGGGCAGATGTCGCCCGGTGACAGCCAGCGCTCGCTGCGGACGGCCATGCACGCTATCGCCGATACCCTGACGGCCCACGGGTTCGCCGCCCACGCCGAGGACCAGGGGGCCACCACTGCGGTGGTGGCAGACAACTGTCCCTTCGGTGATGCCGCCTCGCAGTACCCGGTGCTGTGCGCTGTCGACCGCGGCATGGTCAAGGGGCTGCTGTCCGGCCTGTGCGGCGACGACCCCGGTGTCGTGCCGGTGGTCTTGTCGTCGTCACGGGCCAAGGGCGACGACTCCTGCACCGCTGTGGTCTGACCAGCGACCGTGGCCCGCCACTACCTCGACCACGCATCTGTCACCCCGCTCCGCCCCGAAGCCAGGGCCGCCATGGATGCTTGGGACGATCTGGGGATCACCGCGGATCCGGGCCGGGTCCACACCGAAGGCCAGATGGTCCGCTCCGCCCTCGAGGAGGCGCGCCAGCAGGTGGCCGACCTGTTCGGCGTCCGCCCCCGCCAAGTGATCCTGACCTCGGGTGGCACCGAGTCGATCAATGCAGCCGTGTGGGGCGTGCTGGCCGGTACCGACCCGGGCCAGGGTGAGCGATTGACAGGCGCTTCGGCAAATAGTTCGGCTCCGGTGGCGTGCGCCGCCGTAGAGCACTCAGCCGTGCGGGATGCGTCGGCACGCCACGGCTCAGTGGTGTGGATCGACGTGGACGGCGAAGGAAGGATCCACCCGGGCGCCGTGGAAGATGCCGTAGCCAGGTCCAACGCCGAGCACGGTCGGCCCCCGGTGCTCGTCCACTGCCAGGCGGCCAACCATGAGGTCGGGACCGTCCAAGATGTGGCCGGCGTGGTGGAGCTCTGCCGGGGGATCGGCATCCCAGTCCATGTCGACGCGGCGTCGGCCGCTGGGTACCTAGAGCTCGATCTCGGTCCCTCCGGAGCCGACCTGGTGTCCGTGTCCGCTCACAAACTGGGCGGCCCGTCCGGTATGGGCGCGCTGCTGCTCCGGCGCGGGCTGCGGATCGACCCGCTGTTGGTCGGCGGCGAGCAGGAACGAGGACGCCGGGCTGGTTTGGAGAACGTCATCGGGGCCATTGGCTTCGGGGCCGCCGCTGCCGCACTGGCCAAACCCGGGCGCCGGGCCGAGGAGGCCGAGATCGCTCGGCGCCACACGGAGCGCTTGCTGGAGGCGGCCTGCGCGGTGGACGGCGTCGTCCCCTATGGCGACACCATTGGCAGGGTCCCGCACATCGTGTGTGTCGGGGTGGCCGGGGTGGAAGCCGAGCCCGTTCTGCTCGGCCTCGACCAGGCGGGGGTCGCTGTGCACTCGGGGTCAGCGTGCTCGTCGGAGTCACTCGAGCCGTCACCGGTCCTCGAAGCCATGGGTGTCGACGGCGAGCGGTCGCTCCGCCTGTCCGTTGGATGGTCGACGACCGATGCGGACATCGAGGCGTTCGCCGCGGCCTTCGCCGGCGTGGTGGGACGGCTCAGGAGCCTGGCGAACTAGGGCCACCACCGGTGGCGACCGCTAGGTTTACCGCCATGAGCGCCGTCGTTTGCAACGAGTTCGGGCCCCTTGACACCTTGGCGGTGGAGGAGCGACCCGCCCTGGAGCCCGGTGAGGGGATGGTGGTCATCGATGTGGCCGCCGCCGGTGTCAACTTCGTCGACGGCCTGATCTGCCAGGGGAAGTACCAGCTCAAGCCGGCGACCCCGTTCGTCCCCGGAAGCGAGGTGTCCGGAACCATCGGCGCCATCGGCTCAGGGGTGACAGGGTGGGCGGTCGGTGACCGGGTCCTGGCGTTCTGTGGCTTCGGGGGGTTCGCCGGACAGGTCCTGGTCCCTGCCCTATCCCTCGTGGCTATACCCGATGCCATCGACCTCCCCCAAGCAGCCGCCCTCGTCCAGAGCTACTGCACCATGCTCTTCACATTGACCCGGCGCACCACGGTGGCACCGGGTGAGTGGGTGCTCGTCCTGGGCGCTGGGGGTGGCATCGGACTGGCGGCAGTGGATGTAGCCACCGCACTAGGGGCCCGGGTGATTGCTGCCGCCTCCACCCCCGACAAGCTCGAGGCGGCGGTCGCTATGGGGGCCGAGGCGACCATCGCTTACGAGGAGGAAGATCTGAAGATCCGGGCCCGAGAGCTGTCCGGTGGCGGGGTCGACGTGGTGATCGACCCAGTCGGTGGGCGCCACGCCGAACCGGCGCTGCGGGCCACTCGTCACATGGGCCGCTTCTGTGTGATCGGCTTCGCGTCGGGCCCGATCCCTTCGATCCCGATCAACCAGGTACTGCTCAACAACCGCACGCTCGTCGGCGTGGACTGGGGCGGGTGGACGTTCAAGGATCCCTTCGGCAATCGGGCCCTCATCGATGAGCTGATGGGGATGGTGGCCGACGGGCGCCTGCACCCCACCGCTCCGGCAACCCGGCCTCTCGAGGATGCCGCCGCCGTCATGGAGGCGCTGATCGACCGGACTGTCGCAGGCAAGGTCGTCCTCGTCCCCTCACGATGAGGCGTACGGATGAAGAATCTGCCTTCCGAAGAGTGCCTTCCTCTCCACGTCGGTGAGGCGCGCCATCCCCGTTGTTGGTGAAGGTCAGCACCGCCTTGCTGGTCGCCAGGGTGGCCGAGAGGGTGGCGGCAATGCCTGCCCGGACCCACAACCGAATGCGGGTCCGCGCGTCGAGTCGAGGAATCAGCCGGCAGGAACCCCGGCAGGTAGCGGCTGTCCGGCCTGGGCGAACGCAGTGCGCAGCGTGGGCGCGGCCTCGGCCAGCACCCTGGCTGGAGGTCCTGCGCCCACGAACAGGCGGAACTGGTCGGCCGCACCGGCGGCATTGCCATCGTGGGCGAGCAAGATCGTCCCGATGTACAGATGCGCCGCGTAGTCACCAGGCGCCAGGTCGACGGCCTGGTCGAGCTTGGCCCGGGCGTCGGTGATCAACGATGTACTAGATCCTGCCGTGCCGATCCGGTACTCGATCCAGCCCAACTGGGCCAGCGCCACGGCACTGTCCGGGTGTGCGCTCAGGACTGATTGGTAGAGCTGGGCTGCCTGGCCCAGCTGTCCCGTATTTGCGACGGCAGCCGCTTGATCAAGCGAACGGGCGAGCTGTTGGCTCGGACTCAAGTTCACCGACCCGGTAGCCGTCTGGCCGGGCAGCCGGTTCGAGCTGAACAGCGGAACGGCCACGATCAGCGCGGCAGCGAAGCAGGCCAGCGCACCAAGGAGAAACCGACGGTTCCGCCGGTGTCGAGCGGTGGCAGGACCCTTCGATGGATCCGTGGAAGCAGCAGTACCGGTGGTGGCGTCGAGAGTGTCAGGGGTGTCTCGGACGGAGGTGGACGCCGTGGACGCCGTGGACGCCGTGGACGCCGTGGACGCCGTGGACGACGTGGAAGCCAGCAACCCCAGCCGGGTGAGATCGCGCTGGCGCAGCGCCAGATAGTCAGCATCCGACAGATCACCAGCCAGGTACTCGGCATCGGCATCGGCCAACGACTGAGTGAGGAACCGCCGACGTTCATCGAGCAGCACCGGGTCGACGTCCGGGGACCGCACGTCGGCGTCGAGGTCACCGTCACCTCTTCGTCGCCGTCGCACCAGCACCAGGACCAGCAGTCCGATGGCCGCTATGGCGACCACGACGGGTAGCACCCAGACCACGGCGGCCCATCCGGTGGTAGCAGGCTCCAGCACGATGGCCGAGCCATACCGGGCGACCAAGTACTCCTTGATCTGGCCGTCGCTCCTGCCTTCCGCGACCTGACGCGACACCTCGGCCCGCACGGCGATGGCGGTCGGGGCACTCGAGGCGGCCACCGACAGGTCCTCACAACTCGGGCAACGGATCACCGATTCGATGGCCGCGGCCCGAGCAGCAGCAGAGGGGGATGACGATGAGAACACGCCACCACCGATCAGGAGTGCTGCGACCAGCACCACGGCCAGCACGGTCCACAGCGGAAAGTGCTTGCGGCTCATGCGCCGGTTGCCTTAGCGCGGGCGATCAGTGCATCGAGTCCCGCCGCCGTCACCGGGGCGACCAGGTAGGCAACCACTCGTCCGTCAGGGGCGATCAAAAACGTCGTCGGAGGGGCCCGGACCCCGTAGTTCAACGCCAACTCGCCCTTCGAATCGGCCAGCGTGGGCCAGGTCGCCCCCAATGTGGCCTGGTAGGACCTGGCGGCCGACGTCGTGTCATCGAAGACGACACTGACCAGACGGGCGTCCCCTGCTTGGCGGTGCTGGAAGTCGAAGCGCACCAACTCGGGACCCTCTTGCTGACACGGCACACACCAGCTGGCGAAGTAGTTGAGCACCACAAATGTGCCCGGGGGTTGGGCCAGTGCGTAGGCGTGCCCGTCCACAGTGATCCCGCGAATGGATGGAGCCGGATTGCCGACCAGGGGACTCCGCACCTCGGTCACCGCGGCTGGTGGCCGTGTGGCCAGGACGGCGATCAGGCCAGCTCCTACCACCAGCACGGTGACTGCCGCCCACCGAGCCGTGTGGCGTTTCGCTGGAAGTTCCCCAGCAGTCTTTCCTGTTGATCGAGGCTGGTCGTCCAAAGAGGGGAGGTCGCTCAAGAGGCATCTCCGACGCCGACCGGGTCGGAAACCACCGGTGACGAGGCCGGAAGGTCAGGATCAGCCAGCGGAGCCGTGCCGGCCACCGGTGCCGATACCGGATCGGTGGGTCGACGCCTGCGGCCGGGGATGGCCGACAGTACCGAGCCCACTACTACCAGGGCACCGCCGATCCAGAGCCACATGACCAAGGGCTGGACCACCACACCGAAGGTCCACGCGCCACCCTTGTCGGGGATCGAGTTGATGGTCAGGTACACGTCGGCGGTGACGCCCGAGTCGACGGCAGGCGTACCCACAGCTTGGGTTCCGGCACCGAACTGACTGATAGCGGGCGTGAAGACGGCACCGTCGTCGACAACCAGCAGGGCCTGGCGGCTCACATGCGAAGGTGTTCGTACGGTGCGGGTACCAACGAATTTGACCGAGTGACCGGCGTAAGAACCGGTCTGCCCCTGGACGAGTACAACCGTGCCCCGGTGACCGAATGCGGTGGCCCCAGCCAGACCCACGGCGATGATCACCACACCGATATGGACGATCATCCCTCCGTTGGCCCGCCCCACCAGCCCCCGCCATGCGGCCAGCGTGGCCCGGGCTGGAGACTGTCCAGACGCCCGGGCTCGGCGCCAGGCACCACGCACCGATAGCACCAAGGCCCGCCCGGCCGATGCCGCCGCGAATGCCCCAAGTCCGAAGGCCAGCAGTGGCTCGATTCCGTCGATACCGCCGAGGACGCAGCCCACAACTACGAGGACGCCGATGGCGGCCGGGATGGCCAACCGACCCCGCATGACCTCGGCCGAGCTCTTCCGCCATGGAAGCGCCGGTGCCACCGCCATGAGGAAGAGCAGTCCGAGGCCAAGGGGGATGATCAGGCGGTTGAAGTAGGGGGCGCCCACCGCCACCTGGGCTCCGCTGTTGAGTGCTTCGTAAAGGAGGGGGAACACCGTGCCCAGCAGCACGACGAAGGCGAACAGGACGAACACGAGATTATTGGCCAGGAATGCGCCTTCACGGCTGATCGGCGAGTCGATCCCCCCGGGTGACCGCAGGCGGTCACCCCGCCAAGCGATGAGTCCGAGTCCCACCACCAGCACCAAAGCGAAGAAGCCGAGGAGGAGCGGGCCGATGCTCGAGGTCGAGAACGAGTGCACCGACTGGATGACCCCGGACCGAGTGAGAAAGGTGCCAAGGATGGTGAGACTGAAGGTGGCCACGACCAGCGACAAGTTCCACACCTGCAGAAGCCCGCGCCGCTGCTGGACCATCACCGAATGGAGATAGGCGGTGCCGACCAGCCACGGGAGCAACGAGGCGTTCTCCACCGGATCCCACGCCCAGAACCCACCCCAGCCAAGCACCTGATACGACCACCATGCCCCCAGCACGATCCCGAGGGTGAGGAACGTCCAGGCGAACAGCGTCCACCGCCTCGTCTCCACCTGCCAGTCCTCATCGAGCCGACCGGTGACCAGTGACGCCACCGCGAAGGCGAACGGAAGAGTGAAGCCGACCAGACCGAGGTAGAGCATGGGCGGGTGGAACAGCACTAGGGGGTTGTCCTGCAGGAGCACGTTGGGACCGAGCCCGTTGGCCGGAACCGCCCCCGTGACGTGGGCGAACGGATCGGCCGGGCCGAGCATCAGGCCGAAGAAGAAGGCGGCCACGGCGTACATCACCAATGTGGCCCAAGCCACCAGCGGGTCGTCGGACCGGGCCCGGAAGCGCCAGACCATGGCGGTCGCATAGCCACCGAGAATGACCCCCCACAGCAGGATCGATCCAGCCAGCGCCGACCACATCCCGGTGATCGAGTAGATCAGCGGTGTGACGCGGCTGTTGTTGTCGGCGACATAGCTGAGCGAGAAGTCGTGGGTGACCAGCGCCCGCTGCATGGCGACCACCGCCACCACCCCACCGAGCAGGATCAGCGGCGCGTAGACCCGGCCCCGGGTGAGCCCACCGGGTCGGCCTCGTACCAGGCCCACCACCAGGACGGTGATCCCCGCCAGGGCAGCAACGAAGCCCAACAGGACGCCGGTGTGGCCAAGGGTGCCGTTCACCGTCTGCTGTCGCCCATGTCCAGATACCCAGTATTCAGAAAGCAAGTAACCAGGCAGTCAGTATCCAGGAAGCCAGTAGCCGATAGGTGCAGCTGAGCGCTCATCGAGCCGAACCGTTCGGCGCCGTTACCCGGGTCGGGTGCTCGGCCTTGTAGGTCGACGAGTGCTTCACCAGGATCTGGTCTGAGGCAAAACGGTCGCCGTCGAAGTGCCCGACGGCGATGACCGGGATGTCGGCCTGGAATAACTGCGGCGGGCTACCGGTGTTGTGCACGGCGAGACGAGTGGTGCCCGCCATCACGGCAAAATCGACGCCCCCCGGGGTGGATCGGATCGAGCCCGGTGCCACCACACCTTCGACGTTGAAGGTCTTCGTGCCCAGTGATGCCTTCTGCGCCACGGCTTGGTCGGCGGGCAGATAGAAGTCGAGTGCCGATCCCAGCCCCTTCGCCACCACGAAGGCCAGCGCTCCCACTAGGACCAGGCCGACCACGACATAGCGTGCCGTGTGGCCTCGCCGACTCGCCCCAACGCTGCCGTCAGTGGTCAGCGGAGGTCCGGCATTGGCGTCGCCATCACCTGACGGCGGAGCGGCTGGTGGTGCAGTGGTCATGTCGGGTCCTCGGCGATCGGGACCGCATCGATCGATCGGCCAGCGGTTGCTCGTAGCGGCACAGGCGGAGCCGCCGCTGCCACCTGAGCCACCTGAGCCACCTGAGACACAGCCCGGGCCAGACGACGTCGACGCCACACCAGCTGCACGGCGTAGAGGAACAGGACGACCAGGATGAACACATAGCCACCCACGACGTATCGCATCAGGCCGCCCCACCCTGGTCGCTCGGGCTTTTGTCGTCGAGCCCTGCACCCTCTGATTGACGCTCGGCCAGAGCCAGGTCGAGTTCGTTGTCCGCCAGCCAGTCCTCGAGAACTCCGATCCGGTAGCGCACGAGGAGCATCCACACGAAGAGCAGGGTCAGGGCCACGAAGCCGAGCAGCAGCGTCCAAGCCATCGATCCGTGGATCTGAGGCGACAGGTTCGCATTAAGCACAGTGGCTCCCTGATGCAGCGTGTTCCACCAGTTGACCGAGAAGTGGACGAGCGGCACGTCGACTGCCGCGAACAGGGCCACGAACGCGCTTCTCCGGGCCCGGACCTCGGGCTCGGCTGGCACCCGTCGCAGGGCCATATAGCCAAGGAACATGATCAAGAGCACAGCGGTAAGGGTGAGCCGGGCATCCCACACCCACCAGACGCCCCACGTCGGCTTGCCCCAGATCGAGCCCGAAACCAGCGTGCAGATGTTGAACACCACCCCGACCTCGACAGAGGCTGCGGCCAGGCGGTCCCAGAACAGCGAACGGGTCCTCGGCCACAGGTAGAGCAGGCTGGATACCGCAGCCAGGCCAAAGGCCAGGTAGAGCGCCACCCAGGCCACTCCAGGATGGATGTAGACCAGTCGGACCAGGTCGCCCTGGACCTTGTCGGGTGGCGTGACCCACACTCCTAGCCACACGGTGGCGACCGTGCCCACCAGGGCCAAGGTCCCGATGGTGTACTCCGTCACCCGGGCTCGTGACGTCTGCACCGGAGCCAAGGTCACACCCGTGTTCGGGGCGACGGAGGCCTGCGGATGAGGAAGGGTTCCGGTGGATGCACTCCGGTCGTCGGTCATGCCGTCTCCTGGATCGGGCCGAACAAGGCCACACCAATGGCCAGATAGACGGCATCGAACACCACGAGGAGCCGAAGCCACTGGGTGCCGTCGGATGGAGTCCCCCCGGCCATGCCTGCCTGCCAGATCCTCGTTCCGGCCAGGAGGACGGGGGCGACGATGGGCAGGAGCAGAAACGGCAGGAGCGTCTCGCGCACCCGCAGTCCCGAGGACAGGGCACCGTACAGCGTCCCGGTGGCGGCCAGCCCGATCGTGCCGAGCGCACACGAGGCGACGATGAGCCAGGGGACGGCGATCCGAGCCCCGTAGAGCAGGACGACACCCGCCGCGAGGAGGACTTCGAGCACCACCAACTGCACGGCGACGGCCGCGCTCTTGCCCAAGTAGAGGCCGGCAGGATCAATGCCGGACAGTCGAAGCCCGTCCCGAGCGCCGTTGGCCGACTCCACCGAGACGCTCCGCTGGATGGCCAGAACCGTGCAGAACAGCACGGCAACCCAGAAAAGGCCGGGTGCCCCCTTGGCCATGATCACCCGATCGGGGCCGAGGGCGAAGGCAAAGAGGGCGAGGGCCACGAGACCGAAGGGTGCCACCTGCGACAGGGCCACGCGCGAGCGGAACTCGATGCGCAAGTCTTTTCCGGCCACCAGGACGGCGTCACGCCACATGGGTCACCGATCCCGACGTTGTGGGGATCTGACGGCTCAGCACTCGTTCCGCCGTCACCCGTCCTCCGGTAATGGTTACGGCCCGGGTAGCGATGTCCTCGACGGTCCCAAGTTCATGACTGGCGATCAAGATGGTGACCTGAGATGCGGCCGCCTCGGCGATGACCGTGTCGAGCAGTTGACGGGCTGAAGCGTCGAGTCCGGCGTGAGGCTCATCGAGTAGCCATATCTCCGGCCATCGAGCCGTCAACACGGCGAGCGCGACCCGACGGCGCTGGCCGGACGAGAGCTTGGATGCCTGCGTGGTGGCCAGTCGTCCAACCAGTCCCCATCTCTCGCACGCTGGGCCGATGCGGGCGATGTCGCCACCGGCGGCTCGCACGGCGAACCGCACGTTCTCGATCACGGTCAGATCGTCGTAGAGATGCGACGCATGAGCGAGCAGGCCGATCCGCCTGCGCACGGCCGTCCGCTGCCGGCCTGGGTCCATGCCGAGCACCGAAAGCCGACCCGATGCCAATGGCACCAGTCCGGCACAGACGCGGAGCAGGCTGGTCTTGCCAGCCCCGTTCGGGCCATCGATCAGCACGGTCTCCCCCACAGCGACGTCGAGGTCGACGCCGGCAAGGAGCGGAAACCGTCCCGACAAGGCGACTACGTCGCGCAGCGAGACAGCGGAGGGAGAAGGAGAGGCGATGGCCATGTGCTCCGCTAATGCTACGGGGGTAGACGGTCCGTAGCCAGACGGGGAGGGAAGGCCAAGGGAAAGCCGAGGGGGTGGTGCCTCTGGCTCTCTCGGGGGATCAGCTGTTCGACAACCGGTCCAAGTGCAGGGCCCGGAGCCAACTGGAGATATGCGCCGACAGTATGTCGACATTGCCGGTCACCAAGAGCAGCCCGAAGACGACCAGGATGACCCCACCCACCAGGTCCACGATCCGAAGACGCCCCCGAACTTTGGCCACCAGATCGGTCATCCGCCCGAAGGCAATCCCACTGAGTAGGAAGGGGACTCCCAGCCCAAACGAGTAGGCCAGCAGGAGGGCGATCCCTCCGGCAGCCGATCCTCCGGTACCGGCGGCGAGGGCGAGCACGCTGCCCAGCACCGGGCCGATGCAGGGCGTCCATGCGAAGGCGAAGGCCATGCCCATGATCGGTGGAGCCCAGTCCCCGAGCATCGAGGGCCGCACGATGAACCGCTTCTCTCCGGCAAGCGCCATGGGGAGCACCACGCCGGCGGCCATGGCCACCAGAACAGCTCCAAAGCACATGATGAGTGCCCCAGACACGACCTCGAGCACGTGTTGATGCGTCAAGAAGAGCTGCCCCAGCGAGGATGCCGAAGCCCCCAGGATGGTGAACACCACAGTGAACCCGGCGATGAACGCCAGGATCCCCCGCAGGAGACGACTGCGTTGGCGCCGTAGTTCGTCGGGGCCGGGACCGGGACCGGGATCAGTAGTGACGGCGCTAGCCGTGGCTCCATCTGGCCCGGCCACGACGTCGGCCGGTCGGGGTGACGACACCGGTCCTAAAGCGCCGAGCTCGGCCGCCGTCAGCCCCGAGACCATCGACAGATAGGCCGGCACCAGAGGCAGCACGCATGGCGACAGGAACGAGAGCATCCCGGCGCCAAAGGCGACCAGGAGTCCGAGCGGGTCGGCCTGGATCGCCGCTAGTCCGCTCATGGCCAACTGCTAGGCCTGCTGGCTCTTCACCAAGGCGATGTCAGCTTCCACCATCATCTGGACCAACTGAGCAAAGTCCACCTCCCGGTGCCACCCGAGCACCTTTTCGGCCTTGGCCGGATCCCCTACCAGGAGGTCTACCTCGGCTGGTCGCAGGAAGCGCTCGTCCATGACCACGTACTTCTCCCAGTCGAGATCAGCGGCGGCGAACGACAACTCGACGAGGTCCTTCACCGAGTGGGTCTCTCCGGTGGCGACCACATAGTCGTCGGGCTGGTCCTGCTGGAGCATGAGCCACATGGCCCGCACGTAGTCAGCAGCAAAGCCCCAGTCGCGCTGGGCATCAAGGTTGCCAAGAGCCAGGTTGTCCTGGAGCCCGGCGGCGATGCGGGCCACGCCATGCGTCACTTTGCGGGTCACGAACTCGAGGCCCCGGCGAGGAGACTCATGGTTGAAGAGGATCCCCGAGGAGGCATGGAGGTCGTAGCTCTCCCGATAGTTCACGGTGATCCAGTGCCCGTAGACCTTGGCCACGCCGTAGGGGCTGCGGGGGTAGAAGGGTGTGGTCTCCACCTGGGGGACCTCCTGCACCTTCCCGAACATCTCCGACGAACTGGCCTGGTAGAAGCGGATCTCTGGGTCCACGGTGCGCACGGCATCGAGCACCCGGGTCACACCAAGGGCGGTGGTCTCCCCCGTCAGGACCGGCTGGTTCCACGACGTCTGCACGAAGGACTGGGCAGCGAGGTTGTAGACCTCCTGGGGCCGGATCTCCTTCAAGATGTTGATCATCGAGACCTCGTCGAGCAGGTCACCGGCCACCAAGTTGATCCGGTCCTGGATGTGGGCAATCCGCTCGAAGTTGATGGTGCTGGACCGCCGCACCATCCCGCTCACCTCGTAGCCCTGGTCGAGCAGGAGTTCAGCCAGGTAGGAACCGTCCTGTCCGGTCACGCCGGTGATCAGTGCTCGCTTGGCCATGTTGGTGGGACTCCTCAGGATCTCGTACGTCGGATTGTTGCTGGTCGTCTGTGGCCGCATGTTCGATGCGACTGGTCAAGCGGTCAAGTGGTCAGGCGCTCTCGTCGGTCACCGGTGCCACCTGCCAGGACGGGGGGCGCTTCTCGGCGAACGCCGCTATCCCTTCCCGTGCCTCCGCAGTCTGGCTGGTGACCGTCAGCATGGCGTGGAGGTAGGGCAGCGCTTCAGAGGCCGCTGAATCGATCACATTGTAGAACGAATCGCGGCCCAACTTGATCACCCCTGGCGGCTTGGAGGCCAGTACGGCAGCCAGGTCGGCCACGGCGGCGTCGAGCTGGTCGGCCGGAACCACCCGTGTTACGAAACCGATCCGGTCCGCCTCCTCGGCTCCCACTACCCGACTGGTGAGCATCAGCTCCAGCGCCTTCTTCGGAGGCATCGAGCGCAGTAACGACACCGTGACCATGTACGGCCACAGCCCTACGTTGAGCTCGGGTGCCCCGAACTTGGCATCGTCGGAGGCGATCACCATGTCGCACGCCAGGGCCAGGCCGAACCCACCGGCCATGGCCCACCCCTGCACCCGGGCGATGGTCGGCTTACCGAGGCCCCACATCTCTTCGAAGAGCTCGGCCAGCCACCCTCGGGCCAGATGATGGTCCAGGTATCCGTCCGAGGTTCCTCCCGGGTCGGCTGGCACCATTCCCGACAGGTCCGCTCCCGCGCAGAAGGCCTGATCGCCAGCCCCAGCTAGGACCACTACCCGCACCTTGGGGTCGACCTTGGCCAGGGCGAGCTCCCGCCGGAGGCCGGCGATGACATCCCAGGTCATGGCGTTGCGTCGCTCCGGCCGGTTGATGGTGAGCGTCAAGACCGGACCGGCTCGCACGGCGAGGAGGTCACCTGAGGCCGAAGGGCCGTTCGACGAGGCGGCGGGGGTTTCGGTGACTGGCACCCCCCGACGGTACCCCGAGGGCGACAACCGGGCGCAACAGTGCCGGTAGTGCCGTGGCGCTACGGTGGATGCATCCCGACCGCAGCACTCCTCTCCTTCCGTCTGGGCGGCACCGATGGAGTGGCCATCGAGGCCGCCAAGTGGCAGCGCGCCCTCGAGGTTCTTGGTATCGATACCTATACGGTGGCCGGAGGTGGGGCCGTAGATGTGACCGTCCCAGGTCTCAGTATCGGCGCACTCGGCGGCCCCGACCACGGTGCGCTGTGTGATGCCCTGTCCCGCGCCGATCTGGTGATCGTGGAGAACCTCTGCTCGCTGCCGCTCAATCCGGCGGCATGGGAGATGGTGGCCCGCATCCTGGCGGGGCGCCCCGCCGTCCTACACCACCACGACCTCCCGTGGCAGAGGCCTCAGTTTTCGACCTATCCGCCCCCGCCGGACGACGGCCGCTGGCGCCATGTCACCATCAACGAGCTGAGCCGCAACGAGCTGTCGTCGCGTGGCATCAGCGCCACGACTGTCTACAACTCGTTCGTCGTGCCGGAGAAGGACCCGAAGGCGGGCGGCGGCCTGAAGCGGTCAACGGCCGGTGACGCGGTGCGGGTGGCGCTCGGCATCCGCACAACCGAGCGACTCGTGCTCCAGCCGACACGAGCCTTGGCCAGGAAGAACGTTGCCGGTGGGATGACAGCGGCGGCGCGGCTGAGGGCCACCTACTGGCTGCTGGGACCGCCGGAGGACGGCTACGGCCCAGAGCTCGATCGACTGATCGCAGATGCCCCGTGTCCGGTGGTCCTCGGCGTACCGACCACGACCGGTGGTTCTGGGGCGGGAGGCGTCATGACCATCGACGACGCCTACCAAGCATGTGACGTCGTGGCCTTGCCATCTACGTGGGAGGGCTTCGGAAACCCGAGCCTCGAGTCGGTCACCCACTCCCGGCCGTTGCTCATCGGCCCGTATCCGGTGGCGGCCGAGTTGGCTGCATTCGGCTTCGACTGGTTCCCGCTCGACGACGTGGATCGCCTCGATGCCTGGCTTACCGCTCCTGATGGAGGCCTGCTGGGCCGGAACCTCGCGGTGGCCCGGGCCCACTTCTCCCTCGATGACCTCCCCCGGCGGATCGCCGCCGTGCTCCCTGCCCTCTAGGTTCGCCAACTTCCTCTGAACAGTCCGAGTGCCGAGCCAGCCCGATCGTGGAGAGCCTGGCGGACGATCGTCCTGAAATCTGTTCAGACCCCACTACACCTGCGGTTTCCCGGGTCGGGGCTACCATGACGACCATGAGGCCCTCAGCCACCGCAGACCGGCATGGGACCGGCGCCGAGGCGGGCACCAGCAGTTCAGCAAGCAAGACCGGAAGACGCCTCACCGCCGATGCCCGCAGACGCCAACTCTTCGAGGTGGCCCTGTCCCTGTTCGCGGAACACGGGTACCCCGCCACCACCATGGACGACATTGCCGAAGCCGCTGGGGTCACGAAACCGCTGGTCTACCAGCACTTCGAGTCCAAACGGGCGCTCTACCTTGAGCTGCTCGACGTCTTTTCGGTCGAGATGATCGACGGAATCGTCCGGTCCACATCTGTTGCCCAAGGACCGCGCCAGCAGGTCGAGTTCGGCTTCGCTGGCTACTTCCAGCTCATGGTGGACAACGAGAACGCCTTCCGCCTTTTGTACGGACGCGATGCTCCCGACGATCGGGAGCTCGGCGATGCGCTCCGCCGAGTGGAGGAGGCCATTGCCGAGACCATCGATCCGCTCATCGATGCTGATCTCGATCCGGCGCACCGCAGGCTTCTGGCGCATGCTGTGGTCGGCATGGCCGAGGGTGCCAGCCGACTGTGGCTGGATGCCAACCGGCATCCCGGTTCTGAAACGTCCGAGAAGATCGATCGGGCGGCGGAGGCGGCACAACTTGCCGCCCGGCTGGCCGACTTTGCGTGGGCCGGCCTCCGTCAGGTCCATCGGATCTAGGGGTCACTGGATGCAGAAGGACCCAGAACATCCGTCAACGCTCCTATTCGCAGGGTGGACAGTGGTCACTCGATGACGAGTGACCCGGTCGTTCAGACGGGAACCGACCCTGCGGCAACCGCCGGATTGGCCGATGAGACCACACCGCCCGCTACCTCCTCGGTAATGGCGAAGGCCGTGACCGGCACCGTCCCGGCGACGCTGAACGGCACGATGGCCGGGCGGCGACCGAGCAGCCCCAATGAGATGGTCCGCGTGCCGACCACGCCCCACAGCTGATAGGTCCGATCCGACGGCAGCGGAGCCAGGCCGACGCCGGACTCATTGACCACGAATCCGGTACCCGAAGCCGTGAGTACCACCGACGCTGGCGTGGTGACGGCTCCGTTCGGCCCGGTGGCGGTCAGGTCAATCTTCCGCGTGGTGGGTGCCGCCAACGCTGCGCGTTCCGCCGCCCCCAGTCGGGATTGGCCTTGGAGTGCACTGACCCGGCCGTTCAGGTGATGGACCTGGACCCCGAAGACAAGAGCGATGACCGCGGCGGCCGCAGCCACCAGCCCGGCTCCGATCGAAAGCGGGCGACGGCGACGTGCTGATCCGATATCAGCCACGGCAGTCCTTGCCGCCGTCGATCCATCATCGGCTGTGGAACTCGGCATCGATGCCGGAGCCGACCCGTCGTGTCCGTCTCCCCCGTCGTGTCCATCTTGCCCTGTCCCCGGGTCCCGTTCGGTGCCGTGTCCATCGAGTCGGGCGGACAGCCGGTCCCACGACTGGTCCGAGGTACCGCTGAGCTGGCCGGCGATGCCGTCCCACAGGCTGGCCGGTGCCGTGCTGCCAGAGTTGGCCAGGAGTCCGGCCACCTCATGATGCTGGGCCACCTCGATTGAGCACTTCGGGCAGACCTCGAGATGCTCCTCGACCAATGCCGCCGTCTCACGGTCCACGGCATCGAGCGCGTAGACCCCCAAGAGGTCCTGAATGTCCTCGTGACTCATGCCCATCGACGACACGCTCACAGCCCGGCTCCGGCGGGCTCGATGCCCCGTTCGATAAGGTTCACCCGGAGATGGCCGAGCCCGGAACGGATCCGGCTCTTGACCGTCCCCTCGGGTTCATTGAGCATCGTTGCCACCTCGCGGTATGTGTGCCCACCGAAGTAGGCGAGCTCGATGGGCTGGCGTAGTTCGGCGGGCAGGGCCACCAGGGCCTCGCGTACCTGTTCGGCAATGGCAAGGTCCCAGACCTCGTGGTCGATGTCGTAGGGAGCGGTCGCTGTCTCACGCACGGTCCGGTCCTCGCGTGTGCGGCGCGACACTTCGGCTCGCACGACGTCGACTGACTTGCCGTGGGTGCGGGCCAGCAAGAACGACCGGAGCGTTCCCCGTTGAGCGTCGAACTTTTCGGGAGCGCGCCAGAGGTCGAGGAACACCTCTTGCGTGACCTCTTCGGCCGTAGCTTCGGAGCGGAGGATGCGACGGGCCAACGCGTGCACCGAACCGCCGTGGCGGCGGTAGACCTCAGCCAGGGCGGGTTCGAACCACCGCCCAACAGCCACTACCAAGTTGGCATCGCTCGCTTGTTCCACATCCACTTGCACCCATCCTATTCGGAACGGCGGCCCATCCCGGATGGGTGCCGGGTCGCCCCAGGAGTTGAGCCGGTTGCTATTCCTGACCCAAAAGGTAAGGTATTGGGGTGTTCACGTTCCCCAATCCGGTCAACGACTACGCGGCCCGCACGGTGGCCAGCGGTGTCGTGCTCATGTGCGTGGCAGCCATGGTCCTGCGCCAGCCATGGATCCTGCTCCCCTTGGCCTATGGGTTCTGGGCCCGGGTCTTGAGCGGCCCCCGGTTCAGCCCGCTCGGCCAACTGGCTACTCGTGTGGTGGCACCTCGTCTCCCCTGGTCTCCCAAGCTGATGCCTGGTCCGCCCAAGCGGTTCGCCCAAGCCATTGGAGCCGTCTTCTCCACCACAGCGCTGGTGCTCTGGTTCGGCTTCGGTCTCGCCGGGGCCACATGGGTGGTCGTGGCCATGCTGGCCGCTGCCGCCTTCCTCGAGGCCGCCTTCGGAATCTGCCTCGGATGCAAGGGGTTTGCGCTGCTCATGCGGATCGGCATCATCCCCGAGTCAGTGTGTCTGGAGTGCGCGGACATCACCACCCGCTCTCCTGAGCTGGCCTCCTCCAACTGATGGCACTGCCAGGCTGATCGGGGTGGGCTGGACGGACTAAGGGTTCAGCGCAACAGCACAAGCAGCTGGGCGCACAGTTCCGCCAACTCGGTGGCGCACGAGACATAGACCAGGTCGTCGCCACCGGCTGGGTCCTCCACGTCCTCCCATGCCTCGATCTCCACATCGGCCAGGCCGAGCCCAGCCAGGCGGTCGGCCAGCGGCTCGGGGCCGGGAGGAAGGTCGCGCACCAGGCGCTTGATCGAGGCGGTCTTGGCTGCCGCGTCCGGATGCTTGCGTCGGATGTAGGACACGTGCTCGGCCGCCATGGCCAGGATCAGTACGGCATCGTCGATGTCGGTCTCGGTGATCTGGTGGCTCCGGTGCCCATCGGCCGAAAACCCGACCGATCCAAGCGCATCCCGGGTTCGCCGGCTCATCGGCTGTCCCTCGATGACGTGGGTGCCCGCCGTCACCACGGGAATCTCCCCCGCCAGCAGCATGGCTCCGGCCATGACCGAACGTGCGGCATTCCCGGTGCACAGCGTGAGAAGCGTGGCGGGTCGCGTTCCACCGCCAGGCACCCCACCGCCCGGCACCTGTCCCCCGTCGTTCGTCGATCCGTTGCTGGGCACCGATGCACGGTAACCGACGCCTTGCTCCCTTGACTACGGGTCGGCCTATGCCGTCAGAACGAGGCCATGCCCACGATTGGTTTGCTCAATGGCGATCCACCCTTGGACCCCAGGAACGGCGCATGGAAGCTGAACACTCCACCGTCGGAGGCCACCATTCGATAGCCGCTGCCGTTGGCCGTCGAGGCGATGCCGACCACAGGAGCCACCAGTGCCACATTTCCGGTAGACCCGAAGAACCGGGCGCCACCGAAGGCGAAGATGCCCCCATCGGAGGCCACCTCCCAGTAGCCGCCGGTGTCGTCATCATTGGCTGTAGCGACGATCGGCTTGTTCAGCGGCTTACCTCCTTCGGAGCCGCTGAAGGCCGCATCCCCGAAGACGAAGATTCCGCCGTCGGATGCCACCATGCGATACCCGGCCCCATCAGCAGAAGCAGCAATGGCCACTACTGGCTGGTTCAACTTCGATCCACCCATGGATCCGTAGAAGGCGGCACTACCGAAGGCGAATATTCCACCGTCCGAGGCCACCTCCCAGTAGCCGGTGCCATCGGGGACAGCCGCCATGCCGACAATCGGCTTGTTCAGCGACCGGCCTCCCATGGATCCGAAGAATCCAGCCCCCCCGAAGGCAAAGATTCCCCCGTCCGATGCCACCTCCCAGTAGCCGCCGGTCGATGCCGCCATGGCGAAGCCCACGATGGGGGCGTTGAGGTGCTCTGCACCCATCGAACCGCAGAACGGTGCCCCTCCGTAGGAGAAGACCCCACCATCAGATGCGGCCAGCTGATATCCCCCGAGGGCCGCAGCCGGGATCGAACACGCCGGGATAGAACCTGCCGGGGTGGTGCGCCCAGCGTTCCCCGTCAACTGCGGGTCGTGGTGGAACATCGGCCACGTGCCGGGCCCCACTGCTGCGGCACCGTTGGATCCTTGGATCTCATAGTGGTCGATCCGTCCGATGCCACCTGGCGCACCCCCGGTGTAGCCGGCCAGCGTAATCCCGATCGTCCCGTTCGGATCGTTGGTCACCAGCGGCGAGTTCTGTAGTCCCAGGTATTGGCTCAGTATGGTGACCAGTGCACCGGAGCGGCCGTCGTAGACATAGGTTCCCGAGACAGTCGGCACCAGTACATCGGCGTATCCCCCGCCAGTCAGGTCAGCCGTTACCACCGAGCCAATCACCCGGCCCATCCCGGTGGCTTTCCAGATGGTCTGGCCGGTGGTGGCATCGAGGACCCAGACGGAGCCCGTACCCGCTGATCCCAAGTCGGTGCCTTCGACCACCTGAAGGGATCCGTTACCCAGGACGTCGGAAAGCGCAGGCGACGAGAACGTGTTGCCGTCGAGCATCGCCGACCACTGCAGGACGCAGGAAGTGTCGTAGGCCTTCACCGTGTTGGTGTCCGA
>Ga0194055_10000304_pt1 | contig 39010 bp, 32 predicted proteins | sample SepL449m_MetaG_FD_155482 | JGI IMG/M metagenome (GOLD analysis project Ga0194055, IMG submission 155482) | Anoxic zone freshwater microbial communities from boreal shield lake in IISD Experimental Lakes Area, Ontario, Canada - Sep2016-L442-9m | ecosystem: Environmental > Aquatic > Freshwater >... | reverse complement strand
GCCATCGGTGACACCATCTACATCGCCAACAAGAGCCACCTGTTTGCCATCCGGGAGGGCGCCACGCCGGCGCCGTGATCGCCATGCACCGCGCCGCCCCGTCACTCGCCGCTCCCCTGCTCGCCGCCGCTTCCCTGCTCGCCATCGCCGGCATGCTGCCCGAGGCCGCAGCGGAGCCCGCCTCGCCGGGCGACCTCGTCCGCTCGGCGAAACGGATCGCCGTGCTTGGCGACTCGATCACCCAGGACGGCCGCTGGTTGGCCGACCTCGTGGCGTGGATGGAGGAGCAGGGCCTCACGGCCGACGTGATCAACGTCGGCCTTTCGAGCGAGACGGTCTCGGGGCTCACCGAACAAGGACACGCGGGCGGTCGATTTCCCCGGCCCGATGTCTTCGACCGTCTCGAGCACGTGCTCAAGGTGACGCGGCCGGACCTCGTGCTGGCGATGTACGGCATGAACTGCGGCATCTATCAGCCGCTCGACGAGGAACGGTTTGCGAAGTTCAAGGAGGGAATCGAGCGGCTCCATACCGCCGTCGAGAAAACCGGGGTGAAGACCATCCACCTCACGCCTCCCGTCTATGACAAGCAGCCCACCAATCCCGGCCCGGCTGGCGACACCGACTACGACGCGGTGCTCACCGCCTACTCCAACTGGCTGCTCGCGCGGCGGGCCGACGGCTGGTCGGTGATCGACGTCCACGGGCCGATGAGGGCGACCCTCGAGGAACGAAGGACGGCTGATCCGGCGTTTACGTTCACGCCCGACTGCATCCACCCGAACGACGAGGGCCACTGGGCGATCTGCCGGGCGGTGATCGCGGGCCTCGGTGACGCGAAGGCGGCAGCGAGCGCCGACCTGCCCACGAAGCTGGGCCCCTTCCTGCCCGAGGTGACGCAGCGAATGCGGTTGCTCAGCGATGCCTACCGCGAGGCGGCGGGCCACGCGCGTCCTGGGACGCCTGCGGGCCCGCCGATCGGCGACGCCGAGGCGGAGGCCCATCGGCTCACGGAGTCGCTCCGCTTCCGGCGACTGCAGCTTCGCGGCACGAAGCACGAGAGCGGCGAATGGCGGATGGCGATCGAGTGGCCGCGGCCGAAGGCGGTCGATCCGGGCCCGGCCCCGGAGAAGCCGGCCCCGATTCCCTCCGACGCGGTGGTACTCTTCGGCGGCAAGGACATGACGGCTTGGGAGAACGGCGAGAACTGGCCGGTGACCGACGGCGTGGTCACCGTGGGCAAGGAGCGGATCGTCTCCAAGCAACCCTTCGGCGACTGTCAGGTGCACGTCGAGTTTCGGATGCCCTCGCCGGCGTCGGGCAAGGGCCAGGGCCGTGGCAACTCCGGTATCTTCCTGATGGGCAAGTATGAGATCCAGGTGCTCGACTCGTTCGAAGACGGCACCGACGGCCCGCTCACCTATCCCGACGGCCAGTGCGGCGCTCTCTACAAGCAGCGGCCCCCCGCGGTAAACGCCTGCCGCAGGCCGGGCGCGTGGCAGACCTACGACATCCTGTTTACGCGGCCGCGATTCGCCGCCGACGGCAGTCTCGACAAGCGGGGCCGCGTGAGCGTGCTTCACAACGGCATCGCGATCCACTCCGACACCGTGATCCTCGGCGAAACGTTCTGGCACCAGCCACCGAGCTATCAGCAGCACGCCGATGCCTTGCCGCTCATGATTCAGGATCACGGCAACCCGGTGCAGTTCCGCTCAATCTGGGTCCGCCCCTTCCAGCCGGTCGAGCCGAAGTTGCTGCCGTAGGGGCCGTTGGAACCGTGCTCGTGCATCACACCGAGGCACTCTCGCGAAGCGCCGCAGCCGGCCGGTGACATGCTCGGCGCCGGCGGCACTTGTGATTTCAGCGCACCAACGGAATGTCGACGTCCGGCGTCCACAAGTGTCACCGGCTTCTGCGCGTGCCTCCGATCCGGCTGCTCCCCCTCACGATCAACTCAGCGAGGGGCTGCGCGTGCCCGGGAGCCGGGCTCTGGGAGCAAGCGTAGGCAGGATGCCGAAGCGCAGCGGACAGGCAGAGAGCGGATGCCACGATGGCATCCGCGAACGTCCGGCGACGGGCACGGGCAGCCCCGAGCGGCGTGATCAGCGCGTGTACGAGGTCTCGATCACCGTCGCGCCCTCGGCCACGAACGACGGCTCCTCCGACACGATGATCTCGCGGGGAGCCGAGCCGTAGACCACCGGATACGGCTTCCGCCAGCCGGCGGCCACCCAGCCGTCCTTACGGGCGTCGAGTTGTTCGATCGGCAGCGGGCCGGCTTTCTCCATCTCGCCCGGTAGCTTGAGCGGCTCCACATCCACCACCTCCTTGAACACTTTGTTGAACCGCTTTTGGAGGATGCCCCGCAGCGAGGTCTGCTGGATGCTCAGCTTCTTGCCGCCGCCGGGCACGAATCCCGGCGGGTAGATCTGCACGTCGCCGTCCCGCACCAGACGGACACCCGGGTGCCCCGGCTCGATCCGGTAAGTCGCCCAGACGTCCATCGCGTCGAACTCCCGCTCCCCCGAGGTGTAGCCGGTGCCGCGGACGGTCATCTTCACGCGGTTGTTATCGACGTCGAGTTCCACCGGCCGCCGCTTCGCGAAGGTGATCGACCAGGGCTGCTGGTCGGCGTCGTTCTTGAGTTCGACCGGCACGGCCATGTTGTTCTTCTTCAGCTGTTCTTCGACGAACTTCTGCGTGATCGTGCGGCCACCGAGCGTGATCTCAGCCGAGTTGTTGACCATCGACTCATGCACCCGGGCCGAGAGGACGGCATCGGGATCGACCGCTGGGGGCGCGGTGAAGGCGGCGATCTGGTCGGGCAGCGACTTGCGGGCGGTCACCTGGAGCCGCGACTGCGTGGTGGAGAGATTCAGCATCTCCGGATACCAGCCCCGCTCCATCATTGGCCTGCGAAACTTCGCCTGATAGTCGCGCGACGCGCGGGCGATCGGGTCGGCCGTCTGGCTCTCGAACTGCTCGCGGACCTTCGCGAGGGCTTTCCCCTCGGCGATTGCCTCGACCTGGGGCCTCATCTCGGCGATCTTCCGCGACGCAATCTTGCGAATCAGCCGCTGGCCGAACTTCTTGTTGACGCCGATCCCCGCAGTCCGCGTGTCGGTGGACGCGTGGGCATCGATGGGCAGGGCAACGATCTGCTGGTCGTCGATCAGCATCCGCTTGCGGGCGCCGAGTTTCGTCGTGCCCAGGGTCCGAACCGTGACGGGCCCCTGGGAGCCCTTGGTGTCGGAGTGGTTGGTGGCGTTGAATGCGATGTCGACGGTGGCCCGGTCGGTCGAGGGCACGAAGTCGAGGAACACGAGGCCGTCCGTGCGGCCCGTGCCCCGGACCCGCGTGCCAAGCACGGTATCGTTGATCGGCGACACATCGTTCACGGGACGGTTGACGCCGTTGGCCAGCAGGCTTTCATCGACTTCGAGAAACAGGTTGGGGCGGCTCACGGCGCCACGAATCCGCGCCACGGCCCCGGGAGCCTGTCCCGAATCCTCGAGGCGGGCCAGCAGCGGCCCAACCGGATCGAGCGGTTCGGGCGTGCCGGTTGCGGCGGCGGTGGCCACCGCGGCGGCGAGCTTGTCGAGCCGCTGAACGTAGACATCGGCTGCCTGCGCGCTGGAGGCGGTGTCGGCTGCCTCCAGGTAGCTCCCGACGGCTCGGCGGACGGCCGCGAACTGCGGCATCTCCAAACCGTTCTCACCGGAGTCGAGCCGACCAAAAATCCGTCGGAGCGTGGTCACGTCGGCGTGCGATCCAGAGGCCGCCTGCTGCTGGAGCGCGGACCAGTCGAGGTATTTCTTCCAATTCTCACCGCTCGCGCTGCGGGCCAGGAGCCGGTCGAGGGGGCCGATCGACTCACGGAGTTTCGACGCGGCGGCCGCGAGGCGGCCTTCGGACACTGGACGGAAGGCCTCGCCGGCGCCGAGCGGCTGGCTGCCGAGGCTGGTGAGATCGGCAGCGACTGACGGGGTCGCCACGAGAGCGAAGGCGAACGCGGCAGCGAGAGGGGCAACGTGGCGAAGCGACATGCGAATGGGGTCCTGGGAGAGAATCCTGTGGACGAATGGAAGAGCGACGGCAGCGCACGGCCGGTCTCCCCTTCCTCGGGAGGCCGAAGTCTATCTCGACAGGGTTGCCGGCCTCCACACCAAACCTCGCGATCACCGCCGGGCCGCAAAAAACCGCCCAATACGACCCCGCGGTGGCATGGTGGTTGCCGCTGTGACTCCTGGCGTGGTTCAATCGTGGCCCCACCCAGCGGCCATCCATCCCTCCCCGGCCGCGCTCTCCCTCCGTCCATTCCCGCCACGAGGTGATCATGTTTCTTCGCGCCGCTACCCTTGTGCTTCTCTCTCTGTCTCTTACCTCTGCGCTCGCGGCCACGCCGCTGCGAACCAGCCCCGCTGCCGGCATCCAGACGGTTCAGCGGATCGACGACTACACCGCTGCCTCCGAGGCCGCGCGGGCCTCGGGAGCGATGCTCCTGGTGGCGGTCGAGTCTCACGGCGGCGAGAGTTCGCTCGACCGCCCTGGCCTCGAGGAGCGGTTTGCCGCGAGTGGGACGCCCTGGGTCTTCTGCCGCCCCGATGCCGCCACCGCGGCGACTCTCGCAGCCGACCGCGGCCTCGTCGAGATGCGGGGCGGCGCTGGCCTGTTCGTCGTCGATCATGCCCACGACGCCTGGCGGGGCCGGATCGTGTCGGTGCTCCCGCAGACGCCGGGGAAGTACTACCGCTTCGCCCCCAACCATCTCGACGAACTCGCCTCATTGCCGGCGGGGTCGCTCACGCAGCGGTCGATGATCCTCGCGGTTCGCCTTCACCCCGAGAATCCCCGCAGCACCGAGGGCTTCTGTGATCCGGGGCTCTGCGGCGAGGCCGAAGCCCACTCGGCCCACCAGGCGAGGATCCGCCGGCAGGGCCACCACGGCTGGGAGACGCGATCGCAGCGGCTCGGCGGCGCCGCGGCCGAGGTCTGCGCCGAGAGTTGGGAGAACCAAGACCTGCTCGATTCCTGCGTGGACTGCGTGGCGAGTTGGCGGCAGTCGTCGGGCCACTGGCGGGGCGTCAGCGGATCGCACTCGGCCTACGGCTACGACATCCGCCGCGGCAGCAACGGAATCTGGTACGCGACCGGCATCTTCCGGGAGTAACGGATGGTCCGGCCAATGGAGCTTCCGCAATGAACTGCGTATCGTGATAACAGGCCGAGCACGCTGCATCAGCCCCCAGTGAGCACATCGAGGTACTTCTGGTAGGCGTATACGCGGTCGCGGCGTTTGCCGGTGGTCTCCTTCAGGATGCCTGTCTTCTCGAGCGACTCGATCGCTTTGATCGCTGTTGGCTTGCTGACATCGAGCAACTCGACGGCCAGGGGCAGTGTGACGACTGGGTTCGATGGCAGGAGATCGACCAGGCGAACCGCGGGCACGGTCACCGTGTCGTGCTTGATCAGGCGGGCGCGGTCTTTCCCAACGAGCGTGAAGATCGCCTCCGCGGCCCGCACACCGTCGTCCGCCGCCTCGCGCACACACTCGAGATAGAACGTCGTCCACGCTTCCCACTCACCCGCGGTGCGCACCCCGCTGAGGTGCGCGTAGTACTTCTGCTGCCTGCGTTTGAACGCCAGACTGAGGTACAGCATTGGGGTCTTGAGCAGCCCCCAGTGCTCGAGCAGCAGCGTGACGAGCAATCGCCCAATCCGACCGTTGCCATCGAGGAACGGGTGGATCGTCTCGAACTGCACGTGCGCCAGCCCGGCCTTCACCAGCGGCGGCAGCGCGTCACTGGAATGCAACCACGTGTCGAGCTGCGCCATGAGCGCGGGCACTTTCTCCGGCGGCGGGGGCACGAAGCTGGCATTGCCCGGGCGCGTGCCGCCGATCCAGTTCTGCGACCGCCGGATCTCGCCGGGTTGCCTATCCGCGCCACGCACGCCGCGCATGAGCCGCTTGTGCGCCTCGCAGAGCAGACGTGAACTCAGCGGCAAGCCCTTGGGCTTGGCGATCTCGGCCCGCGCGTAGGTGAGCGCGTCGACGTAGTTGCAGACTTCGCGGACATCGTCTGGCCGCTCGGCCTGCTTGGTGGCCTCGTAGGTGACCACGTCCTGAAGCGTGGCTTGGGTGCCCTCGATCTCCGACGAGACCACGGCCTCTTTGCGCACGAACCCATAGATGAACCACTGCGGACTCGGCACCATCGCGCCGGCGACGCTCAACTTGCCGACAGCGGCAACCGCTTCGGCATGCAACGTCATCAGCGGCTCGTCGAGCGCGAGCGGCGGATTGGCCGGCGGAAGCGGCACCGGAACAAACGCCCGCACCTCTTCGTCGCCGCCCTTGGTCACCTGATAGGTCCCGGTTGTTCTTCGCATGACGAAGGAAGCCCTCCTTTCCTCGCGGCGTCCGCTCGTCAAGAAGTCTTGACCAGCATCGGCCACTAGTCAAGTGTACTTGACTAGTGATGAAGGGACGGCCCGGTCTGCTGCACGTGCGCAACGGTTTGCCGGCTGACGGACGGCGCGTGAGCGACGAGATCGCGGCTCGGGGCAGTCCGGGGCCCTCCGTCACCCGTCCACGGCCGCCGCCGGCAGTACGAAGATCTTGCCGTCGCCCATGCGGCCGGTGCGGGCGACGGCGGTGATCGCGTTGACGACCTCGTCAACGCGGGCGTCTTCCACCCAGAGCTGGATCTCCACCTTCGGCAGAAACGCAAGCGCGTATTCGCTGTCGCCATAGGCGTCGAGGTAGCTCTTCTGGCGACCGTAGCCCTTCACCTCGCGGACCGTGCACGCCTCGAGCGGCGCGAACTTCAGCGCCTCGAGCACCCGCTCGGCGAGAAACGGCTTCACGATCACGATCACTTCTTTCATCGGTTCACGACCCCGCGTCGTGGGTGCAGAGTGTCAACCCGCACGTGCACTCCAACCGCGGCAGAGCATCACCGCAGGTTGCCAACCTGCGGCTACGATCAGCCATTGCCGCCCGCAGCCATGGATGGCCCAGACCGGTCAACTAAAAAAGTTCTCACCGAAGAGGTTCAGCGGCGGCTTGGTGGTGACGGTGATGTCGCCGTTGACCTTCGTCTGGCAGGCCAGCCGCATCTGCGACTCGTTGCCGATGTAGGCCAGCGATACCGCCATCCGAGCCGACTCCATCAGGCCCCGCTTGCTGCAGTTTTCCATCCCCTTGGTGACGAGCACCCGGCAGCTGCCGCACTGGCCGAACCCATGGCAGTTCACGACCTGATGGACGCCCGGATAGAGTTGGACGCCGGCCCGAATCGCTTCCTTCCGGAGATTCGCTCCGGCCGGAACCTGGATTTCCTTCTTTTCGTTCGTGAACGTGATGGTGGGCATGGGAAACTCTCGATGGATCCTGGGGATTTCGCCGATACTGTAGCGGTCTCCCCGGCAACCTCCAAGCGACGGAACCCCCGCCATGGCGGAACTCACAAAGTACCAGCGGTCGATCGTCAAGAACTACTACGCGAACCTCGACACCGCCCTGCTCCAGCGGCTGGGCGAGCAAGTGACCGACCTCTATCTGGCCGAGGGCAAGAAGCGGGAGAAGCTCTGGACGAGCATCGTCACGTCGCTTACCAAGCTCGAGGTTCCGAAGACACGGATCGACCAAATCCGCCAATCGGACGATGCCCGGAAGCTCGCGGCCCTGCTCCAGGAACTTCTCGCGAAGGATTGACAGCCGGGATTGCCGGGAGCCGATTGACCGGGCCGGCGTGCTGCCGCATTCTGTGGGACTCTCCCGCCCCGCAGGATCGCCGGCCATGAACGCTCCCGACACACCGACCGCCTCCGCTGGTGCCCCGACCGCCTCCGCTCGCACCGCGGCCGTTGAAGCTCTCCGCTGGAAAAAGTTTCCCGTCCTCGACGATGGCTTCGTGGCCCTGGTCGACGTGATGGGCGACGACGGGTCGGTGGTGCAGGCCGCTCGAGTGAGCTACGGCGAAGGCACCCGGCAGGTGAGCGACGACCGCCAGCTGATCCGTTACCTCCTCCGGCACGCCCACACCACGCCGTTCGAGATGGCGGAGATCAAGTTTGTGGTCCGCGTGCCGATGGACTGCTGGCGGCAGTGGATCCGGCATCGCACCGCGAGCGTCAACGAATACTCCACCCGCTACTCGCTTGCGATCGACTCGATGCAGGCGACCGGCGACGACGAGTGGCGGAGCCAGGCGACGAACAATCGCCAGGGTTCCTCCGGCGTCATGTCGGCCGACGTGGGCGGCACACTCACGCAGGCCGAGCACGAACTGCAGAGCTTCGCCCGCAAGATCTACGAGGAGCGGCTCGAGGCGGGCATCGCCCGCGAGCAGGCCCGCAAGGACCTGCCGCTCTCCACCTACACCGAGGCCTACTGGAAGATCGACCTGCACAACCTGCTCCACTTCCTCGCCCTGAGGATGGACACGCACGCCCAAGTCGAGATTCGCCGCTATGCCGAGACGATCGGCAACGACATCGTGAAGCCGCTCTTCCCACTCGTCTGGGAGGCGTTTCTCGACTACCGCGTGGAGGCGATGCGGCTCACGCGGCTCGACCGCGAACTGATCGGCCGGCTCGTGGCCCAGGCCGGATCGCGTGGATTCCCGGCGAATCACGACGCCTTCCTTGCCGCCCAGGATCCGTCGTGGAAGGATCTGGCCCGCTGCCGCGAGCGGGACGAGTGCCTCGACAAGCTCGTTTCTCTCGGCCTCGTCGCCCGCCCCGCCTGACACCCCCGCACGGAGTTATCGATGCCCACGCCTGCCGAGGAAGTGCTCGCCGTCACCCGCCGCCTGCTCGACGCCGTCGCCGCGGCCGACTGGAAGACCTATCAGGAACTCGTCGCCGACGACATCACCTGCTTCGAGCCCGAGGCGAAGGGGCAACTCGTCGAGGGCATGCCCTTCCACAAATTCTATTTCGATCTGGCCGCCGGAAAGCCGCAGGGCCCGTCGCACGTCACCACGACGCTCGCCTCACCGGTCGTGAAGATGCTCGGAGACGACGTCGCCGTGGTCTGCTACGTGCGGCTGGTGCAGAAGCTCGATGCCTCCGGCAGCCCGGTGGTGTCGAGCGGCGAGGAAACGCGGGTCTGGGTTCGCATGAAAAACGGCTGGAAGCACGTGCACTTCCACCGTAGCGTGCCGGGCTGAACGAATACGGCTCGCACTTGATCCTCGCATTTGAGTGCACGGCACGTGAAAGCCGGCCGGCCGTGAGGCCGCGGGCGAACCGTGCTGGACGCCGCACCCTGTGATGGTTTGCCCCACGCCTCACGGCGTTGGGCTTGGACGGCGGCCGCGCACGCGGTTCGGCTGACGTCTCTGGGGACACGCTCAGGTTGACAACCTCTGCTACGAGAAGCGTGGACGGAGCGAGGGGCTGCCCGTGCCCCAGGAGCCGGCGTTGCTGACGAGCGGAGCCATGGATGGCGGAGCGAAGTCAGCATCGAGCGAGCGGAGGCTCTGGAGGGCCGTAGCGAGCGTCCGGCGACGGGGCGCGGGCAGCCCCTCGCGGCGCACCACACACAGCCCGCGGTGACGCTCACGGGAACTCGCCTGCACGATTTACTCGATCGAGCCGCTCGCAAACTCCAGCACCTCGACGTCGGTACCGGGCTCGGCCTTCGCCCCGGCCGGCAGGGCGACGAGTCCATCGGCCACCGCGAGGCCGACCATGTCTGAGGAGCCGGTCCATGGCAGCGGCGTCACATCGAGCCGTGCACCGGCCCGCGTGATGCGGCATGGCAGGTAGACAGGCCGATCCGCCGCGGCCTTCGCCGCCGCTGTCAGCACGCCGCGGCATCGCGGGAGATGCCAGCGATCGCGGGGCAGCCCGGCGAGGATCGCGATCGCCGGCCGCACGAAGAGCTCGAAGCAGACGAGGCTGCTCGCCGGATTGCCTGGCAGGCCGAAGACGACCGCCGGCGGCTGGCCGAGTCCTCGGTCGAGCCGGCCGCACCAGACCGGCTTGCCGGGCTTGAGCCGCACCTTGTGGAACACCCGCTCCACGCCGCAGGCGGCGAAGATCGCTGGCACGAGGTCGAGATCGCCCGCCGACACGCCTCCCGAGAGCACGAGCACGTCGGCCGCAAGGCCCTGCATCACCGCCGCGCGGATCGCCTCGGGGCGATCGACCGCGATACCCAGCTGGATCGGCTCGCCGCCACAGGCCGCGACCGCCGCTGCGATCATCGGGCCGTTCGAGTTCCGCGTCTGGCCGTGTGCTGGCACCACATCCACGGGCACCAGTTCGCTGCCGGTGGAGAGAATCGCCACCCGCGGCCGCGGCACCGCCACCACGTGCGTGGCGCCGGCTTCGGCGGCCAAGCCAATGGCGGCGGGTGTGAGGATCGCGCCCGCCGGAAGCACGGGCGTCCCGGCCCGAAAGGCTGCGCCGCGAATGCCAACGTGCTGCCCCACACGGAATCTCGGCTCCCGGAATCGCACGCGGTGGCCGGCGTGCGCGGCCGCCGTGTCGTCCACCGCCGACTCCACCGGCACCACCGCGTCGGCGCCGGGTGGGATCGGGGCGCCGGTCATGATTCGCGCGCAGCCGCCTGCAGGAATCGGCCGCGTGGTCACGTCGCCTGCCGCGAGGTCGGCGACCACCTCGAGTTCGATGACGTCGCCGGCCCGATCAGCCACGTCGATCGAGCGGATCGCGAAGCCGTCCATCATCGCCCGGTCCCACGGTGGCGAATCGACGTCGGCGACCACGGGCTCGACAAGTCGCCTGCCCGCCGCATCGAGGAGCCGCTGGCGACGTGGCGGCAGCGGACTGGCGGTCTGCTCCACCAGCCCGATCGCGTCGGTGAGGTCGATCATGCAGCGACGGTGCTCGTCCGGAGGAAAGCCCGCAGCAGGTCGTAGCCGGCGGGCGTCAGAAAACTCTCCGGATGGAACTGCACGCCGAAGATCGGGAGCGTCTTGTGGCGGATCGCCATGATCTCCCGCGAGCCGTCGGGCGCCGCCGCCCAGGCATCCACCTCGAAGTCCTTGGGGAGCGTGGGCGGGTCGATCACGAGGCTGTGGTAGCGCGTGGCCTCGATCGGTGAGCTGAGGCCCGCGAACAGCCCGCTGCCCGTATGCGCAATGCGATCGACCTTGCCGTGCATGAGCTGCTTGGCCCGCACGATCGTGCCGCCGAACACCTGCCCGATCGACTGGTGACCGAGGCAGACGCCGAGGATCGGCATCCGGCCTGCGAACCGCCGGACCACGTCGCAGGAGATTCCCGCCTCGTCGGGAGTGCAGGGCCCGGGCGAGATCACCAGGTGGCTCGGAGCCTTCGCGGCGATCTCGTCGCCTGTGATCCGGTCGTTGCGATACACCTCGACGGCCGTGCCGGGCGCGATCTCGCCGATTCGCTGGACGAGGTTCCAGGTAAACGAATCGTAGTTGTCGATGAGGAGAATCATCGCACCGAATTCATTCCACAAGAGTGCTCGGATGCCCCTCGCGGTCGACGAGCGGCATCACCTGCGGCTTGTAGATCGTGGTGTAGGCTTCGGCGAGCCGGTGGGCGTCGATCGCCGCCTGGTCGGCCCAATGCTCGACGAGCGTGAACCGCCGCGGCTCTGCGGTGGAGTGGTAGACGTCGAACCGCAGGCAGCCCGGCTCGCCGCGGCTCTTCCGCATTGCCTGAGCAAGCAGGTCGCGGAGCAGCGGGATGTCGGCCGCGTCTTTGGCCGTGAGAAGAATAGTGAGGCAGATCATGATGCGATCAGTCTACCAGCACGATGGCCCCGGTGGGCCGGCCTTCGGCCGTGCGGCGGGCGAGAACGCGGAGGTACGGGGGCAGGAAGGCCGCGCGGTGGGCCGTGCTGCCGACCGCTGCGGAAGGCAGGGCGTGGTCGGGTTCGGCCACGTCCTCGATCGTGAACCCCGCCTGGCAGATGCCACCGAGAAGACTCCTCAGGGAATGGACGTACTCGCGAGTGCCCGCCTCGCGGAGCCGCGACGGAGGCATCGCCGGCAGCAGAATGCCGGACTGCTGAGGATGCTCCAGTTCATAGCGGCCGCGGTCGTTGGGGACGATCCCCGCCTGCAGGCTCGCCGGCGACTTGTGCTGGCTCACGTAGAGTCCGTTCGCTCGCGTCACCCGCGCCACCTCGCGAAAGACCACCGACACATCGGGCAGATAGCAGGTGCTCACGGGATGGATCACCAGGTCGAACCGGGCGGTGGCGAGCATCGCGAGGTCGTCCATCGAGCCCTCGATGATCTCGAGGTCGATCCGCCGCTCGCGAGCCACGGCACGGTCGAGCGCGAGCATCGCGGGGGAGACGTCGAGCACCGTCACTCGTGCCCCGGCGGCCGCGTAGAGCGGACCGTGCTTACCGCCGCCAGCGGCGAGACAGAGTACTTCGAGACCATCAAGCCGCGCTGGTAGCCATGGACGGGCGGCGCTGCCCGCCGAGCCCAGCCAGCCGCGCGGGTCGCCAAACGCTTCATCCGTCGCCGGCCGCGCAAGTGGCACGCCCTCGGCCGCCAGGCGGTCCCAGGCGCGGCGGTTGTGGTCGATCGCCGCCGCCTGCTCCGCCGTCCGCTCGGCCTCACGCATGGCGGCGTCGACTCCGAAGTTGCCGCAGGCCGTAGGCGACGGTCGCCAACGCCGCCGCGAGCGACGTCGGCTCCGGTACGGCGGTTACCGTGAAATCGTCCATCGCGAAGTACGCAGGCGTGTTGAGCCCGAACGTCCCCTTGTCGGAACCGTCGAACGAGAACTCGACCCGATCGACCGTTCCCAGCGACGTGAGGTCGAACCACGACCAGGCGGCAATCACGCCGGGCGATGAACCGCTGCGGAGGTCTGCCAGGTAGAACGTCACGGATCCGGTGGTGGTGCCGCCGAGCCTGCCGGTGGCCGTGGTGGAGAACCAACCGCCCGCGGGGAGCGGGGCCGAGAAACCGTATTGGTCGCCGTTCTTCATCGTCAGCGCGGCATAGGTGGTGTTGGCGATCTGGAAGCCGGAGACCGTGGTCGCCACAGGAAGCGTCAGAACCGCCGCCTCGGAATACGCGACGGCGTAGGTGCTCGAGCCGAACCCACCGCCCGGATAGGAGGCGTATTGGTTCTCGAAGGCCGGGTCGGTCGTGTTGACCACGTTTGAGTAGGCGAAGCCGTACCAGTAGGGGTAGTCGAAGCCCCCGTAGCTGTCGATGCCGAACATGTTGGCAAACGCTGCGCCTCCGGACGTCCAGGGCGTGTCCACGAACTGACCGGGCGCGAGGGTGCCGGGATCGCCATTGAAGAAGCCCGACGGTGGGACCGGGAGATTCTCGAAGTCGATCACCGCCGCCTTGCAAAGCGTCGACGGCACGAGGAAGACGAGACAGGCGAGCAGAACGACGAACGGACGGACGGGTGCGATACGCATGAGTGGACTCTCCAAATCAACCAGAGGGGAGGCGGCTACCCGCGTCGGGTGGCGAGCACCCGGCGCGACGACGTGGTCTTGACCTCCGCGGCAGCGGCGGTCACGAGTGTCATTCGCGAGTAGCGGCACCTCCGGGCTGACGAAGAGCGGGTCGCGTCATGGCGTGGTCCCCGCGACCGGGAGCGACTCACCGCCGGCCCGCGTGCAGGCGGCGGCGAGAACTCGAGTGTCGAGCGATTCTCCGAGCAGGCGGACGGATCCATCACCAAAGAGGGCATGCCCACCGCCGGGGTGACGACTGCGAAGCTCATCCTCCCATGTCGGCCAGTTCACGGCGTAGGCCTGGTCGAAGAGGTTGCGGCCGTTGATCCACTGCCCGTCGGGCCAACTGCCGGCCGCGCACTCACCGACGAGCACGGTGTGCGCGAGGCCGTCGGGGATCTCGCGCGGGGAGAAGGCACGGTCGTGGATCATCCCGCCCTTCTCCGGGTTGTTGGGGGAGGTGATCCGCTCACCCGTGACCCCGCCGTAATCGCTGCGGCCCAGGCCCGCCACGAGGAGATCGGGCCGGTCGGCCGACGGGCAGCGGTAGATACCAAGCGCCGTCGCGGCGGCGGTCGCATTGACGGGATGGTCGAACGGCTTGTCGAAATCGATCCGGTCGGCCACCGCCTGTTCCTCGAGCCACGGAAGGATACGGCTGCTCCACGCCAGGCACCGCTCGGAGCCGGCCTTGCCGGGCGACCGCCACTCGGCGCATCCCACCGGAAACGCCCGCCGCGTGAGCAAGTGGCCGTGGAGGGCACAGCCGATGTGCCGGAGGTTGTTGAGGCAGCCGATCCGCCGAGCAGCCTCTCGGGCCGTCTGCACGGCCGGCAGCAGGATCGCCGTGAGGCCGGCGATGACCGCAACCACCACGAGCAGCTCGATGAGCGTCATGCCTCGACCGGAGTGGGGCTGGTGGATTGGTGCGGCCATGCAAGGCGATGACCACGCGCACGCGCCGCCTCGAAGCGGCCACGCGGGCGCACGGCATCCCGTTCCAGGGGAGACGACCCGAATATTCGAACGGCCGCGGGCGGCCGTGTCCGCCTTCCCGCCCTCGCGGTCCAACGAACCCATGACACCTGGTAGGTCTTCTGACTTCCAGACTTCGTCGGCCGCATGCCTTCTCACGGACACGCGCGTCGTTCGCGCATCCCGCAATGGCCTGAAGCGGCCGACCTCGTCGCCTGGTCACAGCGGCGGGGCCGTCCCGGATTTGCACCGGAGTTCCCTGTTTGCCGGTCGCGTGAGCGTTCGCGCGGCCGGCCACCAGAGTCGAAGGCAAAGTGTAGGGGTCGGGCAAAGCCTGTCAAACAAATCGCGCCACCCATCCTCCGGCCGCAGAGTTTCCCACGGAGTGGCACCACGGGTGGCAAACCTTGCCGGTTAGGGATGACCCTGACGCGAGACCTTGACGGTCCCGCAGCCCTGCGCCGCAGGCCTCGCCGAAGCGGCTTACGCCGCAATCTCACCGCGATGCGCAAGGGCAAGTGGCGCAGGACAAAAAACTTGGGCACCGTTCAAGAGCGTCGATCGTGGCCGCCGATAGCCCCCGTGTCCCCCGGGGCATCACTGTGCCCGTCGGGCAACCAGGGGGCGGCAGTAACCTGAAGATCCCTCGAGTCACGGAATGGCTCGACAGGCCTGCCGCAGAGAGTAGTGGATCACAACCTCGGGGTGACACCGTCGCGAGCGGGACGACCACACCGGTGATCCATAATCAAAGGAGATGTGGCTCGATGAAGCGTATGATGTATCTCGGTGCGCTGGTTCTCGGCGTCACCGTTTGTAGCCAGTCTTTCGGTTTCGAGCTCCTCGATCGGATGCTCGGCTGCAAGGGCTGTGCTTCGTGCTGTGAGCCCGGCTGCGATGCCGGTGCTGGCTGCTGCGAGCCCGGCTGCGGTGCCGGCAACGGCTGTGCGGAACCTGCTTGCGGAGCCGGCAACGGCTGTGCCGAGCCGGCCTGCGACGCTGGTGCGGGTTGCTGCGAGCCGAGCTGCGGTGCGGCTTCGTGCTGCGGTGTCCGGAAGAAGCATGACCTGTTCGGTGGCCTGAAGGGCCTGTTCGCGAAGTGCAAGCGGAAGCACAGCTGCTGCGGCAGCTGCACCGAGCCCGGCTGTGACGCTGGGAACGGTTGCTGCGAGCCGGCTTGCGGTGCTGGCAACGGTTGCGCTGAGCCTGCTTGCGGAGCCGGCAACGGCTGTGCCGAGCCGGCCTGCGACGCTGGTGCTGGCTGCTGCGAGCCCAGCTGCGGGGCGGCTTCGTGCTGCGGTGTCCGGAAGAAGAAGCATCACCTCATGGGCATCATCGCCCACCTGAAGGCCAAGCACGCTCGCAAGAGCTGCTGCGGCACCAGCTGCTGCGGTGGTGAGCCCGACTGCTCGGCCGGCAACGGCTGCTGCGAGCCGGCGTGCGGTGCGGAGCCGGCTTGTGGTGCGGGCACGGGCTGTGCGCCGTGTGCCGCTGAGCCGACCCCCGATGCCTCCGCCTCGACGGTGAAGGCGGTTCGGACGGTCGCCAGCAAGTGAGTTGAGGGTCAATAGGTCGAACGGAGATCTGTTGCCCGACTTCGGCCAGTGAGCTCCGCCCGGGGGGAAACCCCCGGGCGGAGTTTTTTCGTTGCTGTGTAGAAGCCTGCACGGCCCTTCCATGGCCCGTGCAGGATGATGCGTTTACAGTCTCAAGCTCACTGCGAATCGAAAAGACACACAGGTTGAAAACCTGTGCTACGTGGGGCACACAGGTTGAAAACCTGTGCTACGCAGGACACAGAGGTTGAAAACCTATGCTACGAAAGCAACCGCTACGGCAGCACCTCGGTGGCCGTGCCCTGACGGATGACCCGGCCGGCGGCAAGTTCCACGACCCAGGTCGCGGCCCGCTTCGCGAAGCCGTAGTCATGCGTCACCACCACCATGGTCTGCCCCCCCTTCGCGAGATCGACGATCACCTCCAGCACCTCGGAGGTCATCGTGGGGTCGAGGGCGCTGGTTGGTTCGTCGAAGAGCATCACCCGCGGCCGCATCGCCAGCGCCCGCGCGATCGCCACCCGCTGCTGCTGCCCACCGGAGAGCGTGGCCGGCCGGGCCGCGGCAAAGGCGGAGAGTCCGACCCGGTCGAGCAGATCGACGGCGCGAGACCGCGCCTCCTCGACGGGCAGCTTTGACACCACCCGCGGGGCAAGCATCACGTTGTCGAGCACGGAGAGATGCGGAAAGAGGTTGAACTGCTGAAACACCATGCCGACATCCCGCCGCAGGTCATCGAGCCCCACGGTGGACTGACCGCCGGCGGCGAGCCGGTGGCCGGCGATCGTGATGGAGCCCCCCTCGAAGATCTCGAGGCCGTTGAGGCAGCGGAGCAGCGTGCTCTTGCCGCTGCCCGAAGCACCGACAAGCACCGTCACGCCAGCCTCGGTGCCGCGAAGGCTCACGGCATCGAGCACCGGCCTGCCGGCGCGTTGCTTCGTCAACGAGTCGACTTCGATCATGCGGTTCGCCATGCCCTTCACGGCCCGCCCTCCGCCGGCCGGTCGAGCCGCGACTCGAACCACCGCGAGAGCAGCGCGAGCGGCCAACTCATACAGAGGTAGAGCACCGCCGTCACCACCGCCAGTTCCACGATCCGGCCCGTCGAGAGGGCGAGCACGCTGTATCGCTTGGTCAGCTCGATCACGGTGATCGCCGAACAGACGCTCGTGTCCTTGAACAGCGCGATGAAGTCGCTCGTGACCGGCGGCATCACGATCCGCACCGCCTGCGGCACGAGCACGTGCCGCAGCGCCTGCCACTTCGTGAGCCCGAGCGACAGGGCCGCCTCGAACTGCCCGAGCGGAACCGCCTTGAGACCTGCCCGATAGATCTCCGACTCGTAGGCGGAGTAGTTGAGCGCGAGGCCGATGATCGCCGCCGCGAGTGCCGGCAGAGCGAGGCCGATCTTTGGCAGCAGGAAGAAGATGGCGTAGAGCTGGAGCATCAGCGGCGTGCCGCGGAGCACCTCGACGTAGCCGGTGAGCAGCGGCCTGAGCCAGGCCGGGCCGTACAGCCGACCGACCGCCACGGCCAGGCCGGCCGCGACCGCCAGCGGGAACGCGGTGCACGACAGCAGCACCGTCATGCCGGCCGAAGAAAGCAAGAGCGGCAGTGCCTGCCGGAGGAGTTCGCCGAGCGTGCGGCCGCGGGCGACAGGAATCTCGGCTGCGTCGCGAAGCATGAGCATCTGCTGCCGGCCGGCGAGGTCCCAGCGATCGTAGAGTGTCTTGAGCCGGCCGTCGGCGATCAGTCTGCCGATGGCCTCGTCGATCGCGGCGGCGAGCTTCGGCGTGCGGTGGGAGGTGAGCACGGTGTAGAGGCCACCGGCGAATGGCCGATCAACGTTTCGCAGCCCGGCGAAGCGATCGGCGTAGAAGGCGACGATGCAGTCGTCGAGCACGGCGGCATCGAGCACGCCGGTCTGTACCTGCTCCATCGAGTCGAGCGTGCCGTCGTAGCCGATCACCTCGATCTGGGCCTCACCGCGGGCGGCGCGGGCCCGCATCTCGATCTCGGCGGCCGAGCCGGTGAGCACGCCGATCCGCCACGCCCCCGATGGTCCGGGTTCGGCGAGGTCGGCGAGCGTCGCCGGTGGCGCGGCGCGGCGGCCCACCATCTGCAGCGCATAGCCGAAGTAGGGACGCGAGCAGCCGTAGTCTCGCCGCCGCTCGGGCGTGAGCTCGAGGCCGTTGATCACGCAGTCGACCGACTGGTCGAGCAGGAGCGGCAGCCGGTCCCACTGCCCCTGCTGGAAGCGGGCCTTCACGCCGAGTTCGCCGGCAAGCAGTTTGGCGAACTCCACCTCGAAGCCGGTCAGCCGCCGCGGGTTGGCAGGATCCGGAAACACGTGGGGCCCGCCCCCCTCCTGATCGCCGGCCCAGACCAGTTCCCTCCGCGATTGGATCTCATCGAGTTCGGCGGCGCCGGCCCACGAGACTGTGGCGGCCACGACGCAGGCGACTGCCACGATTGTGTGTCGGCAGCCGATCACGTCCCCGGCCTCCGCAGTCGGCCGAGTCCGGTTGTCTCGCCGCAGCCGCCGGCGAGACGGTCAGCCTCGGCACCGAGTCGCATGCCCTCGTCGATCCATGCTGAGGCACCAGCGGCGGCCACCGCGAAGTCGGCAAGCAGGGGATCAACGAGCCGCGACGAGGCGACGGAGCCGACGAGCCCCTGGATGTCGCGGTCGAGGCCCAGCCGCACCAGCGCGAAGATCAGCCAGCGGAGCAGTAGCCCCCAGAGGATCACCCAGACGATCGCCTCCTCGAGAAAGCCAATACCAGAGACGGGCTTTCCCTCCCAGAGGTTGCCGTGGAAGAAGTTCCAGCCGGCCCGCACGAGCACGGTGACCAGGAGCGCCGAGAAGAGCGTTTCGAAGAGCCAGTGGTAAGCGGAACGACCGACGCGGCCGCGACGCTCCGCCACGAGTTGGTCGATGCCGGCAGAGAGCCACGCTCCCGCGCGATCGACGAGCGCCGCAGTCGCCGCGGAGGCGGCAGCGTCATCGAGCCGCGCCCGGCCAACAAGCGGCTCCTGCATGCCTGCCCGCGCGGCGAGTCCTGCGAGCACGCTCCGCGACTGCTCCACTTCTCCGGCCGGCAGCCCAAGTTCCTCGACCGCCTTCCAGCCGCCATCCCGGCCGGTGCCAGACATCGACTGGCCGGCCAGCAGCCTGCCGACGACACCCGTTCCGGGCCGCACGCGACTCCACAGCGACCCCAGCGCCGCGATCACGTGCAGGAAACTCGCGAACGGTCCGCCGTGCCAGCGGGCCACCACATCGTCGGCGATCAGCCGCTGCCAGGCCGAGCGGTTGGCGCGGAGCGTCTCGCTGATCGAGCGGGCGAGGATCGATTCCAGACGGCTCCGTTCCGCGTCGACACCGGCCGCGAGCGCCGCCACCATTTCCCCGCTCGCGGCAAGGTCAGTCCGCGCCTGCCGCGTGAACCAGGCGGCGAGGTCGAGGGCGCCGGTGCGGCGCACCCGCCTAGCCGCGCGGCCTGCGAGTTCCCCATCGATCGCCGCCACGAGGTCGCGGAAGCCGGGCTCGGGTTCGAGTCCGGCCGCAGCACGCGCCGTCGCCTCGACCCCATCGATGCGGAAGATTCTTGGCACATCGAAGCCTTGCGACTCCAGCTCCTTCCGCCAATCATCGCGGATGTCGGGATCGCGGGAGGCGTGGGTCTGCACGAAGAGCAGCGGCCGGCCGGGCGCGAAGGCCGCCACCTCGCGGGCCACGATCCACGAGCGGTACTTCTGCGCCGTCGAGACCAGCAGGAGCACGTCGCAGGCCGGCAGCACCGCCTCGAGCAGGTCGCGGTTGCGATTGGCGGCGCTCGGCTTCGACGACTCTGCGGATGGCGTCCCTGCCGCGGCCTGCGTGTCGGGATCGGGGCAGTCGACGAGTACGATGTTGGCGACCGCGGGCGAGTCGCTCCGCACGAGCCGCGCCTGCATCACATCCAGCGGCAGCCACGAGACATCCACATCGCGGGCCGCCACGACGACGGGATTGATGGTCGTGGGCCGGGCCACGTCGCCGGCCGTGGTCACCTCGCTGCCGGCCAAGGCGTTGACGAGCGTGCTCTTACCCGTGCCGGTGCCGCCGACCACGCCCACGACGAGCACCCGCGAGAGTTCCAATCGCGCCTTGTCGAGTCGCGGGGCCACGCCCTCCCACTCACTTCTCACCCGGCGGGCGGGCGGCCAGGCGGGACCGGATGGCGCCCAGCGGCCGAGCGCCTCGACGAGCAGATCGAACGCCGCGAAGTCGGGCTCGGCAGCCGCAGTGGACGACGATGATCCGTTCGGTGTGTCCATCGTCAGCCGCACTCCCGCGAACATTCCACGAGCAGGTGTCGTGCCCGAACGAGTTCGGGCCGCGAGCCCGATGATGCCAGCCGCCCGATCTCCTCGACGCCGTCGCCGAGCACCACGTTGTGGAGCGTCTCGGCGAGAATCCGCCCTCGTTCCGCCGACCAGCCGGCGAACAGCCGCTCGATCAGCGGCCGAATGCCCTGCGACGCCGCCGCGACGGCCCCCTCGCCTGCCAGCGGCGCCGCCACCGCGACACCGAAGTCGAGCACGTGATGCAAGACGCCCGCCGCCGCGGGCACGGCGGCGGCCCCCGCGCTGAAGAGCGCCAGCGTCATCACCGGCCGCACGACCGATCCGACGGTGAGCCCAGTGAGCACCGCCTTCACCATCCCGGGATTCGCGGCGGCGAACCGGTCGAGTTCGGCCCGCACGAAGGTGCGATAGTCCTCCGACACCAGCGGCAGCGCCGCATGCCGCCGCTCGAGGTCGGCGTACCACGCCTTGCGGTCGCCGGTCGCGAGCCGGGGTCCGAGCAGCCGTCCCAGTCGGTCGTCGCGCCGGCAGGAGTCGTCGAGCCGATCGATGAAGTCGGCGAGGGCCCGCTTGAGCGCCTCGAGTTCGGTGGCGGCGAAGTCTTCTTTCCGCTCCGCGGCCGTGCGACCGACGCCGAGCCGGCGAGCGGCCCACGACATCCCCTGGCCCACGGTGCGATAACCGCTGCTGACCACAAGATCGACCGCCGATCGCCGCGGCTCGAGCCACGTCCAGACCTCGTCCCAGACGATCTCCCGAGGCGGTGACGGCAGTTCCACCTGCACTCGACCCTCGCGTTCCAGGAGCCGCTGCGCATCTCGCCAGCCGGCGGCGGCTCGGTCGATGGCGTCAAGCCAGCCTGCCAGCCCCTGCTCAGGATCGGCCACCACCCGCATCGCGCCGGCCATCGCCTGCCGTTTGATGCGGTCGAAGTCACCGGTCGCGAGCCGCTCCTTGAGCGGCACATCGGCAGCGCCGGGCGTGAGTTCGGGAAGCGGATGCAGCGTGATCCTGCCCGCCTCGGCGGCGTCGAAGTCGTGCGGTCCGGCATAGACCGCCGCCGCCACAACGCCCGTCTCGGCAGCGAACGTGGCCAGCCAGCCGGGGATCCGCTCACGCTGCCGCGGCCAGTCCACCATGTTGAAGACGACGATCACCGTCTTGCCGGCCGCCGCGGCGGCCGCGAAGAAGTCGCGGACCGCGGCATCGTTGTACTTCTGCTGCGTGAGCACGGCGACGATCACGTCGGCGGCATTGCGGACCAGTTCGGCCCGGTGCCAGTTCTCTCGCAGGGTGCCGTCGATGTCGGGCGTGTCGAGGACGACGAGCCGCTCGGGCTGCTCGCCACCGGATTCTTCCCTCCAGACGAGCACGTCGGCGGCCGCGGCATCGACCGCGTCGGCCTCGCTCCGCCAGGCGACCGGCCGGAAGCCCGGGAAGAGCGCGGCCAGATCGGTGCGGGCGGCGACGCCCCGGGCGAGGCTGGCGACAGGATGGAGCGTGCGGGCGGCTTCGGGCGTCGAGCGGCTGATGCCCGAGCCGACGAGCGAGTTGGTGATCAGGCTCTTGCCGGTGTTCGTGCCGCCGCAAACGGCGGCGACCAGCAGCGGCTCCCGCGACACCTGCGGCCGCAGCTTGCCGTAGAGGGCGCCGTGCCACGCGGCAGCCGACGCATCGGCGACACCGAGAGAGGCGGCCACTGGCGTTAGACGATCGACGGCATCGCAGAGTTCGGCCACGCTCCCGGCCCAGGTGGCAAACGACGACGCGGCGGACTGGCCACTGGACACCATGCTCTGCCGCGACTCGGCACTTCGCTCCTGTATGTGGATCCACTGCGCTGGCCGGACGGCCGCGGCGTTCGTTGCCGCCGCCGTTTCGCCACCCTAGACTGCGACCGTCGTGCTCGACCGCGAGCCGAACCAAGTGTGTCCTCGGCGGGATTTCCCCGCAAACCCGGCACGCCCTCCCCCTTTCGTCCGCCTCCCCCGCCATGCTCGAACGCCGTCCCGTCTTTCCTGGTGTGATCGAGATGAACTATCAGGCGGGCTGGCGGATCGGCTGCAACGTCTACCTCGTCTACGACGACCGCGACTGGGCGCTCATCGACATCGGCTACGAGGAGAGCGTCGACGAGATCGTCGAGCTGATCCGGCAGATGGACTTCCCGCTGTCGCAGTGCCGGGCGCTGGTGGCCACGCATGCCGACGTGGACCACATCCAGGGGCTCGCCAAGGCCAAGTCGATCCTCAAGGCCCCGGTGCTTGCCCATCCGAAGGCCGTACCGTCGCTGGAGAACGGCGATCGCATCAAGACGTTCGCCGAAATCGACGCCCAGAACGTCCACCTCGAGATGCCGAAGGTGAAGGTCGACCGCCAGATCGTCGACGGCGACACGATCGAGGTCGGCGGCCGGTCGCTCGAAGTCTGGCTCACGCCTGGCCACACCGACAGCCAGCTCGGCTTCCGAATGGGTAACCTGCTGCTCTCGGGCGACAACATCTACCGCGACGGTTCGGTCGGCGCGATCGACGCCCACCACGGCAGCGACATCCCGTCGTTCATCCAGTCGCTCGAGCGGATCGCCGCCAGCGACGTGGAGTGGCTGCTGCCGAGCCACGGTCCGATCTTCAGGAAGGACGACCGGCTGCTGGCCGCCACCATCACCCGCCTCAAGGGATATCTCAACCTCGCCGACTTCGGAACCTGCGCCCCTCACTGGCCGCTGCTCGACGAGTGGGACCGCGACCTCGCCGAGGGACGGTTCCCCGCCTCCTGACACCTGGGCGACCCTGCGGAATTTTCCGTGAAGACCGATCGTATGGCCGGTCGATACTCCTCCGGACACTGGATTCTCAGGGGGCCAATCCGATGCTTCGTTCCTTCGCCGCCGGGGCGGTCACCGCCCTTGCGCTTGTCGCTTTCACCACCCGTGACGCGGCCGCCCAGGCACCCGTTGGGGCCGGCACGCAGGCCTACGGCTACCAGTGGGGCAACTCCTACAACGCCCAGGACTGGAACCGGCTCTACCACTATCCGTACGTCTGGTATCCGCAAAACTTCTACCAGGACGGCTACTACCAGAGCGCCAACGACCTCTACTACCGCTATCCGCAGGAGATGCGGGTGCCGGTCTACAACCGGGCCTGGCAGAACGAATACCCGAAGTCGCGCCGCTACTACCAGGGCCACCACTTCCATCTCGACGTGTTCTAAATTCACGCGAAACACGGGCATCCTGCCCGTTTTCGCTTGGGCATTCGGAGCCGCAGCCAAGGTGCGGCTCGAATGCCGGCGGTCGCACCTCCAGGCGACAACGCCGGGCCATCCATGCCCTGCGGTCTTGGGCAACCGCCTGTCCAAGCCCAACGCCGTAAGGCGTGGGGTGGGTCCAGGCTGAACACGGAGCCCAGCGAGAGTCGCCCGAGGCCTCACGGCCTGCGGCTTTCACGAGCACGAACTCAGCGAGGGGCTGCCCATGCCCGGGAGCCGGCGTTGCTGACGAGCGAAGCCATGGATGGCGAAGCGAAGTCAGCATCGAGCGAGCGCAGGGCAGGATGCCCGTAGCGAGCGTCCGGTGACGGGCATGGGCAGCCCCGAGCCGCCGCGGGATTCTTGTGCAGGTTGACAACCTGCACCCACATGCCTGAGCAACCACCGTCGCCCGAAGCCGCACCATCCCGCTACCTTGGAGGCGATCCGTCACACCTGGAAAACCCCCATGGCCCGTTCCATCCTGCCCCGGAAGCATCCGCCGTTTGCCGATGACCGCGAGGCGGGGCGGTGGTGGCTCGAAAACGTCTACGCCGGCGACGACGCCGTGCAGCTCACGCCCCGAGCCGTCGTCACGGGGATGCTGATCGGCGGGCTGATGTCGGTGTCGAACCTCTACGTCGGCCTCAAGACCGGCTGGGGCCTCGGTGTCACGATCACCTCCTGCATCATCGCCTACGCCGTCTTCAAGTTCCTCGAGCAGATCGTGCCGGCCTATCGTAACCGGCCGTTCTCGACGCTCGAGAACTACACGATGAGCAGCGCTGCCAGCGCCGCGGGCTACATGTCGAGCGCCGGTCTCGTATCGGCGATCCCCGCGCTCTACCTCACCACCGGCAGGCTGCTCGAGTGGTGGGAGATCGGCCTCTGGCTCGCCGCGCTGTCGATGCTCGGCGTCTTCATGGCAATCCCGCTCAAACGCCAGCTGATCAACATCGACCAGCTCCCCTTCCCCTCTGGTATCGCCACCGCCGAGACGCTCACCAGCATGCACAGCGAGGGAGGCGAGGCCGTCGTCAAGGCCCGATCACTCTTCGGGGCCGCGGTACTTGGAGCTGTCGTGGCCCTGTGGCGGGACCTCGTCGGTGGCATCAAGGCGATCTCCGCGTGGGCGATCCCCAGCGAGATCCCCTTCGGCCCCGGTGGCTTCGCCCGTGACCTGCTCACGAAATACACGCTCGGCATCGAGGGCTCGCTGATCATGGTCGCGGCCGGCGCGATCATGGGGCTGCGGGTCGCCGCGTCGATGCTCCTGGGGTCGATCATCTTCTACGGGATCATCGGCCCGATCCTCGTGGAGCGGGGCATCGCCCAGCCCGGCTACCGCGGCATCGTGTCGTGGGTGCTCTGGCCTTCCACCGCGATGATGGTGTCGTCGGGACTCCTCTCCTTCGGACTCAAGTGGAAGACGGTGCTCCGCGCCTTCGGTGGCCTGAGCCGGCTGGTGGGGGGCACCGCGGCCCCTGAGCACGACGATCCGCTCGCCCATGTCGAGGTGCCGTCGAGTTGGTTCGTGTTCGGGACGCTCGCGTCGGGGGCCGCCTGCGTGATCCTCGGCCATTGGCTGTTTGGCATCACCTGGTGGATGGGCATCCTGGCGGTGCTCGTCACGTTCTTCCTCTCGATCGTGGCCGCGCGGGCCACCGGCGAGACCGACATCACGCCGATCGGCGCCATGGGCAAGATCACGCAACTGATGTACGGCGTGGTCGCCCCGTCGAACATCACGACGAACCTGATGACGGCGTCGATCACCTCGGGCGCCGCCTCGCACGCAGCCGACCTGCTCACCGACCTCAAGAGCGGCTATCTCCTGGGCGGCAATCCCCGCAAGCAGACGATCTCGCAGCTCTTCGGCGTGATCGCCGGCACGATCGTGTCGGTGCCGGCGTATCTCTTCGTGGTACAGCGGGATCCCACCAGGCTCGGTTCCGAGGCCCTGCCGGCGCCATCGGCGAAGGTCTGGGCGGGTGTGGCGGAACTGCTTGCCAACGGAATCCACGCTTTGCCTACGGGGGCGCTTGCGGCCATCGCCGTCGGCGCGGGCGTAGGCGTCGCGCTCACGCTCCTGGAGGAGTTCGGGCCGAAAAGGTGGCGGCCCTGGCTTCCCTCGACCACCGGCCTGGGCATCGCCGGCGTGATCCCGGCCTTCAACTCGTTCGCGATGTTTGCCGGCGCCCTTGCCGCCTGGCTCTTCGCCCGCGCCCGGCCGAGACCTGCCGAAACCTACACCGTGCCCCTCTCGAGCGGCCTGATCGCGGGCGAGAGCCTGATGGGCGTGGCGATCATCCTCGTGCTGGAGCTCATGAAGGCATTCGGGGCCGGCTGACGGGGCGTGCGCTTCCTCGCCCGAGTGGCCCGATGGTTGCTTCCGGCGGCTGCTGAGAGCCTCACCCAACCCGGATCGCGTTGTCCCTTTCCGCGTGCTGCTGGCAAAGCCTCCGCACGCGGAAAGGGATGAGGCGCGTGGCCGCGTGGTTATTGCCGCCCTGCCCGGCGACGCCGGAGCAGGCAAGCGGCCATCGCGGCACCGTCTTGCCTTGAGCCAACCCAACCTCAGCCTCACGGAGCTTTCCGATGATCTGCTCCGCAGTGAACTTCTTTCCTCATGGCATCTCTTGCCCTCCCTTGGTTACCGCCACCTGAGATTCTCTGTCTGAAAGCGGCGCCGTGTAAGGGGGGCAGGTCTGTCGGCGGTGCGGATTCAACTCGCGCCGCCAACGGCGAGACCCGGTCGAGAGCAGCAGAAAACTTTAATGGACTTCTCACGCAACGCTCATCAAGGTCTCACGCTTTCGAGGGATAGTCCCGCCCGGCTAAGTAGGCGTCGGCAAGTTTATCCCTGGCACTTCCCATGTCGTCCTCAGCAACTCTCCGTGGGCCTTGGCGCGGTTTTACGCTCGTGGAACTGCTCGTCGTGATCGCGATCATCGCGACGCTCATTGGGCTGCTCCTGCCCGCGGTCCAGACCGCCCGCGAGTCGGCCCGTCGGATGGCCTGCTCCAACAACCTCAAGCAGAATTCCCTGGCGTGCCTGAACTTTGAGGCGTCCAAGCGGCACTTTCCGCCAGGCGGTCCGACCTGCATGCCGACGGAGGGCAAAGCCCCCTGGATCGTAGCCGGCACGCAGGCGGGCGGCACATGCTATGGCCCCAACTGGGCCCTGCAACTCTTCTCGTACTTGGAGGAGGGCGGACTCTCGGCTCTTGCGAACCAAGCCCTGGAGTCGGCCGAAGTCGACCGAGCCAACCCGCCCGACACGTGGGACATGCAGCGTCCCGAATGGCGGGCGTTTCACCAAAACGCCGTCTCCTCCTTCCGCTGCCCGAGTTCCGGCACCCAGGGCACGGAGGTGCCCTTCAACGACGGCGATGAGGGGGGCGGTGGTGTCGGCCTGGCCCACCTGAGCCGTGGCAACTACGCCGCCTGTTTTGGCGCGGGCACGATGGCGAACGCCTTCTCGTTCAAGCATGGTGGGTTTGAAAACATCCATCCGGGATACGTCGGCGTGTTCCGGATGGAACTGATTCAGAAATCGCCGGTGCGGGGGCGGCTCGGAAAGGGCGCCCGGATCAAGGACGTGTCCGACGGCACGTCGAAGACGGTGATCCTCAGCGAAGTGCTGACGTGGAACTCGCCCAACCCAGAGGGCGCGCCGGAGGAGGGCAGCGGCGTCAGCCAGGGCAATGACGACTGGCGCGGTGTGTGGATGATTCCCGGGCCCGGCGCCAGCGCCTTTATGGCGAACACGACGCCGAACTCCTCGCAGCCTGACGTCATCGATGCCTGCGGCACGGGACTCGACGGCACGCCGGACTTCACCCGCATCCCCTGTCGGGAGGAACGGGCCCGGGCCAATGGCGGCAATGTGTTCGCCGCGGCCCGCAGCCGCCATCCCGGTGGCGTCAACGCCGCCCTCGCCGATGGCGGCGTTCGATTCGTCGCCGACAACATCGAGCGCGGGGTATGGCGGGCCGCCTGCACCATGCAGGGCTCCAGCCGTCCAGCGCAGTCGAGCGACACCGACTTCCAGTCCGAGAGCCAGTCCCTGCCGTGATCCGTGATCGAGGTCTCGACCTGTCGAGCGCCACACAACTTTTTACTTCCCCAGTTCGTCAACCCCGAGGTGCACCATGGCTAGCCGCCGTCGTCCGTCAAGCCGCCGCTCCGCGTCAACCCGCTCCACGGCCCGTCGCGCCTCCCGGCGCGGCACGCGCTTCGAGGGCCATGCTCCGGAGCGGCTCGAGGGCCGCGCCGTCATGGCGACGCTCGCCTTCGTCGACGGTAGCATCGGCAACGGCTCGCTCACCAATCCGGTCGCTGGCTACAGCGGAACGCAGGACTGCGTGATCTTCTCCCGTCTGCCCGACACCAATTTCGGCGGCGACACGGGTATCAGCGTCGATCAACAGGACGCGGACGATGCAGGCGTCGCAGGTGTTCGCCAAGGCCTCCTGAAGTTCGATGATCTGTTTACCAGCAGCAACGAAGTCGGGAAGATTCCGTTCGGATCCGTGATCAACTCGGCGCAGTTGGTCGTCTCCGTCAACAACGACTCGAATGCGTCGATGCAAATGAGTCTGTACCGCATGCGGCAAAACTGGTCACAATCGGCCGCGACGTGGAACGTCCCCACTCTCGGCAACACCAACCCCGTCGGCGGTGTGCAGGCCTCGGAGAACGAGAGTTTCGACCTGCCGCCGGATGCGATCCTGCTGGACGGCAGCACGCCGACCATCCCGACAAAGCGGACGTTCGACGTCGGTCTTTCGCTGAAGCACTGGTCGAGCGGCGAGCCGAACTATGGGTGGCTGTTCGAAACCAACGCGACCAACGGATGGGATTTCATATCGTCCGAGGCCGCCGATGGCGACCGGCCCGTGCTGGTCGTCGACTACACGGCGCCGTCGGCTTCCAGCCCGGGCACGGTGGAGTTCCTCGATCTCGCTCCGCGGGTGACCGAAGGCGACGCCGGGACCCGCACCGCATCGCTCACGGTGGCTCGATTCGGTGGTCTGGCGGCCACCACGGTGGGCGTGACGGTGACGGCGGGATCCGCCTCGGCGGCGGACTTCTCGTATGCGGGCCCCACGACGCTGTCGTTCGCGGAGGGGGAGGAATACAAGACGGTCGATATCACGATCAACGGTGACACCTCGATCGAGGGCCTCGAAACGCTCGCTGTCACGCTCTCGTCCACGGGCGGCGCGACCATCGCCGCCGGCCGTGGCGCCGCAACGCTCACGATCGCGGACGACGACCTGCTGATCAACGAGGTGCTGGCGAACGCCCAGGGCTCGGGACCGTCGAATCGGCGGTATGTCGAGTTCATCGGCACGCCGGGCGCCACCATTCCGGCCGGCTGGCAGTTCGTGGTGTTCGAGGGCGAGGAGGAGGAGCGCGGGGGCAAGGACAACAGCGGCGCGTCTGTCACGAACGAGGGCGCCGGCATCGGCGTCGCCGACGTCGTCTACAACCTGTCGGGTTTGACGATCGGATCGAACGGTCTGCTGGTGATCGCGGCGAGCGGCTGGCTGTACTCCGCAGAGGCGGGCACCACCGTCGCCCCGACGGCGTTGCCGGCGCTCGAGAACTCATCGCAGACCTATGCCCTCTGGTACAGCCCCGGCGGCAACTTCGTGCAGGGCGAGGACTACGACCGTGACCGGTTCCTGATCCAGTCGAGTGTGTCGGGCTTCCAGACTGAAGTTAGATCAGGGGTCGGTGTGTTGGATACCGGACTCCTGCCAGCGGGTGCCCAGTTGATCGATAGCGTGGGCACCGTCGAGGGCGGTGGCAACGACCGCGACCGCGTCGTGGGGCTGGCCAATCCGGGCGTCCATGTCCACATCCCGACGGGCAAGGGCTCGGGCGGTGTGACTCCCGACGCGATCTCGCGTCGGCTGGGGCAACGTGATCCCAACACCATCGGAGTCTGGTTCAACGGCGAGATTCCCAATCCGGCGGCCACGCCGGTCGCCTACGACACGGCCCCCTGGGCGAGCGTGGTGAATCCGCTGGGTGCCGTGCTCACCCCCGGTGCCCCGAACACCCTTCGCAATGCGTTTTTCTCCGTGACCTCGATCGAGGTGCAGGAGTCGGCCGGAGTGGCCGTGCTGACCGTGGCCCGCACCGGGGACGCGACCGACATCGACGTCGCCTACTCGTTCACCGATCAGACGGCCAGTTCCGTCGGGGGTGCCGACTACACTGCCGCTCCGGGAGTGCTGCAGTTCCGCGGCGGCGCGAACACGGCGACGATTTCCATACCCATCAACGGCGCCGATGGCATTGCCGAGGGCTTCGAGACCTTCCTCGTGAACCTCACGGGCGTCACCGTCCCCGGCGGCGGGGCCAGCAAGTACCTGGCCGTCGGCGGATCCGCGACGGTCACGATCGTGGACGCGAACGTGACGGTCGCGAACTTCCAACAGGGCGCCAGCGGCTACACCGGCACGGCCGACACCTACCTCGACGGCGATCTTCGCGACCTCGCGTTCGGCCAGGGCGAGGAGATGGTCGTCGACCTGCAGAAGGGCGAAGGCGAGCCGTCGCTGGCCGGCCTGGCCACGCGGCCGCAGCAGGCGTTGTTGCGATTCGGTGACCTGTTCGGGTCCGGGCCGGGGCAAGTGCCGGCTGGAGCCGAGATCTTCGGTGGCTTCCTGACGCTCAATGTGCTCAATCAATCCGCAGCCACCGCCAACATCACGCTCCACAGGATGCTCGTGGACTGGAATGAAAACACCTCCAACTTCGACGACCCGCAAGGCAGTGCCGGCAGTGCGGCCGCCAACGGCATCATGCCTGATGGCATGGTCGCGGTCGCCCGCCCGGACAGCAGGGTGACCGCCCCGGGCAGGGCAGGCCGCGTGCAGATCCCGATCAATCTGGCCACGCTCCAGGCCTGGGCGAACGGCAGCGTGCCCAACTATGGCTGGGCGATCCTCTCCGACTCGCCCAACAGTTTCCGCTTCGAGAGTTCCGAGTCGTCGCTTCCCAACGCGTTCGCGCCACAGCTGACGGTCCTGTACAACGCCCCGGCCGGAGCTGGCCATGCCGCGTTCGCGCTGGACGGCGGTGTCCGGGTCAACGAGGGCGAAACCGCCTCCGTCGTCGTCAATCGGGTGGGCGGGGCGAGCGGTACGCTGCAAGTGAGTTACGCGATCGAGGCGGGCACAGGCAGCTTGGCTGACATCGGCTCGGCCACGCCGACCACGCTCACGTTCGCCGAGGGCGAACTCTTCAAGGTGATTCAGATTCCGACGATCGATGACGCTCAGGTCGAGCGGGACGAGACGCTGTCGATCCGCCTGACGTCGGGTGGCGTGACCCTGGGCATGTCGTCCCTGACGATTCGGGACAACGATTTCAATCCGGCGACGGCGCAGCTCCTCCTGAATGAGATCTACATCAACTCCCCCGGACTCGATAGTTTTCACGAGTTCGTCGAACTGTCCGGGACGGCGGCGTTGGGTATGGGAGGGTTCTACGTCCTCGTGATCGACAGTGATCTGGGGCCGGAGACGGGCCTCGACGACGTGACGTTCAGCTTGGGGAGCTACCAAAACGGGTCCAGCGGCCTGTCCGTGATCACCTCGGAAGACCCGTCGGCCGGCTCGAATCGCGGCGACGTCCCGGGGCCCGGTAACTTCGGCTTCCGCATTCCGAGCAGTTCGACACGCATCATGTCGGCTGCCCTGAACAGTGAGACGATCGCCAACGACTCGGCGAGTTACGTCCTGGTCTACAGCCCATCGGCCGACCTTCCCACGATGGGGTTTGACTTCGACTGGAACAACGATGGAGTGCTCGACCTGCCGTCGGGGGCGGTGATCGTTGACTCGATCGCTGTCAACGATGGCGGCATCGGCGACGTTTTGTACGGCGGCACGAACTTCTACCAGGCGGCCTTCGTTGCGGACTCCATCGATCGGCTACGGGGCGACACGACTCGCAACTCAACCGCAGCCTGGTTCGGTGGCGACCTCCGGGGAAGCGATGATGCGGGGGTGTTCGAGGGGGCTCCCAAGAGTGTGCTCCTGCCGGTGGAGGGAGCCGCGATCACGCCGGGCGAGCCCAACGTGACCGCGGCGGCTGCCCGCGTCCGGATCGTATCGGTGACGCCCGGCGCCGGCGGTCAGTCGCTCGTGTTGACGTTCGACGGTCCCGTCAGCCAAGTGCTCGACGGTGACGGGTCGTTCCAGGGTTCTGCCGGCACGGGGATCTCCATCAGCACCACCGCTGGCACGGCTGTCACGAATGTGCAGCCGCAGCCGAACGTCACCGGGCTCGGTACCAACACGCTCACCGTGACCTTCCGCGGCAGCGCCGTGTCCGGTGGTCTGCCGCCGACGGGCACGTATCGCCTGAACTTCGTGGGCAACAGCCTGATCGGCAACGGCCGCTCGACCGACAACGACCTGAATGCGGGCACGGCCGTCGCCAGCAACGGCTCGTTCGACTTCCAGGTCGTAGCCGGCGGCTCGGGACTGATCATCGTCCAGGACACGATCATCGCTGTCGCGTCGGGCTCGCAGACCGACTCGACGGTGCATGCGGGAATGGAGCGGCTCGTCAAGCAGGGTGCGGGCACGCTCGTCCTCACGGCCGCGAACACCCATGCGGGTGGCACGGTCGTGACGGCGGGTACGCTGATCGTGCAGAACGTCGCCGCCCTCGGCAGCGGTCCGCTGGAAGTCCAGGCTGGGGCGAAGGTGGTGCTCGACGTCGGCACCCGCACGGTTGACATCACCTCGCTCGTTCTTGCGACCGGGGGCCTCGTCGACTTCGGTGCGGGCAAGATGACGACCCGGTCCGGCCTGAATCGGACATCGATCCTTGCGGCGATCAACGCCGGCAAGAGCGATGGCTCGTGGAATGGCACCGCGGGCTTCACATCGTCGGTCGTGGCCTCGAACCCTGGTCGGACGCTCGGGTGGATGGACAACGGCGGGTCGTACACTGTTGGCTTTGCGGCGGCGGGTGACTCGAACCTCGACGGTTTAGTTGACATCCAGGACGTCGCCGCCCTGCTTACGTCCAGTAAGTACGAGACCGGTCTGCCTGCTGACTGGAGCGAGGGCGATAACAACCATGACGGAGTGGTCGACATTACCGACATCACCGGAATCCTCGCTAGCGATGTCTACGACACGGGCTCCTACCTCCCCGCGTCCCAGTCGGCTGCAGTCGAGGTCGGAACGACCACGACGCTGTCGCCGGCCGATGCGGCCTTCGCCGCGATCGCGTCGGAGTCGCAGGGTGTCGTCGGCACCGGTCGCAAGAAGTCGGTCTTCGCGGTGATCTGACGAGGTGGACGTGCCGACGTCGCACGTGGGCCAGCGAGGGCGCTGTTCTGGCGAGTCGACGGCGGGGGTGCAGGTTGCCGACAAGGGGCCTGGCTTCCGCGTTTCTCGTCAGCATCGGGCGCAACCACGGCCCCCCGGCCCGCGTCGCCTAGGCCGAGATACCATTGCATCAGGGGATTCCTCCACCTCGAGTTGGATCGGCGGCGGTCGACCGACCAGGCTCACGCCCAGGGCCGCACGACCGCACCCGATTCACCCTGCCGTTGCCCCGCCGCTCAGGCCTGCATCTCCTTCACGAGATTGGCGTCGATCGCCGCCAGGAACTCCTGCGTGGTGAGGTGGGGCTGATTCGGGCCGATCAGGATCGCGAGATCCTTCGTCATCTTCCCCTCCTCCACCGTCTGGATGCAGACCCGCTCGAGCGTCTCGGCAAACCGGGTCACCTCGGGCGTGCCGTCGAGTTTGCCACGGTGCGCCAGGCCCCGCGTCCAGGCGAAGATCGAGGCGATCGGATTGGTGCTCGTGGGCTTGCCCTGCTGGTGCTGGCGGTAGTGCCGCGTGACCGTGCCGTGGGCAGCCTCGGCCTCCACCGTCTTGCCGTCCGGCGTCATCAAGACGCTCGTCATCAGACCGAGCGAGCCGAAGCCCTGCGCCACGATGTCGCTCTGCACGTCACCGTCGTAGTTCTTGCAGGCCCAGACATAGCCGCCCTCCCACTTCAGGGCGCTGGCCACCATGTCGTCGATCAGCCGGTGCTCGTAGGTGATCCCCTTGGCCGCGAAATCCAACTGGAACTCGGCGTCGAAGATCTCCTGGAAGATGTCCTTGAACCGGCCATCGTAGGCCTTCAGGATCGTGTTCTTCGTGGAGAGGTAGACGGGGAAGTTTCGCGCCAGGCCGTAGCGGAAGCTGGCACGGGCGAAGTCGCGGATCGAATCGTCGAGGTTGTACATCGCCATCGCCACGCCCGACGACGGAAACTCGAAGACCTTCATCTCCATCGGCTTCGTGCCATCGGCCGGCGTGAAGGTGAGCGTGAGTGTGCCCTTGCCCGGGATCTTCACGTCGGTGGCACGGTACTGGTCGCCGAAGGCGTGGCGGCCCACCACGATCGGCTTCGTCCAGCCGGGCACGAGCCGCGGAATGTTTTTGATGATGATCGGTTCGCGGAAGATCACGCCGCCGAGGATGTTCCTGATCGTGCCGTTAGGGCTCTTCCACATGCTCTTGAGGCTGAACTCCTTCACCCGCGCCTCGTCGGGCGTGATCGTGGCGCACTTCACGCCCACGCCGCACTCCTTGATGGCATTGGCCGCGTCGATCGTCACCTGGTCGCTGGTGGCGTCGCGGTTCTCCATCGAGAGGTCGTAGTAGCGGATCTCGAGATCGAGATAGGGCAGGATCAGCTTGTCCTTGATGAACTGCCAGATGATCCGCGTCATCTCATCGCCGTCGAGGTCGACGACCGGACCCTTGACGTTGATCTTGCCTGCCATGCTTTCACTCCTCCGTGCTTGGGGTATGTGGTGGCGATGTTGTACCAGCCTGAATCGGCCGGAAAAGACTCGCGGTCACCGGCTGCGGGACGGGACGAGTTGGATCGCTGCGGCAGGATAGCCGAGGCTCGCCATCCTCGCCCCGATCCCTTCGCCTGCCCGTGAGAACTACTGACGGGCGGCGTGCCTGCGGGGATGATGATGCTGATGTCGCTCCCTGTGCCCTGCCACGACGTCACGTAGTCGCAATGACGGCCGCCAGGATTTCGGCGGCCGTGCCGACCTGGGTGAGGTCGATCCACTCGTCGGCCGTGTGGGCCTGGGCAATCGAGCCTGGGCCAAACACCACGCTCGGCACACCTGCGGCCGTGAACACGCTGGCGTTGGTGCCGTAGCGGGCAGCGGTGCGGGCCGCCGCAGCGCCGCGGGCGCGAGCCATCGCAGCGAGTTTCTCGATCCATGCGGCGGCCTTCGAGTCGCTCGTGGCGTCGACGAGGCCGGCGCTTTCGAGGAACGGTTCGTCGTGCTCGATCCGCGCGTCGCCACAAGCGGCCGCGATCCGCGCGATCGCCTCGGCCCGGGCCTCGTGGGGAGACTCACCAGGCAGCACCCGCCGCTCCACTTCCAGCACCGTGAGGTCGGGAACGAGGTTCACGCCCGCACCACCGCGGATTGTGCCGAGGTTCAGGGTAGGCGGGCCGCACGGGTGGTCGGCATGCCGCGTCAGCAGATCACAGGCGAGCGCCTCGAGCGCGAGGATCACGCGGCCGGCCGGATAGATGGCGTTGCTGCCGTGTTCGGGGAAGGCGCTGTGGCAGGCGCGTCCATGCACCCGGATCCGCCAGCGGATGGCCCCCTTGTGCTGCATCACGAGGTCGAGCGCCGTGGGCTCAGCGACAACGGCCAGGGCGGGACGGCGGCCGACGACCTTGCGGGCCGCGGCATCCGTCACGGGGGCGTCGGCGGCGGCCGGTTCCCAGAGCCGGGCCAAAGCCCTGGCGCCCGAAAATCCGAACTCCTCATTGACGGTCGCGGAGAACACAACCGTGGCGGCGCGTTCGCCACGATGCGTCAGCAACCGCTCGACCGCCGCGATCATCGCCGCCATGCCCCCCTTCACGTCGCACGTGCCGCGACCATACATCCGCCCGTCCCGGATGACCGGCACGAACGGCTCGATCGTCATGTTCTCCACCGGCACCGTGTCCTGATGGGCATCCCAGAGGATGACCGGGGCCCGCGGCACCGTGGCATCGAGTCGGGCGACGACATTGTCGCGGCCTGGCGACACCGGCTGCCGGGCCCAGGGCAGGCCGAGCGCCGTGAACCGCTGCACGAGAAAGTCCGTCACCCGACCCTCGAGATACTCGGGGCCGGAAACATCGCGGCCCATCGGATTGACGCTCGGCCGCCGGACCAGGTCGGCGAGCAGGGGGATGTGACCGGACATCCCGAAAACCCTACCAGACGAGCCGCCCACGTGCTTTCCCTGAGCGACCCGTCCGTGGTAAAATAGTCGGCTCGATCCGCCCCATGTGCTCGTGGCACGCGGGAATCGACCTTCTCCTTCACCCGCCCGGTGTTGCATGCCGACGTTTCTGGAATCCCGCGCTTCCCAAAGGGCCGCCACGCTGCTGCATGCAGTTCTCGCCCTTGTCATAGGTGCGATCGTGCCGGCATCAGGCCGCGCTGATCTCGCCGCCGACACCAAGGCGATCCAGGAGGCCGGGCAGGCCTACAAGGTGGCGCTCGAGCGAGGTGACGGCAAGGCGCTCACCGCACTCTGGACGCCGGACGGCGACATCGTCGATGCCATGGGCAACGTCATGAAGGGCCGCGACACCGTTTCCATGCTCGAACCGGCCGCCGAGGGCGACGCAAAGCCGGGCCAACCGGAAATCGCCGTCCGCGAGACGAAGCTCCGGTTCCTCGACGCCGACGTCGCCCTCGAAGACGGCACCGTCGAGGTCGTGCCGCCGGGCCACACCGCCCCGCTGCACGGCCGCTTCTCGGCAACCTGGGTCCGCCATGAAGGCAGCTGGAAGTTGGCCGCGCTTCGTGAGGCGCGGGGCGACGAAGCCTCGGGCGAAGAGTCGCTCGCATCACTCGATTGGATGGTAGGCGATTGGACGGCCGTCGATGAGGCGACCGCCGGCAAGCCCGCCGCGAATAAGCCGAAGATCGAGGTCAGTGCCCGCTGGAATCCGACGCGCACGTTCCTACTCCGTGACATGAAGATCACGCCCCCCGGAGCGGTCGCCGACGCTGCGATCCAGGTTACGCAGCGGATCGGGTGGGACCCGCTCTCGAAGAGCATCCGTTCCTGGGTCTTCAGTTCCGACGGCGGGCACGGCGAGGCGGCCTGGAGCCGGGACGACGGCTCGTGGGTCGCGCGGACCACGGCTGTGCTGCCCGATGGCTCGCAGACGTCTTCGCTCAACATCTACAGCTACGATGGCAAGGATAAGTGCCTGTGGCGGTCGCTGCCGACCCATGTGGGCGGCGAGCACATGCCGCAGGTCAAAATAACGCTCGTCCGCAAGCCCGGCACCGGAACCACCGAGGGGGCTCGCTAGAGCCTGAATGCACCATGCAGTCGATCATGACCTACCCTACCCGACGCAGTTCACTTTTCATGATCGCCGCCGTGGTGATCGTCACGGCGGTGCCGCCGGTTCGTTCCTTCGGCCAGCAACCAGCCGCCCCGGCCAAAGCGGCTGCCGCCCCGGCCAAGGCAGCCGACGACGATGAAGGCGATCTGGCTCGCAAGGCTGAGATCATGAACAGCCAGCGGTGGCGGCGGGCGATCTTCGAACTGGGCGAATGGCTCTCCTCCCAGCAGATCTATTCGCCTCAGGAAGTGCACAACATCAAGGCCGACTTCAACAAGCGGGTCGCGGGGATGTCGTCGTATGAGCTCGAGTATCTGCTTGAAGACCTCGACTCCAAGTTCAAGCTCCTGGAGACCCCGGAGGCCAAGGATGCACGGCAGTGGGTCGGCCAGTATCTCTCCGTGATGTCCGACAGCAAGCGGTCTGAGGTGCTCAAGGACGTGCCGAATGTCGTCACGATGACGAGCGCTCAGTTGCAGCAGGAGATCGACAAGATCGAGCAGAAGAAGGCCGACCTCCAGCAGCGTCAGGCGGCGTTCGACTCGAGCCGCCAGCAGCTCGTCGATCGGGCGCAGGCCGCTCGGCAGGCGACGGCGGCAGCGTCAAACTCGGCCGCGGCCGCGGCCCAGTCGGGCGCCTCCTTCTCTCCCTACCGTGGTGGTAACCAGGGAGGCGGCAAGCCACCGTTCGCCGACGCGAAGGGCTCCGGCATGAGCGTCGGCGTCGGGCCGTGGGGTGCCTACGTGAGCATGAACGTCGGCAACATGTGAACCCGCGCACACACCCGAAGCCCACCCGACGGGGTGAGCCGTGAGGGTCTGGGCGATTTGGGCGTTCAGGGGGCCTCTTCAGTTTGGCGATGCCGCCTTGCCGTTCGGTTGGTCTGTCGGCGTCGGTCGGGGGCTGCTATTTCCCCCCTGCTATGTCGCTCCAGCATCAGGCCTCCGTTGCGGCCCCGCCACCCATCCAACCGTTGCCTGACGGCCTCGCAAGGCCGCGGTTTTCGGTGATGATTCCCGCGTTCGAGCCCGACGCCAGACTCCGCGACTCATTGGAATCCGTGCTGACCCAGGCACTGCCCCCTGCGGAGATGCAGATCACCGTGGTCGACGACGCCTCGACTCCCGGGAGCGTCGAACGGCTCGTTCGGTCCATCGATCCATCGGGCCGCGTCAACGTGGTGTCGCATGGCCATCGGCTTGGCCTCGCCGGCAACTGGAATCGTGCGATCGCGCTGGCCCGCGGCCACTTCGTGCACCTGCTCCATCAGGACGATGCCGTTCGACCAGGCTTCTATGCCGCGATCGACCGCGGCTTCCGCCACGCCAACGACATTGGAATGGCCTTCTGCCGCAGCCGCATCGTCGACGATCGCGACCGACTCATGAAGACGACGTCGCGACAGAAGTGGTTCGCCGGCGTGCTGGCCAACTGGCTGCCGACGATCGCCGAGCGACAGCGGATCCAGACGCCGGCGGCCGTGGTGGCCCGCACCACCTATGAGTCTATCGGTGGCTACCGTAACGATCTCTGTCACGCCCTCGACTGGGAGATGTGGGTGCGGATCGCCGCGCGGTATCGCGTCTGGTACGAACCCAGGTCGCTCGCGATTTACCGCCGCCACATGGCCAACGAAACCACCCGCCTGTTCGCATCCGGGGCGGTCTGGCCCGACATGGCCCGTGCCCTGCGAATCAACGCCACCTCGCTGCCCGACTCGATCCGCGAGGCCACGCTCGCCGCGAGCGTCCGTTGGCACGCCGCATCGGCCATCCGCACCGCGGAGCGCCAGCTGGCCGCCGGCGCCACGACTGCGGCCGCGGCAACCCTGAGGGCGATCCCCGACATCCTCGATGTGCTCGACGGAAGGGCTTTGCAGGGCGTCGCCACAAGACGTCTCGCGTCGCTGCGAGCCCGGCTCCGCGATGAGCCCATTCTGCGGCGGGCGGCCTGATGTCCGCGCCGTCCGCCGGCAACGCGGTGATCC
>Ga0194055_10000303_pt1 | contig 39021 bp, 28 predicted proteins | sample SepL449m_MetaG_FD_155482 | JGI IMG/M metagenome (GOLD analysis project Ga0194055, IMG submission 155482) | Anoxic zone freshwater microbial communities from boreal shield lake in IISD Experimental Lakes Area, Ontario, Canada - Sep2016-L442-9m | ecosystem: Environmental > Aquatic > Freshwater >... | reverse complement strand
GCAAAGGGAGGTCCCCAAGTTATATTGTTGGAAGGGCGATCAGCCAGGCGGACCGGCTCTTCTTCGGTTGACCAAGTGCATCCATCTCTTACTTTCCTTTGACCAACTCCATGTACCGACGTTTTGCCGTACCCAATCCTGTGCCGTTGGCAGGATGCTTTTCCAATCCGTTCTGCTCTGGGTTCGAACGGTTTCAATTCGAAATCTCGCCGAGCGCCCTCAGGGGTGAACATGGAATGCGAATGGGGATCGGGCCACGCGCCGGTTGCATTGTTGGGAATAGCGTATCCTTCGTTAGCTTCAAGAATACGGAGGGCATTTGAGTTCTGCTACGACGGCCGTCGTCGTCAAGAACGAACTCGGATGCGAGTCCAACCTCGGCAAGTTGACACCGCAAGTTGCGAGTTGCGGACTGGATGAGAGTTGCGACCCGGAATCGTAGGGAGGATAAACTTCCTTCATCGATCCTCGCCCGAGTGTCGAAGTCCTCGGAACGAATGAAGCTGCCTTGCCGATAGCGACCTTAGGAAATGGAATCTATCGATTGGGATGCATACGATGAATCGAATCCTGACTGGGATTCAATCCATCGCTGATTTTAGGCAAGTGATCCATTTTTCATTAAAACGTGATTGACCTGGGGGAGTTTGAGTAGCCAATGAGCGCATCGCAGTTCATCAACATGCTCGAGAGCAAAGGCCTACTCGACCCGGAAATCATTTCGGAGTTGAATCGCCAAGTCGAGCAATCCAAGGTCCGCGTTACGCCCGAAGCCATCGCTCGGTTGTTAGTGGAAAATGGTCAGCTCACGCGCTTTCAAGCCACCAAATTAGTTACCGAACTCAACGAAGTATTAGGGGCCTCCGCCTTTGATCCATCCGCCGCGCTGCGCGGTGGCAAGCCGATCGAAGGCACGCTTCCGAAGAACAACAATGACTCGGTGGATGATTTGCTTCCACCTGACGATCCGGATTCCGATGTAGTCGAAGTGGCAGAAGTCGTCGATCAAGCGGACGAAGATGTCGTCGAAGCCACCGAAGTCGAAACTGCATCCAAGGGTTCGCGTTCATCCAAACGAAAAAAGGATCGATCCAGCTCGAATCTCACGGAACCACTGAGCGACGTGGCGGTCGCTCGCGTTTCGAAGTCCAACAAGCCCAAGAAAAATCGTTGGGAATCCTTTGGGATCGTGGGCGTTGGTTTCATCGTTCTATTGCTGTTGGTCTTCTTTGTCCCACTTTACATATGGTTCTCTCGGGGCAATGCCAAGGAAGCCTTTGAGTCCGCAGAAGAGCTGTATAAGAACCGTGATTACGATCGGGCTATTCGACAATACGAGACGTTTGCCACTACATTCTCGACCGATGACAACGCCAGTATTGCGAGGGTAAAAGCGACCCTTGCCCGAGTCCGTCAGGACGCGGAGAAAAATGCTGACCCAACCGTGGCTCTCAAAACTGCGCAGGAAGAATTGCCCAAGATTGCAAACGAAGCAGGTTTGGAAAGCATGCGTGTCGATATTACGGACACGCTGATGCGCATCGCAGAGAAATTCATTACCAAGGCCGATAACACGGCCTCCATCGAAGATCGCAAGAATCTCATCACGCTGATGGATGAGCAAATGGCCCTGATTCGCGACCCGCGATTCGTGGGGACGCAGGAGCGAACGCAAAACGAACTTCGCATCCGCCGTATCGAAGAATCCCAGCAACGCGTGACGCGCGAAATTCAACAAGGTCAGGATTTGGCTGCCACGCTGGAAAGCATGAAATCAGCCATCAGTGCGAGCGATGTCAATAAGACATTTGACCTGCGACGCGAGTTGGTAAGAAAGTACCCTCAGTTGGAGCCCGACAAGAAGCTTCGTGAGCTGATGCTCGAGGCGACCACAATTCAAAAGGGATTGGTCACCAGAGCACCCTCGGGCCCCACCGTCAGCGTCGATCCAGCCCCACCCGGTCCTGCCTCCACGGCCTTGTTGACCAGTCGGGTCGGAAATCCAATCGAGGGTAGTTCGGAAGATGTAGTATTCCTTCGGATCAAGGGTGCGGTGGTTGCAATCCGCGTGGCGACGGGTGATGTCCTTTGGCGCACGTACATCGGGCGCGACTGGACATCGAATCCGCAGCGTATTGCCAACACGTCCGATAGCGACCCGATCATCAGTGTCGCGTCGCGTGGCGCAATCAGTCGATTGTCCGCCAAGGACGGTTCCCTGGCATGGGAGAGCAAACTCCCTGAGAGGATCTTGGAACCGTCGATCGATGGGGACGATATCTTCGTCGCGACTGTCGGTGGATCCTTGCATTGCTTGGATGCCATCAGTGGCCAAGCTCGCTGGTCGAAGAAGATCCCGCAACCGGTGGATGTCGGGTTTGGTGGCGCATCGGGCAAACGAAAGCGATACGTTCTCGGCAATCACTCGAATCTCTATGTCTTTAGCCGCGGCAACGGGGAATGCGAAGAAGTCGTCTATGTCGGTCACAATCCTGGCACGATCGTAGTTCCCCCCATTTGGGTGCTCAACCAACTGATTCTTTTTGAAAACGCGGGACCAGATCACTCACTCATGCGTGTCTTTACGACCAACGATGAGGGGTTAGAACTGAATCAGATACAGTCTCCGATTCGATTCAAGGGGCATGTGGTTGTGGAACCGCAAGTGGAAGGAAGACGTTTGGCGGTTGCAACCAACCTGGGGGAAATCGCCATCCTCGATGTCGAGGTCACCAATCCAAAGGAAAAGGTTTTTAAGATGGTGAACCTCGTTTCGAACGAGGCAGCACCGAAGGTGACTTGGCCGTTGATGGCTGGTACGGATCTTTGGTTGGCATCGAATCGGCTCGCCTATTTCCAAATCCAAATCACCGGTCAAAAGCTGAATTCCATGTGGCTGAAAGAAGACCTTGATGAATTCACGGCGCGTCCGATCAAGATGGGAGAAGCGATCATCCATACTCGCGTTGTTCGCGGAAACAATGGAGTGCGTGTGGCTGCGATTGACCCAAAATCGGGCAATGCTTTTTGGGAAACAGATATTGGAACCCCTGTTTCGACGATTTTGCCTCAGCCACAGCAAACAGTTGCAGTCACCTCTCAGGGAGCAACCTACAACGTGGCAGACGATGCCTTTGCAAAGAGTGGTTCTCCGCTGAGGCCTAGTCTGGCGATCGAGAACATGGGAAGAAATCAGCGTTCCATGTTGTTTGCCTCCCCGACCCCCCTCAGCGATGGTCGAAGCGTGCTGCTCAATTCCGCTCAAGGGAGCCAGTTGCTCCTCATCGATCCGTCTCGCAAGTCGGGTTGGACAACCAAGTTGGTCAATCTCGACTTGGCTGGGTCCTACCCCATCGCCGAGCCGCTCTCTGTAGGAAACGCACTTCTGATTCCGCTTGAGAACGCTCAATTGATGATGATCGAACCGGAGAGTGGCAAAGCGATTGGGATTCCGTTCCAGCCCGAGATCGCGGCGGGCGAGAAACCCGTATGGATGAATCCCGTGTTGTTATCAGACCGACAATCCGTGGTCATCGCAGATCAAAAACGTAATCTCTATAAACTCTCGACGGGCAAGCAACTGCGATCGTTGAATTCGAAGCCGTTGGAAAAGGCACTCAAGGGACGGATGGATGTGCTGAGCGACGTGGTCGTCGGCGTTTCGCCGGGAGCCTCCGGGGATATCCTGGAATTCTATGAAACGGGCGAATTTAAGAAACTGGCATCCCTCAACTTCGAAGGCCGGTTCACCTGGGGGCCCTACTCTGTAGAGACAAATAACGGTTCGGTTGGACTGGCCTTGAGCGATATCGAAGGCCTCGTTGCATTCGACGGTAAGGGACAAACGATGTGGAGCAGCCCCCTTCCGCAAACGGTCTTGGTCGGCAAACCCTTGGTCGACAATTCCGAACTCCTATTCGCCAGTACGACCGGCGATTTGATCCGAATCGCACTGGCCAATGGCCAAGTCTTGGGAAGAGCGCGCTCGGGAGAACCCATCGCTGGAACTCCCGTCGTGACTCCATCGGGCCTCCTCATTCCGGGAGATGAGGGGAGCATTTTGCGATTGCCACTCCCCATCGAAACAAACGCCAACGGGACTGGTTCGGGTCAATGATGCGTTGGGAATCCGTTATGAACATGACCTCGGCTGCGATGTGTCCCGGCGAATTATGGCGCACATGCCTGAAGTTTCGATCCGCTACGTACTGCATGGCTATTTGCTGGATTTGGTTGAGCGCCAATGTTAGTTTGGCTCAGCCTGATCTGGAAAAGATTCTTCAGGAAGTCGAAGTCTTTGGTTCGCTGTTAGACGAAGAACCATTCGACATTATTACGCTGAAGCCCGAGGCCACCGGCAAGAGTGTCAAGGTCGCTCCCATCGAATTCCCAAACAGGAAAATTCCAACGGGCGTCAAGGAAACAGACAAGTTCCAGGTAACGATTCTATTGTTTCCCACACGACGCTACGAGGTCATGTGGAAGGATATCGATCGGATCTCTCTGTATGAACAAATGATTTTGGCCCGCGCAAAGAAGCTGGTCGACGATAAGAACTTCGGGGAAGCCTTTGAACACTTGAACTTTCTGATCGTCAATTATCCCCAGACGCCCGGATTGCAAGTCCTTCGGCAAGAGTTCTTGTTTGAAAGCGCGAACGAGATGGCCCGGCAAAAGCGTTTGCCACATACCCTGGCCGTGTTGGAAGAATTGCAGAGGACCTTCCCTAACTTTCAACGCGAGCGCGTTCGATCGAGCATCGCCAGCGTATCGAGCCAATTGGTCAAGTCGTATTTTGACAAGAAGGATTTGGCCACTGCAAAAGCCATGATCACACGGCTTGAGCGGGACTACAAAAAAGATCCCCTCCCCGTCGTCGAGGAATGGAAAGGCAAGTTCCTGGAACTGGCTTCGCAATACCGCGATCGCGCTCAGGCATTTCGCGACCAAAAGGACTATCTCAATGCTCGCCGCGAAGCGGCCAAGATGCTCGAGATCGAACCGGATATCCCCGGAGGAAAAGAGTTCTTTCGGGAGTTGATCAAAGAGTTCCCCGTGGCGCGTGTGGGGGTATTTCAAACGGCCGACAAACCCGATACCGCGGCCCTCGCGAATTGGCCTGCGTTTCGATCCGGGCAATTGATCTCCCGACCACTGTTTGAATTTCGAAGCACGGGACCGGAAGGAGGACAATACAAATTCACATTGGGATCCTTCCAGCAGAGCGATGATCGGCTCGAATTGGATTTGACCATCCAGAACCCGGGAGTCGGTGGCGTACCCAACAGCTTGAATCTTTCCCAATCCTTCCTTCGAAGGGCGACCATCGGCAGCAAAGATTATTCACCAGGTTGGGCCTCGATCTTCGATTCCGTATCCGTCTCCGGACCGGAACGCGTCAGGTTGCGATTTCGACGTCCCCACGTTTTGCCCCAAGCCTTTCTGCAGTGGCCCATCGAGCAAACCACCGAAGGCGTGGAACCCCCGGGAGTCCTCTATCGTTTCAAGTCGCAGGATGGAGATATCCAGCGCTTCGAATGGGCTTCCTCCAATCCGACAGTCGATTATCAACCTCGCGAAATCCATGAAATCAAGTACACGGATCCAGCGCAAGCGATTAATGATTTGCTGCGCGGGGATATCGAAGTCATCGATCGTCTTTTTCCGGCCGATGCGAAACGACTTCAAGCCTCGATTGTCTCCAAGTCCATCAATGTGGAAGGCTACGCACTCCCTACCGTTCATATGCTGGTCCCACGAACCTCGAACCCCTATCTCGATGATCGTGAGTTCCGTCGTGCACTCCTGTATGCCATTGACCGCGAGGGAATCCTCAAGGGAGAGATCCTAGGAGGAGCCGATGCGGAACTCAGTCAAGTGATTAGCGGTCCCTTTCCGCGCGGTACCACCGACAGCGATCCTATTGCCTACGCCTACAACAATTCAGTACCGAATTTGGCCTATGATCCTCGATTGGCCAAAGTGCTCATGCTGATCACCACGACCAAACTGAAAATGATGTATGAGAAGAGAAACGAAAAATTACCACCCATTTCTAAGATCCGATTAGGAGTGCCAAACTACGAAGCTGCCCGCGTCGCGGGCCAAGCCATTGTCGAACAATGGAAACTGATCGATGTGCCTGCGGAATTGATCGTGCTCGACAAGGTTCCTGGCCCCAAAGACGATGTCCCTGTCGATATCCTCTATCTCACCGCCTCGGTTTGGGAACCGGCGACGGATGCGGAACGATTGTTCGGCATCGGGGGGCCTGCGGAAACCAACAATCAGTTCATCGTCCAAGTCCTTGGCCAATTGGGTGCCGCACGCAATTGGCGTGAAGTTCGCCAAAGTTGCCAGGACCTGCATGCGTTGGTCGCGGCACACCTCCCGGTTCTCCCACTCTGGCAAGTCGGGGAATCGTTCGCCTATCGCAATGAAATCGGGGGGATAGCACGGAAACCTTTGGGGCTATACCAGGATCTTCAGAAGTGGAGGTACAGAGCACCATGACGATGGAATCTTTCCTAAAGCACTGCTCGCCAGGCCCATCCATACGCTTCGCGTGGACGGCTCCCATACTGCTGTTGGCTGCGATCGTTATGTTCCCGCCCCATCCAGTCTTTGGCCAAGCCCCCGAAGTGTGGGAATACTCACCCTATCGCGTCCGCGTTTGGCTGAGTATGTCACCGACCTTGGGCTTGAGCGACGATACGAAACAGCAAATCCAACGCAGGATTCAGGAATGCGCCGAAGTTGAATTCGGAGCCACATGGTCGGTCGATGTCTTGGAAACCCCTGATGCGTTGTTTGGCTCGGTCTTATATCACTTGGACGATCTCACGATCGAGCAACTTCTATCGCGTGAACTTGTCCTAGTGCTTTCGAAATCCGAACAGGCCAAGGATGCGTTTTTGGCAACCCAACCAAAAAAGGTTATCGATCCAGCCGAAGCGGAGGCGCGAAAAAAGATGAAGCCCGAGCAATTGGCGGCTCTGAAGACAAAAGAAGATGCTGAATTGCGAGCATCCAGCCTCAACAGTATCCGAACGCTTGAATCTGCCATCGAACGGATACCCAAAATCGCGATCCATCCCATGCCGTTTAACGCTCTCCAAAGGGATATTGTTCCGTTTTTAGGGGAAGAGCGTTGGAAGACTCTGCAATCGAAATTGGACCCTTCGCAATCCTCTGTCGCGGAAATGATGGAGGATTTGAAAACAGGTAACTTATTCGCGGCTCTTGTCCCAAAAAACGAAGCGCCTCGATTCAAGGAAGTGGCTCGCTCGATTCCATCCCGCTTCCCATGGCAACCCGAAGCCATGTTGCGTGACAAGGACAAGATCTTTCTGGCATCGGTCGATCGCGAAGGAGAGGCCATCAAGATTCGAGTCAAAGAACTGGATGCCTTCGTGCGGCGAATCGGATTGATGGAAAGCTTGACCGTCCAGCAAGTCGACGAGATTCCTTACGCAGTCGCCTATTTAGCGAAGCGCAGCTTTACCCCCATGGTGCGCATCGAAGACAATGATAACAAGACGGCCGTATTGCGCGTCCGCGCCGCCGGGCTAGCGACCGATCCAGAGTCTCCCATCCTTCTCGGGCCTGGGGATGTCGTAGCCCCCTATATCCGCCGCGATGATCTCAACGGCAACCCAACTGTTCTTCAGAACTTGCCCTTTACCTACATCGCGCTGACGGAACAGATCGATGAAGCGCGATACTATGGCGCAATCTTCGCAGCCAGTCGCGGAGCGCTAGCAGCTGCGAAAAATCGCCGTACCAAACGGGTAGGACTCAAGGTTCATCCTCATTATCCAAGTACCGATCTCAAATTAGGGGTGCGATTGATGCCCGGTAGTGCGGTCCCGGGTGCCGAAGTCTTTCGCAGAACACCAGGTGACGAAGATTTGAGTATGGAAGGACGATCCGATTGGCGCGGAGTGATCCCCGTCGGTCATTCCAGTCTGCCGACGATTCGCTATGACCAACCCACTTCAAGCTCCGTCGAAACGATCGCGCAAGCCCGTTCGACCAACCGTCCACCCCCCGCTGACGGAGCTGCTGGCGAAAATACAACCCCTGCCGTAGATCTATCCGAAGAAGAAAAACAAAAGAGAAAACCAGGCGAAAAACCTCCTACCAGCAGTTTGCAACTGAAGGTCCCTCTCTATCTGTACTACATCAAAAATGGTGAAACGCTGCTGGCACGACTCCCCATCGTGACAGGCTACCACGCCGACGAGAAGGCGGATCTTCCGGACGATCGCCGACGCTTGCAGGCAGAGGCATTTCTGAAAGGATTGCAAGGCGAAGTGCTAGACCTCGTCGTTCGACGAAAAATTTTGGACGCGCGGATCAAGCGGAAATTGGAAGAAGGAAATCTCGACGAAGCTTCATCCCTTCTGGATGAACTCAAAAAAGTCAAAAACTATGATGCCTTGGCGGGCCAAATTCAGAATATCCAGCGTCGGGCTGCATCCACGGAATATGGTCCAATCCCTCTGCCGGTCGCAGAACGCATCGACAAAATGATCGACACGACCCGTATTCTTATGCAAAAATATCTACAGGATGACATCGTTCGCGGACTTGAAGTCCAACTCATCGAGAAGAAACAAGGGAAATGACCAAAATCGTTTTAGATGTTGGGAATTGCAATCCGGATCATGCCGCCATCTCTTCGATGCTCAGGAAGAACTTCGATGCTCAGGTCCTTCGTGCGCAGGAATGGTCCGATGCTCTTGCGATTCTAAAGTCCCATCCGGTCGACCTGATCCTGATCAATCGAAAATTGGATATCGATTACAGCGATGGCATCGATGTCTTGAGGGCTCTGAAAAGAACTGCGCCCTACAACACCATCCCCGTCATGCTGATCACCAACTACGCAGAGCATCAGCAACAGGCCGTGGCCGAAGGTGCGGTCATGGGATTTGGCAAATTGGAATTGTCTTTACCCGAGACACTATCGAAGTTGAACTCTTTCCTCAGCGCCCATGCCGTGGAGAGCTAAGCCATGTCCAAAGCCAAGATCAAGATTGACGATGTCATCGAGGCTCGCAAGTTACTCAAGGATGCAGGCCTACGCAGCACTCCTGCTCGCATCTCCGTTATCAATGCCTTAAAGCATTCCACCAAACCGCAAACGCATGCGGAGCTCGCAGATCATCTCGTCCCTCTGGGCTTCGACAAAGCGACCGTCTTTCGCAACCTCACGGATCTCGCCGAAGCCGAACTGGTCATTCGTACGGAATTGGGAGATCATGTTTGGCGGTTTGAGCTGCGAGATCCGTCGCACGACCGAAGTAGTCATCCCCACTTTGTCTGCATCGATTGCGGATCGGTTTCTTGCATCGACGAAATGGCGCTTCCCAGCCCATCCATCCGTCGTACCCTGAATATCTCACGTATCAGCGAAGTACTAGTCAAGGGACATTGCGGAACCTGCGACAGTACGAAGGCTTAGTCGATGCGACGGAATCATGAAGAGCTTCTCGACAAGAAGAGACGAGGAAGACACATTCTAAGGGGAAGATGATGCATCTTGCGGTGCAACGATCTGCTCGATCCTGGCAGCTTTACGCCCGCGATAGGAACCGGGTGAGGCAAGGAATCGGAGTTCATTTCCGATTTCGACTTCCATCCATTGGCCGACTTCTTTCTCGATCGAAATGATGTCGCCAACCTCAATCTTGGTCAGTTCCGAAAGAGGGATCGAGGAATGGGCCAAAGTCACCGTCACTTCGGACTCGTCGGTAATGCTGGAATCGCCCAAACGATCGCGTGTTCGAATCCACTCCGAATCGGACGTATCCACCAGCCTAGATAGTTCTATGAGCGGTGTTTCCATAGTTTCCATGAACGAAATTGGGATACACCAATGGATCGTACCTACATGGGTCCCCAGCGCGAGCTCATAACCCACGGCTAGAATCGGCTCGTCGACACTCAACGCTCGAATGGAGGCACGATGCTGTTCGATACGCTGAATCTTTAAGTCCAGGGGATTGATGGTCTGCAATGCGGATTGCCATGGGCGAATCACATCTTCCGCAATGCGTGATGCCAACCTCATTTCGATGTTGGACAGCGGTCTCTCAGCGTGGATCTCAGAATCCATTGCGCTACCTAACATTCGATCGATGACCGGATACAAGATCTGCATTTGCATCGTGATCAGCCAAGGCAGCCCCCGAGGAACAGGAGTCAATATCGCGGAAAATGACGGCCCGCCGTGGTCTTGAAGGAAGCGCTCGTAGGGGATGGCTTCAAGCCGTATCAATTGGATTTTCGCATGCGTTTGCAATCGATGGGACAGAATATCTTCGGTTGGCCGGATCAACCCGAAGCAGAAGGCCTGAAGCGCCCTCAGGAAGCTATGGGAAACCTTCTCAGCGTGACACTTGGGGGGGAGGCCTCGGCTTGCCGATTGCGAAAATTCCAGCGTCCCCGACGAAGGACTCTGGGTTGCGTCGACCGCTTTTGCAACAACACGGATACTCCTCTCCGCAGGGACGCTCGAACCCGCCGCAGCGAGCGGATCCGCGACGATGTCTTCAATGCTCTTGTCAAACAACGCGAGCAATTCGTTTAGGGGGGCGTGTTCGCGCGAGTCATGCATAGGGAAATCCATTTCCTGATCAAGTTGTTCTCTGGCCTAGTTGGCTTCTACCTAGTTGGCAATGGGAAGGATTTACAACCAGTGCTTCCTCTACTCTTTTGGCGAAGTGCAGCGAGGCTAGCTTCGAACGTGACCGTCTCCTGTAATGATGTATTTGTACGTTGTCAGTTCCGTCAAACCGCAGGGTCCGCGGGCGTGCAATTTGTCCGTACTGATTCCAATCTCTGCCCCCAAGCCCAGTTCGCCACCATCGTTAAATCGCGTCGATGCATTGACGATGACTGCGGCAGAATCGATCCTTTGTGTGAATCGGCGGGCACTTGAGAGGTCTCGCGTCACAATCGCGTCCGTATGCTTGGAGCCGTAGCGATTGATGTGGGCAATCGCCTCGTCCAAGGAATCCACGATTCGGATGCTCAGAATCGGGCCGAGATACTCAAGTCCCCAGTCCGCCTCCGACGCCGGTACCGCCTGAGGGAGGATACTGCAGACCTTGAGGTCCCCCCGCAACTCGATTCCGTGGAGACTTAACGCCTCGTTCAGCTTGGGAAGAAAAGATCGTGCGATCTCTGAATGCACTACGAGCGATTCCGCAGCGTTGCAGACTCCCATACGATCTGTTTTCGCATTGACGACGATGGCAATCGCTTGGGCGATATTCGCATCGCGGTCGACGTAGACGTGGCAATTGCCGGTGTAGTGTTTGAGTACGGGCATGGTGGCCTCGGATGTCACTCGACGCACGAGGCTTTCGCCACCGCGAGGGATGACCAAGTCGATGTAGTCAGCGAGTTTTAGCAATTCGCCGACGGCAGCGCGGTCAATAGTGTTCACCATCTGCAGGGCGCCATCGGGCAGTCCGCATTGCTCCCCGGCTCGAGCCAAAATGGAAGTGATCGCGAGAGACGTGTGATAGGCCTCTTTTCCTCCCCGCAGGATAATGGCGTTTCCGCTTTTAATCGCTATCGCGGCTGCATCTGCGGTAACGTTGGGGCGCGATTCATAGATGAAGAGCACGACACCGATTGGTACTCGGACCTTTTTAACTTCCAGCCCGTTTGGGCGAATGCCCCCTCCCAAAATCTCGCCCACGGGATCGGGTAGTGCGGCCACCGCACGCAGACCCACTGCGATCGCTTGGATACGATCCGAGGTCAGTGTCAATCGATCGATGGCCGCTGGAGTTAAGCCAAACTGGGGTGCTTGAGCCACGTCCAAGGCGTTGGCACTCAAGATGATATCGGATTGAATCAACAGTTGCCCGGCTGCGATCTCCAGCCATTGATTCTTAATGGTCGATGAGAGATCGAGCAATTCGAAGGAAGCGGACTTGGCACGCTCTGCCATTGCCCGACAAAAAACGGACATGTCTGCAACGTCACCGACAGCCTGCTCTGATTTCGGTGAGGTAGGGATCACAGGTGGAGGCGATTCGGATCTTGTTTTTGCCATGAATCTCGGAGTGCCGTACGAAGGGTGATTCTAAGTCATGGAAAATAGAAATAGGGAAGATCTGCGGCATGCCGCGCGATTGCTGGGAGTATGGAAAAATAGGGAATCCAGGTCAATCCGAATTCGAGCTTCCGGCGAGTCTCTAGCCCACCAAATCGCTGGCCAAATGTTGACAAAAACCGGAACGCCGTGCAGTGGATTCGTGGTTTTCCCTGGCGGCGTTGCAAAAGGTCTCGCGTAGGCTCTTCGGTTCTCTAAAGACGAAAGACTTCTGCGATTGCAAGCCGGATTGGTAGAATGGAAGAGGAACGCGAAGCAGACGGCTCTCCCTCACCCGCTCTCAAAAGAGATTTGATTATGGCTTGGAATGTGCGAAAACCGATTTTAGTGCCTTACGATTTTTCTTCGCATTCACGTTTGGCTGTGGACAAAGCCTTGGCTCTCGCCGACTCCCCTTCCTGCGTGCATGTGTTGCATGTCTTACCGAGCTTCGTGCCACTCGCACCCGAAGGATTTCCCCTTGAGTCCATCGATGACAGCGTGCGATTGGACTCCGCCCAAAAGTCGCTCGAAGAAGATTTTGCAGACCAGCGATACGCAGGTGTGGCGCGCGAAGTTTTGATCGGCGATCCAGGAACAGTCTGTGCGGATCGGGCCGAAACGCTGGATGCGGAGTTGATCGTTGTCCCGTCCCACGGGAGAAGTGGCGTTTCTCGACTGTTGCTGGGCAGTGTTGCTGAACGCATTATTCGGCTGTCCAAGCGTCCAGTGCTGGTGCTCAAGATACCTCACGACTGACATTTCGAGTGCCGCGAACACGTACCTCATGCTGGTACTAGCGCGGGCTCGATGCATCGGCTTGGTCGCTGGCGAATTTCGCTTGTGCGGTATCACCGCGCCGACGGTGAACCTCGGCCATATTCCTCCAAACAATTTCGGAGGGCTCGTTCGCTAGGACGGTTTGGAGCACTCCATGGGCTTCCTCCAAGCGATTCATGTGGGTCAAATTGAAGCCCAATTCATTTGCAATGTAAGCATAGCCAGGGGCGATCTGATGGGCAGCTTCTAGACAGGCGACCGACTGTGCTCTCAATGTATTTGGCCGAGTCGTATCAAATTGGAGTTCGCGCTCGTACGTTTTGCCCAAGGCATAGAGGAGCTCTGCAGCCCAAGGGTGTCGCTGGCTGCTAGTCCAAAACATCTTCTTTGCATGTTCGAGATACGCTTGGCGGGCAAGCTCGTTGGTCATCAAGGATAGGTCTTGCCCCTTGAGCGCTGTCGAGGCATGATGCTCGACCATACGATCGATTCGCTTGGGAAGGTATTGAATGGATTCATGAAAGTCAGCGCATTCTTCAAGAGTGATGAATGCTTGTTGCAACGCCGGTTCGAGAACACGACGCTTTCGGCTTTGAAGTGATGGCTGCTGGATGAGAGAATGAGCAAGTTCGTCGTTGCGCAAGGCTTCGATGTGACGCACCAGCAATAACAAGCCTTGCATGACCTCTTCTCGAGCGCTGTGAACACCATTGCGTCGCAATAGCGCATCGCATTTCTCGAGCCTCTTGCGAAGCTCGATTTCCACCGCATTCCATTCCGGCGCGGTGGGCGTCGTGGCTTCATTTCCGGAAAACAGCAAACGATTGGTCGGGAAGACGAGAGTCCGATGCGGCGCTTCCAATTCGTTTGGAAGCACACGTGCCCTGGACACCATGGACGTATCGATCCGACCAGCGTCCATCGATTGGTCGGGAAGTCCCTGTGCAATGCGTCTTCGATCCGTCCACTCGTTCGTTTCAGGGACCCTTTGAACAGTTGCTTGCGTGAGTGCTGGCAGTCCCGGTGGCAGCCGATCGGGGAGGGGCGCGTTTCCGATGGGTGGCAAACTCACCGAAGGCGTACTCGATTGGGTCGCAACGGACGGAGCGTTGGCATTGGCTTCGAGCGCCAAACCATGGGCAGGAACTCGATTCCATGAATTTGCTGGAAGGGGTGAGCCCATTCCTGGGACTGCCAAAGGAGGTAGCGCCGTGCTGGAGTTTGTAGGTCCGCTTGGAGATCCAAGCCCTGCCGCGAGTGGTGTGACGCTGCGAGCAGACGGCGGTGGTAAAGTGGGTTCCAGCAGCTTGACCGAGGCCACCGGCGGATCCTCCTTGGACCTTGTTTGGCTTGCCGACGCGGGGACAGTGCTTTGGGAATTGCTTGGGAGGTTCTGGGAGTTGCTCGAGAGGACCCGAGTGATTGCAGGGGATTCCTTAGGAGCCGACGCGGAAGGTGGTTTTCCCAAGCTGATCCGGATGGGGCCGGGCGCAGGAATGGTGGGCGCAGGAAAGGGTTTGCTCCAGGGCGATCCCGGTTGTTGTTCTGCGGTCGGTACCGTTTGCGAATAGCCCGATTCGGGATACGCCAAAGCACTCGAGAGAACGAACGCCGGCAACCAACTCCAAACCAACGTGTCCCGCGAGAGGAGGCGAAGAAGGGTGATTCTGGTCGATCGATTGATCGGATTCGGGTTCGCTTTAAGGAACCGCATGCTCCAACTCCTGAACGCTGTCAACGCTGTTGCTAGGATGCCATCAAACTTCACTTTCGCATCTGCCACTCGGCAAGGAGCAGAGATGAGATCGCGAGTCGATGGCGTTACCAACGGAACAATCGGTAGGTTCGGAGTATTCCAATCAGTCGAGATGCCGATTGGCGATCAGACTGTTTGGTCCATGTAGTTGCAGAAGGAAAATAACGCAGACTTTACGCAGATTGCCAGGTTCGCCAAATGGCCAGATTCGCCAATTTGCCACATATGTTTGTCGGTTGGAGATTCGATGTGGCAAAGCTACAATCTTCGGCAATTGGTTTTTGGTTTGCACGGCTTGTATAAGCAATCCGAATACTCAGTCCGCAAAGGAAAGTAGGTTTTCATGAGTGCCATTCAACGTGTTGCCATCCTATTCTCAGGTGGTCCTGCCCCGGCAGCCAACGCGGTCATTTCCTCCGCTGCTTTCTCGTTCCTTAACGCCGGCGTGGAAGTGCTGGGGATCAAGCATGGCTATTCGAACTTGATCGATTTCGATCCTTCGCAGCCATTGGTCGAGGGAAAACACTACCTCAAGTTTTCGCTCGAGTCTTTGGAATTCATGCGTACCGAACCAGGGATTCGGATCGGCACGGCGCGAAGCAATCCTGGCAAGGTAGTTGCTAGTCCGACCGACTTGCAAGATGCAACCAAGACAGCGGCACTGAGACGTGTCTACGACGCCCTTCGATCCCTGAATGTCGATGCGCTCATAAGTATCGGCGGAGACGATACGCTCAAGACGGCGAACAAGATGAAGTTGTTTCAGGACACGCTGCCGGCGGGAGAAAAGAAATTTCCTGTGATTCATTTGCCGAAGACGATCGACAACGATTACTCGGGGATTGACTTCACGTTTGGTTACTTCAGTTCGGCAGAAGTGCTAGCGGGTGAGATTCGCAACTTGAATCGCGATGCGGCAGCGGGCCAAGCGTATTTCATCGCCGAAGCGATGGGTCGGTCGGCAGGTTGGCTGGCGTATGGCGCGGCTATCGCAGGGGATGCGTGCATGGTGCTGAGCGTGGAGGACATCGTAGGACCTCTTCGAAGCACGGAAACGGTCACGAATCCGGATGGTTCAACGAAAACCCGTACGGTGATGAACACCGAGGCGGTGATCGATCGCATGGTGGCCATGATGATTGCTCGAGAAAAAATTGGTCGCAACTATGGTGTGATCGTGATTGCCGAGGGGCTTGCCGAGTATCTACCGCTGTCCTTTATCCAAGGCGTGGCTCGCGATGACCATGGTCATTTGGCCATTTCAAATGTCGATATTGGCAAGTCGATCGCAAAGATTTTGGCCGATGCCTACAAAGTCAAGACAGGCAAGACTCGCAAGATCAACGGTATCCAAATGGGTTACGAGTCTCGCTGCTGCGTTCCCACCGCCTTTGACGTGATGCTTGGCTCCCAAATTGGAGTGGGTGCCTATCGAGCCTTGGTCGAGCAAAAGCTCAATGGGGTGATGGTTTCCGTCGGGGGCCAGTTCGATGTGTCGTTTGTTCCCTTCGAAACTCTGGTCGATCCGAATACTTTGGTCACCAAGGTCCGTTTCATCGAGACTAGCAGCGACTTTCATCGCCTCGCCAGATTGCTGGAACAACCCACTTAGGAATTGAACCCAATTAGGCATCGTGGGGCCGCTAGAATGCGTTGCCAATCGACCACCCATGCGATGCCACGTTGCGAACGCAGCAACGCCCTGCCCTCTTTAACGCCCTGCCCTCTTTTTCGGCGATCGCTTACTCCGCCGACCACGGCGGGATCGAACTGCCATCAGGGCCTTTGGCTTTGGCAGGGGTTGAGCCGCGTAAACTCGCAACGTATGCAGACACCATGATAATGTCGTTCTGATTGGGGATGCGAGTTGCCCAAGCTGGCATGGCACCACCGGCCACCCCTTCGTTGATGACCTTGATGATATCGGTCACTTTTTTGATGTGCTTGTAGTTGTCGTCGCACAGATTGGGACCGATCAGTCCCCCGCCATCGGCGCCGTGGCAGTTCACGCAGTTCTGTTTGAAAACAGATTTACCGACTTCATTCCATTCAGGTTCGTTCATGAAGCGGATGAGTGTTGGCGCATCGGGGCTGAGGGGGCCCAAGTCAGCGTATTTCTTCTTCTGATTCTCATCCAGGGCGACTTGAAACTGTTCCGGCAACGACCGCCCGGTGGCACCGACATGGAAGTAAAGAAGATAAAACGGGGTGAAGAACACCGAGGCAATAAACAGCCATTTCCACCAACCTGGCAATGGATTGTCGTACTCGCGAATTCCATCGTACGAGTGTCCGAGTGGGGCATCGGTATGGGTCGATCCGGAGGCTTGCGTCATTCTTTTTCTCTCCCAATCGCGTTGGGTTTCCGAGGTTGGTTGGGTCTGGGATCGACGACATCATCGGTTAAGGGGATCGATCCTAAGCGATCGGTGGTTTCCCTTTTGAGCATCAATGCCCGAATCACGATGGCGAAAAAACAAAGTGCGAACAAAACGAGAGCGATCTCGTCGAATACCGAATAATCGAGCCAGGAGACAACATCTTTCAGCATGCTCCGACCCCTTTTGGGATCCCTAGGCTAGACCCATGCTTGGACCATTCCTCGGCCCACCGGCTGGGAAAAAGCAATGGGGTTGCGGATGGCAACGGGCAATGGTTGTTCATCACAGTGGGCCTGACTCGGATAAGAAGTGTGCCACCTCTGCTGTCACAGCTGCATCGGTTTTTTCCAATGCGGGAGCGTCCGACGTGGCCGGTGACTCTTCGGGTTTGAACAAGTCAGTTCCCAATCGCTGCATATAGGCGATGAGTGCAATGGCTGTAGAATCCTTGATCAAGTGTCCGTTGTACTCGACTTGACCACTTTGCGCGACAATCTCCGCCGCAACCTTTTCTGCTTGCTTCCGAGCCATGTCAGCGGACTGGCTCAGTTCGAAATCGTATTTGGCACCGAGGAATTGGGCAGCCCGAACGCGCGGTTCGATTTCGTTGTAGTTCAACCTTTCTTCGAGCAGGTGTCGGTAGCTGGGCATCACAGATCCTTCCGAAACGTAGCTCGGGTTCTCAAAGTGGCTCCAATGCCAGAACCCGCTGGTTTGCTTGATTCCGATACGAGCCAGATCCGGTCCAATCCGTCGTGATCCCCATTGGAACGGATGGTCGTACACCGATTCTCCTGCCTTGCTGAATTCGCCGTACATTAGCTTTTCGGCCACCATAGGTCGAATCATTTGGGAGTGGCAGTTGTAACATCCTTCGGCTACGTAAATATCTCGACCCGCCAGTTCAAGTGGCGTGTAGGGCTTGACCGTATTGATGGTTGGGATGTTACTGCGAATCAGGAACATCGGAATGATCTCAAAAGCACTCGCCACCAGTACAGCGATAAGGGTGAACAGGGTAAATCGAACTGGCCAATGCTCCCAGCGTCGGTGCCAATCCATGGTCGCGACTTTGTCGATTTTGGTCGCCAGCTCGAGGACGGGTGTCCCGTCAAGCTTGCTATGCAAAACGATTTGTTCGACATAGTTGCGAGACAATCGCGGGGCCGAATAAACAGGGACTTCGTACGTCGATGGGCGAGTTCGCCACGTCATGAAGGCGTTGAAAGCCATCATCACGATACCAGCAACATACAGTAGTCCGGCAAAGACCCGCGCCCACCAGAATGGAACAATGGTTTGAACCGTTTCGAGGAAGGTATAGAGCAAGTCACCGTTGGGCTTGAGGGCCCGCCACATGAGTCCTTGCGTGATACCCGCTGCATAAATCGGAATGATGTACAGCAGGATTCCTATCGTTCCGATCCAAAAGTGCCATTCGGCTAACTTCTGACTCCACAACTTGGTTTGATACAGTCGTGGTAAAAGCCAGTAGACCATGCCAAACGTCATAAAGCCATTCCAGCCCAGCGCACCGGAGTGAACGTGGGCGATGGTCCAATCCGTATAATGGGAGAGCGCATTCACACTCTTGATCGAGAGCATGGGGCCTTCGAAGGTCGCCATGCCATAGAACGTAATTCCGACGACAAAGAACTTCAGCACGGGATCGGTTGTGACTTTGTGCCAAGCCCCTCGCAGAGTGAGCAGACCGTTGATCATCCCACCCCACGACGGCATCCACAGCATCACGCTGAAGAGCATGCCAAACGTGCTAGCCCATTCGGGCAACGCCGTGTAATGCAAATGGTGTGGCCCTGCCCAGATGTAAATAAAGACTAGGGACCAAAAATGGATGATGCTTAGTTTGTAGCTGAAGACAGGGCGCTCGGCTGCTTTCGGCAGGAAGTAATACATGAGGCCCAGGAATGGAGTCGTCAGAAAGAATGCTACCGCATTGTGGCCATACCACCATTGCATGAATGCGTCCTGCACCCCTGCATAGATGCTGTAGCTCTTGCCCAGTCCGATGGGCACCACCAAGTTATTGAAGACGTGGAGAACGGTCACAGTCACAATGGTTGCAATGTAGAACCAGAGAGCGACATACATGTGTCTCTCGCGGCGATGCACCAACGTCATAAAGAAGTTTCCGCCGAAGAACACGAGCCAAACAACGGCGATGGCCAAATCGATCGGCCATTCGAGTTCTGCGTATTCTTTACCCTGGGTGATTCCGAGGGGTAGTGTGACTGCGGCAGCGACGATGATGCCTTGCCAGCCCCAAAAGTGAAGACGGCTTAGTACATCGCTCCACATCCGGCACTTGCACAATCGCTGAGTGCTGTAATAGATGGCGGCGAAGATGGCGTTTCCCGCGAATGCAAAGATGGCCGCATTGGTGTGCAAAGGCCGCAATCGAGCAAAGGAAAGGATCGCACTGATTTCACTCCGCAATCCATCGACAATCCACGGCGCGGCTAATAGAACACCTACGATGACACCCGCTACGGTCGCCACGAGTCCCCAAAGGATGGTCGCGGTGACGAACATACGTACGATGCTGTCGTCGTAGCTGAATTGTTCAAGTGCCTCCGATTCGGATGCGGTGGTTGTAATCTGCGACATAACGGAAGAATCATCCAAAGTCGTGTAGGGGAGTCTCTGTCGTGCGCCGATGATTCCAGAAGTCGGCAACCTCGTTGTGGATCACTAGCCGCATTGTACTCTCCTCATCGGCAATTGATCACTATCAATGTCAGCCGCCAGCAAGAGAATCGACCGCGACAGATTGAAGCAACATCAATGTTTTCGCTATTGTTGCTGCGAAATATGCGATTGCGTTCCCGATGTGAAGTGAGCGATCGCAGGCGTTGTTTGCTCAAACCAATACAGCGAGCGAATTGCTTTTCCGCGAACAAGCCAAACCGAACTCATTTCCCCGATTCTGAAATTAGCGCGGGATGTCCTGGATCCCATTGGCGGAGACGATGCTGGAGCCAAAGCCGCTCTGGTATTCCGGTTTCAGCACTTGTGAGGGAAGAATGATTCGACCAAAAAAGCCCGGATCTGGTTTCTCATGCTCGCGAGCGACTTGATCCAAAGTCTTTTCTCCTCGGATCATAAAGGGCAACCCGGATCGCGTTGAATTTTGCCACAGGAGTTTGCCGTTTGATTCGAGCTCCACGGATGTGATGTAGGGAGTGAAGCTAACATCTTGCAAGCCCGGCCCTCCGAAGGAGCGATAGCTCTGCGTTTCGGTTTTTCCACGAGTGACTTTTCCAACTAGGCGAACCGGTGCGGCAGGGTCGACACGATATCCCGCTTCGATCGCTTTTTGTTGAAGCGATTGAATCACCGTCGCGCCATCGATATCCGGACCGTTGCCGTCGAACCCGACCGAGACAGCGTCTCCCTTTTTCAATGCGGTAATTCCCGAGACATCCTTCTTTAGGGCCTGTTTCGCAAGCTCGTGCGGCAAACGAATGACGCCGATCGATTTCGAGTTGGCAACCGTCAGCAGACCATGTTCCAGCAAGTCGGAATATTCCAGTCCATCATCCGCGAAGGTGTACTTCCAGAGGATGAGGTTCCGCTTTAGGCTCAACAATTCGCCACTTGGAAGAATCAGGAACTCGTCGCCACCTCCCCAAGCAATCGGCTTTCCCAAGCCTGCGAGGTTGACGTTTGCCTCGTGCTTAAAAATCTCTTTTCCTTGAACCAAGTCCCAGATGGTGACCTTGGCATCTTGAGCGATTGCGAGGCGGGTGCCATCGTTTGAAAAACCGAGGGAGACTGCGATTGTGTTTCCAATCGGAATCGAGCCAATTTGATTTCCGGTTGCGATTTCAAACAGGGCGCATTGTCCATCGACCGGGCATGCTAGGTACTTGCCTCCAGCCGTCACGGCCGGTTCGTTGAAGTGCTTAACTGGGATCGTGAGGATCTTTTTCAGAGTTGAGTTTTGGACGACATGGACCTGGGAATCCCACACGACCACGGCCAAATCGTTCGGAAGAATCTTGCGATAGGTAGCGAAATGATGAGTGTTATTTTGCGAACTGGTCGGCAGCGTCCAATGGTTCACGACGACTGGCTTCTGATCTCGGATCCCTCCCAACACGACGAACGACAGCGCGTGATCTTGGTTTTTATCCAGTACGAGTCCTAGTACATTCCCCGATACGGGATCAGCAGACGCAAACCAAACCCGCGCATCGGCGATGGTTGTCACCTTCGTTGACTTCCTGGATTTTCCATCGACCAAGAAAATCGAAGAAGCAGGCTGGTCGAAGAACGAGCCGCTGTCGACGCCGTAGCAGAGACCAGTTATTTCGGGACCGATGAGCAATGGTCGGCGCACGTTGACACCAAACTTTTCTTCAGTGATTGCCATCGATGCATTGTTGATCGAGGAAAGATCGAGCGACGGTGGGTCGGCTTTCCAATCTTTGGGCAGATCGAGTGTGTTGATCAGAACGTCGCCACCCTTCTCGACTTCGATAGGTGGAGAGAGTCGAAACTCGCGCCCCAAAACGGTTCCCATGCCGGCTCCCTGAGAAAGTGAGGTCTTCGATCCTCCCGCAAATGGATTTTCTGAAGCACCGCTAGCGATGTACTCTTGGTCGGTGCTGGAAAGCTTCTCGATCGGAACTTTGACGATATTGCCATCCTTCTTTTTTAAGCTGACCTCGGTCGCGGTCTGCTCGATCAGAATGGCTTCGATCTTGAACTTGCCCGTGCGGTCGCTCCAAAGACGGTAGGGTTCGTTCGATCCATCGGCGGTGCGTTTCCCACCCGATGCGCCAGGTGTTCCGGAGTTCTTCGGAACGGTAATGACAACGACTTGGTTTGCTGGGAATGGGATGGGTACATCAAAACCTTCTCGTTCCAACTGGATCATGAGCAGTTGGCCCCCGTTTCGGATCTCGGTCACCACCCCTTGTGTGCGCTCACCTGCAAATTCGAGCTGTACGCGATCTCCTTTTTCGATCGCGAACCCATACGCGGAGAAAATCGCTATCGCGGTGAGGAAGCTGAGCCACCTGAATGGAAATCGCAACGGCAGAGAACTTCGGGGCATATTCGAGAGCAGAGAACAAAGAGACTGGGTGGAGGGAGACGTGGTGGAGGTTGAAGTTGTCATTGCAGACGAAAGGGTTGAGGTTGAGTCGAGAGATACAAAAGAACAGACAATCATGAACTAGGTGCGCGAGTTTTGAAGTTGCGATGTTCAGGCTCTTCTCGTACTCGAACTCAATGAAATGGTACTCGCTACGGTATCATCGAGTACGAGTACTGCGAACGCGGAGTACGAGTACGAAAAACCCAGAGAAATCGCGAACCGAAACGACAAGACACTTAAATAGGGCAACTTCAAAACGCGTTAGCCGGGATCCACACTCCGTCCTTTGCCGGGTTTTCAGTCAAACATCGGCGTAGGAGTCCATGGGCGGCATCCTTTAAATCTACAAATGTAGTGAATTGCAATCTCGAGATACATCGTTTTCCGGCCAAGAACGTCCGGTCTGGCTGGGAACGATCCTCCCGGTTCGTATGGACCAGGGTTCTCTGAGTTGGTTCATAATCCCTTGCAGATGGGAGTGCATGGGGGCGTTATCCCACCGCTCTAAACATCTTTTCATCGGCCTTGCCCAATCAAATCATTGGTAGGGAGGGCGACGCTCCTGCGGAACCAGAACAGCCAAAGCTCGGCAGGAGCCTCGCCCCCCCTTTGTGTTCTAGACGGTTCAAAGTCCTGCAGGATGTTTAGAGCTGTGGCTTTATCCCCAGCCGGGCCTTGCTTCATCGGACAAAGAAATCGACAAATGCTTGTGATTTTTCCGGTGACTTTCGTCCTGCGCGCGACCCATGACTTTGACGGAAAAGTCGACTTGGATTACTAGACCCCCGGGGGGTTGGTGTTCATAATTCCACGAGCGTTGGCGGGTGAAATTCCCGTGAAGCTTTGCGGTATGTTCCGGTCATGACGGATGTAGCTGCGAGGAAGCGGAATTTCCGCCCGCAATGGTAGCGATTGGATCGCGACGTTGGGTTCCTAGTATTTAGTCTGGAATCCATGCAAAGCGATCTGCCGGGTGTTCTCCAATTCCCCGAACTTTTTCTGGGAAGCGGGGTGCGCGGGCCTCGCTCTCCGGTTTCCGTTACGCACCATGATTGGCATCGCCGTTTTGTCGTCGGATGAGTTTGTTCTGTCCACCCTTTTTGGAATCATCGAATGAGAATTGATCATCGATCGAGTATTCGAGGACTGGCGCTCAGTGCAGCCCTTGTTCTCGGAATGGTACCCAATTTTGCAGGGGCTCAAGAAGCGCCTGCACCCGATTTCCCCCCCTTTGAAAAAGTGATCGAGGGGTACACCAAGGTGGAGTCCAAGTCGCCCGATCGCGGGGCCTTGTGCAACCTTTGGACCCGTGAGAAAGATGGTCAAGTCCTCCTGGAACTACCCAAGGATTTTGCCACCAAGAAGTACTTTATTGCATTGACCGTCAGCAGCGGCGATAAGTTTGCAGGGCTGCAGGCCGGGGACTACTACGTCTACTGGCGATTGTACAACAAGCGGTTGGCTCTCATCCTGCCCGAAACGGGGATCCGTTCGAATGGCGAGCCTGAATCGAAATCTTCGGTCAAACGCCTCTTCACCGATACCGTATTGCTCGATGTGCCCATCCTCACGATGGTGCCACGCGGCGGTCCACTCATCGATGCGGATGCATTGTTCGTAGGACAAGCTTCCAAGTTCTTCGGCAATTCGCTCCGTATTCAAGATCCACAACTCACGAAAATCGTCAAAGCCAAACCGTTTACCAAGAACACGGAATTGGCATTTGAAGTGGTAGCTGGGGGTGGCAAGCTTCAAACGATCCACTATTCCTACAGCGAAGTCCCCGAAGACTCGGGTTACAAACCTCGGAAAGCGGATCAGCGCGTTGGTTACTTCGTGACCAATTTCACCGATCTGGGTAGCTACGATGATGACAAGAAGCGGGTCCGTTACGTCACGCGTTGGCGTCTCGAAAAACGGGATCCCTCTCTCAAAGTCAGTCCACCCGTCACTCCGATTCGGTTTTACATCGAACACACGACCCCTGTTCGTTATCGCCGATGGGTGAAACAAGGGATCGAGTATTGGAATAAAGCCTTCGAAAAGGTTGGTTTCTCCGATGCGATCGAAGTTCTTTACCAAGATCCGCGCGCTCCCGAAACCATGGATCTCGATCCAGAAGATGTTCAATACAATTTCATTCGTTGGCTCAACAACGACATCGGAACGGCCATCGGTCCGAGCCGCGTTCATCCTCTGACCGGGGAAATTCTCGATGCCGACGTGGTCCTCACCGATGGATGGATTCGCCACTTCAATTTCCAGTATCACGACATGATGCCGGAACTCGCGATGGAAGGCATGAGCCCAGAAAATCTCGCTTGGTTCGGTTCCCATCCCAACTGGGATCCTCGCCTTCGATTGGCTCCCACTGGCAATCAGACCCACTTGCAATCCCTGTTTGCTGCCCAGGCCAAACTCCCCTACGCCGGTCATCCTTTGACCCGCATGGATAGCAAGCTCATCGGAGGTCAACCCTTTGATGGACTTTATGGTCGCACCAGCCAAGTCAACGGCTTCTGCGCTGCAGCTCATGGCATGCAAATGGACATGTCGATGGCCCGTTTGGCACTCGATCTGATGGATGAAAACGGAAACTTCCTCGCAGAGCAAGATCCAGCTCCGCAACCGCCGACCAATCCTCCAGCGACTGGGGAAGAAAAGAAGCCAGAAGCGAAGAAGCCCGAAAAGTCGAAAGAAGAACTTCTGGATGGGATGCCGGAATCCTTCATCGGCCCTCTATTGGCAGAACTGGTTGCACACGAAGTGGGCCATACCTTGGGATTGCGACACAACTTTAAGGGATCTAGCAATCTCACTCTCAAGGAGATCAACTCCAATGCGGTGAAGGGACAGAAAACGATCGCGACATCGGTCATGGACTACATACCGATCAATATGCCCTATCAGCTCGAATCCGAGACGCGTGGTGACTACACCATGATCGGCATCGGACCTTACGACTATTGGGCGATCGAGTATGGCTATTCACCCGATGAATCCAAGCTTCCGGAGCTGCTCAAGCGAGCCAGCGAACCAGAACTGCAGTACGCAACCGACGAAGATACCAACGGTCCCGATCCGTTGGCTCGTCGCTACGACTACTCGAAGGATCCGCTCGAATATTGCGAAAATCAAATCCGTTTGGTCAAGCTCTATCGAGGTCAATTGCTGGACAAGTTCGTCAAGGAAGGGGACAGTTGGAGCAAGGCTCGTCGGGGTTACGAACTCACTCTCGGTGAGCAAACCAAGACCATCAGCATGATGGCCAATTGGTTGGGTGGTGCTACCGTCAATCGCGATAAGAAGGGAGATCCAGGCAATCGGCAATCGCTGATTCCGGTTCCCGCGGATCAACAACGCAGAGCTCTCGACTTCGTTCTACGGAATGCCTTCCGCGATGATGCCTACGGTTTGACCAACGAGATTCTCTCTCGCCTGACCGTCGACAAATGGGCAGACGAAGGAGTGCGTTCGATGGGTGAATCGACTTTCCCCGTGCACGACCGCATCCTAGGTATCCAAGCCAGTGCATTGTCCCTGTTGATGAATCCAACCACGCTGCGCCGCGTCTACGACAACGAACAGTTGGTTCCTAAGGATCAAGATTCGGTGACCCTACCGGAAGTTTTGGACAAAGTCCAAGCGGAAATCTGGTCGGAACTCGATGCAAAAGTGGAAGGGGAAGTGAACGCTCGCAAACCCCGTATCAGTTCATGGCGACGCAACCTGCAAAGGGAGCACCTCGAACGATTGCTCGATTTGGCCATCCCGACCGGATCGAACGTGGCAAAACCCGTCGCTGCTCTCTCCTTGGTGCAACTCAAGGATATCAAGCGACGGATCGATGCAGCGTTGGAAGGCAAAGCTGGACTCGATCCCTATTCGGTCGCTCACTTGACCGAAAGCCAACTCCGGATCGCTAAAGCTCTGGATGCCATCTACGTCTACAACCAAAGTTCTGCAGTCGGTGGCGGTTCGCAAGTGATCATTTTCGGTCAGGATGCGATTCCTAGCCCATCCCCCGTAAAGCAGGATGCACCGATCGCAACCGAAGTGATCCCAGTTGCTCCGGCGACCGGTGATATGCCTCAATAAAGGGGACGAGCACCGTCAGAGGAAAGTGGCCCGACGCCAATTGGTAACGGGCGACATTCCATCAAAAAGAAAAAGAGGGGTGGTCCGTTGATCACCCCTCTTTGTTTTGTGCACGGAAGTGTCTGTCATTCCGCCGCTACGAAACTACTTGAGCAACAACGGGCCCTACTTGAGCAACAACGGGCGGCGTGGTGGGCTGACATTGGTCGATCGCCCCAGAATCTCTCGAAGGATGCGTTGTTCTAGTTCTGTGTCGTTTTCCTGACGGATCCAACCCAGAGTGATGGGCTGGCCTACCAGTTTCGGGTTGACTCGAACGATCGATCCATCGTGCCTTGCGATCGCAGAACCTTCGGAAGCGCTTAGCGATCGATCCACGTCTTCCAGTTCTTTGATGACTTCTACGGCGATGGTGAACCCTTGCTCCGTCGGAATCACACGGATGAAGCAAGTCCTGCGGATGGTCTGAAAGGTGCTCTGCAACCGTTGGAAGCCATGCGTCGAGGCTTTACGCCATGGTTCGAGATAGGTCGGACTTTCCTCGGGATAGGTTTCGAGGCGTCCTTCCAGCCACTGCACATCATCCCGAGCGGCGCGCTGCTCACTCTTGATGCGAAAATAATCCTCTACTGTATCTACGACCTGATTCCAAAGAAATTCGCTATCCCCAACGTTGACGGTGATCGGGTTGGAGAGCGTTATCCGATCATTGAGGGGGATCGATGGAATCATCCATGCTGTTGACCTCTGCACGTAACTACAGCCAGCTACCAGGGCCAAAGACCCGAGCAAGAACGACGATATCGGGAGTTTCAATCGCAGCATGCGGCAGCTCAAGGGATCGATGTCCTGCACCAGGTTTCAACGCTCTCAAACGTCGGACTTGGGAGGAGCGGCTTTCGGTGGATTGATGTCTTTTAGGGAACGGCCCAATCGTTTTCGTCCAGCCTTGGGTTCGTTCGTAAGCTTGGTATTCGAAGCGTCGGACAGGCTTGTCGATCCGAAGGCTTGCAGAGGGGCTTTCGCGAATGCTTGAAGCGCCGGATGGTACTCCGCGCTGGAGTCCGGTGTGCCGATGACTTCAACGGCATCGCTGACCCCCATCAAGACCGATTGCTTGACCCCTTCCCGAATCCATTGGAACAAACCTAAATTGCTCATGGCCGATCTCCGGTTCAGTGATTGGTTACTATCGAATGGTTTTTCAACCGATGGAATACGGGAAACCTGCGGCCGGTCTCTGGTCCACGTTGGGAATTCACGGAGGCAGTCCACGGTGGTAGTCCACGGTGGTAGTCGCGAATAGCCCTGACAATCGCCGTGCCGAGGAAACTATCAGATCCACCCAAAGCGAAGCCAGTGCAAAACGCTCGCGGCGGGCCCCAGTCTGGTTACAGGCCTTTCTGCGATGACAAGTCCTGCAAAGACAACAAAGGAGTGACAAGAGTGGGTCGCTCGAATTCAGAATGCCTTTGCCAATTCGGTATTCGCCCATCTCTGGGTTAGGTTTCAGCAAGGGGGTTAGGATTCCAGCAGGTCCTGATACAGTCGTTCGTATCTTGATAGCATTTCGGGCAGGGAGAATTCGGATATCGCCCGCGCTCTATTTCCGCGTGCCAAGTCTTTGCGCTGGGACTCGTCGCGAGCCAATCGGACAACGAGTCTTGCCCAGCCTGCCCAGTCCCCCCGGTCGGCGCTTTGAGATGCCAGTCCATCGCCAAGGGCTTGTGCAACTCCCTCGACGCGAGTGACCGCAATCGGCAAACCATGCGCCATGGCTTCGAGTACGACGTTGGGCATCCCTTCGTAGCGTGTCGGCAAAAGAAGCAGATCCGCGCGGGCCATCCACGCAGGAACATCGTCTCGATGCCCGAGGACTTCGATGCGAGAACCGTATCTCGATCGGCCTTGAAAGCCCTGCCATTGGCTTTTCCAACGACCCTCACCAATCAATACCAACCGATGCTCGGGAAGCTGATGCAGGATCGATTCCGCATGAATCATCAATTGATCTACCCCTTTTTGTGGCTCCAGCCGTCCGACGAAAAGCAAAATCGGCTCCGATCGGTGCAACGGGCCGGGAAGGGACCGTGATAGCGGGTTGGTGTTTTCGTCCAATGGGATCTCGACGCCGTTTGGAATGACGGCAATCCGATCGCGAGGAACATGTTCGGTTGCGTGGCACCATTGGGAAACTTCGTCGCTAACACAGACAACGCGGGACGCCTTACGAGCCCAGAAGCGGGCCGTCCAAGCTCGCCACCGACGAGGCTCGACAACTCGGACTCCCGCGACGAACGGCACATTTTTCGCAGGATAAACAGAGGCGACCAGCAGGTTGGCATGCCATAAAAACGACTGGACGACGTCGGGTGGGTCGGCCATCAACAAGGCGCGTAGACGATGCCGAACTCCAGGAAATTGCGAGACCTTCGTGCCGTTTAAGAAATGCGTTTCGATCCCTGCTTCACCCAGAAGATCGATCAAGCGGGTGCGCGGCGGTTTTGGTTGGGGGCCCAGCGAAAGAACTCGAACGTGGTGATTGGCGCGACGCAAGTGCGATGCGAGTTCGACGCAGCATCGTTCAGCTCCCCCTGGATGAAGTTCGGTAATGACGAGATCGATTTTCATGGCATGGCATTCACAGAAGAGATGAAAAGAGCCAATGGTAAGCCTGTGAGTTGCTCCGGGATCCTCAGGATTGGAATGGGGATGGGTTCGTCCGGCACCGATCCGATCCGCACGGTTTGAATCTGTGTTGTGCCCAAACCCTAAAAGAGGTACAGACTCCCGTCAAGGATGCATGCAATGCGGCGTACGAAGATACGCGACCGCAGCGCACGTCCTCCTCAACCGTATTTGAAGGTGCATACCATGCCTAGTTGCGATTCCGAAACATTGGAAAAGTGCGTGCAGGATCCAGAGTATGCATCGGCGCATTGGGAAGTACTCATCGAAGGGGTCGCTTCGAGCGACGAATCGATTCTCGAGCCTGCGACCGAAGCGCTCGAAAATTGCGGCGTGTTGAACAGCACTGCTCTACCGAAACTCAAGGCGCTTTTGGAATCCAATTCCAGAGCCGGCCTGGGTTCGCAAAAGCTGTATTGGCTTTGTACTTTGGCAGGACGCTTTGGAAAACAAGCAAGTGGGTTGCAGGGGCTCGTGACAGAGATCGCGACCGATCGAAGTCTAGGTCTTTCGGCGCGTGAGCGGGCCGCTTGGTGCTTGACGGAATTTGGGACTTTGGAGTCCCAGTATGCGGAAGCATTGAAACGTTCGGCAGCCGATGCCCCTGATCGGCTCAAACGTCTCATGGAGTTAGCCATGGGAAATGCAGCCATCGCATAGAGTTTCCATCGGGGATAGACCCAGGACAGCGGCGGGCAGGATGCCTAAACCCGATGTTCTACCAACAAACCCGAGCATGGAGGCGAGGGGATGCATCACACGAAACGATCGGGCACGTTGATTCTCATCGCCATTGCGATCGGGACCTGGATCCTTCCAGGTTGCGACCTTCAGCGTGAAGATGTCAAAAAAGAATTGGTGCAGGACCTGGAAAAGGCCGCCGAAGATGGGCGCCTGCAACAGGGACTCCGCTCGATTACCAATGCATGGCAAGGCTCGCCCGCGTCCGGCAATCCAAACAACGCTCCCGGTGCTCCGGCGCGTGTCCCTCAAGCCTATTCCCAATCCCCGACTCCTGGGCAAGTCCCCGGGCAATTGGTTTCCACCGCCGCGCCCGCAGCGACTCCGCTCGGTGTCCCACCACGATCCCCACAAACCATCCTCATCGCTAGCTTCAATATTCAAGCCTTCGGCGAAAAGAAAATTGGGGTTCCAGCGACTGCCGAGCGAATCGCCGCCATCATCAACTGCTTCGACGTCGTGGCCATTCAAGAAGTGCGAGCCCTCGATCAATCGGTGATTCCACAATTGATACAGTACATCAATGCGCGCGGTGCGCGCTACGATTTCATTCTAGGCCCCCGCTTGGGACGAACTTCATCGAAAGAGCAGTACTGCTACATTTTTGATACGTCCCGAATCAATTCTGGACAGAACGCCTCGTATACGGTCGACAATCGAGCGGATTTGTTGCATCGTACGCCCTTGGTCGCGAGGTTCATGACCCGCGTTCCTCAGGGTTATCGTCCATATTCATTTTCGCTCATCGACATTCACACCGATCCCGATGAAGTCAAACTCGAACTACCCGTCATGCATACCGTACTGCAAGCGGTGCGCGAGTACGAATGGTCGACCGCCGGAGAGGACGACGTCATCCTCATGGGTGACTTGAACGCAGCACCAAAAATTTTCGGCAATCTAGGAAAGGTCCCAAACATCTATTGGACCATTCGAGACCAACCGACGAACACCCGACGCACTCAGTGCTATGACAACATGCTATTTGATGGCATCCTGACCAACGAGTTTACCGGCCGGGCGGGTGTGCTCGACATGTCCACCATGTTTGGTATTTCGATCGACGAAGCCCTCAAAATATCGGACCATAATCCGATTTGGGCTGAGTTTACGATTATCGAACAGCCGTCGGCGAGCGGAACAGCGCCGAGCGGTTCTCCCCCTGCGACTTACTCAGCCGCCAATCCGTACGGCATGGCTCCGAATCAACCAGCCTACAATGATGGCCAGAACGTGCGTTAGCGATTCCTAGAAATCCTTTTCCGACCCGGTCGAGCGCTTTATCACGCGACGGCCGAACTAGGTGGGAGAAGTCTTAACGATCGGTACGCGGGTGTCCAATCTGGATAGATACGCGCTGCTTCAAGAAAGCATTCGCGGGCAGCGGAATCAAGATGGAGGTGCCAATAGCATTGACCCATCGCAATACAAGCGCGATACGAATACGGGTCAATCGCCAATGTACTGCGAAAATCCTCGATGGCGCGCACCAATTGGGAATTGCAAAACCGTACTCCCGCTCGCAGCATGAATGCGTCGGACCTGCATTGAGTTTCCTCCACCAAGTCATCTGCCAGATCGCACGCCAGAGACAATTGATCTGCAGCCAGCATGGCTTCGATTTGCTGCGCGCATTGGCGGTGCCATGGGCTTAGAGTCCTCGACTGAATCATTCGTCGCGCGTCGTTGGCGGCGGTTCGGACCCGCTTGTAGGAGTCTCGCAGGAGAGGTCCCAATGTACCCAAATGAGCAATATCACCGACGATTCCCAGGGCCCAAGCGGCAGAACAACGGGTTGCCGGAGACGACGCTCCGAGCATCCGCGATAACGTGTGAGGGGTATATTTGGCGTGAATCAATTCACCCCAATTTTGTCCCACCCATCCACGCGGGCTCATCCAATCCGAATAGATTTCTAAGAGCTTGGGACGAAGGGGTCGCATGATTCGAGGCTACGTTCGGTGATACAAGGCTATAATGAAGGACGGAGCATTTTTGGACGCCATATCCAATCAAGGTATGGCTAACGTTCGAACAGGTAACACGCACTGCAACCGCTTATCCACGGTGACCAACCTGTTTGCAACGCTCACTAGCACGCGAATGGATGGATCGGCAAACTTCTTGCGAAGATGATCCGCGTTATCGATCGATGTTGTCATCGATGAATTCACTTTAGTTGCGTCCTGGGCAGTTCGCAATGATCAAAAGGAAGTGTGGAAAAGACCCGATGAACAACTTGACAAACACCAACGCGGCAAGTCCGCGATCTATGGGCGGGCGGGACCACAAGTGGCCCCAATGTCTTGCTCTGCTCTTTGTTTTACTCCTACCCAACGCTGCACTCTCGCAATCGTTGGTGCACCCATTCCAAACCGCCTCGGCGATCTCGCTTTCGAGTCAACTGCGATCACCCTTTGCCAAGAAAATCGATCGCATGCCGTTGAGAGAGTTACTTCCGCTTTGGAGCGCGGAGTACGGCGTACCGATTTGGCTGGATCGACGCATTGCAAATGACATGGAGGTCACTTTCGAACCGACCGACGGTGCGACTTGGATGGACGCACTGCGATCCATTGCCGATGGAATTGGTGCAGAAGTCGCCTGCATCGATCGCGTCGTTATGTTGGTTCCTCACAGAGAGGCGATTGCAATCGAATCCTCCTATTGGCGAATCGTCACAAGTCATCCCAATGCCGCGTGGATCCGTCCTGAAAAGTTGGCTGCGGAGTGGGATGAGGGTGAGTTGGTCGCAAAAATTTGGAATCGTTGGAGCAAGAAATCAAACTTGCCACTCCTTCAGGAAAACTTCGATTCACAATGGGTGATGGACTTGGATCGTTGGCACCATTTTCGATTCGAAAACACGTCCTCTCTCGCAGTGGCGGTGTCCCTATTGAGCGGTTTCGGATGGGGATTGTCATCCGAAGGGAAGCAACTTCAGGTTGTCCCGTTGTCACAGATCGATGCGGGGGATGTGTCATGGGAATACCGCGATGAGATCCAAAAACTCGGCAAGGAGGCATGGGGGAATTGGAAAAAACGTTGGTCCAGCGCTACGGTTTCGCAGGTAAGCCGCAATGGAAAGACAATGTGGAAAGTCACTGCTCCAGCCACAGCGCATCGCGAGCTCGTGGTTCCACTTGCCCCCCTACCCAACAAACCAAAATCGGCCGTAGGCTCCGACAAGCGTTATACGGGCAGGTACCGAGGACAGTTGCAGCGCATCCTCGATGGCTTCGCCCAACAATCGGGTCTGCGCTTGGAATGCCCAGTACTACCTAGTCACTTGGCTGGGCTGGAAATCGATCTTCAATTTGAAAATGTCAGCGCGGAAGAGATCGTCGCCAAGCTCGCTGCAGCTTCCAATTTGACGATGTCATTGAGTGAGGGAGTTTTGCACGTAGAAATAAAATAAAGGATGAAAGATCGAAGTGTTACCCCACTGTAGAACTACTTGATAGGTGGGGACAAGCAGAAAGAGGGGGTCGATGTTACGGTTGTTATAGAAATTGTTCCATTTGGGGCTAGGCAATATCTAATCTTTGCTACACTGATTTTGCTGGATGAAGAGAAATTGTCTGACGCCCGAGACCTGCTTGCACCAGCTGAGATGCGACCGTACATAGTTCGATTGAGACCCAATTCAGGCTCGCAACAAAAGGTCCCGGCGCGCATTAGGTATTGTCTATGTCGTTGCGTATCTGTTGTTTGGATGATCGTCCAATCTGCCTTCATGCCATCCGGCGATGCTTAGAGGAAACATCCCATCAATGCATTGGTCAATCCGCTTCGCTCCAAGCACTGAAAGCGTTCCTTGAAGACTCCGAGTGCGATTTACTGATTGCAGAAGTGATGGTTCAAGGAATCGATATTCTTGAAGAATGGAGTGCTCTCCAGAAGTTGCGGCCACAGATGCGACTGTTGTTTTACAGTTACAACGTTAACCCGATCCATGTGGCTCGTGCATCCGCCATCGATGCGTGGGACTTTGTGTTTAAGATAGAGCCAACAGATCGGTTGTTACAATCTTGCAACGCGATCGCCAGCGGACAACGACCAGAGGGATCGAAGCTGATGATCGCAAGGCGGTATCTTGAGCAACACCACGTGGCTTCGGGTCAGTTAAACCCTCCTTTAACACGTCGCGAGCAAGATATCATTGTGCATCTGTCGCTCGGCTTGACCAATCGCGAAATCAGTCAATCGCTCAGTATCGGTTTGGAAACGGTCAAAGAGCATATGCAGAAGGTGATGCGGAAAATAAAAGTTTCCGATCGCACGGCGGCCGCGGTATGGTCGATTGAAAACGGCATTCCTCCCTTGGTCCTGGTACCTTCCAGTACTTGATTTCAAAGAACTTTGGGTTCATGAATCGATGCCTCGCCGAAAGGGTGCTGGTCGTCGATGGAACCAGAGGCAGCCGTCGAAGGAAGATGAGCATGTTTGCCTTCCGACCTCACCGGGTAGCGATTGATTTCTATTCTCCGCGATCTTTGCTCCTCTACCGTTGAAGGAAACGACCCGCGTAGATACTCTATCCTTGAGAGGTGATGTTCGCATTCGCGTTCGATACGCATTCCGGCGCTCGTCACTTGCGTCTTTGTTTGTCCATCATGGCTTGTCGGGAGTTTGATCCATGCCGTTGTCGTTAGATGAAATCCGAGCACTCTGCACTAAAGAAGAATTGGCTCTAGTGCTTTCTAGCCATTCACCCGCGATTGAGAAGTTCAGTCCCGCTGAAATAAAAACGTATGTTTTGAACACACGCAAGCACGTCGACAAGTGGCAAAAGCTATCGCGGGGACAAGCACGAACCGAGAGCCGCAAAACCGGCGCTCCCGATCTCGATTCCCGTTCCCACGCGAAGCATACTCTGTTCAAAGAAACACTCGCCATCTACGAAGCACGGTTGGCCGTCTTGGAAACCATCCCCACGGTAGCCAGTTCCGCAGGCCGCAAGACACCTGCAGCCATTCGTAATCAAAAAACCCGCGTCACTCGGCAGACCACGCGGAAGGAACTTCATGTCACCAAGAAGAAAATCAACTCGGCGGCTGCCAAAGTAGCTCCCGCCGTAACAGCCGTGACAGCCGTAGCAGCACCTGCAACCAAGAAGGCTGCCACCAAAAAGAAGGCCAAGCCATCCACCAAGTCCGCCACCAAGAAGGGCACGACAAAAGCGGTAGCGGCCAAACAAGTCTTGACCAAAACTGCCGCCACTCGGGCCGCCAAACGAGTAATCGTCGCGCCCGACCCCGTCTCCTCCACGGCGGTCAAGCCAACCACGAAGACGGTAGCCGCGAAGAAAGTTGCACCTGGAACCACTCCCTCGCAAAAAACAAAGATCGCTGGTAAAGCAAAAGCGGACCGCGTGGCAATCTCGAATCGATCCACAAATATCGCAGGCCACGTCTCCGGCAAAGGCAAGCGATCGCAAGCCCGACGAGACTCCAAGTCGCGCTGATCGAAGGAGAAACCAATCGAACCATGAGAGAGTTTCGTAAACTCTCTCATGGCATTCGCGGCCAAGCTTTACTCTGCAGCACAAGACGCACCATTCAACCGGATAGCGCTAGGCTTGGCCTTCAAGCCAATCCCCTGCGTGCCATTCCATCAATCGATAACACGCTTCAGTGCGTGCTCTTTTGCGATCTCGCCGTAATAGGCGGGACGTCGATCGGCCCAGCGATCGATGACGTGCTCCTTGGGTACCCTCACCAATCGCTTATTGCGGGCTTTCGTCAGATCGATCGTCCCCCTCAGGATCTGCTCTTCTTCATGGGGAGCATCTGCCAATGGGTTCCCATTGGGATCGCAGATCCGGCTATTTCCAATAAATCGGAACCCACGCTCGGTGCCGACTCGATTCACGCTCATGAAATAGACATTGTTCTCCAGCGCTCTGGCATTCGGTAAGTACTTGGCAAAGGTGTCGGCTCCTGGTGGCCAATTCGTAGGCAGAATTAGCAGATCGGCCCCGTCCAAAGCCAAGCAGCGCGATGACTCCGGAAACGAACCGTCGTAGCAGATGTGAATACCGACGCGCATCTCTCCTGCGTCGTGCGCGACGAACGCATTTTCCCCTTGGCTAACAAAGCGATCGATTCCCAGAAAGGGTAGATGGACCTTGCGGTAGGTCCCGATCACTCCCTTGGGTCCGATCAATGGACAACTGTTGTAGATTCGTCCATCGGGGGTCTTCTCTAACATTCCGAACGCGACGTACAGATTGCGAGCTCGGCAAACCTGCGCAATAGTATCGGTTGCGGGCCCAGGAATGGTTTGCGAGTGAGGCATGGCTTCCTCCAGGCTCGCATAGCAATAACCACTCAACATGCATTCAGGAAAGACGACGAGGTCCGCTCCGTCAGTGCCCGGATGCTCCAACCAGCTCAGCATCCGCTTCAGATTTTCCGCATTGTCTGCAAACGTGACGTGGGTTTGAACGCCGCATACATCGCGAAGGATTGGAGAGGGTGTTGTCGAAGCCATCGTGTCCCCAGAAAAACAAGGAGCAAAAAGAAAGATCCCGGCTTGTCGCGCATGGCCGACATAGCAACCGCGACGATGAGAAAGAGGATCATAACCGATTCGCGAGATCGATTCACGCCACAGGTTTGGCCATCAGCCGAACCGACCGGTGATGTAGTCTTCCGTTTCCTGCAATTTGGGCCGAGTAAAGATCAACGATGTTTCCGCCATCTCAACCAATCTTCCGAGGTACATAAACGCGGTGTGATCGCTGATTCGCGACGCCTGCTGCATGTTATGTGTCACGATCAAGATGGAATAATCACCGCTTAATTGCTCAATCAAATCCTCGATTTTTCCCGTCGCAATCGGATCGAGTGCCGAACACGGTTCGTCCAGCAAGAGAACTTCGGGGTCGCTCGCAATTGCGCGCGCGATGCATAACCGCTGCTGCTGGCCTCCCGACAGGCTCAATCCAGATTCTTGCAGTCGATCCTTTGCTTCATCCCAAAGCGCCGCTCCTCGTAAGGAATGTTCGCATACCTGCATCAATCGCGTCTTATCTCTTTCGCCATCGATGCGGAGTGGATAGACCACATTTTCAAAGATGCTCATCGGAAACGGATTCGGTTTCTGAAACACCATCCCCATCCGCTTGCGAAGCTGAATCACATCGACCCCCGGATCGAAAATGGAATCTCCCGAGAGGAGCATATCCCCTTCGATGCTAACCGAATCGATGAGATCGTTCATGCGATTGACGCTTCGCAACAAGGTGGACTTTCCGCAACCGCTCGGACCGACCAGTGCCGTCACCATCCCCTTGGCGATCGGCATCGAGATGTTGTAAAGGGCTTGCTTTCGACCGTAGAACAGACTGAAGTTCTGGATTTGTAAAATCGGATCACGGGCCAGCACCTCATCCTGGATAACGGATTCGACTTTCTGGCCTTCGGCGATCGCTTTCAGTCTGTTCATGTCGAGGAAAAATGCATGGGTTGAGTTTGGACAGGTTTTCGGTCAACGTCGCAACGGCGCGGCTTGTTGATAACAGCAATTCGCCGAAAGGGCTAAAACTGGCTGGTTTGGAATCTCTTTCGCAATCGAGCACGCAGCCATATCGCTGTTTGATTCAATAAGGTGACGATGGTGAGCAACAACAAGGTCGCCGTAAAAACCATCGGTTTGGCCGCTTCGCTATTCTGGCTTTGGAACCCCAGGGAGTAAATCTGGAATCCCAAATGCATGAACGATCGAGATCCATGCAGGAACGGAAATTCGAAATCCAACGGCAATTCGGTGGCCAGTGGAATCGCACCCACGAGCATCATCGGAGCGACTTCTCCCGCTCCGCGAGCCATGGCCAAAATAAACCCAGTGATGATACCCGGCCTCGCATACGGAAGCACGATGCGATGGATGGTTTGCCATTTTCCTGCTCCGCATGCATAGGAACCTTCGCGCAGGGAATTGGGTACTGCTGCCAATGCCTCTTCCGTAGCGACAATGACCACCGGTAACGTCAAAAGTGCCAATGTGCATGCAGCCCACAACAAGCACCCTTTCCCAAACGTCGGATTGGGCAATTGAGCTTCATAAAACCCATGAAAGAACGGACTCTTCACCACAAGCAAAGCGATGCCCACCAAGCACGAAAGCCACAACAATCCCGAAAGGAAGCCGATCCACCGGCGCATCGAACTGTCGCGCTGTCCGGCCTGGTTCCCCAGAATGGAAATGACAAAAGCGATCAAACCGAGGACTGCCAACGCGGCGACAGCAGAAAACCAGACGGTGCTTGGCCAAGGATTAAAACCGGCTTTCACCGGACCGCCATCGATAAAACCGCCGATCGTGTAGCAAAAAAAAGATAAGCCGAACACGCCATAAACGATGCTTGGAACACCCGCCAGATTGTTGATGCTGATCCGAATGATGCTGAGAAGCCACCCCCCTTTGGCATACTCGCGCATGTAGAGGGCAGCCAAAACACCGAACGGCATCACGGCCAAGGACATCACCAGCGTCATCACGATCGTCCCCCAGATGGCAGGGAAAAATCCCCCTTCGACTCCGGCTTCGCGCGGTTGCCCAAATAAAAATTCTCCCCAGCGGCTCGCATAGACGCCGGCCTTGCCGATCAATGACAAGCGATTTGGCTCGACCAGACGGACGATATCCGCGATCAGGACCGTGTGTTCCCGCAATCTCGAAACCGATGTCGTACCATCCGCATTGGCGGTCCCCCACAGCATCAATGGAGGTTGGCTCTGCCATCGCAACTCGAGTATCGCTTGCCGATCCTGAAGTGGCTTGGTATGGATTTCAATCGTGTCTGAAACGTCCCCCAATCCAACGGCATTCTTGAGTTCGTCCGAAGCGCTTTCCCCCCCCTGCACCAATTCCGACCAAGGCACCGAAATCGGATGAGCGGCCTCTGGGATTGGCAACTGCATCACCACCGAGCGCGCGTTGCGCTCGGCTTCGAGCTTTGCAATTTCTTCGTTGATCGTTATCTGCAATTCCGAAGAAGCCTTCGTTTCCTCGATCAATCGTTCAATGGCGCGACGGGCTCCAACGGACAATCCATCCAGTGCCTTTGATCCAGCCGCAACGGAAGAAACGTCGGCGGAGGGAGCAAGCGAATCCTGGATGGCTTGTTCCGCTACGGCCTGCAGGTCGATTTTCTCGTTCAATTCGACTTGCCGCACAGCGATCCGGCTGTCGGCAAGCCGGCGATCGGTCCGCTCGAGCAAGTTCTTCTGATGTTCGAGAGCCGAAGAAACACGCGCTGCATCCCGCATGGCATCACGGACCAGCGGGACGACGTCGGTTTCGCGAGCATCGGTCCATGATAGAGATT
>Ga0194055_10000301_pt1 | contig 39213 bp, 33 predicted proteins | sample SepL449m_MetaG_FD_155482 | JGI IMG/M metagenome (GOLD analysis project Ga0194055, IMG submission 155482) | Anoxic zone freshwater microbial communities from boreal shield lake in IISD Experimental Lakes Area, Ontario, Canada - Sep2016-L442-9m | ecosystem: Environmental > Aquatic > Freshwater >... | reverse complement strand
CCCATGGTGGCAGCCCCCTCGATCTTGCCAATCGGGTAGACTCCCACCCAGACCCCATCCAGCGGGCTGCCACTCTTGTCGGATGTGGTGACGGTGACAACCGGTGCCGCTGCCGCAGTCTTTCCCCCTTCGACAACGGGCAACGTGTATTCGATTTCCAGGCTGGTGGCGGGGGTAGCCCCTTCCCGTGCGACGCGACGTTCCAGTCCCGGATAGTCTGCAGAAAGCTTGACGGAATCTTCGATCACCCACTTCGAAGCCATATGCGGCTCGTACTCGAAGGTTTCCGGATTCTGTCGAGCGAGACCTTCATGGAAATAGACGCCGATGTACGTCTGAACGGCAGAAGATTCCGTAATTGGATTCAATACCTTCGGCTCGGAAGGAAATCTGACTGTCAGGGTATCACCGGAGGTTGGTTCACTGGCCTTGTCAGTCGCATGTTTATTGCCGACATCCGCCGGAATCTTGCCGGTCAGGTTCAAACTCTGGGCCGCTGACTTCAGGCGAGGGATCTTGATCCCGTTGACTTCGGTCATGATTTCGTATTTGGGGACATCCTTATAGTCTTCCCAGTAGCCCGGTCGTGCGGCGACAGTCTCTTTACCAGCGGCGTTGACATCCTGCCCCGATTGGGTCGTGGAGCTTGTTTCAGGACCGGTCTTGGAACTGTCCGTTGTCCCCTTTTCGCCGGTGGTTGTCCCTGACTTGCCGGGTGGCGTACTGGAGGTTGAACAACCGCAAGTCCAGAGTGCGGCGCTACAAACAACCGCGAAAGCGGCGCGTACTACAAGCCGAGACATGTCTAGGCATCCTTCCTGTTGGATCAAATCAATTCCGTCGTCCAATTCACGGGCCCAGTTCGCCAACCCGTTTCCTGGCAGGCGGATTCTCGCAAAGCTGCACCAAATCGACAAGGATTACTGCGATTTGTTCGGATCGAGTTCCGACGGTTGAACTGGTCGAATGCGCTGCGCTGCGGGATATGGCCGCAATCGTGGCCGCAAACATCGCCTCATGGTCGGACTTTGGATCTCGATGTGAATCTGGCAAGGGAAACGGGGCCGTCCCCTCGATGCTTTCGTCGTTCCGGCTTAATATCAAGCTTCGCGCGAAAGACTTCCACATTCGGCTACCGTCAATTGGTCAATGTGTTACAACTCGATTTTGCCTGCCATCACCAAATTTTTGAGGCAAGGATTTTTTGAGGATCAAGCATGAGAAATGGATTTCGTTTTTTTGTGATGACCGTTATTTATCTCGCACTCGCTGCCTCTCAACTCATTCAGAAATCTGAAGCAGAGGATCTGAAGTTGTCGCGAACCGATGCTGCCGCCCAGCTTGACGCAGCGATACAAGCTGTGGACTCTCTGCGCGATTCCGAGAAGGAGATTGCATATTGTCGAGCGGCTGCTGGCAAAGTCTTGAAAGCGGCGCCGACCAATGTGTTTGTCGAGGAGATCTTTCGGCGAACGGAACAGACGAAAACCACCGACCCGCGTAAGCTGGCCAAAGAGTGGCGGTCCGCATTGATGGACGCTCGCGATATTCTGCGGTTCGAAATTGAAGAAGAATCACCAATTCCGGAGGGGTTTCCCGAGCCGGCACCGGTCGGAGAAATCCGCTTGCAGCAGTACCCCACGTATCGCGTGGCGAGAACGGATATGACGCTCCTGGAAGGAACAGCATTCCTGACACTCTTCAATCACATCAAGGAACGCGACATCGCCATGACTGCTCCGGTCGAGTTGACTTATGCAGCCGAAGGGAACGCGACGAAGAAAACTGCAATGTCGTTCATGTATCGCAGTACACAGCAAGGCCGGATCGGCACTGCGGGGAAAGTCCAGGTGATGGACGCGCCTGCACACATGGCCATCAGCATCGGTATTCGAGGGAGTGCTAACAAGGAACGCGTTGCCGATGCCCGGCGGCGCCTGGAAGCTTGGCTGCAGGCTCATCGTGATGCCTATGAAGCAACAGGGCCACTTCGCGTTCTTGGGTACAACAGCCCATTCATCGCCGAGAAAAAGCAATTTTCGGAAGTCCAGATCCCTGTTCGAGCGAAGTAATCGGACGTGTTCCAGTTTGACTTTGAAAGACGTCAATCGGGCAGATCTTCCTTCCGCGTCCAGCCACTTCGCGACGACTTGTTGGGAGCCCTGAAACTGACTCGAGTATGGTCGATCGAGGTGATCACGAGTTGCTCTTCCCGGTCAGCAAAGCGCAGACTCAATGTCGTCCCCTTGACCTTCCATGTGAACCGCTCCGGCTTCTGCTTGGGATCAGGCCCGCCGGGTCCCACCATCAATTCTGTGCCGGTTCCGTCCTCTTTCAGGACGACGCATGAGTCACACGGATACCACCACTCGCCAACGAGGGCGCTGGTTGAAAGATCCAGACGGACATCCGGATGAATCTGAAATCCGCTCATTAACCAGGCAGCATTTTCAGGGCTTGTTCGGTTGAGATTCCGAATCCGCCATTCGCCGTCCTGCTTAAGAAGTTCGGCATAAATGACTTCGTCGCTGTCCAGAACCGATTCCAGAATCGTAAACGGATTTGCGACAACCAGAGCCCGGTTGCAAGTCGTCAATTCGTAAAATGGATGAAGACGATCAGGGATATTCAGTTTGTCGATATTCATATGCAAAGTGTCTGAAGATTCTTTCGCCATCAGAGCATCCGCGACATCCTCTTGACGGGTGGCCATCGCCTGAAAATAGGCGACAAACGTTTCACGCGGCGATCGTTTGGGCTCAGCCGCAAAAGTCGTTGCAGAGAAAAGTCCTGCACACAGAATCATGGACCATGTTTTCATTGCTGATCTCTCCTTTGAAAATCGTTCTGTCGATGCCATTTTCCTGAACCGCGAATGCCTGAATATGTCACCGTACGACGGACTTCCAGTACGTCGAATCAAGTCAGCAACGGACAAAGATGTCCGTTGTACTTTGAGCGTTACGCCAGCGGAAGACCGTCACCTGCCGGGTTCCGTGGATGTTTGATCTTCAACAGGGTTCACATTCTCTTGAGCAATGCTTTCCCAATCCACAGTTGTCACTAGAAAATCAGCTCCCATTTTTGATGCTTCAATCATCAAGGTCCTCCTGGATGGGTAAACTCACCTCAGCACAGATTCTGACACGTTCTTTTCAAAAAAAGGGAAGTTTTCATTGCGACATATTCTGTGGTCTGAAAAGGGATTTACATGACGTTGCTGAAGTACATGATCCCATCCCTGAGAATTCCGAACCTGTCTGTGTGTCGATGTTGCATCGGCTGGAACCACACGAATAGAATCTTCCTCGTGAAGAGCGAGCCGGATGGAACTTGAGGTCGGCCCCCGAATTGGCGGCTGAGTTTTTCATGATATCCCGGCTGCTGACAACTTGGCGACGAGTGCGACACAGACTTTGCAGTCTGCTCGTGTTAGTGGGCGTCTGCGCGTCCATTCTGCCGATCCCCATTCCTTCCGCCCAGCCTTCCGACAAAGATCGATCTCAGCCGTTTCCCTGCCAGAGTCGCCCCTGTGGATGCCGCTCGGCCGAACAGTGCTGGAAGAAATGTTGCTGTTTTTCAAATGCCGAAAAACTCGCTTGGGCTAAGGCAAATCAAGTTTCGGCACCTGATTACGTCCATGTTGCAGCCGCAAACGAGTCGAAATCTGCGGTCTGTCGCAAGTCTTGTTGCGAGCAAAAACTTGCGTCGGATCTTTGTTGCCGCTCCCCTGAATTACTTGCCGCCTCGCAAGAATGTGAGAAGGCGACGAGCCCGGTTGCGAAAGTCGATCCTGAACAACAGGTCAACTACATATTGGCCTTCGTCGCTGATCAGTGTCGTGGGCAATCTTCGTACTTTAATTCTCTCCCCTGGGCCGTTCTTCCAGACATGGTCACGCTCGATTCAAATAGCCTGGTTGTAGAGATTGAGACTACCGTGTCTGTGACATTGCCGCAGATCACCTATCAGCCGCCAGCTCCACCGCCGCGGCACTCGATTTCTCTCTTCTTGATCTGACTCGCCGATCGACCGCTGATCGTCGCCTGGCATTCCTGATTGCCTGGCCGACTGACGGCACGAATTCGGTGCGGCTCATGCTCGCACGCTCACTCAAGGTGTGGGCTCGCTCTTCACACGACAGGTTCAGCACCTGCGGTGAGCGTGCCACCATGCGCCGCCTGACAGGCAGTCCGAGTCTGATTTCATTGTCGCCCGAAGTGTATCTGCGGGCATTGCGCTACCGATGCGCCTGCAGCGATGTCGGTAAGTGTCGACACATGTACTGGTTCAATTCATCACGAGAGTGAATCGCGCGAACGCCTATGTGCGCGATTCTCGATCGTCTATTCCAAAAAGGTTGTGAATCCATGCTGCGAAGCTCTTTGAATTTCCGCCGACGTCCAGGTTTTACACTGATTGAACTGCTGGTGGTCATCGCGATCATCGCAGTTCTGATTGCCCTGCTATTGCCCGCCGTCCAGCAAGCCCGCGAAGCGGCCCGCCGAACCCAATGCAAGAACAATCTCAAGCAATTCGGCCTGGCGATGCATAACTACGAAAGCACGTACATGATGTTCCCCGGCATCAACTCTGCCACAACACAGTCGGCTTTCTCCCCACAGTCGAAAATTCTGCCGTTTGCGGACCAGGGCAATCTTCAGTCACTCGTGAATTTCAATATCCCCTTGACGACGGGTTCGGGAGGAAGCCAAGCCATCAATGCTCCACAGCAAGCTGCGGCACAGACGGTCATTCCCTTCTTTCTTTGTCCTTCGGACAGCGGACCAACCCAATTCTCAAATAGCGGCGGGATTTGGGCTCCAACGAACTACATGGTCAATGCCGGGACCGCAGAACTGACCGCTGCAGGAGTTCAGCAGTACAACCTGGCCAATCCGAATGACGGGCTGTTCTGGTACACGTCCTGTACACGGTTGAGTGCTGTAACCGATGGGCTGACAAACACGATGTTGATGGCTGAGGCCATTCGCGGAAATGGCACAACGGCGACGGTGCCCCCCACGGGTAATGACCAGCGAAAAATAATGATCTCGGCTGGTGGGGCAACGATTGTGTCCGACGCAGGCTGCCCGGCATTGGCCTCGTTCGCAGGCCGCCGTGGGAACGCGTGGATCTGGGGGAATGGAATGAACACCACGTTCAATACTCACTATCAGCCAAACCAGCCGATACTTGACTGCGTCTCAAACGGGATGGGCTACTTGAAAGCTGCAAGCTGGCATGTCGGCGGCGCGCATGTCGGGATGTGCGATGGGTCCGTTCGTTTCATTAATGAGAATATCGACCGTACGACCTGGCAGGCGATTTCCACTCGCATGGGTGGGGAAGTCATCGGGGATTTCTAGGTAACGCAAAGTCGCGTCCGCTGTCCTAACCAGCTCAATCCTCTCTCGAGCATGTTGCAGAACTGCACGCTTATAGTCCGTTCAAATCCTCTTCAGGAATTCGCTTCATGTTAAACGCAATCGCCCTCACATTGATGATTTTCTCAGCTCCACCGGAAGCATGGCCCGCGTTCCTGGGTCAGGGGGCTTCCCGGATCGACCCGGCGACGATTCCCATGAAATGGTCACCGACGGAGAACATTGCCTGGCAGGCGAAATTACCAGGCAAGGGACAATCCAGCCCGGTGATCTGGGGAAATCGCGTGTTTGTCACCGCGATCGAAGGGACCATGAAGGAAAAGTGCCATCTCGTAGCGTTGTCGCTGGAAGACGGACGGGAAGTCTGGCGACAGACCTTTGCATCCGCCCAGACAGTACGCAGCACCTATACTCAAAGTCGCGCCGCCCCGACCCCCGTCGTTGCTGACGACCGAGTCTACGCGTTCTTTGAAACGGGATCCGTCGTGGCCGCCGATCACAGCGGCAAGCTGTTGTGGCAGCGGACTCTGACCGAAGACTATGGCCCGTTTGAATCGACGATCGGCCTCGCCTCATCACCGATCCTGATCGACGAGACACTTGTGATTCTGATCGACCACGAAGGGCCATCTTATCTGCTGGGCCTCGATGTCAAATCAGGAGAAACACGCTGGAAGACCGACCGCGACAGTCGTTCCAGTTACTCGTCTCCAGCGCTGGTCCCGATCGCTGGCAAGCCACAGATCGTCTGCAGTTCTTCAGGGAGCGTTGATGGCTATGACCCCAAGTCGGGTGAGTTGCTTTGGACTTATGACGAAAACGTCGGGGGCAATCGGACGGGGGCCCCGTTGCCGATTGCAGACGGGACATTTGCCGTGGGCGCTTCCCCCGGAATGCACAACGAGCGTGAAGCCGAAGCGAAGAAGTCAAATTTCATCATGCGAGTCGAATTGGTCGACGACAAATATGTCCCCAAGATCCTCTGGCGGACGGAAGAGGCGATGCCCGCTTACAACTCGCCCGTCGTCCACAACGGATTCGCGTACTGGGTCAATCGAGCTGGCGTCGTCTATTGTTACGATGCCACGACGGGAAAAAACCACTATGCGAAGCGAACCAGCGGTGTCTGCTGGGTCACACCGGTCGGCATGGGGGACCGCATCTACCTGTTTGGCAAAGATGGAATGACGACGGTTCTGGCGACGGGGCCCGAATACCAGGTACTTGCTGAAAACATGTTGTGGGACCCGGAGAAAGTGGGACGCGACACCAGGACTCGCGATCGCTCCTCCAGTGGACATCAAGACCATGGCGGAACGCCGGGATCGGCCGGAACTCCCGCCAACTCCGAACCAGCTAAAGATGGAAAGCCACAGGCAGAAGGTCCGACCGGTGAGCGTCCGAAATCTGCCGCCCCCGCGCCTGACAAGCCAGTCTCATCCGAGAAAGAAACACGTCCGCCAGCGGCAGACGCGAATTCTGCTGATCAACCTGGACGACGTGGAGGCCGTCCTGCTGCTGAAGGAACGTCGGGTCGCCCGGCTATGACTGATAAGGAACGTGAGGAAGCCCGAGCCCGAAATGACAACCGGTTTGCAGACCCGGTGCAATACGGCGTTGCCATTGTGAATGGCAGCATCGTGATCCGCACGGGTGAATTTGTCTATTGCGTTCGTACATCGGCCGCGAAAACGGCAGCCAAGTGAAGTCGGATTCCGACGATTCCCGATTCATTCGCTGGATCGGGAATATCGGCCGATCTGCCAACGACGTTTCCCTGTTTTTTGAGGCGATGCCATGACTGCTGTTCGATTGCTGCGTCCCATTCGAATGATCGGACTGCTCGCCTGCTGGGGGTTCGCATCCGTCTGTAATGCCGGTGTGAACTACGAGGAGCCTCCGATCAATTACAGTAAGACCCCTCCATCGAATGCCATTTCGAGATTGCAGGCGCGGATTGACGATGGAACAGTCGCTTTGAAATTCGAGGGATCACAGGGATATCTGCGCTCTGTTCTGGACCTGCTCAACATCCCGGTTTCATCCCAGGTGATGACGTTTGCCAAGACCAGTCTGCAGGCACACCACATTTCGCCGACAACTCCTCGCGCCCTCTATTTCAACGACGACGTCCATCTCGGGTTTGTTCAAGACGGATTGATTGAAATCGCTGTCTCCGACCCATTACTCGGCATGGCATTTTATACACTCGAACAGTCTGCCACAGAGAAGCCTCGCTTCGTTCACAACGCTAACAACTGCCTGACGTGTCACGGTGCAGCCCGGACTCGAAATATTCCGGGCCTGCAGGTTCGGTCTGTCTATCCCGATCCCAAGGGCCAACCCGTCATTGCTGCGGGAAGTTTGCGCACAGACCATACCAGCCCCTTTGAAAAACGCTGGGGTGGCTGGTATGTCACAGGTCGCCACGGAACACAGCAGCATCTGGGCAACTTCACTCTTCCAGACACAAAGAAACCGAAGTCGATCGACAATTCCGCTGGCCAGAATGTGACGGATCTGGCTTCTCGATTCGATACTTCGAAGTACCTGTCGGGACACAGTGATCTGATTGCGCTGCTGGTTCTGGAACATCAGACCGATGCTCACAACTTCATGACACTGGCGAATTTCGAGACTCGTCATGCGATGTTCGTTGAATCACAACAACTCCAGGAGCCGAACGCTGTGGCAACTGAGATTCAGCAACAGACGCAACGTCGGATCGAAAAGGCCGGCGAAGCACTGGTGCGGTATTTCCTGTTCAGCGGAGAAGCACCACTCAAGGGGCCGTTGGAGGGAACGTCAGGCTTCGCGAAAGAATTCGCCGCGCAAGGTCGTAGAGATCGTCAGGGACGGTCACTGCGAGACTTCGATCTGAAGAACCGCATTTTCAAATATCCCTGCAGCTACTTGATCGACTCGCAAGCCTTCGACGCTTTGCCCGTCCCCATGAAGCAGTACGTCTACCAGCGATTGAACGCAATTCTGACGGGCGATGAACAGTCGGCGGAGTTTGAACACCTGTCTTTTGACGATCGTCAAGCCATCTTGTCGATCCTGCGTGCGACGAAGCCTGAGTTTTCAATGCTCGGGTTTGATTGACGCCAGTTCAATTCTTGCTTCATCCGCATTCATCAGTAAGGATACGTTCCATCGGTCTTCAAGACATTTTTGTCCGGGTACATGTCGATGAACGCGTTGCTGAGAATCAATGCTTTCGCATGACCGTCCATGTACAGATAATTTGCTGAACCGTTGTGTCGACTGTGGGCAATCCAGGCTTGCAGGATGTCTGTTCCCAGCCAGATATCGTAATCGTCCTGACGGGGGTCATCTCCCGACGGCGGGGTAAAGGCGACCGCATTTCTCTCGGAAAAACAAACGAAATTTGACAAGCCGATTTCATTTTGAAATCGTGGAAACGTCCAGAAACCGTAACGACGCGACTTATGGCTGAGCAGCGAATTCATCAGATAACTTGTACGGTGTCCCAGGCCCACGACCACGCCATCTTCCTGATAGGGTCCGGGAATTGAAATATCCGATTGGCATCGGTAGATCGCATTCGTGGCAACATTGACTCCACTGTGAGCCACGGATTCGTTCGATTCAGCGGCACTGCCGATGAACGGCATGAGCTTGTCTTCCCAGTAGATTTCAGCGAAAGAATCGGCGGAAGAACTGAACGCATTCACATCAGCGTCGAAGGGATGATGCAGGAAGAACTTCCCGTTATTCACTTCGTAATACTGGTGCACTGCCAGGCCGATTTGACGCAGATGCGAGAGGCAATCCATCCGTCGCGCGGCCTCGCGCGCCTGTTGAACGGCTGGAAGTATAAGCGCAATCAAGACGGCAATGATGGCGATTACCACCAGGAGTTCGACGAGAGTGAATCCTGATCGACGGGCACGCTGGGATTTTTGTGGCATCGACGTCATGGAATGGCTCTGGAAAAATGGAGGGAACGGGGCAGATTCGTCCGGCGGGTCAAAAAGAGCATAACGCCATCGCGTTCCCTCTTCAAATCCTCAATGACCTTGCGGATTCGACTTGGCGAATATGATTGCAAAGCCATCCGGCACCGGAGTGTTCGCGATTTTGCCGAGATCTTCGCGATTCGATGAGAATTCGTCGGATTTTCATCCGCCACAACGCCACAGCGCGGCATTCTCTTCTTGTAACATTCGTGAGTTCGCCATCCCTGCCCCAGAAGGTAGTTATTCGTTCCAATGTCATTCGAATGCCGGATATGAGATTGCCCACATGAATTTGACAGATCGTCCGATGAATCGATGTTATCTCAATTCACCTTTGCACGGCATTGTCTTGTGGTTGGTCCTCGGCTTCGCCTCTCTTTCAGGACGGGTCACCCATGCTGCTGATGCACAGGTCGTTGGAGCTACGCTGGATGCGAATCGAAACATCCGCTATCCGGACAGTCACGCTGTGGTTGATGTCACAAAGGCTCCGTACCTTGCCAAGGGGGACGGAACCACGGACGACACCGATGCCATTCAGCGGGCGCTCGTGGACGTCATGGGACAACACAAACTGCTTTATTTCCCCAACGGAACATATCTGATTTCCAGGACGCTCAACTGGTCGAAAAAGAACTCGGCCGGAAAGGAGGCCTGGGGGATGAACTTTCTTCAGGGACAGAACACCGCGAAGACCGTGATCCGACTGAAAGACAGTACCTTCACCGATGTGGCGCAGCCTGCAAGCATCATGTGGTGTGGCGGTTTCGGGTCGGCCGACTGGTTCCATAATTACGTCCAGGACATCACGTTTGACGTAGGCAAAAACAATCCGGGCGCGATCGGTCTGCAGTTCTACTCGAACAATTCCGGTGCCGTGCGAAACTGCCGCTTCATTGCCAGCGAAGGGAGCGGCCTGGTGGGACTCGACCTTGGCCATCGTGACATGAACGGCCCACTGCTCGTGCGGAATTGCGAAGTCATAGGCTTCCAGCGTGGCATCAGTACCTCACGAGCTGTCAATGGACAGACCTTTGAAGAGATCACCCTGCGCGGACAGACCCAGTTTGGCTTTGATAACGAGGGTCAGGCGATCAGCATTCGGCGACTCTACAGCGAAAATTCTGTTCCCGCGATCCGCAGTTACGGGACCTTCTGTCTCGTTGATGCAAACCTCGTGGGACGTGATGGAGCCAACCGGTGGCCTGCGATGATCAATTACAACGGCGGCCGAATCTTTCTGCGTGATATCCAGACCTCCGGTTATGCACGCGCTGTCGGTGATGTCGCGACACCCGACTGGTTCACGGTGACGAAGATTACCGGAGACGATAAGCCCGGCAGTGCAGGACCGACGATTCACGAATACTGCTCGCATCAGGCAACGAGTCCCTTCCGCTCGGCGACGGGTTCACTGCGACTGAGCATCAAGGAGACACCCACTACTACGTGGGATGATCCACGGACCTGGGCCAACGTCGACAACTTCGGAGCGGATCCGACAGGACGAGCCGATTCTTCTGCCGCCATCCAGAAGGCGATGGATTCGGGTGCGACGACCATCTTCCTGCCAGGTTCCTATGCGCTGCAGTCCACGGTCCTCATTCGTGGCAAAGTCCGGCGAGTTGTCGGCGTGGGGGGCCTGATCGATTACGGAGGCAAAGTCAAACCCGACTTCAAGATCGTCGACGGCTCCTCACAGGTCGTATCGTTCGAGCATTTCGGTGCGATTCATGGCGGGGTCGAAATCGACACGCAGCGTACGGTCGTGTTCAGCAGTGTTTCTGACTGCGACCTCACCAGCACTCGCAAGGCTGAAGGTGGCGAACTCTTTTTTGAGGACTTCGTCACGCACAATCTGGCGTTGAAAAAGCAACGCGTCTGGGGACGTCAGCTCAATGTCGAGAACGAAGGGACGCACATTGTGAACGATGGCGGGCAGCTTTGGGTACTCGGCTACAAAACCGAGCGAGGCGGAACTCTGCTGGAAACCCGTGGCAGCGGCCGCAGCGAGATCCTCGGTGGATTCAGCTATACAACCACCGCTGGAAAACTCGCCCCGATGTTCGTCACCGACAATTCATCCGTCTTCACGTTCTTCAGCGAGGTCTGTTACAACGGCGATCCCTTCGCGACCATCATCCATGAAGTCCAAAAGCGGTCAGAAGTCACGGTGAAACGAGGCGAGGGGACCTCTGCGCCGTATGCTTCACGACACGATGGCAAATGACCATCTGGCTGGCACTGTCGGCTATTTGGGTTTCGATTCTGGAATTTCAATGCGGCAGCAACCGAGGTTGAGATATTGCAGGGAGGGACCTGTTCCCTTCTGCAGCAAGTCGCTCCGCAGACTATAAACCATAAAACGGCCATTGCGCTTCACGTCAACCAAGTCGGCGTGCTTCAGGATCTTGAGGTGATGTGAAACCGTAACCAGTTCCGTCTCCAGGAACTCGGCAATGTCGCTCACCGTCATTTCCCCATGTCGCAGAATATCGATGATTCGCAACCGGATCGGCTCGCTAAGCGCCTTCAGTTGGTCTGCACACGAATTGGATTGAAACGTGTCGTTTTCCACAGTCTACACCGGTGTGAGGATGAATCGTGGCTACGAAGTTCGTTAAATGAATGTTAGGGCGCCTTCGCCTGAGCGCCAACTCGTGAATCCCTGTTGTCCTCTGAGGCGAAGGGGCACCGCAGTTGGCACCCCTCAATCGATGCTGGTGCACCGGCTACGTCATTCTTCAAAAGCGATTTGAGCCTGACGGAAACCAATCCATCAGGCTCAGAGATCTTATCGGCTTGCCAATTGTCATTCTCGATTAGAAGTTGCCGACGATTTCGCGTCCCGACCGGGTTGCAACCGCCTGCCAGAGTAGTCCATTAATCTGCTGATTGACGAATTTGACGGATCCGTCGCACATCAACACATTCACTCCACCGGGATGCAGACTGCGAGCCGCCTTCCAGCCCATCGCCGTGTAACCGTAGTCATAAGCATTGACAACACAGTCCATGTTGTTCGAGTTGGGTGTGTAGTAGTGGTTGTAAGACGCACAGCGAATCTCACCGGCATACCACGCGAACTGTCGGCGCTGTGACAAATTGAAGTATGGTGGATTGGCGCAAGCACTGTCGGTAATGAAGATGCCTGTGGTGTATCCCAGGTATCCATACACACGTCGACGATCAACGGTCGCAGGCAATGACGTTGCCGAATCGGGCCCTGCTCCCAGCAAGCTTTCGGAAAACGCGACCGTATTACTGCTGCCATCCGTGATATCTTCGATTCGGACACTGGAGTCTGCGAAGAATACACCATCCGCACCAAGCGGAGATCCATTCATCTGGACATTTCCACCAAGTGTGTCGACACCACTTCCCTGATTGGCGCAATAGTTCGTCGGTGCCAGACTTGTCACGCCATAACCACCATCGATCGACTTGCCAATGTCGCTTGGGCAAAGGAACGTCGGAACCAGCGACGTCACTGCTGTCATCGTATTTGGGTCGCCACCAGCAATCATCGTCACACCACCCACTTTGGCATATGTCGGCAGCGACAGATTCATCATGTTGTAGACGTTGGTCTGTTCCAGGTGAGGATTGAGAAACGCCAGCACGCCCCAGCCACCTGAAGAGTAATTGTAGTTCGTTCCACCCGGGCACAAGTTTGGTGGAAAGGTCTTCATCACGCCGTGATAGTTGTGAAGTGCCAGCCCAATCTGCTTGAGATTGTTACCGCATTGAGCACGTCGAGCCGCTTCGCGAGCCGATTGAACTGCGGGCAGAAGCAGCGCGATGAGCACCGCAATGATCGCAATGACCACCATCAATTCAATCAGCGTGAATCCCGGGCGGCGTTTGACTTGCCTTTTCTCAGTCATCGTGTTTCCTTCACAAACAGGAGAAGCAATCGGTGTCCCGTAAATTCGAAGTCCGGTGTGGAATCGAGGAACAACAGTCTTACAAATGTAAGATTGTTATAGCGTCAGAATGACTTGTCAATCGAAGGATCACAGATTGGAGCGACCGACGGGTTGGAAAATCCATCGCTCACCGTCCTGCCTCCAGTTCTGCGCCAGATCAGAAACAGGTTGGCCGCGCTGAATTCGCAAGCCGTCGATGTGGACCTGAACCCGCGCGTTGGGTGGAGTGGCGTTGACGATTTGCACATTGAATGTTGCATCACGTTCCAGTGTGGCCGGAAACGCTATCACAGGGGCAGGGTTATCCATCGCCCAAAGGTGCAATTCCTGGCTTTGCACTTCGTCGGTGAGTTGACGCATCGTGCGGAAATCACCTTTCAACCAGGCGAGTGTGAATAACTTGGCCCGCGGTTCCAGTTCTGTGGGATAACCGGGGTCTTCTGGAATGCGTTTGTCGTACGACTGAGGACGAAGCCACATGATGGCCATCAAGACAGCCACTGCTGCAATGACAGCAACGATTCGTCGATCGGTCCCGATTGCAAAGCGGTTACGAAATTGACTCCATTGACCCCGGCGGTTCCGCACCATCTGGACAAGGGTCCCATCCTCTTGGACTGCGAAGTGACACGAGCAGCGTCGGCAGGACATGGCTTTGCCGGGTTGCAGGCGTTCCCAGCGGATATAGTTCAATCCATGGCATCCAGGACACCGCACTTCAATGCTGGTTTGAGCAGGTTGTAAAGTCTCGGTACGGGCCGTGCGAGTCGCCAGGGCCGCCGCCATTTCCGCAGCCGACCTTTCAGCGCCACTCGGGAGCGCAGAAATCACCGGGACTGTCGCTGCGGTCGATACCTCTGTCGCCATTGAATCGGCCTTGGAGACTTCCGTTCGTGATGATTGGGATTCTCCTTGAGATTCGTGGTCCGGCGCAGAATCGGAAAGTACAGCAATGGCCAGATTATCCAAGTCTGCATCCGACATGTTGTCAGGCGATTCTGTGACAACTTCCACCGGAAGTTCTTGGGAGTGGCGTATGTCGGAAGCAGACGGGCGTGGATCGGTTTCAGACTTACGCTGCGATTCCGCAGGCTTGGGTTTCCCTTTTTTCAGCGGCCGAAACTTCGCTGTTGGCATCGGTTTCGATGCTTTCGCGGGAGCGACATCAACACCTAATTGAGACAAACGCTCGATCGCTTCCGGTAGCCCTGGCTGAATTGCCAAGGCGGCCTCAAATTCCAGAATTGCCTTCTCGCTGTCGCCACGGGAAAGGCAGATCAATCCACGGTTCAGGTGCGCCCCCGCTCGATTCGTCCGCTGCTCAAGAAGCTGTTCGAACTCGGACCAGGCGCTCTCCAACCGTCCCATCATGCGCATTACGACGGCCCGGTTGTATCGGACAATCGTGCTTTCCGGGATGATCTTCAGCGAATGGTCATAGTCTTTCAGTGATGCGTCGAAGTGACCGCAAATCGCCAGTGCATCGCCGCGCCAGCGAAGTGCGAGAGGATCTGCGGCAAACAATCGAATGGACCGAGTCAGATCGGCAACTGCAAGGTGTGCATTGGAGTTCAACATTCGGATCCGACCACGCTGTAACCACGCCAATCGCAAGTTGCTGTCCAGGCGAATCGCTTCCGAATACAGGGTCTCGGCGGTACGAAAATCCTGCCGCTGATGCGACTGAATGGCGAGATGATATAGCCGCTGAGCTTCAGCAGAATCAGATTCCGTCGCCGCAGATTCTGTTGGGCTACTTTCGATCACCCCGTCGGACGATCCGGTGGTCAAACCTGACGTTTTTCGGACGACCGATGGTGCTGACCATGCAAGTGACTCCACCGCCGAAATCAGCCGTTCCGCACAGTCCTGAGCCTGGCGGACACGCTCTTCCAAACGATTGAGTGCTTGGTCGCAGTGGGCGTCCGCAAATTGCAGCAGTTGCTCTGTGGTTGTTCGTGAGACATTGAGCTCCGCACGCAGTTGAGCCAATGTCACAGTGCCGCATCCGGCAAACATGGCATACAGTGACGGCATCGTCTGCGTCAGCACGGACGAATCATTTGGTCCCGCGTGCAGCAGAACGATTACTGCTGTGCAAAAACGCTTTAAGTGGTAATCAAACGGATTGACGTATGTGGTTTCGTCAGAATCGGTGACTGTCGACTCAGCGAGGTCCGACAATGCGATGACATCTCCGTCGGGTTTCCCCATCAGACATTCGAGAGCACTGATCACTCGAGTTGATTCCTGGGAAATCCGTTCGAGTCCCGCAATGAGGCCACTGGAATCGGTTCCGCAATGGAGTGCTGCCAGCCGCACGAGTTGCTGTGATTTCTGCTTCCAGCTGTCGAACTCTTTCGTCACGTGATCGATGACTTGCCAGCACGCTTCCAAACTCCGGGGAAACGACGGAAGGAGGTCCGTCAGGACCGATCCGCGCGCAGCCTGACCGGACAGGAGTTCCAAACACGACTCACAGAACTCCTGCAGTTGAAACTCGATGATTTCAATGGTCGGTTGCGACCCCATTTGCCCCGCCTCAATCCAAGGCCGGAATTCTAGTCACGATCACTCAGCAAACAGATTTTGCTTTAACCGCAAACTGAAGACGTCAGTGTGATATTCGTAAGTTCGTCAGATCAATATCCACTGAAGAGAAGCGTCTGTCAAGTGCCCTCAATGATTCGGCATTGAATCACGGGCTGAGGCAAATGGCTGAAGGCGGCACCTAACGGGGTCAGCAGACGGGCGACACCCCGCAGCTCACCAGTTGCTCGGTCTTTTCGGCGATCCGAGTAAACTGGTCAGTAACCCCCGCAGCTTCGAGTGCGTTCCAGGTGTTTCTGCAGATTTCGACGCGTTCGCCCCGAGGGTAAGAATGTCCTTCATCATCATGGATGACAGCGAACGGGCCTCGATAGACCACGTCGAACCGGCCGTTACAGGGAGCTTCGGCGGCGATTCGGGCTTCAATAATCGTCTCACGCAGTTCGACCCCACCGAGGTCGAAACATGGCTTTGACGCGAACTTTGATATTACGATCTGCTCAAATTCGGCATCGCGCAGTGCTTCCAGAAGTTCCGCACGGACGGGCACATGCTTGACGACCGACGCGCGCCCCGGTAGCGACAACGCTTCGTCCGCCACAGCAACATCCGAAGTCATCTGATGTAAATGAATCTTTCCGCCCGGTCGCAGATGCCGTCGAGCTTCACTCAGTCGCTCCCGCAATTCGCTGGGAGTTATGGGAAGATTAAACGTTCCACGGAGACGGATTTCGTCACACGCCTCCAATGGTGGAGCAAAGGGCTGCCCCATAAAATGTTCATACACAACTGGTTCGCGAGCCGACGTCATTCGTGCAGCAGCTTCGGCCCCAATCATGTTTTCCAGGGGTTGTCCTGCACCGCGATGATCAATGTCGCCTTCCAGAACATAGAACTCCCACAAGCGTTGATCCAGGTCGTTCACCCAGAACTTCGTCTGCTTCGCATAGCAGCATTCAACCCCTTCTTCGCGTACCGTGCGAACCCCGGCCTGCTCCAGCCTTCGCTGAACATCCACCAGCGATGTACTGTCTGCAAAGCGGAATCCGACATGATTCAATGAGCCATGCACTGCCGGCGAACGTGGTTGCAGAGAAAAGACCAGCGGCGGCGAATCCAGTTCGAACTTCGCATAATCTGATTGCTTTTTTGCGGCTGGCTGACCAAGCACTCGTTCGAAGAACTCAACCGCTTGCGGCAAGTCCGAAACATTGAGCGAAAGGTGAAAGCGAACGGGAATGGTCCCGTTGCCTGTTGTAGAACCAGAGTTCGTGGCCACGGATGTCATATTGAGGACTCCTGAACTGTCAGAGTGATCGGAACCTGTGAAGTTTGGGGCGCCTCGTCTGGCGAAGGGACCCGAACAATGAGCGACCAAATGCCCAGCACGGCTACGACCCCGGCAAGCACTTGAAAAGCGGGCGCGTAGGAATGATACCGTTCGAAACATTCAGCGAAGACTTTGGGACCAGCAGCTGATGCCAGCACGGTCATCATCTGGGCCACGGATTGAATCTGACCGAGATGCTTCCGTCCATAGGCCTGTCCCCAGACGGTAAAGAATAAAACGGTCGTAATTGTACCGCTGATTCCCGTACCGATTCCATACACCGTGATAGCCCACGTCGAATGGATAAACGGCAACCAGACCAGACATGCCGCGAGCAGAAACATCCCGACCGCTTGCAGTCGATTCAACGGCCAGTGCTGTCCCAGCCAGCCGACCGGTAATTTGACGGACAGGCCCACCATTCCGGTGAGTGTGATCAGATTGTAAAAAACTTCCGGCGGAAATCCCTGTTGTTTCAACACCGACTCATTGAACAGCGACTTGCCAGATCCGATCAATGCGATGACCGAAATCGCCAGCCCAAACAGCCAAAATGCCGGAGTCCTCATCGCCTGAGCGAGAGTAAATCCAACGTCAGCCTTACCGACATCGTCAGACGCGATTAGCAGTTGATCGATTCGCGCCCCGCGATCTGGCAATGATCCTGTCGAGTCTGGTCCCGTAAAAGCAGGAACAGGATCTCGCGTCAGTAAAAACGCCACGGGCGTCATCACCAGCAGAAGAATCCAGCCCATCCCGCCCCAAAGGACTCGCCAGTCGTCCGTTGCGAATGGCTTGGCAAGCTGTGCCGAATAAGCAAATCCAAAAGATAACAGAAGAGAATAGACTGCCATCGGCAGACTCATTTTCCCCGTAAACCATTTTCCAACCATCGTAATACTGATGATCGAGAGCGCGCTCTGTCCGAATCCTCGCGTCAGAACAATCACCACGAACAATGACCACCATCCTGTCAGGCGGGTCATCGCCACGACTGCCATCCCGAGCGCTGCGACCGTGACAGTGAGCGTGATTCGCAGGCCATATCGGTCAATCAAATAGCCGCAAGGCAGACAGAACAACCCACCGAGAAGTGTCGCCCACAGATTCATGTCGGCGTACGTCACGCGATCCAGGCCAAACGCCGGGTCCGCCAGCAGTCGCTCGGTGATCATCCCTAACCCATGCGTCCGACCGGGCAACGTGGCAACCATGGCCAGCGCAGCCACGCAGACCATGACCCAGCCATAAGGATTTGAGCGAAGGGCAGCCCAGATTCGAGACATCGACAGATCACCTCAATCGCCTGTACCACAAAACTTATTGGAAATAGGTTTTGCCACCCGTCTGGCTTTCAACGCGGGCACGCATTTTGTCTTGAAACTTCGCGTAATGAGCGGTCCGCTGGTCACCGCCGTCGGATGACGCGTTGTAACTCACGTAAAGCGTGCGTCGCATTGCGTGTGATCGATTGGGACTCGATCGATGCGGCGTGAGCCCATGAAAGATGGCTACGTCGCCCGGTTGCAGTTCCAGCCAGGTTCGCCGAGCCGGATCGACGGTCTCGTCCGGCAGCATATAAACTTCAGGGTTGTTGGATAGAAAATCGGCGTGATAACCAGAAAAGACCTCGGTACATCCGTTCTCGCGAGTCGTCTCGTCGATCGGGATCAGTACCGTCACGAACGTTCGTGGGAACCCTTCCCAGTACAGTGGAATGTCCTGATGCAGGTTGTATCCCATCGCTCCTGGCAGTTTGAAAATCAGCTTCTCTTTGAACAACAGCGCCGGTTCTTCGTAGATCGACTCCATCACATTCATGATTCGCGGATCATGAGTGAATTGCTCGCAAATCGGTGAAATATCATTCACGGGATCGAAGACTTCAAACAGGGACTCCCCCGTTTCATGGTGAGCCATATACCGACATCGCAGATTGCGAGGATTGATCAGATCGGCACATTCCGTCAGAAGTCGCTCGGTTTCTTGACGCAGCCCCTGAATCTCAGTTGCAGAAAACAGATTACGAACCACGACAAAACCGTCTGACCGATACCGGTCGAGTTGCTGTGGCGATAACTCGCTCACTCCGGCGGTCTGCGAAACAGGACTTGACGCATCCGCTTCGGCAATCATGTCCACCATCCGAAGTCTCCGCTTTCAATCGATCTGCAGCCATTCCTCTGGTCATCACCATAGCAAGACACTCGAAAGACCGTCAGAGTGTCAGAATGACGGCCTGAGGGCGTCCTGTCAACCAAACCATCAATCACCCCCTTGGAATTTAAACTTCACGCAGCGGGCAATCGGACGTTGGCGTTTTCCTTCCGCGCGCGCTATTATCTGGCCAGTCGATCTTGAGCCATGTGTCATCAACTTTGCGGTAAAATTTGTGGAAAGCGACACGTTTCAGTCTAAGTCCTGCGCTGACCAACTGAAGGCGCTGAGCGAGCCGATTCGGCTACGCATCATCGATATTTTACGTCACGGCGAAATGACCGTCGGTGATATTACTGAGTTTCTGGAAACAGAAATGGTGACGGTGTCTCATCACCTCAAGATCCTGAAACATGCCGGGTTAGTGGAAGTCAAGCGGGATGGCCGTTTCATGGTGTACAGCCTGCGTCACGATTTACTGCAAAAAGCCAGCGGTAACTCACGGCAATATCTCAACTTAGGTTGTTGCCGCATTGAAGTTCCGTCGAAGAAACCAGACTGACCTGTTCCAGTCTGCCGAACCGAACCAGGTTGTCTCTTATTCGCCTCGCTCCTTCTTTCCTTTACCACCCTGGCCGCCGCCACGATTACCACCACCGCCCTGCTGTCCGCCTCGGGGCCGTTCGGCTTTGGGGTCGTAGTTCGGGTTGGCTTCCTTGGGAATCGCGGCACCCGTTTCGGTCTGCCAGGACCGCAAGGTTCGATAAAGCGCGGCTGTCTTTTCGGGCTGCGTCTTCGCCAGATCGCGCTCCTCGTTGGGATCGTTCTTCAAGTTGTAGAGTTCGCGGCGACCTCCGTCTTCGTAGAACTCGATCAGCTTGAAATCCCCCTCGCGAATGGCACTCGACGGAGTTGCTTTGCCGACATAGCAGGGAAAGTGCCAGAAGAGTCGTTGGCGTTGCAGATCGGATTCGCCGCGCAAGGCCGGGACCAGGCTGATCCCGTCCAGAATCTGATCCTTTGGTGCGGCTGTTCCTGCCAGTTCCAGTAGTGTCGGGTAAATGTCGATGCTCGATACAGGGGCGTTGCACTGGCCTCCCGGCTTCTTGATGTCTGGCCCCGAGATCACGAGGGGAATCCGGATTCCTCCTTCATACAGTTGGCCTTTGCCGCCACGCAGTGGCGATGTGTATTGGTCGGTTCCTCCGTTGTCCGACGTGAAGATCACAACGGTGTTATCCGTCAGCTTCAATCGAGCCAGTGTCTCCACAATCCGACCGACATTCTGATCGACTGCTTCAATCGTCGCCGCGTAGGCGGGGTCGTCGCGACGGTCCTTATTTGCGGATGCCTTTCGTTCATACTTCTTCAGCAGATCTTCCTTGGGTTCAAACGGGGCATGGACCGCATGATCGGGAAGATAGGCAAAAAAGGGACGGTCCTGATTGGTTTCGACGAACTTCAAGACTTCGTCCGTCAGCCGATCGCTGAGATAGTTGCCGCTCTTGTCGAAGTACGCGTCCTTGGCGAAGCCGATGTTTTCGGGAAACACGACCGTCTGGAAGCCCTGGCCACCCGGTGTGACCGGACCGCTACGGCCTCGTCCGAGATTCCACATCCCAAAGAAGGCGGTCGCATATCCGCCTGATTGCAGTGATTCCGCAATCGTCACCACTTCCGTCGCGAGATCTGATTTGCTGTCGGCAGCCGTCAGCTTATGCCAGTGGGAACCGACCGGCTGGCGTGGATCGACGACTGTGTAGATGCCATGTCGCGGTGTGTACTGTCCCGACATCAGACAGGCACGTGTCGGAGCACAATTGGGAGCACTGGCATACGCCTGCGAAAAGATCAGACCCTTCTTGGCGAGTCGGTCGATGTTCGGCGTTTCAACAAACCGATTCCCCATGAATCCGACATCTCGCCAGCCCATGTCATCCATCAGGATCAAGATGATATTGGGTGGCCGCTTTGCATCGGCAGAGAAAGCAGAGTTCCCGATCAAACCCACCAGAGCGAACGCCAGCAGCAACTCGCGAGTCATACTATTCTTTCCCTTTCTCACCGCGCTTCCCTCCCTTTTTTACAGGTGCCGCCGGTTTGCTCGGATCGAAATTCGGATTGGGGGTCGGAAACTGGGCCTTCACCGTTTTCAAGTAGTCGGTGAGTCGCCCATTGAGCCGCTGGGCATCGCGAGGCATCTGCTTGGCCAGATCATTCTGTTCGCGAATGTCTTTGGAGATGTCGAACAGGGCGACTCGATCATCTTCATAGAACCGGATCAACTTCAAATCGCCGATAAAGATTGCTGAATGAGGCCCATCGTCACTTTGATAATGCGGGAAGTGAAAGACAACTTCTTCACGCGGTCGCTTGACCGAGCCTTTGCCGTCGTGCGTCAGCAAACTTGCGATGCTTCCCCCTTCAATTCCAGCGGGAAGTTTCTTGTCCGGGATTCCGGCCCATTCGCAATAGGTCGGGAAGAAGTCGAATCCGACCACGCGTTCATGGCACCATGAGCCGGGCTTGACCCCGGGCCCGCGTATGATCAGTGGAACTCGAATTCCCCCTTCCCAGACCGATCCCTTACCACCATTCAGCCCAGCTCGCTTGCCTCCGCCAGCACCATTGTCAGACATGTAGATGACATAGGTGTTCTTGCTCAACCCCAGGCGTTCAATGGCGTCCATCACACGTCCGACGCCCGTATCGAGGTCTTCTGTGATCGCAGCCGTCGTCGCCTGTTTGGGGTTATTCCCTTTGTTCAGATGCTCGTACTTTGCCAGGGTCGCCTTCATCGCATTCTCAGACGCATGTAGCGCGTTCCATGAAAGTTGAATGAAAAAGGGTTTGCCTGCTTTCGAATTCTTTTCCATGAATGCGGCCGCTCGATCCGCCATCCCGAAGATGTCGACCGGATTGGGATCTTTGAACTGAAACGCATTTTCATTTCCGGTGTCGCCGTCGTGTTCGTCGTAACCATGAGCCCCCGGCCCGCCACCACTGATGTGCCATTTTCCATAGTGCGCCGTGGCATATCCCGCTCCATGCAGCAGTTCGGCAATCGTCGTTTCGTTCGCAGGCAGGCTCTTGATGATCCGTGGCTCGAGCAGCTTATGCCCTTCCTCGGCTGGTGCCGCTTTCGTCCAGTGGAGTTGAGCGGGACTTTTACCCGTCTGCAGGCTGCTGCGCGTCGGTGAACAGACGGGGGCAGGGGCATAAGCGGCGGAAAATCTCATTCCCTGAGCCGCCAGCTTTTCCAGATTGGGAGTACGGTAGATCTCCCCTTTCGAACCCGCGAAATCTGGATGCATCGGAACCGACAGCCCGGACCAGCCCTGATCATCCGAAAGCATGAACACGATGTTCGGTCGATCCGCCGCGAGGCTCACGGATGCCAACGTCAACAGGACGATCGCAGTAGCCAAACATGACCCGTTGCGGTGCCAACCAACTCCAGAATTCCACATCGTTTCGGTCATCCTGTCAGAATTCACGTTATGCGAGCCTGATTTGTCTGCCCGCCCAAGCTAATTATCCGACAGTGCAAATTCATGACAGGGATTTCAGATCGTACGAGCAAGAGACGGTATCAGGCTCGTGCAGGACGATTATTCCGTCACTTGAATCTCATCGGAAACGCGGGGACGAATTTCATTTCGCTGGACCGGACTCGTCCGTAACAGGTTTCGGCATCCGAAGAATTCGCCGGAGCCACGATTCGCCACGGGCGGCGATCGGCCAGCCGATCAGTAAGCCAATCGCTGCTCCAAAAATGTCTGCGACCCAATCGACAATATCTGCATGACGACCCACCAGCGGCTGAGTCACCTCGTCGAATACTCCATATCCCGCGACGAGTAACCAGACGAATACCAGTTGGCGAAAGGTGATTGGCCGTCGGCTGCCAATCGCGAGGATCAGCAGAAATGCCAGGCCGCCGTAGGCACAGCAGTGCAATAACTTGTCAGCGTGTTCGGCAAGCGCACTTGGAAGCTTGGGAACATGTGTCCCGACGTACATCGAGATCCAATAGGTCGCCAGAATGGCGATCAGCACACGGCGGACAGACTTGCGAATCATGATTTCCGTGAGTCCGCTTTGAATTGGCTAACCTATCAGGACGACTGGAACCAGCAACATTCCGACCACAAACAACGCGACACCCGTCAGGATTGCCCCCGTCGTGTTCGCCCGCGCCTGCATCAACTCCATCTGCTCAGGTGTCGTCGCGTTTTTTGCCGACGGCAGGCAGCAGATCACAATCAACCCGATGGGACCCGATGCAAACAGCCAGAAGTACGGCGCGTATCCTTTAGCCCTCGCGACAAACGGTGAAACCACGAAGAAAATGACATGGGCCCTGCACCGATTTTCGCTGGCGAAGCCAGCGAAAATCGGTGCAGGGCCCATGTCATTTTCCTCGCGGTCCAGGAGGGACGGCCTCGAAAGACCGTCCCTGTGATTGGCGTCGATAAGTTTCGTTCAAGCGACTGGATACGGGGTCGCCAATCGATACTTCGGGTTCTTCTCCAGGTACGCTGCAATGCGATCGGTTCGCGAAATCCCAATCGGCAGGAAGTCCAGGGCCTGCTGCAATCGATCATCGGGCTCCGCACAACTGAACCGCAGGAATCCGCCACCCGCTTCACCGAAGCATTCACCTCCCAGGCAGGCAACGCCGAATTTGTCGTCAGCACCTTCCAGCAGGTAAAGAGCCAAGCCGTGGCTGGTGATTCCCAGACGATTACAGATTGGCGCCACATTCGGGAAGACATAGAACGTCGCCGCCGGATCGAGCGAATGGAAGCCATCCAGACTGTTCAGGCCGCTGGTCAGCAATTCGACTTTCTTACGGAACTTCTGCATGACGGCATCGCGTTCGGTGGTGTCTCGTTCGAGAGCCGCCTTACCAGCCAGTTGTACCAGAGGTGGCGTACAGGAGAGGGTCGTATTGATCATCTTTCCGATCGCATCAGAAACTTCGGTCGATGCCACGGAAAAACCGAGTCGCCAGCCACTCATGCTGTAACTCTTGCTGAACGTGTATGCGGCCACAGATCGTTCCAGCATGCCGGGTTCTGAAAGCAACGATTCGTGCGTCCCTTTCCAGACCATATGGCAATACGGTTCGTCGCTGAAGACGGCGACGTTGGTTCCGCGGAGCAGATCCGCCACGTCGCGCAGGTCCTGGCGAGTCATGACACCCCCCGTCGGATTGTGGGGCGAATTGAAGAAAATGGCCTTAGGTGAACGATCGGTCTTCAAAAAGTTCTCGATCGCCGAAATCTCGGGCCGGAAACCATTCGACTGCTTCAATGGTGCCAGCACCGGCCGGGCATTACGGCGCAGGATGTTTGGCAGATACGTCGGAAAGTACGGACTGAAAACCAGCACACCATCATCGGGATTCAGGAATGCTTCGCAGAAATATTGTTCGAAGACTTTGGCGCCGGGTGCGACGACGATATTAGAAGCCTGAGCTGGAATCCCGAATTCATGCTTCACAAATGCGGCTGCCGCTTCGCGAAATTCAGGAAGGCCGGGGGAAGGACAGTAGTGCGACTTGTTCTGCTGGATCGCTTCCACACCTGACGATTTTGCGGATGCCGTGCTGTCAAAGGGGCTGTCACCGATTTCCAGTTCAACGACATCTTTTCCAGTGGCCTTCAACGACTTGGCGATGGCAAGGACGTTAAACGCTGTTTCGACGGTCAGTGACTTGGCAAAGTCGCTCAGTTGGACAGACATGCTTGGAAACCCAGAATTCAGGAGGAGTAGAACAATCGCAGAGGCAAATGCCGCTTTTGCAGGTCTCGACCCCGACAGGCTAACGAATCGACACGAATCTCCGCAACAATCGGCGGACTCCATGAATGCTCGATTCGGGGTAGCATCGAAAGGACTCGGTCTATATCTTCGACGGATTCAGGATCAAACCCGCTTCAGTTACGGATCAAGATTTGCCATTGCCATGACCGAAAACTCATCCCAACTTCGCCATGAGACCGTGAACCGGACGAAAACGATCGTCGTCAAAGTCGGTACGAATGTCCTGTCGACTGATGATGACCAGCTGGATTCGGTCCGGATTGCTTCACTGGCCGGGCAGCTCCATGGGATCTGTGCCACAGGCCGAAAACTGGTGCTGGTCTCCAGCGGTGCGATTGGCGCTGGGATGGGATTGCTGGGTTTGAAGCAACGTCCCAAAGACCTGCCTCACCTTCAGGCCGCGGCTGCGACGGGCCAGGCTCACCTGATCCACATCTACGACAAGGCATTGCAGCCGCACGGTTATCACGCCTCGCAAATCCTGCTGACAGCGAACGATTTCAAGCAGCGTTCGCGCTATCTGAATGTACGTAACACTCTGCGAACACTCGCCGAATTTCCGGTGATTCCGATCGTCAATGAAAATGACACCGTCAGCACCGAAGAGATCAAGCTGGGCGACAATGACCGACTGGCCGCGATGGTCGCTGGACTGATTCAGGCTGACCTTCTGGTCATTCTGTCGGTCGTCGATGGCCTGCTGACCGGCGATCCGACCGATCCAAACAGTCGACGTCTGCCACTCGTCGAAAAGTTCGACGATGAACTTTTGAACCTCGTGGGTGCTTCCAAGAGTTCCCGAGGGACAGGGGGGATGAAAACTAAGTTAGAAGCGGTCCATACTGCGACCGCCGTCGGCGTGAATGTCATTATCGCCAATGGAAAACGCCCAGACGTGTTGAACGAGATCATGCGCGGGGACGATATCGGCACGCTCTTTCTTGGCGAAGGAGACGGCGTATCCGCCTGGAAGCGATGGATCGGCTACACGATGCCACCCAAAGGAAGATTCGTTCTCGACCACGGAGCTCGTCGCGCCGTCGAGCAGCAGGGAAAATCTCTGCTGGCGGCAGGGATCGTCCGCGTCGAAGGGGAATTTCCCAAAGGGGAAGTGGTGTCACTGGTCGACATGGAAACAGGCGAAGAGTTTGCTCGTGGCTTGTCCAACTACGATTCAGTCGCCGTTCGAACAATTGCCGGTCAGCGCAAGGACGAGATCACACGAACGATCGGCACAGTTCCTTATGATGAAGTCATCCACCGCGACAATCTGGTTGTAACGAGTTTAACGAAAAGTTGAGCAAGTGGGTGATGGTGGAAGTACGCGCGATCGCGATCGGCGCGGGTCTCCTGACCCCGCCGAAACGCCCGACCGAAGGTCTCCCTTTTTCCAATCCGTCCAGTTTCGTCGAAAGCCCACTGATCGCTTAAGTCTGATTATTTGGGCAGAACGATGGGGGGCAGAACGATGAAGAAATCAGGATTCTTGCCTTTATCGTTCTGTCCCCCATCGTTCTGCCCAAACTCAAAAAAGCACATGCAATCGGCGCGGGTCTCGTGATCGGCGCCGAAACGCTCGACCGAAGGTCTCCTTCCGTTTCCGCAGTCGCCTGGCAACAAACCAGCCACATTCGCAATTTGCCCGGTCCCAGATTCTGACGTAGAGTTTCCCAGTGCTGTGTCACGAATCATTTTCGGGTTCAGTACCAGGCAATTTGCCGCCGCGAATTCTGGATCAGCCATGTTTTCCATCATCACCGACCACCTGCACTATTACAGGAAATTCCTGTTTCGAGCCTGGGACCACATGGGCCCGCAGGAGTATGTCATTATCCTGATCGGGGTGGGTGCAATCGGTTGGTACATGATGCGCAAAGCCGCACGACTTTGATCCGATCGTCAAATCGCAGGTGAATGGCCGATGGCCTGATTTGATCGGACGAATGTCATTTCCTGGAATTGCCCTCAAAGCCTGCTGGATTGAGTGGTATCTACACATCGCAGAATGCAATTCTCGGTAGGTTCATCCATGGTTTACGGCCCAAAGGCCCAAAGGGCCAGTAGTTCACCCAGCCAGGGCCCTTCGGCCCTGGAATCGATCTCACCAAGATATTCATGAGGCCTGAAGGGCCGGTCGTCCTTTCGATGAGTCTAAAGACCAAAGGAATACTCGGCCCTTCAGGCCTCAGATCCTGTTTTTACACCGTTTCCCAGGGCCGAAGGGCGCCGAAGGGCCCTGGCTGGGTGAACTGCTGGCCCACTTGGGCCGTAAGATTCGTCGCAACCGCCCCAGTGCACCAAGGCGCGTTTTCGTCTCTCAACTTGCGCGATCTCCGTCTCCTCACATTTGACGATGGCGAAACGGGTCATCGTTGGCTTATGATCTTGGGGAGACGCCGTTGCCTCGTTCGAGGCTGCGTCCATCGGCTTCAATCTTGATGAAAACTCTGAGACGTCTTCAGGACTCCCCATGATCTGTATCTCTGTGACTCCCGAATCACGGCAACTGGCAAAAGTCGATATCTACAACGCTGCAAACCAGTGTGATTTGGTTGAGCTGTGCCTGGACCGGCTGCACAAGGAACCGGACGTCAAGGACATGATTTCCGGGTCCAAGAAGCCAGTCCTCGTTTCGTGTCGGCAGCCGGAGGAGGGAGGACAGTTTGACGGAACCGAAGACGAACGGATGACGCTGCTTCGCCAGGCAATTCTGGCCGAGCCCGCGTACATCGAATTGGACCCGGTCACCGCTCAAAAGATCCCTCGTTTCGGTAAGACCCAGCGAGTGATCAGCTTCGCCAGTTCCACACGTCCTCTGGGAAATATCGAAGAAGCATTCGATGAAGCGGTTCGCTGCAAAGCGGACGTCATTAAATTCACCTGGCCTACGGAAACCATCGAATCCGCCTGGCCATTGCTGGCCGTCGTCAGTCAGAAACGAGCCCTCCCCGTGGTGGGACTCGGACTGGGCCGTAGCGGGCTGACCTTCTCACTGCTTGGACGAAAATACGGTTCGCCGTGGATCTATGCCGCTCTGGAAAAAGGAATGGAAGCATTCCCCGGTCAGCCGACCGTGGGGGAACTCGACAACATCTACCGCTGGCGGCAGGTCGATTCCAAGACGCGGTTCATTGGAATCGCGGGTGCGGGTGTCGCTGAAGTCGCCACATCGAAGATTTTGAATGCTGCCTTCGACAAACTCGGCATGAACACACGTTGCCTGCCAATCGACTTCAAGTCGCTCGAACAACTGCCGAAGATGCTCGACATCCTGAAGATCCCCGCCGTGATCGCCACGCCATCCATGGGGCGCCGACTGATGGGAATCGCGGCGAAAGGGGATGAGATTTCGACTTCGGCCCAGCAATGCGATGTCATCATCAAGCAGGCTGACGGCTGGCAGGCCCACAATCTGATCTGGAAGCCGGCTCTGCGAGCTCTCGAAGCGGCCATCGGACGCAAAACACCGGACGATCGACCATTGGATCGTAAGAACGCGATCATTCTCGGGTCAGGTGGCCTGGCGATCTCGCTGGCCCATGGGGTCAAGAAGCGTAACGGACTGGTCAGCATCGCATCGGGCGATGAAGTGGAAGCTCAGAAGATCGCTCAGCAGGCTGAACTGCGTTACGTCCCCGCAGCCAAAGTTTATGAAACGCTGGTCGATGTTGTCGTGGTCACTGTTCCGAACATGGATTACGGTACCAAGAAGTCTCCGATCAATCCGTCCATCTTTCGACCCGGCATGTCTGTGATGGATCTGAGCGAACTTCCCGATGAATCACCGCTCGTCGAAGAAGCCAAGATGCGTGGCTGCAAAGTCGTCGAACCCTCCGAAGTCTTTGCTGACTACATCGGTGGCTTGTTCAAATCACTCACGGGCCAGGATCTTCCTCCAGAAGCGTTTGCCGCAGGGTTGATGGAATGACCGGGGCGTTCCTGGGACTGGGCGAACTGCTTTGGGACTGCTTTCCTGATCGACGATTGCCGGGGGGAGCCCCTGCCAATGTTGCCTTTCACGCTCAGCAGTTGGGCTTAAGTGCCGCGACCGTCACTCGAGTCGGTTGTGACGAACTCGGCGACGAAATCTGCCAGTTCCTGAAGGGACAGGGACTGAGTCTGGATTTGGTCCAGCGCGACCCGATTCACGGAACAGGGACTGTCACCGTCGAACCCGCAGCAACGGGGACCCGGTACACGTTCAAGCCCGATTCCGCATGGGACTTCCTGGAGCCTCAGCCAGCATTACTGCAGGCGATGCGATCAGCGACCGCCGTCTGTTTCGGGACATTGGCCCAGCGCTGCCCTGTCAGCCGTGAGGCGATCCATGCCTGCCTGGCTGCAGCCTCCAGCGACTGTCTGATCATCTACGATGTCAACCTGCGACCTCCCTTCTTCGAACGAGAATGGATTGAAAGATCGCTGCACAGAGCCCGGATCGCGAAACTGAACGACGACGAGGTTCGGCTGTTATCGGACATGCTCGGTGCGAATCGACCTGACAATGCCGAGTTCGCGCACTGGTTGATGGACCGATATCGTCTGGAACTGGTCTGCGTGACGCGTGGAGCGGCGGGTTGCCTGGTGGTAAGCGGCGATGAGATCGTCGATGTCCCAGGTAACCCCGTTCAGGTCGTCGACACTGTCGGAGCGGGCGATTCCTTCACGGCGGCATTGATTCAAACACGATTGGCAGGCTGGCCACTGCGTCGATCCGCAGAGTTTGCTAACCGCGTTGGTGCACTCGTCGCCAGCCGACCGGGGGCGATGCCCGTTCTCACAGACGAACTGACGGCACTGCGTCACGAATTCACCTGATTCCCGAAGAGTCAAGAACAAGAGATCACCATGTTCACAGGTTTGGTCGAAGGCTTGGGTCGAGTTGTTGCGACGGAACCTGAGGCAGCAGGACTACGACTGATTATCGCTCCCCCCGCAACAATGCTGGGAATCGAAGGAGATCGTTGCCAGTTGGGTGACAGCGTCGCCATCAACGGCTGCTGCTTGACCGTCATCGAAATCCGTCACGACTGCTGGGTCTTTCAAGCCGGAACTGAAACACTGTCGAAGACAAACCTTGGGTCCCTGAAAGTGAATGATCCCGTGAATCTGGAACGCTCGTTGCCTGTCAACGGTCGCCTGGGAGGTCACTTTGTCCAGGGCCATGTGGATGGAGTTGGTCAGGTTGAAGTGATTGATCGCGAAGGGGAATGGGTCACGATGTGGTTCAGGGTCCCCGAGAACCTGGCCCGGCTGATGGTCTCCAAGGGTTCCGTCGCCGTCGACGGAATCAGTTTGACAGTCGTCAATGCGGAACAAAACCGCTTCAGCGTCGCCCTGATTCCACACACATTGACAGTCACCACTCTGGGAGTCCGCCAGGTCGGCGCCACCGTCAACATCGAAACCGACATCCTGGGAAAATACGTCCAGAAGCTGTTAGCTGGCAGCACCGCCCCGAAGTAATCGTTGTTGGATGGGTTGTAATTCTTAGTCCGGCAGCTTCATCAGGTAGATATCAAATCCACCGTCTCGGTTGGAGACGAAGCCGAGTCGGCCATCGGTGGTGAATGTCGGAAAATTGTCGATGGCCGGATCGTTTGTGACATTCTTCGCAGGTCCCTCAAGCGGCTGAATGTAGATTTCGCCATTGCCATCGCGTTGCGACATGTACGCAATTGATCGACCATCGGGGGACCAGACCGGGTAGTCATCCATGCCGCGACTTTCCGTCAATCGGCGTAGATTGGACCCATCGGGGCTGATCAGGGCAATCTCCAGATCTCCCCATCGACTGGTGGCAAACGCGATCGTCTTCCCGTCGGGAGACCATGCGGGATGGGCATCGATCGCCGCATCATCCGTCAATCGCTGCCACTCGCCCCCCGCGGTGCTGCCAACATAGAGTTCCTGATTGCCATGACGCGTCGATGTGAATGCAAACCGCTTTCCATCCGGTGCCCAACACGGGGATTCCTCGTGTGACAACCCCTGCTGGGTACCTGCCACCAAGATCGATTTGCGGTCAGTAAGCAGCAGGCGGTGTACGTCAATATCTCCCTGCCCCGGCGAGACCTTGTCAAAAGCGAACAGCAGTTCTTTGCCGTCCGGTGAAAAAATAGCATCGAATTCCGGGTGCATGCTTTGAGTCAGGCGTTCCTCCTGACCTGTCTTCATGTCATGCAGAAACAGATAGATTGTGTTGCCACGGTGGCGTGCAAAGACCAGAAAATGTTGATCTTTCGACCAGCAAGGACGCTGTTTGAAAAAGCCATCGCTGGTAATTCGCAGGGGCTTCTCCTGAGCCGTTGACGAGTGCACGAATCCGATCGCAAAGAGGGTCATCACAACGGAAGTTCGGACAGTGCTCGAATTGCGCGGATGGGAATTGCTGTTCACAACAACTCCTCGATCAACGATCCCTGAGGAAGCAGTCCATTTGTGGTCAGCGCCGTCGTGGTAATACCCAACTGTCCCAGGACAGTGGCGAACAGATCCGCTGGGGTATACGCCCGTGAAACGGGATATTCTGCCAGCCGGTCACTGGCACCAATCACATGGCCAGCCCGCAACCCGCCCCCGGCGACGAGTGCGGAATAACAATGTTCCCAATGGTCTCGACCTGCCTTATTGTTGATTTTCGGTGTTCGTCCGAACTCACCCACCGCCACGACGACAGTTTCCGACAGACGTCCACGTTCCTGCAGATCATCCAGCAATGCGGCAAGTGCCTGATCCAGCATCCACGAATGCCGATCCTGGTATTGCTGGAAGTGTCTGTCGTGCGTGTCCCAGCCTCCATCACCAGCGTCTTCAACCGGTTCGACATGGGAGCTCCAGTTGACCTGTACGAATCGAGCACCCGCTTCGACCAGGCGTCGAGCCAGCAGGCAGCACTGCCCGAATCGAAACCGCCCGAATTTCCGACGGACCGATTCAGGTTCACGTTCGACGTCAAACACATCGCGTGCCCCAGGCTTCGTGAGGAGCGAAAAGGCCTGCTGATAATTCTGATCCAGACGCTCGACTTCCCTCGAACGATCGAGTTTCCGAGCAAGTTGATTCACCGCACCCAACAGTTGCTCGCGGGCATCAATTCCACTGGCCGACAATCCGTCCATCAATTGCAGATCGGGAATCTGAATCCCCTTGTCGGGGTCATAGTCGAGACGAAACGGATCATGCAAGGTCCCTAGCCCAGCCCCTCCTTCCCCACGGATGGCCCGCTTCCCCTGGTGAAGATGGCCACCCAGCGTCAGGAACCGTGGCATAGCGGGCGAGAATCCCAGGACCTTCGAGACGATTGACCCGTGTGCTGGCTTCAAGGTGCCGGGCAGCACCAGCCCACCCAGGCTGGCGGAACCAGCGATATCTCCTGTCAGTCCGATGGTCCCTGCAATCCCGTGGTCATTCGAGCCCGCTTTCATGGAGCGGATGATCGTATACATTTCCGCTCGACGCGCTGTCTGCGGAAGCAGTTCGCAGATGTCGAGTCCAGGGACTGTTGTGGCAATGGGACGATACGGCCCGCGATACTGAACGGGAGCATTGGGCTTCATGTCGAATGAATCGAGGTGACTCGGACCGCCCCACAACCAAAGCAGGATGACCGACTTCGCTGGAGTTCTGACCGCCGTTTCAGTCCACTCGTTCGCTTCCAGACGAAGGAGATCAGCGAGATTGATACCCGCAGCGGTCAAGGCCCCGGCACGCAGCAACGCCCGTCGAGTCCATGTTCGACAACTGCGAGTCGATATCTGACCAATCCCCAACATATGTTCTGCCCCCGGCCGATGTTGAACATATCTTGCGGTAGCAAGTCAGCAGACGCAACAGGGAACCGATTGACAGACCGCGGGGACTGGATTTTTGAGAAGATCATTTGCATCAGGCGATTCTGGATCTTGTCATCGATTGTCAGCGTTACTACCCGCAGGCGGAATTCACCCGCGGGTAGACAACCTCCACGAATACGGCAGCTAAGTCACACCCCCCAGCATTTTTTTCGCCGGACCTACTTTTCAAACGTTTCCGGCGCCAGCAGCTTTGTCATTTCGGCCGACTTCATGTTCTCGGGAGTCGCCACGAACTCCCCGGTTCCGACCCGCTTTTCCACCGCTTTGCCACGAATCTTGCTGACCATGGCGATCACCGACTGGTAACCCATGGTGACCGGATCCTGCAGCACAATGCCGTGGCAGGCTCCGGATTCCATCGCTCGAATCAGCGATTCACTCGGATCGAACGCAATAAACTTTACTTTACCGAGCAGTTCGGTTTCCTTCAGTGCCCCCAGTACACCGATGGCGTTCGGTTCACACACTGCAAAGATTCCGTTGACTTCGTCTTTGTACTTGTTGAGGACTTCGGTCGCCTTGGTCAGCGAATCTTCCTGCTTCGTTCCCGCATATTGATCGGACGACAGAACCTTGATGTCAGGGAACTCTTTGGCGAGGACTTCCAGGAAACCATCTTCGCGCTGTTCCGTGCTTTCACTTCCCGCGTTGTAGCGCAGGACGATCACGCCCCCCTTGCCACCCAGAGCTTTCGCCATTTCACGAGCCGCCAGTTCGCCACCCTTCCGATTGTCGGTGGCAACATAACTGGTGATCTTGGATTCATTCTGCAGCCCGCTGTCGAAAATCACAACAGGAATTCCGGCATCAACTGCTTCATGAACGGGCCCCACCAGCGCCTGTTTATCGAGTGGCGCGACGCAGATTCCATCCACCTTCTTGGTCACAAAGTCCTGGACGACACTGATCTGGCCATCACGGTCGTCTTCCAGCAAGGGGCCTTTCCAGAGGATTTCGACATCCCCCAGTTCCTTGGCCGCTTTCTCAGCGCCTGCATGAACGGATTTCCAGAAGACGTGCGTCGTTCCCTTGGGAATCACTGCGATCTGAAGCTTCTTCCCACCGCTCCCTTTGCTGCTGGTACCTTGGGTGTCGGCGGGTTTGTTCGTTCCACAGCCAGCAGCCACCAGAGCGAGGCAAACGAGAAGTCCAAGCGAGCGTCTCATGAATTCAAACTCCACAATCAGTGTCAGAACATCAGTACGAGGGACCGCATGGTAACAATCCGCCGGTAGCCGCAGGAAGTGATTCCGAGGTCTTCGACAGGTCAATCGCTGACGGAATCGCATTCCTGGTTCAAGCACCGCAGGCGTACGACTGGAAAATCAGTCCCTGATCCGGTGACGTAAGTGCTTTTCGAGGAAATCGAAGGTCCCCTTCCCGTTGATTTCGTGAAGTCCATCGAAGACCTCGATCTCTGTCCGATCACCAATGCGTAGCGCGTCATAGAGTCGGCGGACCTTGGCGTATTCGTAGGCAACCCATTCATCGGGAGCCACGCCATCACCGTGTCCTCGTTCAACCATAAACGGCCGTGGAGCCAGCAGCGCTACCATCTCGCCATAGTTGTATGTCGACCCCATGTCGAAGTACGGCATCTCCCACTCGACCGTGAACATGAACGTATACTTGGCATCGGTCGCAGCAATCTTCCGAGCCCAGTCATTGAAATCGGCCGAACAGATCGAAAGACAATAACGATCCAGCAGCGGGGGAATCCGCACGGCAGTCTCACCGCCGTAACTGAGTCCGTAGAACGCCATTCGATCGGGGTCGACGTTTGGAAGTGAAGCGAGCCAGTTCAGGATCTGCTCGTGCTGCGCCAGGATGAACGAGAACAGCGATCCCTTGACCGAGTTGGCTTTGCGACTGAGAAACCGATACTTGTCTTCGCCGCGATAAGGGTTGTGAGGAGCGAACACGATGAACCCGCGATCTGCCAGCTTTGCTGCGTAGTCGTGATACGCCTTCTCATCCCCTTCGATGACATGCCTGGGAATCCCGTTGCGGCCATGTTGACAGACCACCACCGGTCGTCGTTCTCCCTCTTTCAAGTCTTTGGGAAGCAGTAGCACTCCCCAGGCAATGACATCGGGGAAGACATCCAGCATGACCTCGTAACCGACCCATCGCTCACGATCATAGATCTTGCGGGCTCGCGGATTGAACGGAAGCAACCGGTCATCGAAACTTCCCAGGACTTCGTCTCGAAAGTAATTGCGATATTTTTTCGTACTCTCCGTGAAGGCTTCGATCGAGCGGCCCTGAGACAGAGTTGTGACCGGAAAGTACTTGTCTCGGGTGTGATCGGATTCGCGAACCAGTCGCTGGACGAATCGTTCGAGTTCCAGCACCTGACGACGTTGACGCTCTGCGGCGTCGGGTCGGAAGTCCGACGGGCGACCGGGCGAAACAAGCGGGGGTGATGCCGGGGCCTTGATTCCCAGTGATTTCAGGAACTGGCTGGCAGCCGCACCTGACAGGGGTTCAGCCAGGAGTGTGGGCTTCTCGGAATTTGAGATCAGCGTTCGTTCCTGGAACCCGCCCGGAACAAGCTGGTCCATCCGGCGAAACTCATCGTTGACGACTTTCCATTCGGGCGTGGTGATTCGTCCGGCTGCAGCACCTCCACGACGACCGGGGGAAACCGCCGGAGGCCCATCAACATGAGGTGCCGGACTGTACTCCACAATCAGCGGCCGCGGTGCCACCATGGCTCCCAGTTCCGCATCGCCGAATTCACGGGTGAGTGACCAGACATGTCGATAGATCGGCTCTTCCCACGGTCGCGTCCGCGCATCGAAGTACCCGCTCACCAGACAGCTTTTTAACCGCGAGTCCACAGCGGCCGAATAAAGGGCCAGCAGCCCCCCTTCACCGTAACCTGCCACAGCGACTTTTGCCTGTTGACCATGTCGTGCTTCGATCCAGTCTGCTGCGGAAAGTACCTTTTGAACTTCGAAGCCGATGATGTGCCGGCCCATGTGGTACGCCTGACGCCAGATCCATTCCCGATGTGGTTGATTCGTGAATGCGACCTTCTCGTTCCCCGACCAGCGATCTGTCCGATCAATCAGCACGGGGATCAACACCTGGACGCGTGCGCCGACCAGATCCCAGGCGAATCGCTGATTCGGATTCAGCACCAGATCTTCCGGGGTCTGACTGGCGTCAGGCAGCAGAATCGTATGGGCTACGGGTGCCTGGAGAGGTTCGATCAACAGTCCCTCGGCGGTCACGCCATCCAGGACACTCCAACGGACACGAAAGACTCGCCCCTGGGGGCGCTCGGCGATCATCGCTGGCTTGTCGTCTTCAGCAATCCGTTCCAGGTGCGGAGCAACTCGCGAATCCACCAGTCCGATGATCTTGCGAAACTGCTGCCGATTTGCCGCAATCGATTTCTCGTAGGCATCAACCGACGATGTGTCACGTTTCCACAAGAGCTCGCGACGCTCGATCGCATTTGCAATCTTGTGATCGATGAAACGATGCAGACCATCCATCATCTGGTCGGCGAGGTCACCTTCAACGGTCAGCGGCGTTGTCCCCGGCAACTGCTGCGGCGAATCGGCCGAAAACGCTGGCGACGCCCAGAACAGACAAAAGCCAATCAACAGCAGACGTACCATGACGAGATCCTCGCATCGGGAAAATTGAGACGTCGTGAATATACGTCTCCCGAGCGCGGAATCGCTACCGAACGTCAGGACATGCTTCGTTCAATGGAACGGCAAACCCGTTGATAGAATTACGACCATCAGCCGGAACGTGTTAGCGTCCGGTTCTGGACTATCAACGTAACCCATCGTCATTCGAAACCGGACGCTAGCGCGTTCCGACTGATGGGTGCACCGCATTCAACGTCTGGATTTGAAAATTATCATGCAAAATGGGCTCGGCAATAGGAACATTCTCACGCCAACAACTCCTTGATGACCCGACACGGTTCAACCCCCGTTAACCGCTGGTCCAGTCCCAGAGATTTGTAGGTCAGGCGTTCATGGTCGAATCCCAGCAGGTGCAGAACTGTGGCGTGGAAGTCGTGTATGTGAACCGGGTCCTTGACGATGTTGTAGCTGAAATCGTCTGTTTCACCGTAGATTGTTCCCCCCTTGGTCCCGCCCCCTGCCATCCACATCGTGAAGCAGCGTGGATGATGATCTCGTCCATAGTTCTGCTTGGACAATCCCCCCTGAGAATAGATCGTTCGACCAAACTCGCCGCCCCAGATAATCAAAGTCTCATCGAACAAACCTCGCTGCTTCAGGTCCTGGATCAAGGCATGGCAGGGTTGATCGATGTCTCGACACTGGCTGGGGAGCCGTCCGGCAACGTTGGCGTGAGTGTCCCAGTTGTTAATGTACAACTGAACGAAACGAACCCCGCGTTCTACCAGACGTCGTGCCATCAGCACGCTGTTGGCGAATGTCCCCGGCTTCTTCACTTCATCGCCGTACATGGCCATCGTTGCTTCGGTCTCTTTACTGAGATCCGTCAGCTCAGGGACACTCGACTGCATGCGGTACGCCAGTTCGTATTGTTCGATGCGGGTGCGAGTCTCGGGATCGCCCAACTGGCCATACGTCAATTCGTTGAGCTGCTTTAACCCATCCAGTGTCTTGCGGCGAATCTCGCCCGGAACACCTGAGGGATTATTGATGTACAGGATCGGGTCCCCGGCACTGCGGAACGAAACGGCAGCATGCTCGCCCGGTAGGTACCCCGCTTGCCAGAGTCGAGCGGAAATCGCCTGGACTTGCTCGGTATTGGTCGGACGAGCCACCATCACGACGAACGTCGGCAGATCATTGTTCAATGAGCCGAGACCATAGGATGTCCAAGCTCCCAGGCATGGACGACCTGTTATCTGGTTCCCAGTCTGCATCATACTGATGGCGGGTTCGTGGTTGATCGCTTCGGTATGCATGCTGCGAATGAAGCACATGTCGTCGACCACTTTCTTGGTCCACGGCAGCAACTCAGTCACCCACATGCCACACTTCCCAGCCTGCTCAAACTGGAATTTGGACGGCGCGATCGGGAACCGTGCCTGGCCGGACGTCATCGTCGTTAACCGCTGTCCGTTGCGAACCGATTCCGGCAGGTCTTTGTCGTACCAGTCATTCATTACCGGCTTGTAATCGTACAGATCCATCTGTGGCGGACCGCCCACCATGTGCAGATAAATGACATGCTTGGCTTTCGGGGTGTGATGAACCATGGGTGCATGAGCGGCACCTTCGGCACCACTGACACCGGTATTTCCCATCAGGGAAGCGAAGGCTGCTCCTCCCAGCAGGTTTGAACCTCGCGCGAAGAAGTGTCGTCGCGTCAGGTTCTGAATGTATTCCTGAATCGGATTCATGATGGATCTTTCTCTGTACTCTAGGAGACCTTCGGTCGGGGGGTTCGGCGAGGTCGGGAGACCTGCGCCGAGCTTTGTAACCCACGCCGAAATTCGATCGGTTTACTTGTTCAGGACTTCGTCCAGATTCATGAGTTCGTTGGTCAGCATCGTCCAGGCTGCCAGCAATGCGGGATCAACAGCCGGATCGGCCTTCGATTCTCCTTCGGCAATCAGCTTTTTCGCGTCATCAACGTGGGCCTTGTAGTAGTCAGTCAGTTCCTTCAGCGACCCTTGTACAATCGGCAGTTCTTCCGGACGGAAAGGCCGCGACAGCAGTCGCACGGCGAGCAACTTCAATCGAGCCGTGTCATCCGCCGCAGGACTCTTGAGAATTCCCTGGGCGAGGTGTCGAGCCGCTTCGACGAACTGGACATCATTTAACGTGACCAGTGCCTGGAGCGGCGTATCGGTTCGTTCCCGTCGAACAGTGCATGTCTCGCGTGCCGGGGCGTTGAAGATCTCCATCGATGCAGGGGGAGCTGATCGCTTGATGAACGTATAGAGACTGCGTCGATACAGGTTTTCTCCCGTGTCACGACGATAGTCACGCGTATTGCTTCCAATCATCGCGACAGCTTCCCAGACCCCTTCAGGCTGGTACGGCTTGACACTCGGTCCACCGAGATTCGGCACCAGCAAGCCACTCGCCGCCAGCGCATAGTCGCGGATCATTTCTCCATCCATGCGGAATCGTGGTCCACGGGACAGCAACCGGTTCTGAGGATCCTTCTCCAGTTTCTCGCGGGTGGTTACTGCTGCCTGGCGATACGTCGCCGACG